>Ga0183101_1000682_pt1 | contig 40579 bp, 37 predicted proteins | sample Biomet3_FD_127790 | JGI IMG/M metagenome (GOLD analysis project Ga0183101, IMG submission 127790) | Microbial communities from bioreactor (seeded with sewage sludge) at LBNL, California, USA - Biofuel metagenome 3 | ecosystem: Engineered > Bioreactor > Anaerobic > Unclassified ... | reverse complement strand
CAGAAAATTTAGACCGTTATAAGGAATTAGCTAAAGGCGGTCCAGGACTTATAATACAAGAAGCTACATGTATTAATAAAGATGGAAGATTATCAGAAAAGCAAATTGGAATTTGGGAAGATAACCAAATTGAAGGATTAAAAAACATAGTTAATGCAGTTCATGAAGAAGGATGTAAAATATTTATTCAAATTCATCATGCTGGAGTTACAGGAATCTCTAAATCTCCTCTATGTCCAAGTCCATATGAATATAAAGGTTTTGCCGGAACAGTTATTGGACGTGAAATGACTAAAGAAGATATAGAATCAATACAAAAAGACTATATTGAAGCTGTAAGAAGAGCTTATGAAGCTGGATATGATGGTGTTGAGCTACACGGATGTCATGGTTACTTAATAAGTCAATTTTTAAATAAGAATGTTAATAAAAGAACTGACGAATATGGCACTAACCCAGAAAGATTTGTACTAGAAATACTAGAAGGAATTAGAAAAGTAACTCCAGAAGAATTTGTTGTAGGAATTCGTCTAGGAGGATTTGAACCATCAATAGAAGATGGAGTAAGTTATGCTAAAATATTAGATAAGAGTGGAATAGATTTTCTTGATATTTCTTATGGATTCTTTAATGAACAAGAAATTAATGTAAGCAAAGATTATAAGTATTCCAATGCTGTTTATGCTGCTGAGAAGATCAAGCAAGAAGTATCAGTTCCAGTATTTGCAGTTAATGGAATTAATTCAACTGAAATTGCAGAAGAAATATTAAATGAAACAAATGTAGATATCGTTGATATTGGTAAAGGGATTCTTATAAATCCTAATTGGGCAAACCATGCTATGGATGGAAAAGATACTGGAAAATGTTTAAATTGTGCAAAGTGCATGTGGTTTGGTCAGTCTGAAGTGTGTCCTGGAAAAGTTATATTCGATAAGAATAATAAATAAAATGTTTTCTAGACTGTAAATTTAATTACAGTAAAAAAGATACAATGCTTATGTATTATATGCATTGTATCTTTTTCGCTACTTTTTGTTTTTAATTATTTTAATGCTGAAATCACTTCTTCGCTCGTTCTAATACTTCCAATCCTAGGAAAAATATATTTACAAACATAATCGTGTTCCTCTTTTGTCACTGCTGTCATTGCATCTTCTACGAATATTTGATTATATCCATGTTGATATGCTTCCCTTGCTGTAGTATCTACACCAATGTTAGTAGAAATCCCACCTAACACAATAGTATCAATCCCTCTACAAATTTATTTTCCACTGACTTGAAGTTTTCCATTTCTTATCCCCTTTTCATACTTCTCCATTCTATGATTATTATTTATATTAAGTTTATTATACACTTTAAAATATACTAGCACTGCATTAATTAATAACAATGCACTCGTTACAAAAAATACGCATTTTATTCCTAAATATCCTGCGATTTGTCCTCCTAGAACTGATCCTGCAAATACACCTAGATATCCTGCTGCCATACTAAAACCAAATACTCTACCTGTAAGAGCGGATGGTGTAATTTTCTTAACCAATATATTAACAGAAGGGTTAAGACCACCAACTGTGAGTCCTAGTAAAAATCTAAGTCCCATAAGTTCCCAAGTGTTCGTTACAAATGCTTGAGGTATGAATATTATTCCAGCTATTACGAGACATATTAGCATAACTTTATGTGCTCCTATTTTATCAGAGAGCCTTCCAAGCCTTGGAGCTGCAATTATATTAGCAAAACCTGATGCAGAAAAAGTTATTCCCGCTATTAATGCAATATGACTCGCTTCCTTAGATAGTTGAGTAACATAAACTGTTACTATTGGCTCTACCGAATACATTGCTACAGATAATATAAAAAAAGTTATAAATAAAGTAATGGTTAATCCTTTTTCTGGAACTGTATTCCAAACTTCTTTGAAACTTAAAACTTTATTATCTTCACGACTAAAAGATTCCCTTACAAATAATACTGTAGTAATAAATGCAATGAGCATAAGCCCGCCTGTTATAAAAAATACATTTTGCAAACCAAAAGTCTCTCCTACAAATCCTCCAATTGTAGGTCCAAGTAAGGAACCTGCAATATTTGCTGTTGAAATAGTTCCTAGAGCATATCCTGCATGTTCTTTATCTGTTTGAGTTGCAATTAAGGTAGTACAGGCTGTGCTATATCCTGTGATAGCTCCTTGTAATAACCTAAGAGCTATTAATACATATACATTAGGTGCAAATCCCATGCAGCTTATAACTATAGCCATACCAAGACTTGCTCTAAGCAACATTGGTTTTCGCCCAAATTTGTCAGCAGCATGTCCCCAAATGGGTGAAAAAATAGCTGAGATAATAAACGTACTACCAAAAGCAATTCCAGAAAGCCTCTCTATCGAAGCCGAATCCTGAATTCCTAAATGCTGTATATATAGTGGTAATACTGGTGCTATCTGACTCATGCCTATTCCTGTCACGAACATTCCGAACCAACAAACTTTTAAATTTCTTTTCCACATTTCCATAATAAATTTATTCCTTCTTACTAATTAGTTTTGTTATTCCAATACAATAACTTGTATATTGTCTTCTAAATATAAGAATAAACTACAAAATATAATTTGTAAACTACATCTTATAGTTTAATAATTATTTCCAATTTGATAAAAATAACCTATCATGTTAAACTATCTTTATTAATCAGAATTATAAGAGGTGATAAAATGGTTCAGAAACGAAATTTAACTAAGGAAAAAATTATTGAATCTTCTTTTTTACTAGCTGATGAAATTGGACTTAATCAAATTACTTTCCAAAAGATTGCAGAAAAACTGGATATAAAATATCCGTCTTTATATAATCATTTTGCCAACATTGAAGAGCTTAAAATAAAAATGACCATATACTTTTTAAATAACTTAAATTCAACTTTAATGGAGCGACTAATCGGGAAAAGTGGAGAGACTGCAATAAGAGAATTTGCTTATGTATATCGAGATTTTGCATTTGAAAACAAGAGTGGCTATAAGCTTTACGTGAATATCCCAAGTACTGAAAGTGATGAAGTTAAGCGCTTAGCTAGTGAAAGTAATGCAATAATACGTAAAATTTTAGACTTTTATAGCAGTGATAAAATATTTATAATTCATAAAAGCAGGGCTTTAAGAAGTCTATTACATGGATTCGTTTCCTTAAGCTCTCACGGATATTTTCAAAATCCAGTCAATTTAGAAGACAGCTTTAAATTAATGATAGATGACTTTATTTTATCAATATCAGAAAAATAACTAAGAAACTTTTAAATCTTAATTCAAAATGTTAACTACATATCTATGTTCCAAATAGTGAGTTCTATGTTAAATTATTATTTTACAAAAACTAGCAGCATATCAAAATGTAAATTTTGCTGTGCTGCTAGTTTTTATATTATCGCATCTAATTATTTCCTCTATACATTAAACTTTCCAACTATTTGTTCTAATTTATCTGCAATATTCTTAAGCTCTATTACAGAATGTGATATCTTTTCCATAGAATTAGATTGCTCTGAAACAGTTGCTGAAACTTCTTCAATTGAAGCTGCTGACTGCTCTGCTACAGCTGAAATTTCTTGAATGCTGCTTATTGCTGAATCTTTATTTTCATCTATAGACTTTATATTAGAAGTTAACTCTTCTATATTTTCTATAGTATCATCAAATGTACTATTTATAAGTTGGAATGTATTAATAGCTTCTTTAGTAGTTTTGCTTACTTCTGTCATTATGTTTTTTTCTTCATCCATGCTTTTCTTAGCTGCATTTATCTCTCTTATAATTTCATTTACAATGCATTCTATTTCCTTAGTGGAATTTGAAGTCTGTTCTGAAAGTTTTCGTATCTCATCTGCTACAACCGCAAATCCCTTACCTGCTTCCCCTGCTTTTGCCGCCTCAATTGCTGCATTTAATGCAAGAAGATTAGTTTGTTCTGAAATCGCTTGAATTGTATTTATTATTTTGCCTGCAGATCCTGATTTATTAGATAATAAGTCTATATTTCTAATTACTTTTTCCAAAGCTTCATTATTAGCATTGATATTATCCATAAGATCCCTTGAAGCACTAATACCATCTTCGCTAATATGCTGCGATTTTTTTGAAAACTTTGTTACTAAATCTGCATTATTTGATGAGACATCTATTTTCTCTCCAAGATGCAATAATTTTTCAGAAGTAAGTTCTGTATTCCTTGCTTGGTCTAATGCGCCAACTGAAAGCTGATCCACCGTTGCAGAAATACCTTGAATTCCCTGAAGCGTTTCATTAGTTGAAACTGCAATTCCTTCTGAATGATCAAGTAACTCTTTTGATTTTTCTTTAAGAACTTCAATAGTTTCCCTTAACTCTTTTCTTAGCGATGTTACAGCTCTAGCAATAATTCCAATTTCATCTTTACTTTGAAGTAATTTCTCGAATTCATCTTCTTTCTTCATTTCTAAATCTAGGCTAGTAGTTTTATTTATTAAATTAGTTACCAATGAAATCGGTCTTGATATTTTACTTGCAAAATATAAAGCAACCATAGAAAAAATAACCATTAAAAATACAAACATGGCAATAAAACTGATAATTAAACCGGTTAGCGGTTTTAAAAATTCAGCATTTGGAACTGCAATCCCCATTGTCCATTTTGAAGAAGTAATAGGAGCTATTGCAAAATATTTATTTATTCCATCATAATCTTTTAGCTTTACAATATTAGATTCAGAACTATCCTTTCCAACCATGCTACTTAAACTTCCACCTAATACATCTCTAATATTCTTTAGCTTATCTGCACTTGATTGAAAATCTTTATTTGGATGAATCACAAATTCATCTTTTTCATCTAATAAGAATCCATAACTGTTATTTATAGGTTGTGCCTTCTGAACCTCGTTAGAGATACTTTCCATATTTATGTCAGTACCTAAAACGCCTATGACTGCTCCATCTTTTTTAACTGATTTTGCAACTGTAACGACTAACTTCTTAGTTTCAAAATCTATGTATGGATCAGAATAAATTACTGAGTCACTTTTTAAAGCATCTTTATACCAATCTCTCTCTGTACAATTAAAGTCATTATCAGGTATCCATCCATCTTCATCAACAAAACTTTTATCTTCAAAACCAAAATATATATCCATAATATCGGTATTTGACTCTGCTTTAACTTTCATATATTTCAAAAGGTTTATCCCATCATAATTATTGTTAAATTCGATGTTCTCCGCTGTTTGATTAACAAAGTTTCCTTGAGTAGCCATCCAATTGTCTATAGTTTCTGCATATTTTTCAGATAGTGCCCCTAGTTTATCCTTTGATTCAACCACAGTAGTTTTATAAAAAAGATAATAACTTATCGTCGAAGAACATAATAAACTAAAAAAACAAACTGCTACGACCAATAGAATAACTTTTGTCTTAATGTTTTTCATTTTAATTCACTTCCTGTTTGATTTTAAAATTTGTATAACAATGTTAAATATAAATATTCCTTATAACCAATATATTATATGTATTGATTTCTTCATCCTTAGTAACATGCAAAAATGCCATTAACTTAAGTTACGCTTCTTATATAGTTAATATATTTCATATAATTCGCCTTCTTTCTACAAAACTGTTTTAATTCTAATATATATTCTAGAGTATACTCAAAGTCAATGTATAGCTTTTACATATTTGGATTTTACAATAATTTTTCTTTTATAAAATAATCCTCTATTTATTGTTTTATAAAATCACAAAACCAAGAGTAAAAATCTCCATGTTCACAGAGATCTATACTCTTGGTTCTTATTAGGTTTATAATTAGAAATGTTCATTTTACTTAGGTTTAATAGTTGTTTGAATAATAAATAATTTCTTATTATTTAGCTAACTACTTTGATTAATTAAATAAAATGGGTAATTCTATAACAACTTTAGCCCCTCCAAGTTTTTCTGATTTTCCAAGTGAAATATTCCCGTTGTGTTTTTCCATAAATTTTTTTGCAATATATAAACCCATACCATAATGATTTTTGGAATTTCTACTCTTGTCGCCTTGGAAAAACTGCTCTGTAGCTAACTGTAATTCCTCTTCTGTAAATCCTCTTCCTGAATCTTCAATGGTGAATCTCATATTATCATTATCTGAATCAGCCCTAAATGCTATTTTCCCATTTTCAGAGCAATATTCAACCGCGTTCGAAATAACATTGCTTAAAGCTCGTTTTAAAGCCAGTTCATCTCCTATAATAAATTCTGGAATATGTTTAATTTCACTTCTAAACTCTACTTTTTTATTTATACCTATGGAAATTCCTTGTTCAATTATATCCTGTATAAATTCTTCTAACTTTATTTTCTTTTTTTCTAATGTTGATTCTTTCTCGGTTTTCATAATTTCTATTAATGATTTAATATAATCTTCTATATTCTTAATCTCGTTTAATATACTATCGTTAAATTCAGCCTGATCTTCTTTTAAATCTAGCTCACTTAAAAGCTCCGAGTTTCCCTTAATAATTGTTAATGGTGTCTTTATATCATGAGCCAATGCTGCCATTTGCTCTTTGCGTGCTTCTTCCATCTTCCATTGTTTACTTAGAGAATCATTCAACTCTGTCTTCATTTTATCAAGCGCAGAAATGACTTCATTGATTTCTAATATATTCGAATATTTCACCTCAAATTCTAAGTTCTCCATCTGTATGTTTTCTGTAGTCTCTTTTAAAATCTGTAGTTCTTTAGATATTCTTCTTCTAAAGCACTTAGATAGAATTATAATTTCAATACTAAACAAAACAAAATATATAAAAACAAAACTAAGCTCAGCATTTTGAACATACTTTTTCAAAACAGGGCTAACAAAACTTGCCCCTATGGTGTATTCAACTACACAGATTCCATTCTCCCTTGAAATAACTTTGTAATAATATTTTCCTTCACTCCTCTTATCACTTTGCACAAGATTCCAAATATCTATAGCTTTAGTTTCTGATACATTGCTATAAAATACATTTCCAATAGAATCATACACTATATAATTACACTCATCAGGTATAAAGTCTTTTACTTTAACACCCTCTGCTTTTGCTATTTCTTCTCTTTGTTTTTCAATTTTCTGCTCATAGTAGTTTGCTGGTAAAATAAACCCACTATTCAAACCAATTTGAAATAGAATAAAATCAAATATAGCTAAAAGAATTGTAACTATACAAAAGAACATTATATATATTGCGAAAATCTTAGAAATGCTTTTTTGCTTCTTCACTCTTTCCATTTATATCCTATCCCCCAAACAGTTTCTATAGGGTTTATTCCTACCTTCTTAAACTTATTTCTTATATTTTTAATATGCTCCACAATCGCTGTAGTATCGCTATTTCCATCAAAACCAAATACACTTTCATATATTCTCTCCTTGGAAAATACCTGCCCATGATTTAGAGCAAGGTACTCGCATATATTATACTCACTTTTTGTAAACGGCACTAGTTCTTCATTATAATATGCCTCTTTTGCAGTTATATTAAATTTTATATCAGAAATAGAAAAAGCATTTTGTTTTTCCCTATGTTCACGTCTTAAGTGTGCAGCTACCCTTGCTCGAAGCTCACCTATACTAAAAGGCTTTGATATATAATCATCTCCACCAATACTTAATCCCATTACAATATCTTGTTCCATGGTTTTTGCTGTCAAAAATATAATTGGACAATCAACCAAACTTCGTATATCTTTGCATAAAGAAAATCCATCTATTTCTGGCATCATTACGTCAAGTAAAATTAAATCGTATTTTACATACTGATCCTTTGATATATCCGTAGGATTAGAAACTATAGTTACATTATGTCCTTCTCTTTCTAAGGCACCTTTTATAACCTTTAATATGCCTTGCTCATCATCTATCGCTAGAATATATGCCATTTCCATCCCTCCTACATCTATTATATCCAACATTAACAGCTAATCTTTATTATTCTATAAATTATTATTACTTCTCTCCTCTACCTTCAAAAAAGTTAAACCAAACTCCAAGATAAATCCCAAAGACAATTGTAAATAAAACACAATCTCTAAATCCAATGGCGCTATTACTAAATACAGTATTAATATCAGCCAGTTTATTAAAATTATCTGCAGAATTAGAGGCTTTTATAAAGAAATTATCACAAAACTTAACTGACCATCCACAAGGTATCCATTGCCATATTCCATCTCCAAGTCCTGTAATCAGCAAAGCCGCTAATAAGCTTTCAAGTATGCCCATTCCTATCGATGCTCCACTTCCTATTTTAATACTCAACCATAGGTGAAATAAATAAAAGAAGATTTGAGCTCCAAATATAATAAAAATTATATTTAAGTAAAAATTTACTGGTAGAGTATTTTGCCTTAAAATAAATTGAAATCCAGCAAAAAAAATGCCAACCGCTAAACTAAGCGAAAATAAACCTGTAAGAAGTAGAATTAATGTTTTACTCAAAAGACACATTCCTTTTCCATATTCTATAGATAGCATTTCTTTAAATTTTCCAGCCATAACCTCCTGTTCTATAACCATGGAACATACAATTCCGATTACCACAGGAAATGTTAATGATACTACTTCTAAATATCCATTTATTTTGTTTACAGAATTCCAAGTTGAAAATGAATAATATTCCAAAAATATTATTGCTCCTATAATTGGTAAACAAATATGAATCCAATAAAAGTGTGTGTGCTTCATTTTTATAAAGTCTGCCTTCAATAAGCGAAGAATTTTCATTATATTACTTTGCCTCCTGTCTATCATACCATTTAGCTGTTAAATAAGTTATCAATATAAATAAGACTATTGAAATTCCGATACCAAGAGGTATCCCCCAACTCTTAAGTAATTCTGGTGTAAAAGTTTGACTTTCTGGTTTAGCTATTAAGCCATTTGGTAGTAATTTCAAAATTGGACACATTAGTCTAGATGTATATGAAAAAGGATTTATCCACCAAAAATCCTTTACTGCCATAACTATAGAAAACATATTAACAGCTAGGCTTAATACAATAGTTGGAAATAATCCTATTTTATTTCCCAGAAAAAAATATAACGGAACCTGCCACATTGAAGTTATAATGATCACTAAAGTTCCGACTAAACCACTTAACATCGAAATATGTGATATGCTATCCATTTTAATAAAGAACACACTTAACTCTCCAGCTATAAAAATAACTATACAAGAAATAGCTATATTCTTTACTCCCACCAATATTTTAGCAATCCATATTTTATCTAAATCTACTGGAAGTGATATAACCGCTTTATTTTTCATAGAGCCATCAGTTTTTGATAAAAGGCAACTGCCTAGTGATATAGCTCCAGGAAGTATTAATGTATACCACCAATTATAAATATCAACCTGAAAATAATTTGATGCTAAAAATCCCGAAAGAAGAATTACCATAATTGGTGCTATCCATACTAATTTCTTTACAAACGTATGATTTATCTTCATATTTTCTGAAATAAAATATTTAAGCATCATTATTTCTCCCTCCTATATTTTTTTGCAATATCTATGAATAATTTTTCTAAATCTTCACCTTTTTTTAATTCTCCTTGATATCCTAAAATACCTCCAGATATAATTCCAATATGATCAGCGATCTGTTCTACTTCACTTAACATATGACTTGATAATATTACTGTAATGCCTTTCTTTGGAAAAGATCGTATTAACTCTCTTAATTCTTGTATTCCAAATGGATCAAGTCCATTAGTTGGCTCATCTAAAATTAAAAGCTTAGGATTATTAAGTAGTGCAATAGCAATCCCCAATCTCTGCTTCATCCCCATAGAAAATTGTCCTGCTCTCTTTTTACCTGTACCTTCAAGCTCTACTACATGAAGAACTTCTTCAATTCTTGAATCTGGCAATCCAAGTACTGTAGTACGAACCTTTAAATTCTCTTTTGCCGTCAAATTCTCATATAAAGGCGCTGATTCTATTAATGACCCAATTTCGCGTAAATCCTTTCTACTCCATTTATGTCCATCAAATAAGATTTCTCCTGAATTTGCTCTAAGCATTCCCGTAACCATCTTTAATAGTGTTGACTTTCCTGCTCCATTTGGACCAAGCAACCCATATATTGAATTCTTTTTAACTAATACTGAAATATCTTTAACTGCTTCTTGCTTTTTAAAGTTTTTACATAAGTTTTTTGTTTCTAAAATAAATTCGTTCATCTTCACTCCTCCTCTTATAATTAAATAATAAGCCTTAATTATAAGGAATTTATAAGGAACTGAAATTTAAGAAACTTACTTGTATTTAAAAATAAAAAATCCCTCAGTAACGCTTCCGTACGGCATTACTGAAGGTATAATTTCTTTAGTCTTCAATTTAACATATATAATATTTTATAAATATATATGTCGCAATTCACAATGCACAATTCACAATTACAGCTAAAATTCTTACAATATTTTTAGAATTATGATAAAGAATTATTTTTGCAATATATATATTTTTTTCTGAATAATAAATTATTGTTCTTTATGCTATTTTATCATTATTATTATAACTATCTCTAAGTTTTAAGTAATAGGTAGCCACTGTGACGTTCATATAAGGAACCACCCATAATAGACCGATACATAGTGGAATCATTCCAAGTATTATCCACCCTAAAAAACTTAAAGTAAGGACGAAGTACTCAAATTTATGCCCTTTCATAATAGCTGAGCTCTCTTTTAAACATTCAATTATTGACTTATTATTATCATCAGCTAAAATAAAAAATGATTGTGAAAACATATATATAAATATAATGCCTGGAACTATCACTAAAAATAATCCTATGGTAACAATTATAGTCAATAAAATATATAGGCCTACAGCTTTATGAATTATTGAAAATCCTGAAAATATATCTGTAAATTTAGGGTTACTATCTCTTTCAGCATAGTTTAGAGAAAATTTGCATATGCCAACTCCTATTGCTGCGCTAACAAATATTGTTACTAAAAATACTATTAAACTCAAACCAAAACTTTCTCTAACAACTCTTAAAATTAAATTAAAAATAATTGGAATTAGAAATCCAGCAACAAAAATTCCTCCAATAGCCAGTCCCCACCTCCCTTTTAGTTGATCTTTGGCATATCTCTTCAGTTCTGCCCTAGTATTCATAAAAATTCCTCCTTAAATTGAAATACCTTTGATATTTATGCAGGGAGATTTAACATTATGCTATATTTATATTTTAATTTACAGTAATCGCATTAATTTATAAATATACATTAATCTTTTGTATAATTTATATACTTTTTGTAAAAGTTTTCATTCGAGTAATTCATAATTTCAACATAATTATCTATCTTGCACTTAACTTCTATATTAATATTTCATAATTAAGGATATATCACACAATTTGCATTAAATATCAGTTATAAAACTGCAAATAAAAAGACTGTTATAAAATAAATTTTTAGAACAACATAAATAGTCTTTAATAAAAAAACAGTACTTATATTGTTCTATCTTTTATTCTAAAACAGCCACTTTTATTTTATATTACAGCCTTATAATACAGCTAAAATTTCATCATCTTTCTGAATATAAAGCTTTATCTTACTAATTCTTTTTTCCTTTACTTCTTCTATTTTAAAAATCAAGTTTTCATATTCTATCTCTTGTTCATCTGTATTACTAGGAATACGTTCAAGAATTTCAATAATAAAACCACTCATAGTATCATAATTCTCACTTTTAATATCTGTATCGAAGTAATTATTAAAATCATTAATTGAAAGCATACCTGATATCATAAAAGTGTCATTATCTATTTCTTCTATTGATGGCTCATCCTCATCATATTCATCATCTATATTTCCCATGACTTCTTCTATTAAATCCTCAATAGAAACTATACCTGAAAATCCCCCATACTCATCTACTAATACAGCAATATGCTTTTTAGTACTTTGAAGCTCCTTAAATAACCTATCAATATTTCTATTTTCTGGAACAAAATAAGGTGGATGCAATATGCTTCTTATATCCACATTTTCAAATCCATATTTTCTTGCTTCACTGAAGAAATCCTTCATATAAAGAATACCAATTATATTATCAGTATCATCTTCGTAAACAGGAACTCTTGAATATCTTTCATCAATCAATTCATCTAAATATTCCATTAATGGATCTTCTATATTAATCATATATACTTCTGTTCTCGGTGTCATTACTTCACATGCTAATTTATCATCAAATTCAAATATGCTATTTATCATTTCTGTTTCAGTCTTATTTATGACTCCATGTTCTAGTCCAGCTTCTACATAAGATTTGATTTCCTCTTTTGATACTTTTTCACCTAAATCCTCTTTATCGAGCCCAATCAGTTTAACTAATATATTAGTTGATGCTGAAAGCAACCTTACAAATGGAACTGCAATTTTAGCTATAATAACTAATGGTTTTATACAGAACATTGCAATAGCTTCTGATTTTTTAAGCGCTATTCTTTTTGGAAAAAGTTCTCCAAATACCAGGGTGATATAAGATAATACAATTGTTACTAATGCCAATGCAACTTGTCCACTATAAGGAACATTAAGTCCCTTTAAATAAAGCGCTACATCCTTTGATAGTCCTGTTGCTGCTGAAGCACTACTAAAAAATCCTGCAAGCGTTATTCCTACCTGTACAGTAGATAAAAAATTAGTAGGCTCTTCCATAAGTTTCAATAAAAGCTTGGCCTTCTTATTTCCTTCTTCCTCAAGAAGCTTTATTTTATTTTTATTTAATGATACTATAGACATTTCTGCTGACGCGAAAAATGCATTGATCAAAGTCAATATGACTATTAAAATTAATTGTGACGTGATACTCGTCTGTTCCGGGTCTAAATCCATAAAAATATTTCCTCCAACATAAAATTTTTTTAATATAATCATATCACAAGAAATATTTAAAGTAAAATTTCAATTAATTCAAATATTCCTTATTTACATATAATATTAAGTGTTATAGCAATTTGATTCACTAATATTTAAATTTTATAAAATATTATATTAATACTGGGAGTTGCATATGCATTAATTAACTTATTTCCTTATATAAATCTTTTATTATATTCTCTTTCATTAATACTGAACTCAAGTCCTGTTACTTCTTAGTATTTATACGATACATTTATATTCTTATTTGTTGGTGAAATAAATTTTACTGACTATTACCATAAAGATGACAAGTTAGGATAATTGACTTTTTAATTGTTCTTTATCCATTGTATACTTTAATCTTTTAATTTCATTACCATGATCTAACACAATTATTTCAGGCACATTTCTAACATTATATTTTCCTATAAGATTTTTCTTTGTGGCTATATTTACTTCTTTAATCCTATAGCAATCAACTAATTCCCTATTTACCTCTTCTAGCAGTGTTCTAAATCTTAAGTTTTCATTAACTAAAGCATCTAAAAATAATAACAATACTCTTTTTTCACTTTTTAGAATACTTTCATTAAAGTCATTTAATTCTTCAATGTAACGCTCAGCTGCCACAGCCGCAGTTGCTCCATCACCAGCAGCAGAAACAATCTGTCTTAAATATTTAACTCTATTATCTCCAATAGCATAAACTCCTTCAAAGCTAGTTTCCATGAGTTCATTTACAGATATATAACCGTTTGAATCAAACTTAAGATTACTGTTTTTTAAGAAATTAGTTGATGGTACCATACCTACAAAGAAAAATACTCCTTGGCAGTTTATCTCTTTTATATTTCCAGTGTTTAAGTTCTTAATTTTTACTCCTTCTACATTTTCATTCCCAAGGACTTCCTCTATGGTTGAATTCCAGATAAACTCCATCTTTTCATTATTAAAGGCTTTTTCACTGCTTACTTTGTTACAATCGAGAATACCTTCATCATGAAGCACTATGACAGTCACTTTACTTGCAAACTTTGTAATGTACATCCCTTCTTCAATAGCCTGATCACCGCTTCCAATTACAACAACATGTTCTCCTTCAAAAAACTCAGCATCACAAGTTGCGCAGTATGCCACTCCATTGCCTTGGAATCTCGTTTCCCCAGGAATGTTTAGTAGTCTAGGCTCGCTGCCACAAGCTATGATTACAGCCTTAGCTAAGAATTGCTTTCCTTTCTTAGTGGTAATGAGTTTTTCTCTTAATGACAAATCAGCACCTACAACTTCATCTCTTAAAAATTCAACTCCAAAGTTCTCTGCGTGCTTCTTAAAGTTTTTCATAAGCTCTGGCCCGCTGATTTGTTCATAACCAGGATAGTTAACTACTTCCCTTGTTGTATTTACGAGACCTCCAACTACTCCTTTATTAATTACCAGAGTTTTAAGTTTAGCTCTTCCCCCATAAATTGCAGCTGAAAGCCCTGCAGGCCCACCACCTATGATAATTAAATCGTAGAAATTAGTCATATCGCCCATACTTTTAATCACTCCTCAAAAACTTCAGCAATTTTTTCCTCAACTGCATCATCTTCCACGTTACCAGCTAATTTTCCTTGGTACTCACCATCCTTAAAAAACAGGATTTGAGGAACACCTTTTAAAGAAAATCTCTGAAATAAATTCTTTTGTTCTTCAACATCAACATAATAAAAATTATACTTACCATCATATTTTGATTTCAAATCTTCTAAAATTGGTACTACACCTTGACATACACTACAGCTTTTTCTAGAAAAAATCACTAGGCTTGACTCAGCATTGTCATATATAATTTCATCAAACTCATTTGAATCTAAATGTTGTAAAGCCATTCTATTCACTCCTTTATAATTCTTCAATCTATTTTAAAAACAGCTATCAGAGTGCTACTTTCTGATAGCCATAATTCTTTATTAAGACAGATGGATTTGTTATTTTTCTGATTATGCCTAAATATCTTCTGAGAAAATTTGATAAATTGGGGCTCCTTCACACTGTGCAGGATAACGTAAACCTAGTAATACAGAAACTGAAGGCGCAACATCAACTTGCCTTATAATACGTTCAGTTGTAAAGCCATTCTTTATCCCAGAGCCTGCTGCTACAAAGATTGGTGACACCGAGGTATCAAAATATCCTTCTGAAGTCGAAAGACTATCTCCGTGGAGTCTGTTATATTTTTCTTCGATAGAGAAGAATATATCACCACATTCTGGTCCATGAGTACCTATTAAGACAGCATCTTTATTTCTAAGGCATATGCCTACAACTCTTTTACCGGTTTTATCATCCCTGTAATTATACAAGTCAGAGATTATTTGTTCTTCTAAATCATATTTATCTTTAGGATCTACAATACCATATTTATCACGGCCTTTTAGATTAATATAAATATAATTACTACGAATCTGAACAGCTCTTGTTTTCTCCCAATCTACTTCTCTTGTTGAATTACCATCTTTATCTTTTTTCAAAACTGTATACCCAAGCTCTTCCATGACTTTTGTATTTAATCCGCCATACTCACCTAAAATTGGAGGTACATTTTCTCCAACCATAAGCCCATGATCGCTTACAAGTAATACAGTCCAGCCTTCATCTAATAGATGCAGGAATTCACCAATATAATCATCTGTTTGTATATAGAATTTTTCAATAAATTCCTGATATACTTTTTCATCAGTGTAATCCCATGGCTCAAGCGTCTTAGCAAGATGCCATAATTGATGTCCTGCGCAATCAATATTATGAAGATGAGAGAATACTACATCATATTTTTTCTCCTTAATGCAATAATTAAGACAATCCGCCTGCCACTTATCGTAAATTGCCCAGGATGGTTCAAAGATTTCCCTTACTAGTTCATCATCTTCTCCACCGATTAAGCTAACAGGCGGAACATGTCCAACATTCTCAGTAATATCTTTGTATAAAGATTTTTGATGCCATAATTGATCATTGGAGATGTCAAGAGCATTACTAATCCAGACTCTAACTTTATTGCCTTGTGGATCAAGTTCTAAAATCTTCATTGAACGACATGCAGGCTTTGTCACTTCTTTCTTTGTAACATCGTCTATTATACCTGTTACCATCTTATCTTTCTCTAAAATGACGATTGGTTCATCTGATTTCTTATTTTTATAAATTGCTACTTTATCATATTCACCAGCTTCATTTTTAAGAATTAAGGCTGGACGTCTAGTTACACCGCTTGAAGTTATTATAGTGAATTCTTTTGCTCCTTCCGGCGCACTTTTCCACCCCTTTGCCTGTTTAAGTGGAGAATTTACAATATCATAAGCCACTTTACTTCCAATAACAATTTCTGTATCATTATCATCCATAACATATGTACGAATTTCACCGCCTTGACGGGCTGTATCTCCCCACCAAAGTTCCATCATTTCGTCATCAACTTCATCGTCTAAAGTGCCTTCTAAATCTGTAATTATACAACCAACACCTGCTGGCTTTTCGACTCTTGGTGCATAACGAACCTCTTCGATTTCAGGCGAAGCAACAATAACTTTTTCCCAATCAAGTTGTGCAACTCCCATATTAACAGATCCTGGCTGAGTTCCATCTACAACACTCAAGTTTTCACTGTGAGAAGTTGGCGGCCAAGAACTGCCTGGCCAATGCCAAACTAATGTTTTTAAATCAGCTTCTGATGTAATATTCCAAATCTGTTCAGCAGTGCAGTTACGCGAATCCATATTATAAACAACTGCATCAAGACTTTCAGGAGATTGTCTCCAGTAACAAGTAATTCCATGTGTTCCTGGATAAGCACCTGTAGCAAGTGTTGTCCAACAAGGCGGTGTAATTGTTGGGATTGCACCAATTTGTCTTAAATCATTTCTAGCTGAACCACGTTCAATCAGCTTTTTTAAATTTGGCATTTTTCCTTCTTTTATAAATTTTTGACTCACTCTTGGATCCATGCCATCTACGCCCAAAACCAATAATTTTTGAGTAAGTGCTGCTCTTTTCATAATATTTATCTCCCTTCAACAATTCTCTCGTTAATGTACCTCCACCAAGAGAACAATCAACAAAAAAATTTCTATTACTCTTAATATTGATACTTATTTTTGTGAATAGATCGTGCGCTTTCTTTGATATATCATATAATTTGTTAAACTTCATTTTCTAAATCATTTCCCTGAATCAATTCTATTAATGAATCTCTAAGCTCTCCAAATTCTTCTGAAACTCTGATTTTTTTAAAGCTATTATCATCATATTGTTGAAGTGGATTTTTAAAATCACTCACAATTCTTCCCGGATTAGCATTCATTACAATAATCCTGGTTGATAAAAGAATCGCTTCTTCCACATCATGAGTAATAAAGAAAAAGCATTTATTAGTTTCTTTCCATATCTTCTTTAGATGTTTTTGCATAGCTTCTCTCGTTAATGCATCTAATGCACTAAAAGGTTCATCAAGCAGAACTACTTTTGAGTCTGCCGCTAATGTTCTTGCAATTGCTGCACGCTGCTTCATACCTCCAGACAATTGATGAGGAAGCAGTTTTCTAGCTTTTTCTAAACCAACTAAGTCAACATAATGATTTACGATTTCTGCTCGCTCTTTTTTAGGAATCTTCTTCATCTTAAGTCCAAATTCAATATTCTTTTCAACACTTAACCAAGGAAAGATGTTAGGCTGCTGAAAAACAACTCCTACATCTGGATTTGGCTTAGTGTGCGGTGCTCCATTTATAAGTACTTGCCCTGAGATATCTGTATTATATCCAGCGATAGCATTTAATAATGAAGTTTTCCCACATCCAGATGGCCCAAGAACACAAACGAAATCATCATCAAATAATTTAAGCTCAATGTTATTTAAGACATTCGAATACTCTTTTCCATTTTTATATATTAAATTAACATTCTTTAATTCAACAGAACAATTTGCTTTTCTCTCTTCTGGTCTATTTATTTCAACTAACGATTCCATATTATATCTCCTCGTCTCTATTAATTATATAAATCGTTCCTTACCGCCTTCTTGAAAGTTTCAATATCTGGTGAAGTAGTAACTGCTTTTTGAGTTAACAAAAAATCACTTGTATCCTTTAAAATTTGTGGTAGTGTCCCTTGATTGTCTGCTGTTCCTATATATTTTGCCTGCTCAGACTTATCTAAAACAGAAATTTGATTCATAGCTTGCTTTGTATCCTCAGCGCTTAATCCAAGTTCTGCTGATAATGTTTTTACTACATCATCTGATTGAGTCTTATATGACTTAGTAGCTTCATCTAATATATCAATATATGCCTTGACTACATCTGGATACTTAGCTGCAAAATCATTATTTACAATACCAAATTCACCAGTAACAGCTCCGCCTTTAGCAACATCTTCAGATGAAAGTATTACTTTTCCACCATCTGAAACTAGCTTTGATTGTGCTGGCTGCCAAATATAAGCTCCATCAATTTCCCCTCTGCTCCATGCCGCTATAATGTCTTGTGCACTCATATCTAAAATAGTTACATCATTTTCTGAAATATTATTTTGTTTCAATGCAGCAAGTAAGCTATAGTGTGAAGTTGAACCAAATGGAGTTGCAATCTTTTTACCCTTTACATCTGCTATTGAATTGATTACAGATGTATTTTTTGCAACAAGTGCCTCACTTGAACCGATTATATCATGTAAATAATAAATTTTATAAGGAAGGTCATTAACAATTCCAGTTGTTCCTGGAGGTGTACCAATGGTTGCAATATCTATAGATCCACTAGCCATTGCAGCATTTACATCACGCCCAACATCAAATTGAACATACTTAATTGAAATCCCTGGAAATTTTTTTTCAAGTAACTTTTCTCCTTTTGCAAGAAGTTCTCCATTTGGGGACTGAAAATATCCTAAACGTATTTCTTTTGGCAGCGCTGAATCTGAAGCTTGAGTATTCCCTGTTGTACTAGCTGTTTTTGCTCCTGAGCAGCCTGTTATTAAAATACCAACTGATAAAATAGCTGACAGAAGTACTGTATATTTTTTAATTTTCATAAATAACACTCCTTTAAATATCTTTATGTACTTGCTTGTACATTGATTGATTTTATTAATAATCTACTATTACTCAATATAAAGAACTTTCTATTTTTTTATTTTTCTAGCCATGGTGAAGCCTTCCTGATCAAAAATCTCACAAAAGAATCTAATATAATTGCTATAATTCCCATAATTATAACTCCAGCATAGACAATATCGTTTCTAAGATATTTACTTGCATCCAATACCATCCAGCCTATTCCTGATACAGCTGCAACCATTTCTGCCGCAACTAAAGTTGCATAAGCAACACCGATAGCTGTTCTAAGGCTAGTTAATATATCTGGTAAACATGATCTAAAAATAACACTGATAAAAAGATTCACTCCGCTGGCACCTAATGATTTAGCGCCATTAATTCTATCTATCGGTACTTTTTGAACACTAAATATAACCCCAATTAATAAAGGTGCGAATGCATTTAAAAACAATAAGATAATTTTTGATTCATCTCCAATTCCAAACCAAAGTACAATTAATGTATAATACGCTAGTGGCGGAAGTGGACGATAAAATTCAATAAATGGATCTAAAATTGCCCTTACAGTCCTTGAGCTACCTGCAATAAGTCCTAAAGGAACACCAATTATTATTGCAAAAAAGATAGCAATAAAAAGTCTCTCCATGCTTATAGCAATATGAGATACTAGACTTTCTCCCTTATAGCCTTGTTTTGCTAATTCAACAAATGCCTGCCATACTTTTTGAGGCGATGGAAGAAATACTTGATTAATCAAGCCTTTACTTGTGGCAATTTCCCATACAATAAAGAAAATGATTACAGATGTAAAAGAAATACCAATATAAAAAATTTCACCTCTTTTTCTTTTCACTATTCTCGCAGCTGTGTCTTGATTATTCATATAGGTTAATTTCCCTCCCCCATTTCTTTTTACATCTATTTTTTAAATTCTTATTTTTCATACACATCCCCCTTCTTTACTTTTCCTATACAATTACTATGATTTAATTTTAAATATATCTTACTAGACCGTCCAAGTATTGTCAATAAAAAATACTATAAAACATATCAAAAAAGTAAGATTTATTTTTCTAAGGAATATATGGTAACTTACAATATGTTTATATATTAATATAAATCCTGATAAATTACGCTGTTCAGCAAGTTCAATTATTGAACAATGTAATACTATCACTGTTCAATGTTCAACGCAATAAGTTCATGTATTTTTTCACATTTATAGTAAAATAATTGTGATATATATTTACACTAAATAAATAAGTACGCCCTCAACAATACTTATGAAAATTAAATAAATACTTTTTCCTTTAAACATACAAAATTATGCACAAAAAGCAAAATTATCATAAGTTTTCTTATATTTTCTTAAAATATTCTTTTTATTCCTAAAAATATACGTTTTATGATACACTATTTGCTTTTAACTACCTAAATTCACTTTTTCGTAATCATTATTTGTATATTTTTACAAATAAAAATGCTTAAAGCCTCTATTTTGCTCTAAGCATTTTATAACTTACTTTTTTCACGGTATTAATATATGAAAATCTTAAATTTAAGTATCATCCTAGTTACTTTTCGAATAACTCATTGGTTTTTATTTCTTGATGACGATATCGACCTCTTTTAATGTTGATTTTTTATATTATATAACCTTTTGCGGACACTACTGAATACAAGCAAGGTAAAATTCACACTTATGTCCCCACTTTGGCTTTTCATTAACTATGATAAAAATTACATAAAAACAATAGCAATATCAAATAGAGACAGCACTGTACAACTACCTTGCTCTCTCTATTTCTTAATTTTTATTATAAAAAATCTATTACTCTAATTACATCTAATACTATTTATGCACCTTACAGCAGCTTCTTTTGCATCTTGGCACCCTTCTTGTGCACCTTCTTGGTATCCTTGACAATATCCTTCTTCACGCCCTGCTTCTACTCCTGCACAATATCCATCCTTATATCCTTGGTTATAAGCATCTTCTAATGCACCAGCTGAAGGATAATTTCTTCTACAACGGCATTGAACATTTTCCCCAAGAGTTCCATTACAATTACATCGTACATTTTCTCCAAGAGTTCCGTTACAATTATTATTATTACTTACAGCTCCAAGAGTATTAGAATTTCTATATCTTCTTCTATGACATCTGTATCCCATTTCTTTTCCTCCGTAAATTATCAAATTTATAATCTTTTGATTAAACTTCTAATTATATACTATGCTAATTTACTATATTTGTTATTGCTTTTACAATATATACTCTAATAATTGCTCATAAAATAGAAATTCCGCATTTTCATAAATATTAATAAAAGTTCAACAATAATTTCGTATAAAAATTTCAACTTTACGTATACTAAAAATGGGTTTATTCTTAAACCTAGGCATTCATTCTTTGCCCCTTTATCGGGGCTTTTTTAATATATACAAATAATATTAATACTATAAATTTAATCTATATATAAATAGTATGTACTTCTATGAAGAAAATTTTTCACTATACTAATCATATCGTTATCTTTATGTTAAAAGATAACGTTGACCATAAAGCCACTCGTGCCAGTAAATTAATATCCTATGTTACCTTTATATAATTTGTACAATCTTTAAATAAGCAATATAGCATATTAACACATTTCTCAATGCACAAATCTATGTCTTTAATTTCATCATCAAATTTAATCTTATGGCATACATCATCTGTTATAAAAAATGAATAATGGTAGAATAATCTTTCTTCCTCTTCGCTGTTAAAAGGTATAGATAAAGCTTTGAAAATTTCTTTGATTTTATCTTTTCTCTGCTCATCATATTCTTTCCTCAAAGCAGCTACATCTTTATCTAAGAGTGTTAATGCTTCCATTTCATCATGAAAAGTTTTAGAACAGTCGTGATAATCTAACATCATCTTTATAAATACTTTAAATAGTGGTTTTACTACTTCAGCATTATCAAATTCCTTATCAGCATTTTCTAACCAATAATCATGACTTGGATAATCAAAACTTTTGTTAATTCTTTCAATTACCTTAAGATAAATTTCCTTCTTATCTTCAAAATAGGCATATACAGAACCTGTCGCTACATTGGCTTCATTAGATATATCTGCTGTCGTAGTATTATAATAACCTTTTTCATTAAATAGTTTATAAGCTGCTTCTAAAATTCTATCATATTTTTCTAAAGCTCTTTTTTGTGTTGGTATTCTTGTCTTTCTTTCCATCTTTATCACCTATTTAAATAATAAAATATAAAAAAATAAAAGTCAATAAAATATGAAATTTATTTCATGTATTGACTTTTAATTTTTTCCAGTATATTATATAAACATGAATTTAATTTCATATTCATATAATAAAGATTTTGGAGGTCATCATGAATAAAAAACAAAAAGTATTAGCATTTATTTCACTGGCAATAGCTTGCTTCTTAACAGTATTAGATTCAACCATAGTTAATGTATCTTTGCCTTCTATGGCTGATTACTTCAACACAGATATAACAGGAATATCATGGGTAAGTACCGCTTACTTGATTCCATTCTCAGCTCTTTTAATAAACTTCTCTAAAATCGCAGATATTTTTGGAAGAAAGAAACTATTTATAATTGGTCTTATAGTATTTGGTATTTCATCAATACTTTGTGGTCTTTCCACTTCCCTTTCCATGATTATAATTTTTAGAATAATGCAAGGGATAGGTGCTGCAATTCTCGCTCCATTAGCCATTCCTTTAGGTATCGAATTATTTGGTAAAGATGCTATGTCAAAACTTGCCATTGTAATTGGTATGACAATTTCTATAGCTGCAGCTTCTGGTCCTGTTGTTGGAGGAATATTAAATGAAGCCTTTGGTTTTAAAGCAATATTCTATGTAAATGTTCCTTTTATAATCATCTCTTTAATCTTTGGAGCTCAATGTCTTACAGAATGTTATGATAGAACAATTGAAAAGCGAATAGATTTTATTGGCTCTATATTATTAGCTTACGGAATCGGAGCACTAACCTTTTTCCTTGTTAAAGGAAGCTCATATGGCTGGGGCAGTACAAAAATTGTTACTTTAATAATAACCTCAGCAATTTCAATTATTGCTTTCCTAATATATGAATTAAGATCAAAAAATCCAATGATAGAATTTAAATTATTTAAAATAAGAAGCTTTACTTCTTCAATCATAATAGTCGGAATAATATTCTTTGCTTATATGCCTATATCTTATTTAATGAATTTCTATCTAGAAAACCAATTAGGTTATTCTGTCTTAAAATCTGGACTTATTTTAGGTATAGTAAGCGGTGTCTCATTTCTTACCTCTCCAATCTTTGCAATTATATCTAAGAAATATGGTGCTAGAGTTATTTCATTATTAGCAATAATTTTTGTATCTTTAGGTGATCTTATGTTTGTATTTATGAATAGTTCAAACAATATGAAGATAATTTATAGTGCATTCATTGTAGTAGGACTTGGTGTTGCTTCAACCTCTCCATTATATAAAAGTGCATTTGATGAGGTTTCAAAAGATAAGAATGGTATTGCTTCAGGAATACTGAACAGCTTTAGGCAACTAACTGCATGTTTAGCTATAGCCTTAGTTTCAACATTAAGCAGCTATTACACTACTCAAGCTATAGATAATTCAAAAAGCAGAATAATCGAACTTGTTAATAACAATACAGTTCTTGAAGATCAAGTGAAATCTACGATAGTTGATAAAATAAAGACTGCAGACACCAGCAAAAATACTTCCTTTTCGAAAGATATGGTTGATAAATTAATTAAAGACAAAGAGGATACTGTGTTAGCTTCTGCTCCTGATAAAATGAAGCCATCTATAGAAGAGAACTTTAATACTCAAACAAAAGAGATCCATAAGGTCTTAGATGACATGACTGTCATAAAAAATGATGAAAGTAATAAGGTTTATAATAAGTGCTTCCTACTTACAGCAATTATTGCAATTTTAGGATTAGCAGCAGTACCTTTTAATAAAATGAAAGAAACTGACCTTAAAAAAGTTAAATCTGGATTAGTAAGAGTGTAAAAAATTCAGCACATTTCCTTCACTAATACTTCAATAAATTAAAAATAATGACTGCAATAATGTATGCATTTTCACATTGTTGCAGTCATTTACTTTAATCATATAAAAAATAACAATTTCAAATTTGCCATCGATATTTTTTATCAGGCAATGAAGCTGTTTGACTCATTATTTTTTTAGAATATACCTTATTATCATCTGAAATATTGTTTGACGACATTACACTTACTATAAATGCTGATTTAATTTAACACTACCTGAATTCATGTGCTAATAGCAAAAAATATCAAAGTTTAAATAATATATAAAAGACAGAAGTTCTCTACCTTCAGCCTTATATTCCGCGATGTAATTAAAATTTAAGCTTGTTACTATTATGTACTATTGAACTTTAAATTCCTTTAAAAATATTGGCATAAGAGTACTGCTATATTCTGACAAGGAATACGAACCCTTACTAATACACCAATCATATAATAACGCTCTTTCGCAAAGTGCATAAACTTTTACTATTTCGTGCGACAACATATCTGTTTTAATCTCATTTTTACGTTGTCCATCTGAAATAATTTGATTTAATAATCTATAATAAATACGATTTTGATCTAGCAAGTGCTTTTCCCCACTAGTTATAAGCTGAGACGAATATAAAGACGCCAATAATTCTAAAGATACACTTTCTTCAATCATAAGAAATAGTTGTTTGTTTAAATACATAAGTTTATCAAAACTATTTGTATCTGGATCTATCTCTAATATTAACTCTTCATATTTCTCATCAAATAGGTATGAAAGTGAACTAAGCAAAGCATCCTTTCCATTAAAATAATGATAAAATGAACCCTTTGATGTTTTTGAAGCTTCTATAATCTGATCAACTGTAGTATTATCATAACCTTGTTTATAAAATAAATTCCATGCAGCTGAAACAATTTTTCCCTTTGTTGTTTGTTTCTTTTCCTTCATGATATATTATACCTCCAACTATATATAAATTTTATACCATAATTAAAATAATGCTACCAATAAACATTGAAAAAGTAAAGATAGTAAAACTCTTTAAATATAGTAATCAACTATATTGTATCAATAAAATCTTGACATTTCAATGAATTAGGCTCATAATATAGACTATAGTACAGAATAAAATCTAGAATTTAGTCTATATCTTAATGAATTTGACAAGGGTGTCTGGAATAAGAAATTATTTCCGGATGCCCTTTTTATATACGTAAAAAGCAAGGAGGAATAAATAATGAATTTTATACCAAAATTAAACTTACCTGATATTACATTCTTAGCAATTGACTCCCATACAATGGGTGAGCCCACAAGAATCATTCTAGATGGATTTCCCGACTTAAAAGGGGATACTATGATGGAACGTAAAAAATTTTTAGAAGAAAATTATGACTATTATAGAAGAGCGTTAATGCTTGAACCACGAGGACATAAGGATATGTTTGGTGCTATTATAACAAAACCTACAACTGCCAAAGCAGACCTTGGTGTTATCTTTATGGATAGTGGTGGATATTTAAATATGTGTGGACATGGTAGTATAGGAACTGCTACTATTGCTGTAGAAGCAGGACTTATACCAGTTACCGAACCATATACAAATGTTGTATTAGAAACACCTGCTGGAATTGTTAGAACAGATGTAAAAGTAAATGCTGGAAAAGCTGTTGAAGTTAGCATTTTTAATGTACCTGCATTTCTTTATAAAGAAGATATCGAAATAAATATTAATGGGTATGGTAAATTCAATGTTGATATTGCATTCGGGGGAAGCTTTTTTGCTTTAATTGATGCTGAAAAACTTGGTATTGAAATTAATCCTAAAAATCTCGATATGATTACTGATCTTGGCATGAAAATAATAAAAACAATTAATAATACAATAAAAATCAAACATCCATATCTAGATATTACAACTGTTGACCTTGCAGAATTTTATAGCAAACCTACAAATCCAAAGGCAAATTTAAAAAATGTGGTTATCTTTGGAGAATCACAGGTAGATCGCTCTCCTTGCGGTACAGGTACAAGTGCAAAAGTAGCTGCCTTATATGCAAGAGGTGAACTTGCCTTAGGTGAAGAATTTATTTATGAAAGTATCACCGGATCTATATTTAAAGGAATTGCTACAGAAGAAATTACAGTTGAAGATTACAAAGCGATAATACCACGAATTACTGGCAGTGCTTATATTACAGGAATGAATAGGATAATACTAGATAAAGATGATCCCTTAGAATATGGATTTCTTCTTTGAATCTAGATAAACAACTTGAAATCTAGACTTGTGTGTAACCTACCGAAATAATAAATATTTTGCCCGATAGCTTGCTGTTGGATAGGTTCAACTAGAGATTTAGGAGGAGATTAAACTCCACCTAAATCTCTAGTTGAACTTAATTTCGATGCTAAAAGCAATTAGAGAGAACTTGTTCCAATTTAGCTTGTCTGATCGAAGATTGGAGCAAGCTAAATTGGATGCAAGTTCTCTCTTAGTACTTTCAGTGAAATTTTCATAGTCCTGTGTAACACAAATGTATTTGATTTCGGTTAGTACCACATAATTCTAAATTTTATTATTTACACATTGTGTCTATATTCATAAGGTAATACTTTTAGTTCTCCAAATGATTTCATTTCAACAACCGCATTTAATGTATCTTTTAGTATTGCTGTTTGCATTTCTTTATTATTTGGTTCACCAGCATTAGATCCAATTGGCACATGTGGAGCTGTGATTCTTGGAGCACCTTGTTGTCTTGCTATTGGTGGAAGTGCTGCTATTATAATTGAAGACATACCTGCTGCTTCACAAGCTCTTTCTACTATAACTGCTGATCTATGGCATGTTCCACAACCACCAGTACATACGACTATATCTACACCTTGTTCTTTTAATTTTTTTGCAATTTCAGGTCCTGTTTCATTTGTAAATTTATCGATGTTTCCACCGCCTCCCATGAAGCCATAGAATTCATCTGCCAAACTTCCTATAAACCCTTCTTCAACCAATTCACGAAGTCTATCTAATGGAAGCATTGCATTAACATCTTTATTAATATCAGAATTATCGAATCCTCCGTGTGTTACCATAAGTTCACTTGTTGCTATATCTGTTGGAATTGCTCTATATGAATAGTCCCCTGCTGTATTAAATGGTTTTTGGTCTTTTCTATGAATACCTCCAGCTGTAATGAATGCTACTTTACATTCATTAAGGGGTTTAGTTAGTGGTGTCCATACTGCTGGTGGTGTAATTGGTACATATATTTCTGATTTCATTCCTTCTGCTGTTGTTAATTTCATAATAAATTCCTCCTCTTTCTCTACAAAACATTCATTTAACTAGATTTATACGACGATCTTTCTATTTTACTAATTTTTGATTTGCTTCAACCACTTCTGGTGACCACTTTCTATTTGGTGCTTCAATTGGAATACCAGCCATTTTTGTTTTTAGCATAAGCACTGCACGATCTGCATCAGATTTACAAATTGAGCTGCATCCTAATACTTCATTTTCAAATCCATTTTCATCCTTATTAATTTCAATCATGGCATCCATATATTTATTCCCTACTACCAATGCTCCTTGGTAAGCTGAGAATGTTACACCTACAACCGGAATTCCTCTGCTTCCAACTGCTGCAATATTACTTGCAAAATCAATATGATTGTTTCCAAAACCTTCTGTTGTTACAATTGCTCCATCAAGAGCCATAGTTTCCACTAATGCTCCTAAACGTTCTGAAACATATGATTTTTCATCATTTACTTGTGGACTTCCTATGAAGATAACGCCTACTAAATCTAATTCGTCATCTTTAGCAAGGGCATCTACAAGTGGTTCTCTAAAATAATGACGAGTCATTTCTTTAGTTGCTGGTCCTATACATGTTAATGCATGGATACCTCCATCACGAACTTCATTTGGCGATAGCATAACTGGTACATTTCCTAAATCAACGTTCTTTTGTCCTCCATGTACTCCTGCTGGCTCTATTGGAATTAATACATTGTCATGCATTGCTCCTTGTCCCATAATTTCCTTTATAAGAACAACTCTTGGACGTCCTAATTTATGTACATCATGATATACATCTTCTTTAATAACTGGTTCCTTTGTAGTTTTCATCACTTCACGGATTGCTTGTATAATTACATCACATGCTGTATGTGCTGCAAAAGGTCCTCTTCTTTCCATTCCTGTTCCTTCTTGGATTACTACATTCACCCTAATCATAATGTCATCAGGGTCTGGACATCCTGGGCGGCCAAATGCGACTTTTTCATCAATATAACCTTCACATGAACCGAATTCATGAATTTGAACGCCACTTTCATCAAGACCTGTTAAGCAGAATACCGCTCCATTTAATACAGATGTTTCTCCTTCACCTAATTTTCCGCTTACTTTTGATGCAATTGGTATGATATCCATAATTGTATTTGTGAATATATGTTGGTTATCTGGAGTTATAATATCCATTTCTACCTTCTTAACTAATGGATTGCATTTTTCAGCTTTTTCAATTAATTTGCTATCTATTGTAAGAATTCCATTCTCAAAAGATGTTGTATCTCCTATTTCAACCTTTTTAACTTTGTATTCCTTTTGTGTTAAAGTTCTAATTATTTTATCTTCGCAATTTACTTCTGCTGCTGGCGCTGCTACTGGAACTCCTTGTGCAAAAAATCCTGCTGGGATATCTAAACTAAGCCCTTCTAATTTATCAATACTTACATGAATCATTCCATTACCTCCTACTTCTTGTGTTACAATAGCTTTTGCTTTTATTTCTTCTTTTTCTTCTAATTTATTTGATTTAACACCATCTAACATATCTGCTGTAATTGGTGTTAATGCTTCTACATCCACAGTTAGTGTTGTTCCTAAAACATCCCCAATTTTTAATCCATCACTTGTTAATGTTAGTAATCCTGATTCCTCTAAATCTGGAAATATTGTTGGATCTTCTAAATCTGCCTCACTTATTACTAATCCCTTTTTTCTTTGGCAGCAAAAAATTGCTGGATCCTTTAAATGTGCTTTTATTGATTCTTTTGACATTGACATGTTTAACAACTCCTTTTCTTAATATATCTATTTGCTTAAAGGTAATTTTCTAACTAATCTCATTCCTGCTGCTCTAAGAGCTCCGTCAGTACAATGATACACTGGCATTTTTAATTTTGGTGCAATTGTCATTACTGTATTTGAGCAATCTGTACAGTTACTCATAAGCAACACTTCCGCACCTTCTTTTTTAAGCTTTAATACTTTTTGCGATTGGCCTGGACACTTTCCCGGATTTGCACAGCTTAGTTTTCCTCTTGCTTGAATTGCTTGCTTACAATATTCTACTCCAATAACTGGTGCTCCCATCTTTCCTGCAATTTCTCTAAGTCTTTCTTCATTTCCACCACAGGCACATACAAGCAATCCCATTTTTCTTTTTTCATTTATAAACGGCATTGTTGCAATTATGCCTCCTGTTGTCTTTGTTATTGGTGAATCCAAAGTTGTACTTTTACCAAGAAATGGTCCTCCCATAATGATTTCACCGAAGTCATCTTCGACCCCTCCAGAATTATTCAAGACTGTTTCTACAGATGTTCCAATTGGTACATCTGTAAATACTTTAATTGGCTCATCACTCTTTATCTTTCCACTCACTGTAATATCCTTTGTAATAACTGGTTTTCTTAGTTCTACTGCATCTGTAATTCTTGATACTGTTTCAGAATTAATTACAACTGCATTTGCTTCTGAAGAAGATTGATTAACATTAAGAAGTATTCCTAGAACCTCTCTAATAATCGCTCTCTTTTCTCCCATTGGATACATATCAGGTAAAAGATGAATTTCAACATTTTCCCTATCAATTACATCTTTAAATGCATTTATCGCTTCTTTATGTTTTTCTTTTATTGCAATTATCCCTTTACTGGCTCCTATAGCCTCCATTGTATATAAAAGCCCTCTATAAACTCTTCCTGGATTTTTTTCTATGCTGTAAATATTATGACTCAAAATAGGCTCACATTCTGCTGCATTTAGTATTACAATTCCATCGTTTAATTTCTTTTTAAGTTTTACGTCTGTCGGGAATCCTGCTCCCCCCATTCCAACAATACCTGCTGCTTTTATAAGTTCTAGTATTGAATCTCCTTCAACCTTAACATATTCTTCTGTTTGTTTTTCATCTGCTTCTATGGCAATATATTCTTTTGTTACTTCTGCAACAGTTCCAGAAACACTTGCATGTATATTAGCACTAATTCCCTCATTGGAACTTGCCCCTATAAGCGTTCCTTTTTTTACTATGTCGCCGACATTGACGACTGCAATACTTGATAAACCACTATGCTGCTTGAGTAACAAACGATACAATTTTTGCATATTTCCACCCCCTTTTTAATAGAGCATATTCAAAAAATAATAAGTCTGCAAGTTCATCTGATAGGCCCACTATAAACTAAACATCCTTCCTTGTCTGACGTGAAATATCCATCACATCATGGGCTTATTATTTTCTTTCATATGCCTAAAAAGGTGCCCATAAAATCCGTTACGGATTTATGGACACCTTTGTCTTATCTTTAATTTTTATATTCAAATTTTATTCTTGTACTACAGTCCGAACTGTGTTCTGTACTATAGTCTATATTCTATTCTGATTTTATTAACTTGTCAATAGCTTTTAATTTATTTTTATAAATATATCAAAAGTAGTATTTATTAACTATATTGACAAATACATTATTTGTAGTATCATATAGCATATACGCAAAGACTGGTGTACATACGCCAGTCTTTTTTTATAACATTAATTAAAAAAAGGAGGCTTATAATAGGATAAACTTTATAAAAAAGCACACTTGTAGATATTAATATTTTGTATTTAAAGAAAGGGGAAAAATATTATGGCTAGATTTATAATTGCAATAACCAGGACTTGTGGAAGTGGCGGAACAACAATTGGAAAAATACTTTCAAATGATCTTGAAATCAATATGTATGATAGAGAATTGTTACGCTTAGCATCAGAAGATAGCGGAATTAGTGAAGCTCTATTTGCTAATGCAGATGAAACTGTAAAAAACAGCTTACTTTATAAGGTCTCAAAGAAAGTATATGACGGCGAATTAATTCCACCGGAGAGTAATGATTTTACTTCAAATGATAATTTATTCAACTATCAAGCTAAAATATTACGCGAATTATCTGAAAGAGAATCTTACGTTGTAATAGGGCGTTGTGCCGATTATATTTTAAAAGATTATCCAAATGTATTCAAAATTTTTATTCATGCACCTCATGAATACTGCGTTAAACATCAGATGGAAAATCTTCGCATCTCTGAAAAGGAAGCAATTAAACAAATTAAAAAACTAGACAAGTATAGACGAGAATATTATTACTACCACACAGGGATGAAATGGGAAAATGCAAAAAATTATGATTTGTGTCTTGATACAAGTAAATTAGGATTTGAAAAATGTGCAGAATATATTAAAGACTATATTAAGTTAAGAATGGATTTATAAACTTATCAGTTATATTTCTCAATTAAGGCATGTCTGGAAATAATCTTCTAGGCATGTTTTTTTACCTAAATTTATTTAATATTATATAAATAAACAACGTAAAATTTAGACTTATGCAATAACCTACCGAAATAACTGGTAGTCTTTTTGCTCAGTTACTAGATAATATGGATGTGGATTTCTCACAGTAGAAGTTGTGCCAATTTTAACACAATAAAATAAGCAAAGAAGCTCATTTTGTGGTCTTCTTTGCTTATTCTAGATTTATATAGATATAGATATAGATATCCTAACTATTAATTAGATTTATACTATGAATTATTTACCACACTAAAAATGGATTGAACTCTTTTGGAAAGTAGTTGCATTTAGAATGTAGTTGTAGATATTTCTTCAATAGAGTTCAATCCATTTCGGTTGGCTTATGCATAAGTCTAAATTTACATTTGCATATCTATAAGATAGTTATTTACTTACATACTTCTTCTACAGATGCCTTTATTATCTCAAATGCCTTGTCGCAATCAGCTTCATCTAAAATTAGAGGTGGAACCATACGTATTGTGTTTCCTCCAATTGCAGTAATTAAAAGCTTTCTGTCAAAACAAGCATGTTTTACTTCAAGTGCGATATTTTCATCAAATTCAACGCCAACTAATAACCCCTTTCCACGTACTTCTTTCACGTGTAGTAATTCTCTTAATTTCGCTTTAAAATATTCGCCCATTTTTTCTGCGTTTCCTGCCAAATCACGCTCAATTAACTCACTAATTTGAGCATAAGAAGCTGCACAACATACAGGATTTCCACCATATGTTGTTCCATGTGATCCTTGATTAAATGCCTTAGATACTTCTTCTGTTGCACAAATTGCAGCAATTGGCATTCCACCACCCATAGCTTTTGCCATTGAAACTATATCAGGTTTTACTCCATAATGCATATATGCCATTATTTTGCCTGTTCTACACCATCCTGTTTGAACTTCATCTAGTAATAATAACATTCCCTTTTCATCACAGAACTTTCTAAGCCCTTCCATAAACTCCTGTGTTGCTGGGCGCACTCCACCTTCGCCTTGTACTGGCTCAATCATTATAGCTATAGTGTTCTCAGTGCATGCATCCTTGAATGATTGTAAATCATTATAGTCAGCATAAGTAAATCCAGGTACCATTGGTTTGAATCCTATTTGACATGCATTATCAGGTTGTCCTGTTGCTGACATTGACCCATATGTTCTCCCATGAAATCCTCCTTTAGCCGTTACAATATTATATCTATTAGGTCCATATTTCTCTACCCCATATTTTCTTGCCATTTTAATCATAGCTTCATTTGCTTCTGTTCCTGTACTTTGGTAAAAAATCTTGTCCATCCCTATTGTTTCGCAAATTAACTTAGCAAGTCTTGCTTGAGGAATTGTATATGGATAGTTAAATGTGTGAATTATATCTTCAACTTGCTCTTTAACTGCTGCTACAACTTTTTCATTACAGTTACCCGCACTATTAACTGCTATACCACCATAGAAATCTAAGTAGCCTTCACCCTTTTCATCATATAAGTACATATCCTTTGCTGTTTCTGCTACGAAATCAAATCTTTCATAAGTATCAATCATATATTTGCTTACTAAAGCCTTCAATTCTTCTTTTGTCAATTCTACGTCTTTCAATTTCATGACTATCTCTCCTTAAAAATAAATTATAATTATAGTTAAAAAATTTCTGCAGAAATTTTAACTTCAATTGCTAATTGCGCACCTTCAGTTGTATGTTAATTAAAGTGCTTTCTTATAAATTCTCTTAATATCTTCTATCCCAAATTGTACTGGATGAATATTCATACTTACTGCTGATACCTTTAAACAGTTTTCTGCCATCCAATCTATATCCTCTTCTTTAATTCCCTGTTCTGATAAAGTTGTCTCTAGTTCAATATACTTTAATAATTTTCTTATGATTTTTACACAATCATTTTCATCATTTCCACCTAATAAGCGAGAAATCATTGCAAATTTTTCTGGTGCTGAACTTATTGATTCTTCATAAATTACTGGTGTTAATGCTGCAAGTCCTCTACCATGAACAATATCTTTTAAACCACTTGCCGGATGTTCCATACCATGTGGTGCTGATACTCCTGCTGTATTTATTACCATTCCACCTAAAGTGCTTCCCCATGTTATAGCCTCAAATGCTTCCATATCTTCTGAGCTGTTATAAGCCTTAACTAAATTCTTACCTATAAGTTCAATTCCTTGAAGCGCCATCATTGTTGTCAATGGCTGCGCATTCTTAGATAAATATGCCTCCATGTTGTGGCATAATGCATCGAATCCCACAGACGCTAATATATGTTTAGGCATAGTTATCATTAAATTCGGATCTATTATTGATGCTTTTGCTACTATTGCATTGGATCTTAATGATTTTTTGTCATTGTTTTCTGGATTAGTTAACACTGCAAATCCATTTCCTTCACTGCCTGTCCCACAAGTTGTAGGAACTAATATAATTGGCAGCGCTTTATCACTAATTTTCTTTCCAAAAATATAATCAGATATATTCCCATCATTTAATGCAATAAAGGCGATAGCTTTAGCTGCATCCATTATACTTCCTCCACCAATACCTAAGACAACATCACATTTACTTTCTTTTGCAAGCTCTGCTCCAGCATATGCAGTTGTTGTTAATGGATTTTGCTCTACTTTATCAAATACAATTGGCTCAGCACCTGCGTCCTTCAATAAAGATATTGTTTTATCAAGAAGCCCTGTCTTTTTTGTACTGTTTTTTCCTGTTACAATCAACGGCTTTTTACCATACTTTGCAACTTCTATTCCTACTTCTTCAACTTTTCCTCTCCCGAAAATAATATTAACAGGCAAATTATAATTAAATTTCATAAGTAACTTCTCCTTTTGCATAATATTTATGAATAAAAATGAATTCAGGATTCATATGAATCCTGAATCGTCTTTATATATAAATAGTTTTGTAATTCAATTGATCCAACATTTTATAAATTCATAATTAATCTATTTATTTATAACCTTGATTTTATATTTATTATAAAACTCTCGCTAAGAAAGACTTTGTCCTGTCATGCTTAGGATTACTAAAAACTTCTTTTGGATTACCCTCTTCAAGAATATATCCACCATCCATAAAGACAACTTTATCTGCAACTTCACGTGCAAACCCCATTTCATGTGTAACAATAATCATAGTCATACCTTCTTTAGCTAAGTCTTTCATTACCTCCAATACATCTCCAACAAGTTCTGGATCTAATGCAGATGTAGGCTCATCAAATAATAAAACCTTAGGTTCCATTGCTAGTGAGCGTGCAATTGCTACTCTTTGCTGCTGTCCTCCAGATAAAAAATTTGGATAAGCATCAGCTTTGTCTTCTAATCCAACTTTTCTTAATAGTTCCATTGCTACAGTTTTACACTCATGCTTATTTTTCTTTTTAAGAAGTACAGGCGCAAGCATTATATTTTGCAATACCGTTTTACGCGGAAATAAATTAAATTTTTGAAAAACCATCCCGATTTCTTCCCGCAATTCTCTCATATCTATTTTTGCATCTAATATATTAACTCCACCATAAGTAATCTTTCCTCCATTAGGCTTTTCTAATTGATTTATACACCTTAGTAAAGTACTCTTTCCTGAACCCGATGGGCCAATAATGCATACAACTTCCTTTTCTTTTATAGACATATTAATATCTTTTAAAACTGATACTTCTCCATAATTTTTTGATAGATTATAAATATTAATCATAGAATCACCTTACCTTCTTTTCCATAAATTTGAGTAAAAATGATAGTAGCGTTGTTAATATTAAATACATTACTGCTAAAGTAGTATAAGTTTCTACTGTTTTAAAACTTGTTGATGCAATCATACTTGCTTGATGAGTTAATTCACCAACTCCTATTACTGTAAGTAATGCTGTATCCTTTAATGCAATAATAAATTGATTTCCAAGTGAAGGCAGCATACTGCTAAATGCAGGTGGTATTATAATATGAAATAGTGTTTGAGTATTAGAAAGTCCAAGTGAAACCCCTGCTTCCTTTTGACCTGGGTCTACTGATTGAAGCGCTCCTCTTACTATTTCAGCAATATAAGCACCTGAATTTAATGCGATAACACATACACCAGCTACAACACGGTCTAAATTAATTCCGAGTAGCGCAGGAATAGCAAAATAGAAATACAATGCTTGTACCATAAGCGGCGTACCTCTGATTATCCATATATATATATAAGCTATCTTATTTAGTACTTTATTATTACATTGTCTCAAAAATCCAAATACTGAACCGATAATAAATCCTATAAAAATACCTAATACGCTGATAAGTATTGTATATTTTAATCCTTCTAATATTGTGGGTATTACTTTTATAGCATAACTCCAATCTAGTTGCATAGTTATCCCCTTTCATCAATGTTATTTTAGATAAATAATAGACATGCATACTGGTCTATCATTTTTTAAATTGTTTCTTAATCTTATATATGTTGTAATTAAGTTTCTACATTTCACTCTTTATTGATCACTTTGATTACTAGAATCTTAAATGTAAATTTATTATTGCAACATATATATTAAAGAATAAAAATTAAATTATCATATGTAATCTAATCTTAAACTACAGTATTGAAGCGCAAAATTATGTAATTCTGCTGATTTAAATACTGTAGCTTATTCATGAATTTATTTTCCTAACCACTTATTGTAGATTTTATCGTATGTTCCATTTTCTTTTATAAGCTTAAGAGCTGCATTAAATTTAGCTATATTTTCACTTCCCTTTGGAAATAAAATGCCATAATGTGAATCATCTTTATTGAATGCTTCTCCTACAATTTTAGTCTTGCTTTCTGGATGGATTTTCTTATAATAAAGGATATTTGGTTCATCATAAATAACAGCTTCTGCCTTTCCATTTTCAAGTTCTAAATAAGCACTAGACATATTAGGAAAAACTAACAAATCTTTTAATCCATCAATTTTTTGTGCATATGCATGAGAGCTTGTCCCTTCTTCTACTGCTACAACTTTACCTTTTAGATTATCTACACTGGTAATATCTGAATCTGCTTTTGCCATACAAAGTAATCCTGCATCATAGTATGAATCTGAGAAATCCATTACTTCTTTTCTCTCTGGAGTAATACAAAGAGCCGCCATAGCTAAATCAAGTTTGTTAGATCTAACTGAAGTCTGTAAAGGTGCATAATCCATAACACTTAATTCATATTCAAATCCTAAAACATTTTTAAGTTCTTCTAATAGATCCATATCAAAACCCACACGCTTTCCTGAATCATCATTAAATGTAAATGGCGCATAACTTGTGGCAGTACCGATTTGCAATTTTACACCCTTCATTGAATCCTTAACATTTTCTGATGTTACAGGTGCAGCTGTTTCTTTAGCTTTATCTTTTCCACATCCAACCGCTAAACTCATAATTGTAATAATCCCCATAATAAGCGATAGTACTTTTAATTTCCTTTTCATATTTAATACCTCCTAAATTTATATTTTAATTTTTTATTTAGTAATTTAATTCAAATTAAGAAAACTCTAACTTCTCACTTTTATAATTTTGGATATAAAAAAAGCACGCTTGAATAAAATATAATCGAAGCATACTCCATTGTATTTTTTATTTATTTTTTTACTTATAGAACATTCATATAACTAAAATAGAATTCCACTTCTTGGCCCATTTCTAATTGCTTTTCTGTAAATACCCATCTAAGTGGTACTGTTATAACTCCTAATCTTCCCTGAATACTTACTTTTACAGCAGTATCATTTATCTCCACTATTTTTGCACGCGTTATTTGTGGATTTAATTCTATATTCATAATTCTCCTCCCTTACTATAATAATTTTGCTTTACCTTACTTCTTCTAAAAATATAGCCTCTTCACTTTCATTAACATATTTTAATTTGTTTTCTAAGCTATCCACACTGATAACTTAAATAACTTTAAACTTTTATGGTATTTTGTTTAGTATATGATGTAACTATTTTTCTAATACAAAAAAGGTGCTCATAAAACCGCTACTGGATTTATGGACACCTTTGTCTTATTTTTAAATTATTTATTCATCATTATTTCTATAGTATGAACTACATTCTGTACTATAGTCTATATATTAGTCTAACTTTTCCATATTGTCAATAGTTTTTTGTATTATTTTTGCAAATTTGATATCTTATATAATAAATTTATTATTCACTTTTTATCTATTAACCATTAATCGTAATAAGTATAACTTTAATTTATAAATCGAAATATTTATTTCATAAATTTCGGCTAAATTGTTGCTCCAAACTGTGGAGAATGAATAACTATAAATTCTGTTCCTCCCATTCCCATAGCAAAGAACACTAAAATAATAACCGATATTATTGCACTAAAATCATATTGCATTTTTTCTTGATTATTTATTATATAAGCTGCGATAATCTCTATCCCAGCACTTACTAATATAAGTGGCCACATTGATACAATTAAAAGAACATTGAGATTAGTTATAAACAATCTTAGTAAAAACATTATTTCAAGCATAATTAAAGCAAGTATTTATCCTCTAAAAGTAAAAGTTCGTCGTTATTTAAATTCATTCTATTAGCACAATCAAAAAAAGAATAAAACCAAATATGGTGCTATATATAATAGCGGTCCTATGTTAAGCCAAGAAGAAAGGAATATTAAAAAGAAGGAAATTGTTCTTTTTCAATATCTATCACCACCTTAATTAATCCTTACATTAAATATAACGATCAATAAATAAAAAACACTTCAACTTTTTTAAAATTATAAAAAATTTATTAATTTAAATTAAATATCTTTGTTTTCTTACTATAAAGAGTCTTATTCTTATAAAACATTCTATAAGAATAAGACTCTTAAAGTTAATGATACATTATCAAATACTAATAAAATTTAAAATTCAATTCCATTTACAAAATATTTTTCAATAAGATTACTTAAATTATAATAAAATACAATCTAAATTAAGTATAACATATTTTACCTTCCTTTTCATTTTTCCCTTAAACTATAAATTAGGAAGTCATTAAGATTACGCTGCCATTTGAAAAAAGCATATACCGTACTGTGAGTTCCACATGAATAAATTTTTTAATGCAGGACAACCTAATCCCATGTGTATTTCAAATAATTTACTAACTATGGAGGACAACAATGAAGCTTTTTAAAAATGCACTATCTCTTATAATAATTTCTATATTACTTTTGCATAGTATTGAAATTTCTGTATACGCGAGCCAAAATGTTAATTCTCAAAATCAAGTTAAGATTGCAGTATTCTTAAGCAATTTTAATTCACCGTTTATTTCTAATTTAAAAAAAGATCTAGAGGAAGTTGAAAAAGAAAATAAAAATAGAGTCCTATTTACATTCTTTGATTCAAAAGGTAATGAAACTATTCAAAATCAAAATATTGATGAGTCATTCAATCAAAACTTTGATCTTTTTGTGGTAGACTTGGTTAACTCTAGCACAAATTTTTCACAAAATGCCCTTAGCAAAATATTCAGTCGTAATATTCCGCTCATTGTAACACTAATTCCAAGTGACCCAATAATAAATTGTATTAGAACTTATAATCGAGCTGTTATAATAGGTGCAGACGATGCCCAATCTGGTTCTCTTCAAGGAAAAATTCTTATTGACACATGGACTTCTAATAAAGAAACCCTAGATAGAAATAAAGATAATATAATGCAGTATATTATTCTAAAAGGACCCCTTGGCGATCCATCAACACCTTTAAGAAGTAAATATTCTATTCAAACAATTAATGATGCCGGTATAAAAACAGAAGAACTCTTATCGTCTACATGTAATTGGAATAAAGATTGCGCAAGAGACGACATACAATCTTCCCTTCTAAATCTATATAGTAAGGTCGAGGTTATAATTTCTAATAATGATGCTATGGCTATTGGCGCTATTGAAGCACTTCAAAAATATGGTTTTAATAAAGGCGGCAATTCAAGATGCATTCCAGTTGTTGGCGTAGATGCAATACCAGAATCTAGGAAACTAATAGATCAGGGCTTTATGACAGGTACAGTTATTCAAGATACTCGTGCTTATGCAGATGCCATACATTCTGTAGGACTGAATTTAATTTCTGGTGTTTATCCACTTAGTCATACAAACTATGAATTTAATGGAACTGGTCCTATAATCAAATTGCCTTTTCACGAATATATAAAAAAATAATAAATTTCTATTTTTATAAACTTTATTCTATAAATAATCCCTTATAAGTCATATTACCGTATATACTATCATAAAATTTATAATTAACATTTTAAATGCAATAGGAGAACTTCCTCCCATTCAGGTTTAGTTCTCCTATTTGCTCATAATATGTCATCATCTAAATTCCTGCCTGCTTGTTTCTCCAATTGTTTTATTGCATTTTTGCCCCCATTTTTTGCAATCCCTAATAGCTCTGAAAGACTTGAAGAAATATCTCTACTTGCAAAAACTTCTAATAACATTGGCATATTAACTCCAGTTATGACCTCCATATCTTTCTTTTCTAATGCAATCATACTAGCAGCATTAAATGGACTTCCCCCAAAGAGATCAACCATGACTAAAATTCCTTCTGTACAATTTAATTCTTGTATAAGTTTATTGTATTTATCTAATAAATTTTCAATTCCCTCTCCTGGCTTAAACGTAACACATCCAATATTCTTTTGTTCTCCATAAATCATTTCTGCCGATTTAACTAACTCTTTAGATAAATCTCCATGAGTTCCTACAATTATTCCTATCATTTAAATTACCCCTTTTAAAGTTTTTTC
>Ga0183101_1000651_pt2 | contig 40624 bp, 39 predicted proteins | sample Biomet3_FD_127790 | JGI IMG/M metagenome (GOLD analysis project Ga0183101, IMG submission 127790) | Microbial communities from bioreactor (seeded with sewage sludge) at LBNL, California, USA - Biofuel metagenome 3 | ecosystem: Engineered > Bioreactor > Anaerobic > Unclassified ... | reverse complement strand
TGGCCGCGTTTAGCGGGAATGTTCTATTACTTCTGCCTCTTAATGGGTATCTCGATGGTGGTGCGTTTCCTTCTCTCCCACGCTTTCTCCACCTCGAAGAAGATGGCGACGGTCCTCAAGCTCATCGCTTCCTTCATTAAATACGCCTTAGCCATCACTTTGATTCTCATCTGGGTGGCGATCTGGGGTGTCGATACCGGCGCGCTTCTGGTCTCGGCGGGCATCATCGCCCTCATTATCGGCCTTGGCGCTCAATCGCTCATCAGCGATATCATCGCCGGACTTAACATCGTCTTCGAAGACGAATATAAGGTTGGCGATATCGTGGTGGTGGATGATTTCCGCGGCACGATCCAAGAAATTGGCTTGACCACGACGAAAATCATCGATCCGGCGGGTAACGTCAAAATCATCAATAACTCTCAGATTTCGACGGTCGTCAATCTTTCCGACCATCCTTCGGTTGCCGCTTGTCTCATGTACATCGATTACGATGAGGATCTCATCAAAGTCGAAGAGCTTCTTAAAGCCAATGCCGAAGACATCAAAAAGCAGTGCCCTCATGCTCTTGATACGCCGAAATATATTGGTGTTTCGGGCTTACAAGATGGCTATATCGAGTTGAAGATGATTTGCCATTGCAAAGAAGAAGACCGCTTCCAGACGGAGCGGGATTTGAATCGGGCTTATTGCCTCCTCTTCCTCAATTCAGGCATCGACTATCCGTACAACCAGTTGATGATTGGTTCGCGCGCTTTGACTCATCCGCAAGATGCTGCCAACCCTGAACAACTCAAAAAGATCCTTGCTCATCTCGCCGGTGAAGATCCTAATGGCGAGAATAAGAAAGAGTAGTTGATGATAAAAAAAGAACCAGAGCCGAGCGGCCCTGGTTCTTTTCTTTTAATGATACGCGAGCTTCGGCTCGCCAACGGGATTAGCGGCGTCTTCGTTCAACTGTTTCATCGTTCCAATCCCTTCGCGGCGGATTAACTTATAGACTTTGTAACGCCGGGTGTAAACCAAGGCATAGTCCGAAGCGTTGATGGCGAGATAGTCCTTGATGTCGTAGATGTAGCGCTTGAAGGTGATGGGGGAAATCTTTTGATGACTCAGGACCTCTTCTTTGGAAATCTTCCGTTCCGAAAGAAGCTTCTCGTAGATCCAGAGCACCATCTGCGTCTTGCCGTTTTTCTTATTTTTCATTCTGTTACCCTCCCGAGAATGACATTAAGGGGTTTGGCGATTTGCCCTTAATGAATTTGAGGAGGAGAGCGGTTTTGGCGAGATTGTTCGTCAACCGTTCCACCCCTTGATGCCACTATTATGCCTAGATGAAGTGCTATAAAAGTGCCAAAAGAGAGACGTAATTCGAAAAATTTTTATTTTGGTGGGGTTTTGGCGAGGTTATTATAAATATTTTTTTGCATTTTGGTGCAAAAAACGCTTCTTTAGCCCTAAAAATGACTCGGCGATATTCCTTTTTTTCTTCGTGACGATTCCTGAGGAATTTTACCTATGGTAAGACAGGTTAGAAGTGAGTAGACTTAGTCTATGAACACTCATGTCAAAGAGGCGGGATTCCTCAAACGTTTCTTCGCTTATGTCGTCGATGCTCTCCTCGTCATTCTTCCAACGATTTTGCTCTACAATTTCGTCACGTCGAACGTTCTTTTTAAAGCCTTAGGCGGCAACAAAAGCACGGACGAAATGTATTCTTTCGCCCTTGATTCGACTCTTTTGAAGGCTTCTTATTCCTCTTCCGATTCCACCAAGATTCTTGGGGTTGGCGTTTATTCTTTTGCTGATACCAAAGATGCCTCCAGCATCGAGACCGGTCAAACCGAAGCAGGCTATCAAGAGTATTACAAACGGGTTTGGTACTATTACACCCAATTCATTTACGAAGATAGCACCACCAAAGGTCGGGCGGTTCCCTTAAAGAACACGACGTTCAACACGACTTTCACCGCCGAGGATTATTACACCTATTTCGATTCGCTTATGGGTTTACCCTCTCCGAGCCAAGTCGTTTTGACAGGCGATAGCGACAAAGACGATGCCATCTTGGCTGGCGAGAGTCCCTATTTCAAATATGCCCTAAACGATGCGGGAACGGCAGTGGATATTCATAAAATGCCCGTCCTTCAGAAACTTTTCCAAGGCAAAGTGGATGCTGGCACCTCGAGCAGTTTGACCACCTTGAAAGCCTATTTCTATGACACTTCGTCGAATTCGCCCACCGGGCTCTATGCAACGGCGGTTTATGATTTGACCGGACAATCAACGACTTCGCTTCAAACCTACTACAGCGAGCGCCTTTCGCAACAAAACTACGATATTTGGCTTTGTGCCGCTGTGGTTTATGCTCCGCTTCAACTGATTTTCTTCTTGATCCTTCCGCTTTGTCTAAAAGATGGACAAACGATCGGCAAACTGGCTTTTGGCCTCTCAGTCGTGAAGATCGATGGTTTCCGGGTTGGCTTCAAAGAAAAGATTATCCATCAGCTTTTTGTCGCCCTTTTAGGCTTATTCATCTTGCTTCCCTGGTCAACGATCGGCATCTTGCTTTATTTCTTATTGGCTGCCGTCGATTATATGGTCCTTGTGATGAGCAAGACCCATCAGTCGCTCCATGACCGCTTGGCGAAGACCATGGTTATCTCAAAGAAAGAAAGCCTCGTTTTCGATAATGAAGAAGCGATGGCGGAATACGCTAAAACGCATCCGGAGCAATTCCCCGAGCTGAAGAAAAACACCCCCAGCGCCGAAGAACTTCGGATTGCCCAAGAAGATTCCATCCTCGATCTTTCAACCCTCAACAAGGCGCGGGACGAGGCTCATTCGATGACGAACTTCGATGAGTATGAACAAAAGAAGGATAGCGAAATCTCTGCAAAAACCCCTTCGAATCAACCGCAGGTGAATTTGACGAAAGATGAGAGCCCGGATGAAGAAGTGGTGGTCGATGAACAAGCAATGGCGGATTTAGCCAAACTCGAAGGTGGCACCCCAACCGATGAAGGTGAAGTTAGCGAAGAAGAAAAAGAAACGAAAGACGCTAACGCCACGCCAACTCCTGAAAACAAGCCCAACGAAGAAGGCTTTACGGACGAGACACCGAAGAAAGGGAATTGATGGCGAGTGGGATGAGCGATGACGCGCTTTTGCCCTCTGGGAGCCCTTCAGCCGGGGAAGACGATAAGCCGATTCTTCTTCCTGGCAAAACCTCGACCCGGATCTTGGCGGAATTAGCCGACATTTTTCTTACTCTCATTTTGGGAATCGTTCTCTATAGCGTCGCTTTTTTGCCAGCTTTTGGCTATGATGCGCTTAATCAAGAGATGCTGACGACGTCAAAAGCGATGCTCCAAGAAGAGACCGCATCTTATCTCGTGAGTCAAAACACGAATGGCGTCACCTATTCGGAGGATGATCTTCAATACTTCTGGATTAAGAATTACGCCCAAGGCAACAGCGTTGATCAACAAGGTGTCTCGAGCGATTTTCTTTTTGATTACTATACGCTTTATCGCAAAAGCGGTCTTTATTCGACCCGAGAGTATAACGAAAAAATCTTAGGTCTCCCTTCAAGCGTGAGCGGAACCAATACTTCGCTATATTTCGCTTTCGATACGAGCGCAAGCGATCCCCAGAATAGCCTGGGCGTTCTTTCCGCTGAGGCGAAAGCCACTTTATTGCCTTACTATGGCTCGGAACAGACTGCCGAATCGGTGGCGCTTTATCAAAAACTTAAGGCTTTCTTTAGCTCGGCTTATAGCGCGGCTCGCAATGAATTCGTCTCCAGTGAGCCCTTTTATTCTTTACTTCTTTCCTACGCTGCGGTTTTCCACGCCCGCGTCAACGCGTTTGTCGGTGCTTCTTTTGTTTCGTATCTTGTGAGCGCCGTGATCTTTTTCCTCTTGATTCCTTTCATCGGCTTGAAGGGTATGACAGTGGGGAAGAAAATCCTCAAACTTGAAGTGAAAAATCCGGATGGGAGCCGCCTCCGTGTTTGGCAGCTTCTTTCCCGTGGGGCGGTTGAGATTCTTGAATATTCCTTTTCGATCGCCTTCATGGGTGTTCTCAATTTGGGTTTCGATACGTTCTCGCTTCCTTTGTTCAGCTGGGGCAATTGGCAAGTCACGATGACGGCTTTATTCATCGCCGGCGTCTTGGTGAGCTTAGCGTCGATGCTCTTTCTCATCTTCCGCAAAAACCATCAGAGCTTCCACGATTTCGCTTCGATGAGTTTTGTTTATACTTCGGACTATGCCTTGATCGATGTTGAACGTCACCGATTAGAAAAATTAAGGGAGCAAAGCGATGAGCGAAACCTTGAAGAGTGAAATCCCTGGCAAAACCCCGACGACTTTGGAATATTACAAAGCCCCTTTTGGCAAACGGATCTTCGCTTTCTTCTTCGATGCCATTCTCATGGCGCTAGTGAGCCTAGGTCTCTTCGCCGCTTCGCGGGCTATCCTTGAGAATTCTTCTTCTTATCGGAGCGCCTTTCAAACCTACGTGAACATTTCAACCGATTCCGGGCTTTATGTTTATAAAGAGACGGAAGATAACCTTGTGATGATCACGACCTATTATTCGGGGAATACCTATGCCGAGCAAAATCAAAAAGAAGAAGCGGCTTTGAAAAATTACTACACCTTGAGTGAATTCTTCCCTGAAGGGAATGGTCTGAGCCTCTATCAAAAAGATAAAATCGGCGATAGCCGGATTGGTGCGAGCGATGACTTAGCCTATTTCATTCAAAATGAAAATAGCGAAATCGTTGCAAATCCCAGTTATTCGGATGAAAAAATGCACGCTTTCTACGTCGATGCGGTCAATCGGGCGATCACCTATTTCAATAACGTCGATGCCTATGTCGGCGCCTCAAAGACTTTGTCGTTAGGCATTAACTTTATCATCATCCCGGTTTCGCTTTCACTTTCGTTCATTGTTTTCGAGTTTTTGCTTCCATTGATCTTCTTCCGGCGCGGCTGGCAGACCCTCGGCATGAAAATCTTCAATCTCTCGCTTTTGGCCTCCAATGCCCTTTCGCCCAAATTCAAAGTCTTTCTTGTCCGGTTTCTTTGGATGTTTTTCGTTGAGCTTTTGCTGTCGATGGTGACATTCGGAGTTCCGCTTATTGTGTCCTTTTCAATGTTTGCCTTCCGTAAGGATGGACAAAACTTTCATGATTATATGTCAGGGACGTACATGGTAGATTCTTCCGAGCAAAGTGTCTATTTATCCGTTCAAGAACGCGATGCCTTATTGGCCAAGGCAAGCTTAACCGAAGCCCGGACCGATCTTCTCTATCCTGGGAAGAAAGAATGATAAAAAATACTTGCTTTTTCCGACGAAAAATAGTGTACTAGAAGGCTCGATTAAAACCTTGCTGTGATTCACGTGCGCGCCTATAATATTCTTGTTTAAGAAATATAAAGGTAAGGAGTGGCCCCAATTATATGGAGATAAGGCTCAAAAATCTGACGAAAATCTTCCCTGGTAACCCTAAGAAGGGTATTCCTGACACTCGGGCAGTCGATAATTTGGATGTGGTCATTCCCGATGGCAAACTCATCGGTTTATTAGGCCCGTCAGGCTGTGGCAAATCCACGACCCTTTACATGATCGCTGGCTTATTGGAACCGACTTCAGGTGAAATCTGGTTCGGCGATGAAGATGTCACCGATTTGGAACCGGAAAAACGGGGCATTGGCCTTGTTTTCCAAAACTACGCTCTTTATCCGCATATGACGGTCTATAAGAACGTGGCCTTCCCTTTGACCAATCTCCGGATTGAAGAAGCGGGCACGATTCCTGATCGCGAGAAGCAAGACGCTTTGAAAGCTACGTATGCGAATAAGATCGCGGCGGCTGAGACCAAAGAAGAAAAAGCGAAGATTAAAGATGAATTAAACGTCGAACTCAAAAAAGCGGTGCTCCCCGATCTTGATAGCGAAGGGAAGCCCGTCATGAAGAAACGTCGGCTCACCAAAGATGAGATCGATAAAATCGTTCGGGAAACTGCAAAAATCGTTCAGATTGAGCCGTTCCTTGAACGGAAGCCTTCCCAGCTCTCCGGTGGTCAGCAGCAGCGCGTCGCCATCGCCCGTGCTTTGGTGAAGAAACCTCGGGTTCTTCTTCTCGACGAGCCTTTAAGCAACCTTGATGCCCGCCTCCGTTTGCAAACCCGTGAAGAAATTCGCCGGATTCAACAATCGACTGGCGTCACGACCGTCTTCGTTACCCACGACCAAGAAGAAGCGATGTCGATTTCGGATGAAATCGTCGTCATGAAACTTGGCGTTGAGCAGCAGCGTGGCGTTCCGCAAGAGGTTTATAACGATCCTTGCAATAAATTCGTCGCCAACTTCCTTGGCACCCCTCCGATCAACCTTTTCAAAGGCAAGATCAAAGATAATAAGCTTTATGTTGGGGACGCCATGGTTCGCGAAATCAGCGAAAAGCAAGTGCCCGACCAGGATTGCACCGTGGGTATCCGCCCTGAAGGCATCGTCGTGGAAGAAAAAGGCAACTTTGCCTTCCATGTCGACCGGATCCTGACCATGGGCCGCGATATCATGCTCGTCGCCAGCCACCCCGAAGGCTTGAGCAACATCAAGTTCGTGGTTGATGCCTTCGTCAAAGTTGGCGTTGGCGATATCCGTGTTTCCGTCAAACCGCATAAGTGCTTCGCTTTCTCTCTTGAAGAAGGCGAAAAGAGAATCATTTAATCCTCATGGCAATCTCCCAAGAAAGAAAAACCTCCAGCGAATCCCGCCCCGTTTCGACGAAAGAAAACGGTGTGTCTTCGCGTCGCTTCTCTTTGAAAAAGCTTTTCATGCCCAAAGAACGCGTCACTGCGGATGCGGGTGAAAAGAACAATTGGAAAGCTTGGCTTTATTTGGCACCGACCATTATTCTCCTTGCCGTTTTCACGTTTTATCCGCTCATTAACACGATCGTTATCGCTTTCTTGAAAAACTACGATTACACGACCCAAACCAACTCTGGTTTTACCTTCGACAATTTCGGCACCGTGCTTGGTCTCGTTGGTTTAAGCCAAAGCAAAGAAACGTTCTACCGTTGGCAATGCCTCGGCGATTGGACCTCGAACGTGGGCTATGTCACAATGGCCGATGGCACGACCAAAACGGTCTATTTCACGATGGACGTCATCCAATACGCTTTGCCCAATACTTTGATTATTACCTTCGTCACCGTTCCAATCTCCATCATCATCTCGCTTCTCATTGCCATCGGTCTCAACTCGATCAAAGCGTTCAAGAAACTCTTCCAAACGATTTTCTTCATTCCTTATGTCACGAACGCGATTGCCGTCGGCATGGTCTTCGCCGTTCTCTTCGATTACCAAGGCATCATCAACTTCGTCTTTGGCTTGGGCTCACAGCCCTGGATTGATCAAGCCGCTCCGGCTTGGAAAGCGATGATTGCCCTCTGCATTTACATTATTTGGCACTCTTTGCCCTTCAAGATTTTGATTTTCTTATCCGGTCTTCAAAACATCGATAAGCAATATTACGATGCCGCCAAGATCGATTGCGCTGGCAAGTGGAAGACGGCGATGAACATCACCGTTCCGCTATTATCCCCGCAAATCCTTTATATCATGATCACGTCGTTCATCGCTTCCTTCAAGGAATACACGAGCGTTGTGGGTTTACTTGGCTCTCCGTCAACCGATGGCGGTGGTACCAAAAACATGTACACGATCGTCTATTACATTTACGACATGATTAAAGGCAACGTTGGCTATGGTGCTGCTGCCGCCGTCTTGCTCTTTATCATCATCATGATCTTCACCGCGATTCAATTCCAAGTCTCCAAGAAGAGGGTTTATTACTGATATGGCAGTGGAACAAGAGAAAAAAATCGATACCCGAAGCAATTTCCAGAAGCTTTTCCATTTGAAAAGCGATCAGGAAAAACAAAAGGCCCGCGAAGAAGCGCCGAGTTATCAAGCGATTGATACCTCAAAGATGGTTTTGGTCATCAAAGAGGGTCGCGCCAATGTCGCCCAGCTCGAGAAAGCCCAGAAAGTCGGCCATATTGTTGGCACGGTTCTTATTTATGCTTTCTTGCTCTTTATGTCGCTCATTGTTCTCTTCCCGTTCTATTGGATGATTATCACTTCGCTCAAGTCCACGACGGAAATTCGCTCTTTGCATCAAACTTTCTTCCCCATCAACGTCTTATGGAGCAACTACATCACTGTCTTCAATTCGTTTAACTTCCTGACTTATGTCGGCAATACCTTGGTCGTTGGCATTCTCTCGACCATTGGTACCTTGATTACCACGATTTTCTCCGCTTTCGCCTTTGCCCGGTTGAATTTCCGCGGCAAAAACGTCCTCTTCGCGATTTTGTTGGCCACGATGATGATTCCGGGCGAAATGATGGTCATCACCAACTACATCACCGTCGCGAAACTACCATGGTACGAATTCTCGACCGGCACCTTGACCCATACGTGGTTAACCTATAAGGATTCGGTCTTCGCCTCGATGATCATTCCGTTCTGGGTCAGTGTCTTCTACATTTATCTTTTACGGCAAAACTTCAAGCAAATCCCCAATGAACTTTATCTGGCGGCGAAAGTCGACGGCAAGAGCGATTGGCAATATCTCTGGAAGGTTATGGTTCCGTTAGCGATGCCGACTTTGATCTCCATCTTCATCTTGAAACTGATGGGCACTTGGAACTCCTATGTCTGGCCACAACTCGTCACTTCGAACAATCAGGAGTGGCGCTTGGTCACTAACGCGCTACGCGGTAGCTTCACCACGACCTCGGGCGATCCGCAATATGGCATCCAGATGGCCGCGACCATCTTGGTCACCGTGCCGTTACTACTCTTGTTCATCTTCTTCCGCAAATACATCATGCGCGGCGTCGGACGGGCCGGCATCAAAGGCTAGACGATATCCTCATTTGGTTATTGCGCGCTAGAGCGCGTCATAATAATTCAATTATTGTTAGAAAGGAGACAATAATGTCTTACAAAAAGCATGTTTCGAACCTTATCTTAGCATTGGCAGGCCTCACATTGGTCACCAGTTGCGGCTCCGTCACCTCGAGTGCCGTCGTTTCTTCAACTCCCGCTTCTTCCAGCGCAGCGACCTCTTCTAGCACGGCAGCTTCTTCCAGCACGGCGACTTCTTCGGCATCAACTTCTTCAAGTGCTGCCAGTAGTTCGTCGAGTGCGGCGAGCAGTTCTTCGAGTACAGTGTCTTCTTCGACCGAAACGGATTTGAAGTCCCTCAAAGCGGACATCACTTTCTGGCACACGATTGGCAAGAGTAACCTCGATACGCTCAATACGATGATCACCGAGTTCAATAAGGTCTACCCGAACATTACGATCACCACGACCTCCCAGGGCAGCTACGATACCTTGAAGGATACGGTTTCGAATGCCATTCCGGCTGGCACGACTCCGACGATGGCTTATTGCTATCCGGACCACGTCTCGGAATATTTGGCTGCGGGAGCCGTCATGAAAATGGACGACTACATCAACAGTACCAAATATGGTTTAGGCGTTGATAACGGTCTTAGCGATGGCGCCCAAAGCGACTTCATCCAAACCTATTGGAATGAAGGCAATCAGTACACCGTTGATGGTGCAGCCGTCAATGGCGTTTACTCGCTTCCGTTCTCCAAATCGACCGAAGTTCTCTTCTATAACAAGACCGCTTTCGACAAGAATGGTTGGACGGTTCCGACCACTTGGGATGAGACTTGGGATCTTTGCAAGACCATCAAAGCCACGACAGGTTATGAGAGTGTCAACCCGTTAGGCTACGACAGCGATGCCAATATGTACATCACGCTCAGCGAGCAAAAGAAAATCGCTTATACCTCGGGCACGGGCGATCACTTCCTCTTCAATAACGCTGACGCTAAAGCGATGGTTACTGAACTTAAAGGTTACTATGACAAAGGCTATTACAAGAGCCAAGCCACCTCGGCCAACGGCGCTTATACTTCGACTCAATTCACCGCGCAGACCTTATTGATGTCCATCGGTTCAACCGGCGGCACCACCTACAACTACACGGAAAACTTCGAGACTGGCGTCGCAGCCCTTCCGCAAGCCGATCTCAACGATGGAAAAGTCATCATGCAAGGACCGTCGATCTGCTTCTTCAACAAAGCGACCGCCGATCAGAAACTGGCCGCTTGGCTCTTCTACAAGTTCATCACCAACACCAACAATTCCGCCATTTGGAGCGTTCTCACCGGCTATAACCCGGTCCGCACTTCCTCTTATCAAACTACGATCTACAAGGATCGCGCGGATGTTGACGGTGCCAAAGGCCTCGTTAAGAAAGTCGCGGACTTCCTTGCGGATTCGACCAATGGCTACTCGAACTGGTATTACACTTCGCCAGCCTTCAAAGGTTCTTCAACCGCTCGTGTTGAAATGGGCAGCTTGATGGGCTCGGTCATGCTCGGAACGAAGACCGTGGAAAAGGCCTTTGCCGACGCGATGGCGAACTGCTTATTCGCCAGCTGATTCTCTCGCTAATTGATGTTCCGCTCGCCCTCAGTTCTCAAAGGAGATCACTTATGAAATTAAACCTCAAAAAAACTTTGCCGGTTCTCTTATTCGTCTCTCTTTTGGGACTGAGTGCCTGCGGTGACCCGAAAACGTCTGACGCTTCGTCCACGGCGGCCTCTTCGACCGCTCCGACCTCAACTTCTTCTACGACTTCTTCCGTAGCCTCTTCGGCTTCGTCCGGATCGAGTGAAAAGGTCGAAATTACCTTCTGGCATACGATGGGTCACAACAATGCGACCCTCTTGGACAATATGATCAGCCGTTTTCAGGCCAAATATCCGAATATTACGGTTAATGCGACTTCGGCTGCCGGCAGCTATGACGACCTCGAAAGCTTAATCTTGAGCGCCATTCCCGCCAACACGACTCCGACGATGGCTTTCTGCTATCCGGACCACGTCGCGGAGTATATCGAAAAGAATAAAGCGGTGGTGGATCTCACCTCCTTCATGAACGATCCGGAAATCGGCTTCCAAGAAAGCGATGGCTCTCATAAAGATAATGATGGCAACGTCCTTTCGGGCAAAGACGATTACGTCAAGAGTTTCTGGGATGAAGGTTCTTCTTATACGACTTCAGGGGTTTATTCCGTCCCGTTTGCCAAATCGACCGAAGCTCTTTTCTACAATAAGACCGTCTTTGATCAAAAGGGCTGGGAAGTCCCGCAGACTTGGGATCAAATGTGGGATCTTTGCGCGACGATTCGTGCCGCTTACCCCGATAAAGGCGCTGATGGCAAATACACCTATTACCCCTTAGGCTATGACTCGGATTCGAACATGTACATCACTTTGAGTCAGCAAATGGGCATTCCTTTCACCTCGGCGACAGGCGATCACTATCTCTTCAATAACGATCAAGCTAAGGATATGGTGAGAAAACTCAAAACGAATTATGATGCCGGTTACTTTGTCACCAAAGGCACCTCGGCCAATTCCACTTTTACTTCAACGAAATTCACCGCTGGCGAAATTCTGATGTCGATTGGCTCGACCGGTGGTACTACCTACAATCAAACCGGCAACTTCACGGTAGGCGTCGCGGTTCCGCCTTCGATCGATCTTGATAAGCCTGCTGTCATTTCTCAAGGTCCTTCGATTTGCTTCTTCAATCAAGCGACGGCGGCCCAAAAACGGGCAGCTTGGCTCTTCTATCGCTTCATCTCCACGGCTGAAAATTCAACCTATTACGCCGTCTCGACCGGCTATCAACCCGTTCGCACTTCGAGTTACAGCACGGCGATTTACACCAGTTTCGTCAATGCTGCCGCCGGCGATCGCACGATCTTCAACGATGTTGCGAGCACGACCCTCAATATGCAGACTTCTTACTTCAATTCGCCAGTATTCGTCGGCAGCGCCAAAGCCCGCAACGAAATGACGGGTTTGATGAGTTCCGTTCTATTAGGAAGCAAAACTGTCGATAATGCCTTCAATGATGCGATGTCAAATTGCCTTAATGGTTGAGAGGGAATTTCATGAAAACGAATTTATTCACTAAAGCGTCGCTTCTCCTCCTCTCGATTTTCGCCCTGGCTGGCTGCACGCCCGCCGCTTCTTCAAGCGCGGCTTCTTCAAGCGCGGCGGCTTCATCGAGTACTGCTCCGGTTTCCTCTTCAAGCGCGGTCTCTTCGAGCACGGAATCCAGTTCTTCCTCGAGCGATTCCTCTTCGAGTTCGAGCGATGTCTGCGTTAACCCGGATTACACGCCGGCGATCGATTATGTTTCTCAGGTTCATTTAGCCAAAGAATATTTGGGCAAATCTTTCTTAACGGATGGCATTGGCCAAGTGACTTTGGTTCAAAAGGTCGATGGCGATACTGCCCACTTTAAACAGGTGAGTGGTTCGACCTTGACCATCAAAGGTCGCTATAACTGCATCGATACCCCGGAATCGACGGGCATGGTTGAGCCATGGGGACATGGCGCTTCCGAATATAATGGCTCGCTTTTAGCCAGCGCTCAAACCATCGTTCTTTCGACGGATTCGACGGCAACTAAAGCCCCGGCTTTGGATTCGACGGGAAGCCGTTATCTCGTCTATGTTTGGGTCTCAACGAAAGCCAACGCCGCGATTGGTGATTTGATTCTCTCGAACTTGGCGATCTGCCAAGCGGGTTGGAGCAAAGCCAAAGGCGCCACGAATACGGACTATGGCTCTTACTTCATCAAAGCCTCCTCCCAAGCCCAAAGCGCTCAAGTTCGGGTTTGGTCTCCTTCAAGCGTCAAGGATTGCGATTATAACTATTCCGCCCCGGAAACGACCTCGATCAAAAACATTGTCGATGGCGTCGACAATGATGGCAATGCCTTCGATTGGGTTGGCTCCAAAGCCACTTTCACGGGCATCGTTTGCGCGACAGGACCGGATCAAGGCGCCGCTTTCGTCAATCAGGATTTCACCTGGACGGAAAACGGAACAAGCGTCACGAAACGCTATGGCATTTATATCTTTACTTCCTATATCGTCTACCGTCCGCTTAAGACGATCGGCAACGAAATTCAAGTGACGGGACTCGTCGCGGAGTTTGAAGGCATTAAACAAATCGTCAGCGTCTCCTATAGCGAATACTATCCTTCCGATGATGATATGAAGATTCTATCGACCGGAAAAACTTTAGCCCCGATTGAAGGAACGGCAAAAGAGTTGGCCGTGGATCAAAACATTAACGTCGTCGTCAAGACCACGTTAAAGTGCACCCGTGGTTACGCGACTCAAAACGCCGCGACTCAAACCGCCTACTCCTTCACCCTCTATTGCGAAGATACGACTGGCGAACTTAATATTTATATCGTTGATTCGCTCTTTATTCAGGATGCTCGCACCACGGTTACGACCCGGGTCCAGAGCGTCGATTACTTCACGAGTGCAACTTCGATCACCCTCACCGGTGGCCTAGTTACCTATACAACAAAAGCGGGTGTAAAGACCTACCAGGTCAAGCTGTGCAAAGCGGCTGACCTCGTCGTCACCTTCTAAAAAAGCAGTTCAACTTCAGAAAGGAGATCAATATGAAGAAACTGAAACTGGTTCTCATTTCGTCGGCCGCCCTGTTATTGGGATTATCGGCTTGCGGTGGGAACACCACATCCTCTTCGAAAACGGTAACGAGTAGTAGTACCGCTACCACATCCTCAACGGCGTCTTCGTCGGCCGCCAGCTCGAGTTCGAGTTCGTCCTCGAGTTCATCGAGTTCTTCGAGTTCATCTTCGAGTTCTTCGAGTTCATCGAGTTCTTCGAGCTCTTCTTCCGTCGCTTCTTCTTCGTCCATTACCCTTGATTTTGCGGCAATGGCGAAAACAGCCTTAGCCCAGGTTGCCGCTTCCTTATCGAAGTATTCAACAGCGACTGGCACGACGGGCAATTTCGCGCTCATCACGAGTTCGATTGTCACGGGCGAAGATGGCAAGGATTATACCTTTACCATCGTCTATTCTGTCGATGCGGCCTATAGCGCTTATATGGCCATCAGCGAAGATGGCAAAACGTGCAAAGTCAGCGCCCCGAATACAGTTACTGGCGGCACCGATCAAAAGTGCAAGATTCACGCCTCGGCTCAATACAACAGCACCGAATACGGAAGCCAAGATTTCAACATTTTGGTCAAAGCCGTGACCAAATATGCCTTGAAAGACGTCTATTCTCTCTCTTCGGGCTCGGTTTCCTTCAATGCGATTGTCACCGGTTTCTATGGCACCAATTATCAATTGATGGTTGGCGATGGCGACTATGGCATGACCCTTTATCAGTTCACTGCTTATGATGGCATCGCGGTTGGGGATTACGTCAATGTCTCTGGCACGGTTTCGCCTTACAGCGGCTTAATCGAACTCAAGCCGGCGACCGTGACGAAGATTGCCGCGGCTGATGCTCCGGAACTGGTGACGCCGACCACCTTGGCGATCACCGCTACGAGCACGCCGACGATTGTGACGAATATGGCTTCGCGTTGGACTTCGATCGCCGATGGCCTTGTGACTTCCGTCGCCGGCAGCGATGGCGCTAACTTGACGATCAAAGTCAAAGTTGGCACTGCCGTCTACACCGTCTTCGAGAACTCGACCTATTGCGCTGCCGCGGATTATGCGACCTTCAAGCAGACCCGTAGTGGTGCGACTGCCGCTTCGCTTATCGCGGTCAACGATGTGATCTCGGTCGAAGGCTGGTCCAGTTTCTATACCGATCCACAACTCGTTGGTGCCAAGATCACCAAGTGGACCGAAGGCGTTGCTCCATCCGACACCCCGATTACGATTGCTAATTTGGCCAATGTGGGCTGGAAGGCTGATACTTCCTACTCCCTCCAAGGCTTCGTCACTGGTTATTACAGTGGCATTGGCACCCCGAAGAATGGCATGTTCATCTCCGATGGCGCTTATGGTCTTGATGTCTATGGCTACACTGGCGATTGCAGTGCCTTCACTGTTGGCACTTGCGTCACCGTCGTTGGTGTTCCGACAATCTTCAATGGCTTAATCGAATTCACTGCGAACAAGATCAGCGTCACGGCGACGACGGATATCACTGCAAAAGCAGCGGTTACTGCCGAACTTGGTGGCATCACCGGTCTTAGCAATAGCGACGTGAGCCGTCCGGTTCACGTGACAGGCATTGTCAGCAAGACTGGCACTGAAAACAATAAAGGCACTGCTCCAGTTGCTGGAACGGCCAATATGAACGTCACCTTGTCAATTGGCGCTGGCGAAAGCATTAACGCCTACCTTCCGAAGTGGTTTGATGCGACCGTCTACAATAGCTTTGCCGCTTTAGCCGATGGTGATGAAGTCGAACTCACGGGTTGGCTTGCCAACTACAAGAGCAAGGCTGCGACTTGGGATGCCGATCTCCATAGTGGCGTTCAAGTGGTTTCTCCGACGATTGTGAAAACAACCGCAGCTGCTTCGATTGCCAAAATTACTCCGACGATGACGATTGCTGGCGCGGTGGCTGCCGCTAAAGGCGTCGCTGTCGATACGATTGGCTTCTATCAAGGCGCTTATCTCACCAATATGTATCAAGGTATCTTCCTTGGCGATGGTACGAGTTCGATTGTCACCTATAAGGGCGCGGCCTTCCCGATTGGCATGAAAGCGGGCACTCCGCTTCACGTTGTTGGCGCTTCTGCTCCGTTTAATGGTCTCCCCGAACTCGATATTAGCGCTGGTTCGATTGCCGTCTTGCCGGCGGCTCTCGTCGCGGATACCGTTGTCGCTCCGACTGTTAATACGACAGTGAGCGCGGCCTTAGCTTCGGGTGATCTCAACCATCAGTTCACGATTACCGATGCGGTCATCAAGACCATCTCCAAAGCGGTGGTCGCGAATAAGACTGATGGCTCCTACGTTGTGACGATTGGCACGCAGGATGTCACCCTCTTCGTCAAGAAGAGCGCGCTTGAAGATAGCGTTTACACCACCTTGGCTTCGGTCGCGGTCGGTGGCAAGCTTAGCTTCACAGCCTTTGGCGGACAATATGTCAGCAACAGCGTAGCGACTTATCAGCTCGTCGCTCCACAAGCGTTGACCTATACTCCGGCTGCCTAATTTCTCCCTCATCCCTTCGATTCTTAAGCCAAGGTTCAACGCCTTGGCTTTTTCGATGGAAATTGTTCCGCTCTTCGTTGAAACGAAGAGGAGTTGCCTTTATAATAAATTCAGTTATGAAAAAAGGCTTTTTAATTGTTGCGATTTTGTCTCCCTTGCTTCTGGGTAGTTGCGGGGGCCTTTCTTCCACTTCGGGAAGTAGTGTTTCTTCGTCAACCTCAAGCTCGAGCAAAGGCAAAAATAATCTGACGAGCGTTCTCTCTTCGATCGGCAAAAACGTCACCGTGAACGCTGCGTTCATTTCGTTGAGCCAGGGGAGCACGACCCCGATTATTAATACGACTTATGTCGAAGAAGGCTGCTTCTTTAAATTCACTGGCTTTACTGGCATGACGAATTTCGGTCTCGTCAATGTTCCCGATGGCAAAATCTCGGGTGTGGCTGCTGGGGCTTATAAGTGGACTTTGTCGGGCTCCAATTTGGTTTTAGGCGCTAGCGTTTCGACCACTCCGGATTTCCGCAGCGTCTATAACGATCCTTCGCTTATCGGCACGAACTCGGCGACTTTTGTTGATGCCTTCAAGGCTGAAATCGAAGGAACCACCAGTGGTTTCTTTGATCTTAACAAAGACAAAACTCATGCCACGGAACTGACCGCTTTGGCCAAGTATCTTGGGATTTATGATGCCTTATCGTCCATTTCGAATTTAAGCCTCAACTATGCGACATTGTATTTCTCGGATAATGGCACCTCCTTCACCTTCCATGTCTATTCGACCTATGAAAATGGTTTTGATGCTCTCGATACGGTGGTGACGTTGAGCAAAATCGGTACGACGAGCGTTACGGCGATCACCAATTATCTCAAATGAAGCTTCAAAGAGTTAACCGCGTTTTGCTGACGGGGTCCGCTCTTTTTTTATCGTCCTGCGTTTTGACGCCATCTTCGTCCTCCTCTTCGAATGAGACTTCCTCTTTCTCGACGTCGTCTTCGGAAGCTCTCTCTTCTTCCTCGTCCTCTTCTTTCAGCTCTTTAAGCGCAGCTTCTTCATCCGTTTCGAGCTCTTCCGTTTCGAGCTCTTCGCTTTCCGAAGAGGGGTCCTACGTTTTCGAGGAAGGCTCGCCGTTGATCTTTAACGAATTCGATGGGGGTGGCTCCGCCATCAATCGAGCGGTGGAACTGGCCAATATCTCCGACGCGACCCTTGATCTTTCGCTTTACACCATCGCCATTTACCGGGGTGATAGTCCGAAGCCAACCTACCGCCTTCCTTTAACAGGAAGCTTATCAGCCCATGGGGTTTATGTGATTGTCTCGGACACCTCAGAAGAGTTCTTCAAAGCGAAAGCCGATCTTGTTTCCTCCATGCTCATCAATAACGGCACCTATCCGATGATTCTTCTCCAAGGCGAAAAACGCCTTGATACCTTGGGTTTTCCAGGTTATCAAACCTCATGGGGTTACAAGAGTTCGATTGTGCGAAAAAACGAATTTCAGATTGGGCGGGATACTTTTATCCCCGATGATTGGGTCTATTATGCTGCCGATGAGGTTAGCCATTTACGGAGTTATTCTTGCCCGTTAAGCGAAGACGAACTTCTCTTAGGACCCCATCTTGACGACAGCGCCTTTTCACTGCCTTATATCGGAAAAGATGGCCTGGGGACGGGTGGAGTCGCCGAAGTTACGGTGACGTATTATGGCGATGGCGACACCACCGATTTTGCCTATCCGAGCGAAATCAATAATGCCGGGTATGAAGACGGTCACGCTTTCCGTTATCAAAATGTCGATACTCCCGAGACCCAACATGGCAGTTACATTCAGGCTCAGCCTTGGGGCTATGCCGCGAAGGATTTCACGAACGGCATTCTCAAAAAAGCTGCGCATATCCTCGTTCAATCGATTGCGGGAGGCGAACTCACCGAGACCTATGGCCGCCTTTTAGGCTTCGTTTGGACCAGCGAAGTGAGCCATCCTAGCGCCAAAGATTACATCCTTCTCAACCACGAAATCGTCGTGAATGGCTATAGCAAAGTCGCCTTCTCGGGGGTTGCTACTAGTCAGATGGTATCGAATGGGTTATCCTATTACTCCTACCTTCTCGATGGGAACAACCACGCCGCGAGGCTTGGGCTAAAAGTTCATGGGGAAAAGGATCCGAATTTTAGCTACTGAGGCTCTAGACTCCATGGGAGGAATTTCGTATAATTAAACCAATGGTTTATTGTCATCAATGTGCGAGCAAACTCAAAGACGGAACGACCACCTGCCCCGAGTGCGGAGCCGAGGTTACTTCGACGTTAAAAGCTGAGGAAGTTCGCCCCTTAGTCCAAAAGATCCATAAAAAGAGCAATTTCTTCCGTGGCAAGATTGATAGCGGATTGAGCGGGATCGTCTTAGGAACGACGATTCTCATCATCGGTTTGCTCTTCTATTATCTCTCCTTAAGCGAAATCACCGATCCGAACGATGCGAACGCCAAGATTGAAGTCGCTAACCATGCCGCCCCGGAATTCTGGGTGTTTGTGGTCGGTGTCTCCGTTGGCGGGACCTTGCTTGTCGTTGGTCTTGCTCTTGCCATCAGTTTCGCCTATCTCCGCCGCAGCGCCCTTTATGACATTGAAGCGATTCGTTCGAGCGGCAGTGCCGAAGTGAAACGCGCTCCTTCAATCTTCGCGATTTGGAGTAAGAAAATCGCCAAAGGCATCAAAGAGCTTCGCTACCGCATCCATCGGCGTAACCATCCGAGCCATAAGGAAGCTTGAACAACTTAATTTTCCCTCTTGCAGGTTGCGGGGAAGAGTTATAGCATATTCAAGCGCCAAATGGTCCCTTAGCTCAGTTGGTAGAGCAGCTGACTCTTAATCAGCGGGTCGCGGGTTCGAGTCCCTCAGGGATCACCAAATTGCGCTAAACCGAGTTTGAAAAAGCTCGGTTTTTTCTTTGGGCTTTTTCCTCTTCTTTTCCTAAAGGAAAAAATGAGCATAAGTCCGTTGATTTGTCTTATTTTAAACGTTATACTTTTAATTAGTTTTATGGAACAAATGCTCACCGCCGCCGTGAACGACGCTGTCGCCGGCGAAGAAAAAGAAAAATTTCTCGTCTTTTCTAAAGAGACCCTGAAGCGTCCGGGTGTCATTCTCCGTCTTTCGTCGATCGTCGTTTGCTTATTAGCGATTATCCTGTCCGCGGCCTTACCGATGGTGGCGATTGAATACGCCTCGTATTCTTCCTCGACGACCTTCTCGGCTGATCGCGCCGCTCGCTTCCCTCAGGAACTCATTTCGGGATGGAACGCTTTATTCGGAGGCGATTACTTCTCGTATTATCTCAAGTCGAAATACGGACCGGAGCTTCTTTATACGACCAAAGCTCAGTTCAATGGCATTTCCTTAGGGATTCTCATCTTCGCTTTCGTAATGGCGATTTTCGCCTTCTTCGTGACCTTCAGCAAACGCCTTGAAAAGTATTCCAAAGTCGTAACCTTGGGCTATTTCATCGGTGGTTTAGGCATGCTTTGCTCCCCGATCTGGTTCATGGTCTCGAATTCCTTTGGCAACTCCTCGGCGGTTTCGACCGCGGACCTCACCCATTATTTCCTCTATGATTCGCTTTATGTCCACGATGCCTATGGGGCTATCGTCAGTTGTCTCGTCTTTGTTTTAGCCGCGATCCTCTTCGCTGTTGGTACCTCACGCGAAATGGCAGGTGGCGATGACCGCGGAGGTGAAAACTAATGAAAAAATCAGGATTGTTCGTTCTTTTGTTGGCTCCCTTGGTTTTGATTTCTTGCGGAGTCAATACGGCAAAAAGCGTCAGTTCCTTGACGGATTTCCTTTCGGCGAGCGATGTCGCTTCTTTAAAAATCGCGGCGACATCCGTGAAGACTGCGACCGGATCTTCTTCGGCGGGGCAGACGTCTTCCAGCACCTCCCAAGCCGCCGTTTCTTCCACTTCTTCCAGCAGTGAAACAACCTCGTCACATAGTGCCAACCTCTACGCCAATGAAGACTTCGTGATCACTAACGGCACCGACAATTACATCGGCTTTAGCAAAGCCTATGGTTCAATCAACCAATATTTCCTCATCAACGCTTCGAAAAAGACTGGTTTTGTGACCAATGATGCCACAACGCTGGATGAAAAACGCGCGGCGACCAAAGCGCTTTTAAGCAAAGACTATTCCGACTTAGCCGCGGTTTATGATCTGATGAAAACCTATGTGGGCAAAAGCGCGAAAGATTTTGAAAACATGACCTCGCTCTCCTTGACCATGAGCGTCAATGGCGATGTGGCAGGCTATACCCTCTTGACCACGACGAAAGAAAATGAGAAGAGCATTGAAACCCGTTATTATTTGACGCTCGATCGTTTTGATAGCGGCTGGGCTTTCACCAATTATTCGAAGCGGGTGACCACGACGAGCAAAACCTCAAAAGGCGCGACAGTGGATTATGCCGTTGCGGAATATACCGTCAGCGTCGTTAGTGCGTATTCGTCTTTCTCGCTTTCCTTATCAGCCTATTCTTTGTATTTGAAGGATGCGGGAGCCAAAGACGTGACGTTTACCGATGGGATTCCGCTCACAGCGAAATAATCTTTGAGAAACCAAAACAGCAGGCTGAACAAAATGGCCTGCTTTTTTCGTCGCTTAATGAGACCTTTACAATGGTTTATGCTCATCGCATAATCGCAAGAAAAGCGAAAAGAAAACGTTGTCCATAGGGGTAAAACATTCTACAATAGAACCAACAGATTGGAGGGTTATTGATTTAACCATGAAGACGAAAGTAATTTTGACTTTGGCTACCGCGGCCTTATTAGGTTTATGCGCTTGCGGTGGGACAACCACCTCATCCTCGAAAGCCGCTTCGAGTACCGCCGCGAGTTCAACGACGACCAGTTCCTCGGCTGCGACTTCGAGCAGCAGTGCCGCTAGTTCAAGTAGCGCTGCCAGCAGTGCCGCTTCTTCGAGCTCTTCGAGTGCCGCTTCTTCGAGTGCTGCGGAAAGTTCAAGTTCGGCATCTTCTTCAAGTAGTGCCGCTTCCTCTTCGAGTTCTTCGAGTTCGTCCAGTTCTTCTTCGAGCAGTTCGGCGGCTCCCGTTGTGACGGGTGTCACCTTCAAAGATGGCGAGAATGTCATTACGAGTTTGAGCTTATTGGTTACCGATACGAAGACAATCACAGCGGTGGTTGCCCCAGCTGAAATTACGACCGGCGTGACCTGGGAAAGCACCGATAGCACGATTGCGACTGTCAGCGAAGCTGGCTTAATGACGGCTGTTAAGGCTGGCACTTGCAAGATTAAAGCGACGAGCGTTGGCTTCGACGCGAGCGGTGCGGCCGTGGTGGCGGAACTTCCGTTAACTGTAGCGGCTTTACCCGATGCCAAAGAGACGACTGTTGCCGATTTGGCAAAGATCACGACTGCTGATGGCGTTCTTTATAAAGTCAAAGGCGTTATTGAAAACAATGCCTTCGGTGTTAGCAAGAGTGGCGCCTATAACAACAACGCTTATCTTGTCGATCCCGCCACGGGCGATGTGATCATGATCTATGGCTCGAGCGATGTTGCGACGGCCTTAACCTACGCTTCGGGCGCGGTCAGTTTCACGAACCCTGGCAGCAAATTAGCGATGGATGTCAAAGATGGCAGCCTCGTTAACATGATGGTTTTGGCTTTACCGTATACCGATTACAACAATAAGACGACACCGGAAATCAGTGGCATCTATGTTGATGCGGTTGCCGATACGACCGATAAGTTTACCGCCAGCGTTACTGCTGGCGCGAATGGGACTGCGACTCTGGATAAGGCAGCTGATTTGCTTTGGGGCGATACGGTGACGGTCACGGGCGTTCCGGCAACGGGCTACCGCGTGAAGAATGTCACGGTTACTTCGGCCAACGGCAGCGTCTCAAGCGCCACAGTCGATGCGGCAGATGTGAACAAATACACCTTTGCTGCTACTTGCGTCAATAAGGTCAACGTCGAATTTGAACAAAATCTCAATTACACCGCCGTCGCCACATATGCCTTAGCGACAGGAACGTCTGATGACGGCACCAAAGTCGCGTCGACCGATGCTGCTTTAGCCTTATTCACCGGTGTCTTGCCCTCCACTTCGACTGCCGTCATCACGGGTTGCACCAAAGCTTCCAACGTCTATGGCGCCGCGAAGTGTGGTATTAAATTCAGCACTTCGAGCACTCCGGGTGATTTGGTCTTGACGATTGATGGGACCCAAGCGATCCGCAAAGTTACGGCGACCTTAACGGGCTATAAGCAAAAGAAAGGAACTGCCATTCTGAATGGCACTTCCATTTCGATTGGCGATGGCACGGCGACGAATCCGACCGTCGAGGCCTCGGTGACCTTTGATGCGGCGATCAGCTCCTTCGAATTCACCGCGGATTCTGCGGCTCCGCGTTACTACATCACCTCGGTGACATTCTGGAAAGTCGCTTAATCCTTCTTCATTGATCCGCTTGCCCCTAGCCACACGCTAGGGGCTTTCTTTATAGGCGATAAAATCACGATGAATCCCACTCTTTAAAGAATTAAGTCTTCCTTTTTTCTCCTCGAGGGGCTATAAATAGACGTATGAACAAGCCGTCAGTGAGCCGCATTAAGCGGATTTGCTCTCCTTTAGCAAAGTCTCCAAAGAAGTATGTTTCTTTGGATATGCTTTCGCGAATGGTGGGACTTTATAGCGATGTCCTGGCCGATGATCTCGAGTATTTTGCTCCGCTCATCCGAATGGACTCGACTCTCAATATGAAGAATCTTGTTCCTCAACTTCAAGCCTTTATCGCCCAAGAAGAAAACGTCAAAGCCCAAGAGCCGAAAGTCAAACGCGTAGTGGCGACCCAAAAAGAATTGAATCAATATCCTAATATCTCGTCTTTTGTCTACGCGAAGATGACTTCCGCTGGGGGTTTGGTGGATCCCTCCAACCGATTGAGTGACGAAGATCTCCATGTTTTGAAGAAATTGGTCGACCGTGAAGTTGCCAAACGGAAAAAAGAGACGAAGAAAAAGAAGAAATGAAAATCTTGGGACCTCAGGTTATTATCTGAGGTCTTTTTCTTTTTGAACAAAAAAAGATACGATGATGTGGCTTGTTCTTTTATATCGGTAAAATAAAACTTAACAGAGTATTGGGCTTCCCGCACAAGTTTGAAGGATAAAAGAAAAAAGTGGTCATTATTTATTTTTCGGAAAATGCCCATAATGCCTAAAGAAAACGAAAAATCATGAATCAAAGCGCTTACATTGACGAAAACAAAAGGAATTGAAAGTTCGTTTTGTTTATCTTAATGTTCTTGTATACAAGAGAGCAGGAACTCTCTTTTGGATGTCTCTTACTTGTTTAAGAAGTAGACGTCCGCAGGCCACCGAGTCTTCTTTGGGGGGATATGGGAGTGGCCAGGAGGAAAAAGATGAATAAGAAAATGATGCTCGGAGTCGGAAGCGGCTTGGCTGCTTTGGCTGTTGTGGGGGCCGTTGCTTCTTTGAATTGTACCCCGATTCACTCTGCCAATGCGACCACTAGTGTTTTGACCGCTACAAGCGGAACTCTATCTGGGCAGGTTTCAGGATCCTGGTCAGTGACCAAGTTCTCTTGGGATTCAGCAAAAACGAATTCGAGTGGTGGGACAGGTATTTACAAAACAGCTTCATCTGGAACAAATTCTCTCCAATTTTATAATTCAACCAATCCATTTGTTTCAACGGCGACTTCAATCACCCTTTCACTCAAGTGCTATGCTGATACAAGTACAGAATTAGATTATTCTGGAGTTGCTTATCTTCTTGATTCTACCGGTGCGACAATTGCGGCTTCAGAAGTTTCCTATGGCCCATGGGCGCTAAAAAAGAGTTGGGTAACAAATACCATTTCTTTCGTTTCCTCGGTGTCATCTGCGTATGGAGTAGAGTTTGATATGGCAAAACCTACTAAGAATTTTTGGTTTGATTCCGCCACGGTCACATATACGACTTCCGATACAAGCTCAGAGACTGCAGCCGGTTTATCCGCCTGGATTAACAATCAAGGAGCCGGAGATAAAACTGGAACGTCGAGTAACTGCTTAAAGAATTATCAATTTGCAAAAACTGCGGTTTTGGCATTTTCTGCAACAGAACTCGATGCTTTCGAAAATGGAACAGATGCCACAATTGTTACGGCCAGAACCCGTTATGTCAATTGGTGCACGGCCAATGGCGATGCTTCGCCTTGGAGTGGCGCGATTGTTGGCGGATCGGCCAGTTTGATTAAATCCAATACCACGGATAATGGCACGATTGTCTATGTTGTCTTAGGCGCTATTGCGGCCGCCGCTTTCGGTGGATACTTCTTCCTTCGCAAGAAGAAAGAAAACGCCTAGTTGATTCTTTTCGATTAACACCATTAAAGGGGAATCCTTATGAATAAACGTTTACTCTTCGTTGTTTCGGGGCTTCCCCTTTTGATTTTGTCTTCTTGTGGGCATCTTTCTACTTCCAATTCAGCTCTGGTTTCTTCAGCCAATAGTGAGACTTCGAGTTCGGCAACCTCTTCGAGTGCTGCATTGTCTTCAAACGGAGCGGCATCTTCTACGGAATTCTCTCAAGCGACTTCCTCTTCTGGAAGTAGCTCTTCTTCGACGTCGACCGCCGCCTCATCGAGTTCATCATCTTCGGCGGTTTCAAGTTCCTCGAGTTCGTCTTCTTCGAGCTCTTCGAGTTCCTCCAGTTCTAGTGCTTCCTCGTCTTCGTCTTCCTCTTCGAGTAGTTCTTCCTCGAGTTCGTCTTCAAGCTCGAGCAGTTCCTCCAGTTCCTCCAGTGTCTCTTCGATCCCGCCGGTGGTGGGGGCGATCAACATCTTGGAGAGCAGCGGTCTTTTTGAATCCGCTTATTGTACCTGGTCTTCTTTAGATGGGGCAGTTGGCTATAACGTCTATGAGCAAAAAGTAGGGGATAGTGCCTGGACGAAAATCGACACGGAATTAATCCGCAAATACCCGTCCTATTGGCGGGCTGATGCTTTAGGTTTACCTGCCGGTCAATATCGGCTTAAAGTCACACCGGTTGATGCCAGTGGTCTTGTTGATTCCTCGAGTTCAATCACTTCGAATCTCACCGTAAAAGGCTATCACCGCGATGGCTTTGCCTTTAAAGGCGGGACCGCTTCGGGGGCGTATAACGCTGATGGTTCCTTAAAAGATAAAGCCATAGTCCTTTATGTTACGAACGATACGGCTGATACGATTACTTATAGTATTCAAACCTCTTCTAAAGGCACGATGACGAGTGCGACTTCGATTCAGTCGATTTTGACGTTACTCAAAAAAGGCACGGAAACCCGTGCTGTTGATGTTCGCTTCATCGGCAACATCAAAACCCCCTCGAGTTTCTCAAATTCGGACAACTCCAGCATCTGCAAGGGGGACTTGGTGGTGGATTGCTCCAGCAAATATAGCGTGGGCGTCACCGTCGAAGGGGTTGGCAACGATACTGTTGCGAATGGCTGGGGGATTCGGGTCAAGGGCGGCATCAACGTCGAAATCCGCAACATCGGCTTCATGAATTGTTCTTCTGACGAGACAGACAACATCGGCCTTCAGCAAGATAACGAACACATTTGGGTTCATCACTGCGACATGTTCTATGGCAATGCCGGTAGTGATGAGGACCAAGTCAAAGGCGATGGGGCGCTCGATTGCAAGAAATCGAACTATGTCACCTTGTCCTACAACCATTTCTGGGACAATGGCAAATGCAATCTCTTAGGCTTAAGCGAAAAGAGTTCGGATCTTTATATCACCTATGATCATAACTGGTACGACCATAGCGATTCCCGTCATCCGAGATGCCGTTACTATAACGCCCATGTCTATAACAATTATTACGATGGCAACGCCAAATATGGCGTTGGGGCGTGTTTGGCCTCCTCGGTTTTCGTCGAAAAGAATTACTTCCGTTATTGCAAGGATCCGATGATGACGTCGATGCAAGGCACTGATCTCATCGGGGCCAACGCCAATAAAGGCGATGGGACTTTCTCCAACGAAAACGGCGGGGCGATTAAAGCCTTCGCGAACGCTTTCGCCGAAGGTTCTTATGCGAGTTATTTACCCTATAAGTCCGATGGTTCTTCGCCAGCGAGCACTTATGGCTATGATTGTTACGAAGTCGCTTCTCGCGAAGAAACCGTGCCGAGCACCTACGTCGCAAAACAAGGTAGTGCGGTCTATCGGAACTGGGACACCGACGCTTCACTCGTGGACACGTATACGGCTGATGCGGCCGAAGACGTTCCGAGCATCGTCACTTCCTCAGCCGGCCGAATGCAGCAGGGGGACTTCCAGTGGACGTTTGATAACGCCACGGAAGATCAAAATTACCTCGTGATCGCCGCCTTAAAAACCGCGGTGACGAATTACGCTGGAACGCTGGTCTCGGTGGGTGGGAATTCACTTTGAGCCTTTCTAATGTCTTCTTTAAGAAATGAAAAGAGAAGGCAATCGGCGCTAAAATTGTCTCATTCTCTCCGCACAAAGCGAGCCCCCTTTAGGGGGCTTTTTCCTTTTCTTACGTTGTAACTTTTCGGCAATAAACCTATACTAATGAACGGACAAGGAGAGACAAATAAAAAATGTCTGAAGAAATCAAAAAGACCATGCAGTCGGTCGATGGCAACACCGCGGCCGCCATGGAGAGCTACTACTTCACTGAAGTTGCAGCCATTTATCCGATCACCCCGTCATCCCCGATGGCTGAAACCGTCGATGTGATGGCCTCGAAGAACCAGCTGAACTTCTTTGGTTCGCCGGTCAAAGTCGTCGAAATGCAGTCCGAAGCCGGCGCTTCGGGTGCCGTGCACGGCGCGTTACAAGGCGGCGCTTTAGCGACCACCTATACCGCTTCGCAAGGCTTACTCCTTATGATTCCGAACATCTACAAGTGGTGCGGCGAGCTTCTCCCGGCAGTCCTTCACGTTGCTGCCCGCAGCTTAGCCACCCGCGCTCTTTCCATCTTCGGTGATCAAGCCGATATCTATGCCTGCCGTCAGACGGGCGTCACGATGATCTGCTCGAACTCTGTTCAGGAAATTGCTGATTTGGCCCCGGTCGCCCACCTTGTGGCGATTGATTCTTCGCTTCCGGTTATGCACTATTTCGATGGTTTCCGCACTTCGCACGAAGTCCAGAACGTCGAATTCGTGGATAAGGAAGAGTGGAAGAAACTCTTGCCGATGGACAAAGTCGAAGAGTTCCGCAAGAGAGCTCTTAACCCGCACACCCACGCGGTTACCCGCGGCGGTGCCGAGAACGATGATATTTACTTCCAGGCTCGTGAGGCGCAAAACGCCCACGTCGATCACGTGATCGAAGTCGCCGAGAAGTACTTCAAAGAAGCGACCCGTCTTACTGGCCGCCCCTATGCTCCGTTTGTCTACGAAGGCGATCCGAAGGCCGAAAAGGTCATCATCGCCATGGGCAGTGTTTGCGAAACTGCCGACGAAGTCGTCAAAGAACTCGCCAAGAAAGGCGAGAAAGTTGGCTTAGTCAAAGTCCATCTTTATCGTCCGTTCTCCGCTAAGCTTCTCTCCGCGGCCATTCCCTCCTCGGTCAAGAAGATTGCCGTCCTTGATCGTACCAAGGAACCGGGCAGCGATGGCGAGCCGCTTTATCTTGATGTCGTCGCCGCGATGGCTCAAGAAGGCCGCAAGTTCGATTGCATCCTCGGTGGCCGTTATGGCTTATCGAGCAAGGATACTCAGCCGTATTGCGTCAAGTCCGTCTATGACTTCTTGGATGAGAAGAAGCATTGGACTGGCTTCACCGTTGGCATCGAAGATGATGTGACCCATCTCTCCGTGCCGCTTGATACCGCCTTCAGCGTCCCGCACAATTACACCTCATGCTTATTCTACGGATTAGGCAGCGATGGCACGGTTTCGGCCAACAAGTCGTCGATTAAGATCATCGGCGATGCGACCCACCAGTATGCCCAAGCCTACTTCCAATACGATAGCCGCAAGGCCGGCGGTGTCACCCGTTCGCACCTTCGCTTTGGCAAAGAGCCGATTCATTCGGAATACTATGTCAAGAATGCGGATTTCATCTCCTGCTCGCTTGATACCTATATCATGCGCTTCGATATCATCGCCAACCTCAAAGATGGCGGCACCTTCCTTCTCAATACCGATATGGATGATGCGACCCTTTATAAGGTCATGCCGAACCGCATGAAGCACCTCCTTGCTGAAAAGCATGCGAAGTTCTATGTCATCGATGCCAACAAGCTTGCTCAGCAAATTGGCATGGGCCGTCATACCAATACGACCTTACAGGCTTCCTTCTTCTATCTCAGCCAGCAAATCATGCCGTATGATGAGGCGCAACACTGGATGAAGAAGTTCGCCGAGAAGAGCTATGCCAAGAAGGGCCAGGCGGTGGTTGAACTCAACTGGAAAGCCATCGATGCCGGCGCTCAAGGCTTACGCCAAGTCGCCATTGATCCGGAATGGGTCAAACTCTCGGTCAAGAAGGTTGCTTCGAAGGCCGATTCTCAAGATACTTACTTCGACGATTATGTCGACACCATCGATAAACTCGATGGCGATGAGCTCCCGACCAGCGAGTTCCTCAAATACGAGCTCGAAGATGGTACGATGGAGCCGAACATCACCTTCCGCCAGCACCGTGCGATTGCTGATATGGTGCCGGTTTGGAATCCGGCGTTCTGCATTGAATGCAACCAGTGCGCCTTCGTCTGCCCGCACGCCACGATTCGTCCTTTCCTCATCAATGAAGAAGAACTCGCCGCGGCTCCGGAAGTCGTTAAGAGCGGCTTAAAAGATCCGATGCCAGCGCTTCCGGCCACCAAAGGCCTCAAGTTCCGGATTCAGGTCTCGAGCATGAACTGTGTCGGATGTGGTCTCTGCGCTTCCGAGTGCTTAGGCAACAAGGCTCAGTTAGCCAAAGATCCGAAGACTCAGAACCTCGCCCTCAAGATGGTCGAGGCCAAGAGCCAATTCGCCCAGCAAGATGGTGCGGATTATCTCTACAAGAAGACCACGTATAAGAGTGGCATCTACCCGCTCAATACTGTCAAAGGTGTTGGCTTCATGATGCCGTATATGGAAGTCTCGGGCGCTTGCGCAGGATGCGGAGAAGCTCCGTATTACCGTTTAGTCACCCAACTCTTCGGTCAGGATATGCTGGTTGCTAACGCCACTGGTTGCTCCTCGATCTATTGTGGTTCGACTCCGTTAACTCCGTTTACCACCAACGCGAACAAAGAAGGACCGGCTTGGGCCAACTCCCTCTTCGAAGATAACGCTGAATATGGCTTCGGAATGAGAATCGCTTCCGACTACAAGATGATGCAAATCATCCGCATTCTCCAAGCTGCGAAAGCCGCTGAGGATGTCGAGCCGGAACTCAAGACGTTGATCGACAACTATCTCGCCAACCTCAAGAACCGCGATGCGGAACGGAAGATTATTCCGGATCTCGTCAAAGCGGTCGAAGCTTCGAAGAACGTCGCGGTTAAAGAACTCAAAGAGTACTACCGCGATCTCCTCGATAAGAGTGTTTGGATCATCGGCGGCGATGGCTGGAGCTTCGATATTGGCTATGGTGGCTTAGACCACGTCTTGGCCAACGAAGCGGATGTCAACGTCCTTGTCCTTGATACCGAAATGTATTCGAATACCGGCGGTCAGGCTTCCAAGAGCTCACAGACCGGCAGTATCAACAAGTTCACCGCTTCTGGTAAGAAAGAAGCCAAGAAGAATTTGGCTCTCATGGCGATGAGCTATGGTCACGTCTATGTTGCTCAGATCGCCCTTGGCGCTAATCCGATGAAGGCCATTCAGGCCCTCAAGGAAGCCGAGAGCTACAATGGTCCGTCCTTAGTCATCTGCTATTGCCCTTGCGTCAACCAAGGCATCAAGGGTGGCCTCACCAACTCCATCAAAGAGGAGAAGGATGCGGTCAGCTGTGGCTACTTCACGACCTTCCGTTATGATCCGCGCTTAGTCGCGGAAGGCAAGCCGGGCTTACAGCTCGATTGCCCGGAACCCGACTTCACGAAGATTAAGGACTTCGTGATGCACGAGACCCGCTTCTCGCAGCTACCGATTGTCAATCCGGAGCACGCTGAGGAACTTCTCACGAAGTGCCAGAAGTACGCTGAGGATCGCTGGGCAGCCATCAAGAAGTTCGGCTTATAATCCTTAACGAAAAAAAGACGGTCGGAGGGGCAAGCTTCCGACCGTTTTCTTATGAGACAAAGGTTTTGCGCTTTCAAACGGCTTTTTCTTTTTTGTGCCCGCAAGGAGAAAAGACTATTAATCTTCTTGACTTGGAGTCGGCTTCGAGTGCTTTAATCTTGCTATGGTTTCTTTTCTTAAAGAAGGCGTGAGCCTTGAAGTCAGTTTGGCGGGTCGAAGCCTTGCCAAAAGCGGAACGGGCATTAAACCTTTGCTCGAACTCGTTGAGAGTGGGGTTGATTATTCGGGGGCTTCCTTAAAAGACCGCGTTACGGGAAATGCGGCGGCTCTTTTGGATCTTTATCTGGGGATTATTTCCCTCGAGACAGATGTGATTTCCTCTTCGGCCTTATCCTTATTAAAAGAAAAAGGCGTAAAGGTCTCTTTTGCAAAAGAGATTCCCGTCATTCTTAATCATACCCATAGCGATCTCTGTCCTTTAGAGAAAGCGACCCAAGGCATCAGTTCCCCTGAAGCGGGCTTAAAGATCATTCGGGAAACGCTTGCGAAAATGAAGGGGAAGTAACGGGCTTCCCTCTTTTTTAAAGAAAGTGAAGAAAAGCGGTGGCAAATCGCTTCTTTTTTGCGTTAAGGGGTTTATCATAAAAGCGAGGTAAAACATATGATTGCTGAATTGGTGCAAACCCAAAGAGACTATTTCCTATCCGGAAAAACCTGGAGTTTAGCGGGGCGGAAAGCCGCCTTAGAAAAACTCTATGCCCTCCTCCACAAGTATCGTCAAAGATTCGACGAAGCCTTTATGGCGGACTATAACAAATGCGAATTTGACGTTCTTTCGACCGAGTATTATCTCGTTCTTGAAGAATGCCAATACCACATCAAACATCTCCGCAAAGAAGCCAAGGCTAAACGGGTCAAGACCTCGATCGTCAATTTCCCTTCCCATGGCTATTTATTGCAAGAGCCTTATGGCGTTTGCCTCATCATCGCCCCTTGGAATTATCCTTTCCAATTGGCGATGGAACCGTTAATGGGCTGCATCGCCGCAGGCAATACCGCTCTCATTAAACCCGCTTCTGCGGCAGCGAACGTGAGCAAAGTCATGTTCGATATGATTGAGGAATTCGGTAATCCTGGTCTCATCAAAGTCATTCTGGGCTCCCACCAAGAAAATGCCGATTTACTCGATCAACGTTATGACTATATTTTCTTCACGGGTGGCGCTTCAACGGGACGCGAAATCCTGGCGAAAGCCGCACCGAATTTAACGCCGTGCTCCCTCGAATTAGGGGGTAAGTCCCCTTGCATCATCGATGAAGATGCCGATATTGATTTAGCGGCCCGGCGAACGGTTTGGGGCAAATTCCTTAACGCGGGGCAAACCTGCGTCGCTCCGGATTATTTCTATGTCCACGCGAAAGTCCATGATGCCTATCTTGAGGCCGTCAAGAAATACATCCGTCAGTTCTTCTATGATGAAAAAGGCGTTATTACGCCGAACTTCCCTCATTTGATTTCCGATAAACACGTCGCGAAAGTCACCGCCTTCATCGATCCGAAGAAGGTCATCGCTGGCGGAGGCTTGACGGGTCGACTCCTCGAACCGACGGTAATGGATGGCGTGACTTGGGAAGATAAAGTGATGTCCGATGAAATCTTCGGACCCATCATGCCGATTTTGACGTTTACTAACCTTGAGGATTTGCTGACGCTCATTAACCGCAAAGAGAAGCCTCTAGCTTTCTATTATTTCTCCTCAAACAAAAAGAAAGCGATGCATGTCCTCGCCATTTCGCCCTTTGGCGGTGGCTGCTATAACGAAACGATCATGCATCTCACCAACGATAATTTGCCTTTCGGTGGCGTTGGCAGAAGCGGAATGGGTTCCTATCATGGCCTCGCCTCCTTTAAAACCTTCTCCCATCAAAAGAGCGTTCTCGTGAAAGGGAAAGCCGAGTTGAGGCTCAAATATCCGCCATATAATGATAACAATCTCGCGATGCTGAAACTTTTAGCCAAAATTAAGGATTAATTCATGAACATTCAAGAAGACCGCTACACGAAGATGAGCTATATCCCCGCCGGGGATTCGGGTCTCAAGCTTCCCCGCTTATCGTTAGGCTTATGGCATAACTTTGGTGATACGGGCGATTATAACAACATGAAAGCGATGGTGGAGACCGCGTTTAATGCGGGAATCACCCATTTCGATTTAGCCAATAACTACGGGCCTTCCGAAGGGGCGGCCGAGCGGAACTTTGGCAAGATTTTACAAGAAGAACTCTCGGGCTACCGCGATGAGCTCGTGATTTCAACCAAGGCGGGCTATACGATGTGGCCCGGACCTTATGGCGATTGGGGGAGCCGGAAGTATCTTTTGGCATCTCTTGATCAATCCTTGGCTCGTTTAGGTCTTCCTTATGTCGACATCTTCTATCATCACCGGATGGACCCCTCGACCCCATTAGAAGAAACGATGGGGGCGTTAGCGACGGCGGTGGAAAGTGGCAAAGCGCTCTATGTGGGCTTATCCAACTATGATGGTCCCACTCTTAAGAAAGCAACCGCCATCCTTTCAGAGCGTCATGTGCCCTTCATCATTAATCAGAACCGCTTCTCGATCTTTGACCGCAAAGTGGAACAAAATGGCCTTTTAAAGGCAACGGGTGAGCTTCATAAAGGGCTGATTTGCTTCTCGCCTTTAGCTCAAGGCTTATTGACCGATCGTTATCTTCATGGGATCCCCGAAGATTCTCGGATCAAAACGGATGGTCGTTTCCTCAAGGAAGCGTCCTTGACCCCAGAGCGGATCAAGCAAATCCAAGATCTTAATGCCTTGGCTTTAAAACGGGGTCAAACCCTCGCGGAGATGGCTTTGGCTTGGGATTTATCTCATCCCGAAGTGACTTCCGTGTTGATTGGCGCCTCTAAAGCGTCTCAGATCCTCGATAATGTGAAAGCCTTACAAAATACCTCTTTTAGCGCGGAAGAGCTGAAACAAATCGACGATATTGCGTTAAGGTAAGCCCCCAAGATAGAGCATCTAAGTTGCGGAAAACGCCTTTTCTAATAGAGCTAATCTCGAAAGGAGACATTCCTATGAATTCAGCAGAATATCTCATCATCGGCTTCGGCAAAGGCGGCAAAACTTTAGCCGCTACGCTCGGCGTTTCTTCTTCCGTCATCCTCTTTTAGCAGGATCCCAAAATGTATGGCGGGACTTGCATCAACGTCGCTTGCATTCCAACCAAAGCGTTGGTCGAGCAAGCGCTTTTGAGCGCGAAACTCGGCGGGAGTTACGAGGAGCGGAACGCGCGTTACGCTTCCGCGATTGAAAAGAAGGGGGTTTGACGGGGAAATTGCGTGACAAGAATTATCATAAACTCGCTGATAACCCCAAGATCACCGTCATCGATGGCAAAGCTTCTTTTGTCGACGCTCACCACGTGAGCGCGAATGACGTCATCTATGAAGGGAAAACCATCATCATCGACACCGGCGCTCGGCCGTTTGTTCCGCCGCTTCCTGGTGTGAATCTTCCCAACTTTTCTTCATCGTAAAGCGAGGTTTCTTCTATTTTGATTTTGACGCGACTATTTTAACGCATTAACAATCTATTTAAAATAATGGAAAGGCGTGATAAAGCGTGAATTTTCTTATGGTTCAAGATTGAGAGAAAGGTTGGAGCGAAATCTTGGCGACGACATTACAGGTTCACTAAAAGATGGCAACTCGTATTATAATTTAGGAAAGAAATAAGGTGATATCGATGGAAGAAATGTTATCCGATCGAATTAAGCGGACGATGAAAGAACGAGGACTTACTCAAAAAGAGTTTGCAGAGAAATGCCATTTGACCGAAGCGGCGATTTCCAAATATCTTTCGGGTTATCGAACGCCCCATCTCGAAATCCTTGTCGTTTTGGCTCAGAGTCTTACTGTCACCACCGATTATCTCTTGGGCGTTGAGAATAAAAGTAAAGAAGAGAGTTATCAGTTGGTTTATGAAATGATCGCTCGAAATAAAGGCAAAATGAGTGCTGAAGAGAAAATGAAACTCATCGCTCTCCTTACTATGTAAGGAGCACCCCACTTTTCTTTTGCGAAGGATGTGCTTTAATTATGGTGCTTGGTGAAGCGGGCCTTCTGGCCCTTGACCTTCCCCGAGCGTTTGAGGAGGCAGCACTTCGGCGTGATGGTCCACGCTAGAAGACAGGCCCCCTTTTGTTTTAAAGAAGACTACAATGAGTTCCATGAAGAAAGAAAAAATCTTAGCGCGATTGAATCCTCTCTATTTTGAAGGGATTGCCCATCGGGGGCTCTGGAATGAGAGCTTGACGGAAAATGGCTTGAAGGCTTTTCAAAATGCGATCGATCATCACTGCGCTTTCGAATATGACATCCATTTGACCAAAGATGGCCAACTGGTGGTGTGCCATGACGATAATTTGCTTCGGACCACGGGCAAAGAAGGCATCATTGAAGAGCTGACACTAAAAGAGATCAAAGATAACTACCGTCTTTTAGACGGAGAAGAAGTGCCGACTTTCGCTGAACTTTTAGCTCTTAACCATGAGCAAGTTCCGATGGTCTGCGAACTCAAAGTTCACGAGAAGAACTATTCGGCCTTAGCGAAAAAAGCCATGCGGGCCTTTCGCTCCGTTAAAGATCGGAAGAATCTTTGGGTGATTTCATTTGATCCGCGGGCCCTTTTGCTGATTCATGGCTATGTTCGGGCTCTATTGGTTTGCAAAGAACATCCTTGGACCCTTCGCCTTCGTTACTTCTTCGAATCTCTGGATATGGAAGATTCTCTTTTAACGCTTCCGGAAGTCAAAAATTTCCGTGAAAATCATCCCATTAATTCGTGGACAATCGAATGTGAAGAACAGTTGGGAAAGGCGATTCCACTCGCCGACACCTTAACATTTCAGAAACTTGATCAAGCCAAAGTAAAATCTCTTCTTAATAAGCCGGGCGAGAAGCGGTAAAATAATTCCGTTCTGGGAGAAAAGAGTGGCCGTATGGACGATTTTCTTCTATCGGGGGCTCGGACGATCATAGTCGACAAAGACCATCAGCACGCGACGTTCGTGCTTTTTGAGAATAAGGATGGTCCCGCTCTTATCGAACGCTTTAGGGCGTTCGGTTTTACTTGCCTTGGTCAAGCGGATATTCCGCATAAAAAGGCCGATTATTTTGCTCAAGTCATTCCGACCCCTGACCGCGATGAACATTTGCTTTGCTTGACCGCGGTGGAAGGTAACGCTTCGGCTTTCTTAGACGCCAACCAATCGGTTTTGGCCTTCAGCATGTCTTGCGCCCTTTATCAGGAAAGAAAACCCCTCTTTGAACGCTACGTTAACGTTTCAACCGCCTTCTTCACCGCGGATAATCATCAAGCCCATCAATTGGTGGATCAAGCCGATGCTCTTGTAGCTCAATTTCGATGAATCATATGGAAAAAAGAATCACGACCCCGATAACTTCAGCCATTAACGATGCGGTGGATTCTTTTAAATATAATCGGAGCCGTTGGCTTTGCATCAGTTTGGCCATTCTTCTCCTGTCCGGAGGGATTGCGATTCTCTTTTTAGGAAGCTTCTATGTTGCCATCGGCATCGTTTTGGCTCTCGTCGGCTTTTTCTTTCTTTGGGCGTTTAGCCTCGGCTGGAAGACCGTGTTATCGTCCATCATGGCTTCGAATCGTGCGAAAAATCCCGTCAAAGAAGGAGCGAGCCTTGGCTACGTTTTCCATGATGATTCCGTAAGCATTACTCTCAATGTGCCAGGGAAGGCCAAGCAAGAAGAAACCCATCCTTATTCCTTTTTCTCCGCTCTCGAAGTGACACCTGGTTATCTTTTCTTAATTTATGGGAACCCGAAGAAGGATCCAGCTTTTCCTGTGACTTTCGATGCGGATTTGCTGGGCTTTTTAAAAAATAAGATTACCCGCGTGAAAGACCACCGTTCTTCCCGCTAGGATTTTTGCCTTTGAGCCAGCCTGCGAGAAGAAGAAGCTGATAAAGATGTTTGGCGGCGGGTTGACTTGTGCCGTTCATCCATTTATAGATCGATTTTTCCGAAGCGCCGATTTTCGCGCCTAAAATGGCATAATCTGCGATGCCAGTCGCGGCGATGATTTGCCGAAGCAAGGAGAGATCTAACATAAAAAAGTCTCTCCTTCATCACGGGAGCGGCTTCTTTGAATTTGAGAAAAATGTCTTTTTAGGGCGAAGGTATTATAGCGGAGATTTTGCTTTCGGGTAGGGGAGAATTTCGCGAACTCGCGAAAAGCCACACGGCATCGTCTCCTTTTACATTTGCTTTTGATTTTCTTTGCTATTCACAATAAAATTCGCTTTCCATTGGCTAATCTAGTAGAAAGAGGGGACTCTTATGGAAAAAAGAAAAATCATGTCCTTTGCGCCGTTACTCCTTTGTGCCATCTTTATGGCTTCGTGCGCTAGTGGAGGCACGTCAGTGGCTTCTTCAAACACGACGACCACTTCAAGTGCAGGAACAACTTCGAGCACGGCAACAAGCACGGCGACGAGTACGTCAACGACCACTTCAACGGGCGATGGAACCATTTCCGGAACCTATAGCGAGAGCACATCGAAATCGGTAACTTACACATCAACGAACGCCGGCGCGGGAACGGCGGCGGAAACCTTATCCGGCCGCTACGTTATCACGGGCGATTGCACGGTGACGGGTGGGACTTGGAGTTCAACCACGGGGCACCAGGCTGTCTTCCTTGTTGTCGGAAGCGGCAATCTCACCATCAAAAATGCGACGATTGTGAAATCAGGAACTCCTTCCAGCGTGGGCGATGATCAAAACTTCTATGGCTCGAATTCGGCGGTCGTTGCTGCCGGAAGTTCAGCCAAAATCACCATGAGCGGTTGCACAGTAACGCCTTCTAGCGCAGGATCGAATGCGATTTTCTCTGGCGCTGGCGCCAGCATCACAGTCTCGGATACCACAATCAACAATACGGGTAGTGGTAATAGCCGTGGACTTCACGCGACGTATGGCGGCAGCATCACCGCTTCGGGGATGAGCATTACGACCGCAGGCAGCAATAGTGTAGCCGTCGCCACCGATCGGGGCGGCGGAACGGTCACGGTGACCGGAACAGCTTCCTCGCCTTGCACTTTGACGACGGCTGGCAACGATTCGCCCTGTTTGTATTCGACGGGGAAGATTGTGGCAACTTATTGCACGGGTTCTGCCGCGGCTTCGCAAGCGATGGTCATCGAAGGCAGCAATGTCATTAAAGTCGATAATTGCACCTTGAGTGGCAAGAATCGCTCTTCGGGATATAGCTGCGATTGGGGCGCGATCATGCTCTATCAGTCCATGTCGAACGACTCGGTGGGTGGTGAGCCGACGCTCGAGCTCATCGATTCGACCATCACCAATTTGGATACTGCGGCTCCAATATTCTACGTGACGAACGCCAAAGCGACGATCTACATCGAGAATTCAACGCTCAATAACGATTCGGGCAATGGCCAATTCCTCTCGACTTTGACTACCCGGTGGACTTCGACCGATGAAACGGCAATCTTCTATCTTCTTAATGAGACTTTGGGGAATCAGAGTGTCAACCTTGCTAATTCCTCGACCTCAATCTTGACGACTTACCTCTATAGTTCCTCGGTGACGTGGAGCAATAGTGGAAGCGGAACGCTCAACGCTTCAACGAGTTTGAGCGCGGCCCCGACTCTTCCTTATTAATCCGCTTTCGAGACAAAAAAAGCCCGCCTTCTTGTTTGGGAGGCGAGCTTTTTTATCGTTTGAGATGAATTTGTCGAGATTATCGATAGGGAATCAGGAATGTTTTTTGAGCGAAGCTCCGCATTTCTTACAATAATCCGCATCTTCGTCATTGAGCGCATTGCAATTGGGACAACGGACTTTGACGACGGGCTTGGTCAAGGAATCGATCCCTTCGCTCGAGCCAACGTTATTTCCAAAGCCGCTCAGACTGACGCCTTTTTTAGCAATATTTCCAAAAATTCCGGCCAAAATAAAACTGACGAAACAGCAGCCAAAACAGATGAAAAACCATGGCACTGGACTGCCGTTGTCATCCGTGATATGACCGGTAAAACTCAAAATGAAAATTGTGGCAAAGCAGCCTAAGCCCACGACTAAGAAGATGGTAGAAAGGATTTTAAAAAGTTTCATCGGCGGCCTCCCTCGGCGTAGACATTATAGAGAAGGCTTACCAATTTTAAAGATAATTCCCCTGTGGCCTCTCAAAGAAACGAAAAGGAATTTCACTTGGCCTCAAGACTATTGGCATTCGTCACGGAAGAAGACGCCGGAGAAGCTTTTCTTTGTGAAACGACAATTTGGTTATACGAAATCTGAATGTTATTGGCTTTAAAGAGCGAATAAATCTCTTCGTTGAGACGCCGAGTCACGCCAAACTTATCATTCTCATCGACTTTTACGATGAAGCGAAGCAAGATGCCAGAGCCTTGGAACTCTTGAACTCCGAGATAAGAAATCGGCCCTTTTAAATCGGGGATCTTTTTTGTGATTGAAGGCAAGGCGGCTTCAACGACTTGACGAACGCGATTGAGATCCTCGTCATAATCGACGGGGAGATCGACAATGGCGACCGAGTAATCGTGGGAGAGATTGATGACCGTACTTATAGCGGAGTTTTTGATGATTTTGCAATTGCCAGCTCCATCAACTACCCGAGTGGCGGTCAAACCGATTTCTTGAACGTTGCCGCGGAAGCCATCAACGACGATGACATCGCCGACATCGAATTGCGATTCAAAGACAATTGAAAGTCCACCGATGACGTCGGCGATCAAACTCTGAGCGCCTAAGCCGATGATTAAGGCGATGATGCCAGCGGAGGCTAAAATCGTGCTGGTGTCGACGCCCCAAATGCTTAAAAAGATGAAAATCAAAGCTAAAGTCGAAAGATATTCAATCGACGAGGTGACCAGTCGAACGATGGTGATCGCTTTCTTGCTGGCATGGGTGAAAGAAACCTGCAAGATCCAGGTGAGAATCCGGACGCCGGAATAAATGCTGACCCCGAAGAAGATCATTCTGAGGAAGGTGATGGCGGCATAGTCAGCATGGTCACTTTTGACCCCGAGGATAATGTCGCTAGAAGAATAGCCGAAGACGCTGGGGAGATTACAAACCAAAATGATGAGGGCAATGGAGAGAGCTAAGAAAATCCAACTGAGGATAAAGCCAATTTTCCGGCGGAGCGGAAGCTCGCTCCAAGTAGGAATCCCATGTTGAGCATGGGCTTTATCGGGGTGATTAAGGAAAATTTCCGCTAAAGCCATTTGAACGTGGCTCTTGGTTTTCTCAACGGTTTTCTTGGTCATTTCCTCGAGGTCTTTTTTCGAATTCTTTTTCATGGTTTTTCTCCTTTTTTATTGGGCGTTTTTGCTATATAAGGTCCGAGTGAAGTAGGTGTTTTTAAAGGTGATGGTGAAGCTGTAAGTGGAGGAAGGAAGGGCGAAATCTCCATCGATGGCGAGCTGATGATAATCGGCGCTCGTGCGATTATCCTCGCTAGCGACGAGATGGACGGTTTGACTTAAATTTTGCCCGCCGGATTTCAAATTGACCGCCAGATCCCCTTCTTTTTCAAAAGTCGCGTCGAAAGCGTAGTGAAGATGATCGGATTGAGCTTGAAGGGTCACATTACTAATCGAAGGGGCGCTAACAAAAGCATTGGTGACCAAAGTGAGGATTGATCCCCCTAATGCGATACCAGCGGCAATCTTGGCTAAGCGAGAAATCGCTTGGCTCGGATTGCGCTTGTCGTAATCAGGTTTCGATGAAGAAGCGTATTCCCCATTCCAACTTTCATTGCTTGGCGTGGTTCCGGGATTATATTCCGGAAAATTGATGAAGGGCTGGTTGGTGATATCGCTCATAAGACTATCTTAACCTATTTTTATCTTCTATCGTCGCAGTTTTCTTATTTTTTACGATAGCGAAAGAAAACGATTTCTTTTCTCGGCGGAAAGCGACAGCAAATTCCCCTTCTTTTGGACGAAGGAGGACTTTTTGAGCGAAAGCGGTGGCAGGCGGAGAGGAAGCGGTTAGAATAAACTCGAAACAAAAAAGGAAGAAAAGAATATGGCTTGCACAACAATCTTAGTCGGTAAGAAAGCGAGTTATGATGGCTCGACGATGATCGCCCGCAATGACGATTCGCCCTCAGGAAAATTCCATGTGAAGAAAATGGTGGTG
>Ga0183101_1000510_pt2 | contig 40728 bp, 43 predicted proteins | sample Biomet3_FD_127790 | JGI IMG/M metagenome (GOLD analysis project Ga0183101, IMG submission 127790) | Microbial communities from bioreactor (seeded with sewage sludge) at LBNL, California, USA - Biofuel metagenome 3 | ecosystem: Engineered > Bioreactor > Anaerobic > Unclassified ... | reverse complement strand
CTGCTCCTGTTGGGAGTTGATATCTTCAATTCCGGCTGGGGTGTTGTTATCGGTGTAGTGGCAGCCCTCTGCGCTGCAGGAGTCACTGTATGGATGTACAGCCGCATCACCCCGGAAGGGAGCCCGACCACCCTCAGCCGGGACTCGCTCATAGGAAAAGAGGGCCAGGTCATTGCCGATGTCGACGCGACAACGATCAAAGGCAAGGTCCGGATTGGCACGACGGACTGGAGCGCCCATTCAAACGGTGCTCTGATCCCTAAAGGAAAAACCGTCCGGGTCGTCGATTCGGAAGGCGTTCACATTGTTGTCGAGGAGGTATAAGTAAACCATGGCATTTATCGAGACATTACTTACCATATTTCTGATCCTTGTCATCGTCATCATCTTTGCAAAAGGTGTCGTGATCATCCAGCCGTACGAGCAGGGACTCCAGATCCGGCTCGGGAAATATATCGGGCGCATGAATCCCGGTTTCCGCTGGATCGTCCCGTTCGTGAGCGACGTGACAAAACTTGACCTGCGGACACAGGTTGTGGATGTGCCCAGCCAGGAAGTGATCACAAAGGATAACTCCCCGACAAATGTGGACGCGATTGTCTATGTCCGTGTGATCGATCCCGAAAAGGCGTATTTCGAGGTCTCAAATTACCGGATGGCAACGGTTGCCCTCGCCCAGACCAGTCTCCGTGGCATTATCGGGGACATGGAACTCGACGAGGTCCTCTACAACCGCGAGGTCATCAACACGAAGCTCCGGGACATCCTTGACCGCGAGACCGACCAGTGGGGTGTGAAAGTAGAAAGAGTCGAGATAAAGGAGGTAGATCCGGTCGAGGCCGTCAAGAACGCAATGACCGAGCAGACCGCGGCAGAGCGGGCGCGGCGTGCTGCAATTCTCCGGGCTGACGGGGAGAAGCGTTCCGCGATCCTCAAGGCTGAAGGCCTGCGGCAGAGCATGATCCTCGAAGCTGAAGGGGAACGCCAGAGCAAGGTGCTCCGTGCCGAAGGGGAACGCCTCTCGAAGATTCTCCAGGCGCAGGGAGAGGCACAGGGACTGCGTATCCTTTCCGTGGGTGCAGCGCCACTCGATAAGCGTGCGATCACCGTTCTCTCGCTCGATGCGTTAAAGACGATGGCGAACGGGCAGGCCACAAAGATCATCTTCCCCTTCGAAGTCTCGCAGCTGATCCGGCAGGGTGCGAAGTTCCTCGGCGCCGATGAAGAGACCGCAGAGGAGATTTCGGGCAGGCCGGTCATGGACGAGAGCATCCTTGGCGATATCCCCCGACAGGAAGCAGTGGATGCGATCTTAAAAGAGATACAGGACGCCGTACCAAAGGTTTCTGAGGACGAGCTGAAAGATACCAGCAAACGCCGGTTAAACGCAGATAAAACGGGAGATAACGACTCACCCGTCGCGTGAAGAGAGAAGATAACCTCGTTCTCCACGATTCCTTTTTTAGACCTTCATTCATTTTTTATAGAAACGGGCATGATCCGATCCGGTTCATGTCATTTTCGCCAGATCCTTTTTTGTTGTTTTTAGCGGGTGCTGGTGTCTGGGGAACCCCAAAAACCGGCATCTGAAAAGATCCGGGTAGGGGGGTCACACCAAAAACAGTGTGACCCCCCCTTTTCTGTACGATCATTTTCAAAGCAAAAAATGGGTCTTTTCACGTCATAATACAGAACAGGATGAACTCCAGGAATTCCGGATCCCTATGGGGGGTCACACCGGTTTTTGTACGGGCCCGACACAGGAAATTTTCGCGATCCGGACAGGCCGGGCAAAAACCGGGTCCGTAGCATTTTCTTCTCGTGGAAATGTACCTGCAACCCGGACCGGGTGCAACAAAAACGCAAGGATCCGGCTGCCACGAACCGGCCCGGATTACTGTTAAAAAACAGGGGGGTCATGCCGTTTTTGGTGCGACCCCCCCCATATGCCAATGCATCCCCAGGTGGATCGGGGTGCACTGCGATGCACCCGGTATTACCGGTAAAATAACACGATCCGACGGGCAATTTAGGGGTGACGGTGATACTGCACTATCGCAACCGGGGGATGCATCTGACGTGGGGGGCGACAGCCCAGAAAGACGGGCTCACAACCTGAATACCATTTTTCATAACGTTTAATGCCTGAAAACCAAGAACAGGTACCAGGAAAATAAATTACCGGGCATACGACAACTGCCTGTTTCTCAGGATGAACCATGGAACTCAAAGAACTCAAGGGAAACCTGCGTATCAGGATTGCAATACTTTTGATAATTTTCATGGCAGTCTCCTTTTTACTCCGCATGATCCCTGCATTTTTCATCGGGAATGCCGGGTATCTCCCAACGTATGACACGGACGGCTGGTATACCCTGCGGCAGATTGAGGTAATGGTCCATCACTTCCCCCAGTACAACTGGTTTGACCCGATGACCGCGTACCCGACCGGCAAATTCATCGACTGGGGCCCTCTTTACCCGTTCATTGCAGCAGTACTCTGCCTGATTTCGGGGGCGGCATCGCAGGCATCTGTTGTCGCAACAGCAGGTGTTGTCTCGCCACTCATGGCAGCGCTCATGGTGCCGGTCATGTATTACCTGGGAAAAACCGTTTGGGACTGGCAGACCGGGATCCTTGCTGCCGGCCTTGTCGCTGTGATATCCTACCATTATTTCTTCCTCTCATCCTACGGACTGATCGGCCACCACATCGCGGAAACACTCTTTGGCACGCTTTTTCTGCTCATCTACCTTACCGCCATGGTATACTTCCGGACACATGACAGGGACTGCCGCAATTTACGGGCAATTTACCTACCCTGCCTCATTGCCGCTGCTGCAGGCATATGTCTTTTCTGCGCGCTCCTTGCATCCCCAACCGGGATCCTGGTGCTGGTAGTGATCGGGCTTTACACGCTCGTTCAGTGTATCCTGGATCAATGGGCCGGCCGTTCCTCATCCGATCTGCTCATCACGAACGGGATCTTCCTTTCAATATCGGCAGCACTGCTTGTCTGTTTCGGGTTCCGCACGACAGGTATCTCAATTACCCAGTACTCGCCCGGACTCGTGTATCTCCATCTGGCACTGCTGGCTGAGACACTCGTCCTCTTTTTCCTCTCGCGGGTCTTTTCCGGGAAAAAAGTGCCGTACCTGGTAACCCTCATCGTTCTGGGTATTGCCGGCTGTGCTGCAATTTTGGTTTGTCCTCCGCTCAACAGCATCGGGGAACAGGCATTCGGTCTCTTTTTTAATTCCATGACCTATTCCGTTGGAGTCGTCGAAACCCTCCCGCTTACCCTTCCTGCCGCATGGGATTACTTCGGGTTCGCCATTATTCTTGCCGCAGGAGGTTTTGCCGTTCTGGTGGGGGCCCTGTTACAAAAACCACGTACGGAACAGGTCTTTTTCCTGCTCTGGTCTGTCGTTATGGTTATCCTGACCGTCAGGTACCAGCGGTTTGATTATTACAGTACGGTAAATATCGTACTTTTAAGCGCCATTGGTATTACCGGATGTTTCCGATGGCAGGATGCCAGACTCCGTACAAAAATTTCATCTCTTCTCTCCGGCATTATTCCTCTCCCCTCTTCAGGACCTGATACCAGCGAGGGAAAAGAAGAGGTATCAGATGCTTCCCGGCAGAAGGGAAAGAAAAAGAAGACGACAGGTCAGAATGTCCGGACAACGGATCTGCAAAAAGTATTCTGCCTGGCAGCGGTTCTTTTACTTACGATCGCACTCATCGGGATTTCCCTCTACAAGGATATTGATCTCGGCATAAAGACCCCGGAGCATGAATTGTCCGATGACTGGGTGGAATCGGCGACCTGGCTTGAGAATAACACACCCCCGACGGGAGTTGATTATTTTGGGGAATATCCGTCCCCCGGATATACTTATCCGGGTAGTTCCTACGGAATTATGGCATCGTGGGACAGCGGCCACTGGATCACGTTCTTTGGCCACCGGATCCCGATCACCAATCCGTTCCAGGATAACCTTGCCGGCAGTAACGGTGCCGCTGCGTATTTCCTCGCGCAGAATGAATCCGATGCCGACACCGCCCTTGCCGGGCTCGGTGGGCGTTATGTGATTGTCGATTCAAACCTTGCGGTAACCACATTCACCAACCTAGTCCCATGGGCAACCGGATCGACCGATATCTCCCCTTACATTTCGTGGTTTGTGATGCCTGAACCGGACAACGCAAAAGTCCTGGAAAAAGTCCATAAGTACAACAACGGCTATTTCCAGACCATAGCGGCCCGACTCTACAATTTCGATGGCTCGCTGACCGTACCGGGAAAGGCAGAGTATATCCGGTATACTATCCGGCAGGTGCCGGCTGCCGGTGAATCTGCCGGGGATGTGAACGGGTACGCGCGGGTGATCTCTGGTGACGACAGTGTCGATATTTCCCGGGGAACGGCTAATATAACGCTCGTCCGGGAAAGCGGGACGCTGTCTGCATCGAGTTATGCAGATCTCTATTCGAGTCACCCTAATGAACCCGTTGAGACGGTCCCCGCACTGCACCATTACCGGCTTGTCCATGAATCCCCGGACAATGCCACGGTGACGGCATTCCCGGAATCAAAAGACGAAACGCTTGACGGAATTAAAACTGTAAAGATCTTTGAATATGTCAAAGGCGCACAGATCGCCGGCGAGGGAATTATCGAAGTACCGATAACGACAAATACCGGCCGGATATTTGTGTACCGGCAGGCAAGCGAGAATGGGACGTTCACGGTGCCCTATGCGACATCAGGTTCACCGTACGAGGTCCGTGCAACCGGGCCGTATCATATTATCGGGACATCAGGGTACATTAACGTGACAGAAAACGATGTGACGCAGGGCAACCGGGTCCAGGTATAACGTATTTTTTATCTCGTGAAATTGTGGATACCCCCACAAATAACGAAAAATTGACTCATATATCATTAACCTTCAATGGGGATCTGACCTAAAGCAGGAGTCTTGATACCTGCATACCCTGTGGGAGGAAATGCTAAAAAATAACAGATGCTCGATCGCCACTTCACAGTAAATTAATAGAGGATCAGTTCAAGCCCGTCAATTTCCCGGTAATGCTTGTCACGGGTGATGAGTGGTTCATGGTGACGGAGTGCAATGGCAGTGATCAACTCATCGAACGTGGATATGTGACGCCCGGTCCCGGTGAGATTGCTCGCGAGTTCTGCATAGATCCGTGCTGCTTCTGCATCGAATGGAACAATAGGAAAAAAATCAAGGAACTTTTCTGAGATCTCATAAAAATCCCGCTTTCGGGATAATTTTGCCCCATACAGGAATTCAGCACTACTGACTGCCGTGGTTTTGAGATCCGGGTACTGTAAGACGATCTGCTCCGCTCTGGGTTCACCTTTGATGAGATCGATAAGAAAACAGGTATCCACCAGGGTCACAAGGATACCTTCCGGGGTTTTATCCGGTCAAGATCGCTCTTTGCCGAGGTTACTGCATCGGCTATTTCCAACCGGATTTCAGGATCAATTGTCTTTAAAAAATCCCCGACATTTTTTTTCTCTTCGCCGGTTATACGAAGTATCACATCTGAATAACTTTCGCCGGATCGTTTGTTTCTGGTGAGGGCAATATACGCTGATTCCCGAATATTGATTGTCTTTGTCACCATGCCGGATAATTGTGTATACACGTATTAAAAATCTTCGGGTTTCTGATCGATGCTTTTTTTACCCGCACCGATTACCAACCGGTAGTACTCCTCACTCTCCACCGCGATACGATCCCAAGCGAACGCTGCTGCCGTAGCGATACATTCATCGCGCATTTTCTCATAACGCACGAGGGCTTCGCGGATCTTGTCTGCAAGATCCTCTGCAGAAAGGGACGAGAGAAACCCGGTTTTGTCCGTGATAAGTTCGCGGACAGCATTTGCCGGGTGATCCACGGTAACCACCGGGAGCCCGCAGGCCAGCGCTTCGAGCGCAGTGATCCCAAACCCCTCCCGGGTGGAGGGAAGGACAAACACCTTTGCCGCTTTCATCTGCGCGACAAGATCTTCGTGTCGGGGGAAAAAATTGATGATCCGGACAGAGCCTTCCATCCCCTTTTCCCGGATACGTGCCCGAAGAGATTTCTCCTCGGGCCCTTCCCCGATTATGAGCAGCGAAAGCTCCGGGTGATCTTTTAAGAGAATCCTGAACGAATCGATGAGAAGGTCTGCATGCTTTTCCCTGATCAAACGGCCGGCAAAAAGGAGATCGGACTGATGTTGCACAGGGAAAATTGCTGCAATCTCACGGAGATCGATGCCGTTTGGGATAACAACGGCTCTGGTTCGGGGCCGGATCTTTTCAAGCTGCCCTGCTGTTGTCGCTGATACCGCTATGGCATGGGGGGTCAGCCGCGAGACTATGTGCTCGATATACTTCCCGAACAGGCCCGTCCTTCCCATATAAGTATACCAGTAATCCCCCCAGACTTCGTGCCAGGTTATGACAAGGGGGATCTTTCTTAGAAAGCAGACCGATTTTACCGAAAATGACGGAAGGTAGGGAAACTGCTGGCAGTCGATTATGTCGAACCGTTCTTTTACAAGCGCAGGGATGAGTGAGATTGCAAAATGGAGTGCCTCCCCCACGGTCCGTTTTCCGTTCGCGTAGAGAGAACGCGCCGGGCAGACACCATGCAGGATTACGCCGTCGCGGACGAGAGTATCGGCTCCAGCCCAGTATTTCATCCCGAAGATATGGACTTCGTGGCCGCGTGCTGCCAGTCGGACGGCGACCTCCCAGACGCGTTTTTCCACGCCGCCTTTGACGTACGGGTAGATGACATCGTAGACAAACGCGATCTTCATGCGGTTCTGTTCAGGCATGGCCGTTGTTCTCGTTTAAGAGCATCATACTCTGGAAGACGGCAAAGAGGAAGATCTGGATGCCGCTTACGATCAGGACAAGGGCCATGATGGCGGTCGAGATCTCCGAGAGGAACCCAAACCCGACAGCAACCCACCTGACAAGAATGTTGAGACCGAAGATCACACCGGCAACAAAGAGCGCGGCGCCCAGCACGAGGAATTTTTCCAGGTTGCTGTACTGCATCAGGCCGACAATGATCCCCGCCTTGTTCTCGTACCCGTGGACGACAGAGTAGGTTTTCATTAAAAATCCCGTGAGGATCACCTGCATGCCGCCCATGACAAGGATGGCGCCAAGGATGAACGTGTGCAGGTGTGAGGATTCGACATCTCCCTGCAGGGCAAAAAATCCCATCAGCAGCAGACCGACCACAAAGAACAGGAACCCGGGGACCGCGACAAACGGGAGCGGCTTCATTAAGAGCACGAAACGGATGTGGCGCCAGCCATCGGCAAAACTGTGGAGCTTTGAAGGGGTCTCGCGGGGGTAATAATCAATGGGAACCTCGGCAATCTTTAAACGCTCTTTTGAGGCCATCACCAACATTTCTGATGCAAATTCCATACCGCCGGTTTTTAACGGCAGCCGGTCAAGCGCCTCCCGGGTGATCGCACGAAAACCGCTGTGCGTGTCGGAGAACTGCGTGTGGAAGATAAAATTAAGCATCCGGGTAAGGAGGGGATTACCGATATACCGGTGGAGGCCGGTCATCGATCCTTTATGGATGGTCCCCTTGAACCGGGAACCGATAACAAAATCTGCGCCTTCCTTAAGCGGGGCAACCAGGCGGGGGATATCGTAAAAATCGTAGGTGTTATCCGCATCCCCCATCACGATGTTCCGACCCCGGGCTGCGGCAAAGCCGGCAAGGTATGCGTTACCGTATCCGCTCATCTCCGGCCGGATAACGCGGGCGCCGAGTGAGGTGGCAATTTCCCGGGTTTTGTCGGTTGATGAGTCCGCGACGATGATCTCACCGCTGATGGCATTGTCTCGGAACACGGACTGGATCTTACGAATGCATTCGCCGATGGTCTGCTCTTCGTCGAGCGCGGGGAGGATGACCGAGATTTCAGGCACAGACTCTTTTGAAGGATGAGACTCCATAGTTAATCCTTTGGAATTTTATAAGATGTATGAACATAATGGACATTTACCCTCAATAAATCCATGGGGAAATCCACCGGGCAGATGTGGGCAGGTGACAAGAATATTCATGTGAGTTCAATGGCGAATATATACGGTACAGAGAGACCTGACGGTTTTTATTAAAAACGTGTCAGTGGTTTCCTTATCCGTTACTCGTTCAGGAAGCAAAAGGAAATACGCATGAAACGACTCTTAATCACCGGCATCAGCGGTTTTGTCGGAGGACATATAGTCTCCTACCTGGCAAACCACAAAAACGAGTTTGAGATCCACGGTATCAGCCGCTCAAAACCCGCGTGGGATTTTGTCCCGTCTGCACCGGGAATACTCAACGGCCATCATTTCCACCAGGCGGATCTGCTCGATATCCCGCGGATCAAGTCGCTTCTCGAAGAGATCCAGCCGGAGTATATTCTCCATATGGCCGCACAGAGTTCTGTTGCGGAGAGCTGGAAGACGCCGGTTTTCTCGTTCATGAACAATACAAATATTTTTTTAAATATTATCGATACTGTCCGGCAAAACGACAACGGGGCGCGTGTACTCTCAATCGGATCCTCGGAACAGTATGGGGTCGTCTCTGCCGCAGACCTGCCGTTAACTGAGGAGAGCCCCCAGCATCCGGCAAATCCGTATGCAGTTGCCCGTGTCGCCCAGGAACAACTGGCAAAAATTTATGCGGACGGCTACGGCCTTGACATCTGCTGTACGCGATCCTTTAACCACTGCGGTCCGGGCCAGAGCGACCGGTTCGTCGTGAGTGCAATCGTGAAGCAGTTTGTCAAAATCGCCCACGGTCTCCAGGAACCGGTAATCCATATCGGGAACGGGACTATCGTGCGCGATTTTGTCGATGTGCATGATGTTGTCGCTGCATATACACTTCTCCTCCTGAAAGGTAAACGCGGGGAAGTCTACAACATCTGCAGCGGGAAGGGCCGGACCATCGATGAGATCGTGACCCTGCTTGCAGAGATTAAGGACTTGAAGGTCAGCGTGCACCAGGAACAGACAGAGATCCGCCCGCTCGACAATCCCCGGATCATCGGGAGCAACCAGAAGATCCGGCGCGATCTGGGCTGGAAACCGGCGATCCCCTTTGAACAGAGTCTCCTGTCCCTGTATGATTACTGGGACCACCGCATCAGCCAGGAGTTATCCCAAGGGATAAAATGACAGAGATCCCTGCATGAGAATTTTCGGGATTTTCAGGAATTCATGTATGATTCTACACGAAACATAAAAAGAGGAATTTTACCATGGTACACCAGAAAAAAGCATTGATCACCGGCCTCACCGGGCAGGACGGATCGTATCTTGCCGAACTCCTCCTTTCAAAAGGGTACGAGGTTCATGGCCTGATTCGGAGGGCATCGACGTTCAACACCGGGCGCATCGACCATATCTACGTGGACCCCCATGAACCCGGCGCCCAGCTCTTTCTCCATTACGGGGATCTCTCGGATTCCGAGCAGATTGCAAATATTATCTACAATACCAGGCCGGACGAGGTGTATCATCTGGGTGCGCAGAGCCACGTGCGGGTCAGCTTCGACAGTCCTGAATATACGGGGAATGTGACCGGGCTTGGGACAACCCGTATTCTCGAATCGATCCGGAGAAGCGGGAACCCGATCCGGTTCTATCAGGCGTCTTCAAGCGAGATGTTTGGCGGGGCACAGCCCCCGCAGGATGAAGAGACCGTGTTTGTCCCGCGGAGCCCGTATGCGTGCGCGAAGGTCTACGCGTACTGGATGGTCCGCAACTACCGGGAAGGATATGGGATGTTTGCAACAAACGGCATCCTCTTTAACCATGAGTCGCCCCGCAGGGGAGAGACGTTTGTAACCCGGAAGATCACCCGGGGGATTGCAGCGATTCTTGGAAAAAAGACTGAGTCCCTGTATCTTGGGAACCTCGATGCTAAACGGGACTGGGGGTTCTCGCCCGAGTACGTGGAAGCGATGTGGAGGATGCTCCAGACAGATGTTCCGGACGACTTTGTGATCGGGACCGGGGAGACACACTCGGTCCGGGAATTCCTGGAAGCTGCCTTTGCCTACGTAGATCTTGATATGGGAAAATACGTAAAGATCGATCCAAAGTATTTCCGGCCGACCGAAGTAGACGTCCTGATTGGCGATGCAGGAAAAGCCAGACGCGTCCTTGGCTGGGAACCCGGCGTCAAATTTTCCGATCTGGTAAAAATTATGCTGGATTCTGACATCCGGGCTGCCGGCCTTGATGTGCCGGGTGAAGGGGACGCAATTATTGCAAAGAAATTCCCGCAGAAGTGGTGGAAGGGAGATTAGAGAGCATATCGGATGGAACCTGTGTGAGAATTGCAATCTTCCATGACTATTTCGGCGCAATCGGCGGGGGGGAAAAAGTAGTCGTTACCATGGCAAAGGTGCTGGATGCCGATATTATCACGACGGATACCGATGCAATTAGGAAGATTGATCCCACAGTTCGGGTCATCAGCCTCGGAAAGACCCTGAAATATCCCGGCCTAAAGCAGATCTCTGCTACATTAAAATTTTATTTCTGCGATTTTTCAAAGGACTATGATTTCTTCATTTTCAGCGGGAACTGGGCGCACTATGCCGCACACCGGCACCACCCGAATATGTGGTACTGTCACACCCCGGTGAGAGTTTTTTATGATCTTTACGAACCATTTACAAAACGTTTACATCGGCTCATCCGTCCATTTTTCCAGGTATGGGTCTGGGTACATCGATCGGTGGATATCCATTCAATACAGTCTGTCGATCATATCCTAGCCAATTCAAAGAATGTCCAGCAGCGGATATCCTGTTATTTTCACCACGATTCCGAGGTTTTGTATCCCCCAGTTAATAATTCCACCTATAAATTTCAGGGATACGGTAATTTCTGGTTGTCCGTCAACCGTCTCTACCCGGAAAAACGCATCGAGCTCCAGATCAACAGTTTCAGAAAGATGACCAATGAAAACCTCATCATTGTCGGGGGATATGCCCGGGGAGATCACGCACAGGAGTATGTACGAAAAATATACAGGGATCTATCCCCCAATGTGATGATTGCCGGCGAAGTTACAGAAGAAGAACTTGTTGATTATTATGCACAATGCAAAGGTCTCATCTGTACCGCAACAGACGAAGATTTCGGGCTTACACCCCTCGAAGCAATGGCAAGCGGAAAACCGGTTGTAGCCGTAAACGGGGGTGGATTTCAGGAAACGGTAACACCCGATACCGGTATACTCGTTCCTGCGGATGAAGGACACATCATTCAAGCTATAAAGTGTATTTCAAAAAATCCGGAAAAATACCATGATGCCTGTATCGCCCGGGCACGTGAATTTGATACGGAAAAATTTTCCCGACAGCTTCGGAACCTTGTCAAACGGTATCAGGATTCGACTTCGGTACATTTCTGTTAATTCTGGATTTCCAGGATTTATGAAATTTTTTATATCCTCATCTCTAATATGATCCTATTATGACACAAACTATCGAGGGGGTCCAGATAAAAAACCTGCGGGTTATTCCCGACGAGCGTGGCTGGCTCATGGAGATCCTCAGGTGCGACGACCCTTTTTTTAAAAAATTCGGGCAGGTTTACCTTTCTACTGCATATCCGGGAGTAGTAAAAGCCTGGCACTACCATAAAAAACAGACCGATAATTTTACCTGTGTCCACGGGATGATGAAGGTAGCACTATATGATGCGCGAAAAGATTCACCGACCTATAATGTATTGATGGAACTCTTTACCGGTGAGAAAAATCCTATTCTGATCAGTGTTCCCCCCGGGGTCTACCATGGATTCAAGGGAATAGGTACGGAAACAGCATTTTTCCTAAGCATTCCCACTCTGCCGTACAACTATAAGGAACCCGATGAATACCGACTCCCCCCGGACACCAACGAGATTCCCTATGACTGGGGTCTTGCACCGGGACTGAAGCACGGGTAAATGGTGTTTTTGGAGAACATCCATGAAACTGCTAGTGACCGGCGGACTGGGATTTATCGGCAGCAATTTTATCCGGTACATGCTTGGGGAACATCCTGACTGTACAGTTACGAATTTTGATAAGATGACCTATGCAGGTAACCCGGCCAATCTTACGGAGTTCGAAACGGATTCCCGCTATTTGTTTGTTAAAGGGGACATCTGCGATCCCCATGCCGTGGAGCAGGTATTTTCTCACCATGCATTCGATGCGGTTGTCCATTTTGCCGCAGAAAGCCATGTGGATCGTTCCATCCATGATGCATCTGCATTTGTCACCGCCAACGTTCTGGGAACCCAGACGCTGCTTGATGCCGCTCTTCGGCACAGGATCTCCCGGTTCGTCCATATTTCCACCGATGAGGTCTACGGGAGCACCCCCACCGGTTCGTTTAAGGAGACCGATATCCTGAACCCGTCGAGCCCTTATTCCGCGAGCAAGGCGGGATCGGATCTCATCTCACGGGCATTTTTTATTACCCATGAACTGCCGGTCATCGTGACCCGGTGCACCAACAACTTCGGACCCTACCAGTACCCGGAAAAACTGATTCCGTTTTTTGTGACGAATCTTCTCCGGGGGATGAAAGTCCCTGTGTATGGTACAGGGAAGAACATCCGCGACTGGATCTACGTGCTCGATCACTGTCGGGCAATCGACTTTGTGCTCCGGAAAGGGACTGCCGGGGAAATTTATAATATTGGCGGGGACAACGAGAAGACCAATCTTGAGATCACGCACCAGATCCTCAAAATTCTCGGGAAGGACGAATCCAGTATAGAATTTGTAAAGGACCGTCCCGGCCATGACTGGCGCTATTCCCTGGATTCCACAAAACTCCGGAAGATGGGCTGGAAACCGCAGTCGACGTTTGAAGATGCTCTCAAAGAGACCGTGACGTGGTACGTGCAGCATGAAGGATGGTGGCAGCCATTACTCCGGTAAAAAAGATCCTTGTTCTGGGAGCCCGGGGGATGCTTGGCCACGACCTCCAGAGAGTTTTCCCGGATGCTGTGCTCCGGGGGCATGACGTCGACATCACGGATGCAAGAAAAGTTTCAGAAACGCTCCGCGAGATAAAACCGGAACTTGTCATCAATGCGGCCGCATATACCGATGTTGACGGGTGCGAGGACCACCGTGATCATGCATTTGCCGTTAACGGGGAGGCACCGTTATATCTTGCCCGTGCATGCAGGGATACCGGGGCCTGTCTGGTTCACTACAGTACCGATTACATATTTGACGGCACGCAGAAATCCTACCGGGAACATGATGCTCCCCGACCCATCAATGCATACGGGGAATCAAAACTGCTCGGAGAGAAAAACATCCGGGAGACGATGGAGGACTACCGGATTATCCGTACGTCCTGGCTTTTCGGGACGCACGGGAAGAATTTTGTCGAGACGATGATCCGGCTCTCGCGTGAGATGCCCGAGGTCCGGGTGGTAAACGACCAGTTCGGGAAGCCTACGTATACTGCGGATCTCGCACAAAAAACTGTGGAAATTGCCGGTCTTACCCCGGGGATTTATCATATTACAAATGACGGTATCTGCTCATGGTTTGAATTCGCGCAGGCGATTATCCCTAATGTTGTTCCCTGCTCGACTGCAGATTACCCGAGAAAAGCAAAACGCCCGGCGTATTCTGTCCTTGTTAATACAAAGACGACACCGATGCGTCCCTGGAATGAAGCATTAGCCGCATACTTAAAGGAGAGAACTACATGAAGGGAGTTATACTTGCAGGAGGAACCGGTTCACGGCTCTTCCCGCTCACGAAAGTCACCAACAAACATCTTCTGCCGGTCTACGACAAACCGATGATCTGCTATCCGTTAAACACGCTGATCAATGCAGGGATTGACGATATCATGATCGTCTCCGGCCGGGGCCACGTGGGGCATTTTCTTGAACTGCTTGGATCCGGATCGGAGCTGGGTGTCCGGTTATCGTACGAGATACAGGAGGGTGCCGGGGGAATTGCGCAGGCCCTCGGGCTTGCCCGACCTTGGGCCGGCGATGATGCCCTTACCGTGATCCTCGGGGATAATATCTTTGAGGATCCTGTCAAAGATGCAGTCCGGTCGTTTAAGTCCGGTGCACGGGTCTTTTTGAAGGAAGTACCCGATGCCCAGCGGTTCGGGGTTGCTGAAGTTGCTGGCGATCGTATCGTCGGGATAGAGGAAAAGCCCAAAAATCCAAAAACCAACCTCGCTGTCACCGGTCTCTATATCTATGATTCAGATGTGTTCCGGATTATCAGGGACCTGAAACCATCCGGGCGCGGCGAACTGGAGATCACGGATGTCAACAATGCATACATCCGTAAGGATGCCATGACATTTTCCCTGTTGTCAGGATTCTGGAGCGATGCCGGGACATTTGACAGCCTGCTCCGGGCAAGTATGCAGGTAAAGGAATACCGGGAAAAACAGAAATCCTCATAATCACTTTTTTTCCTTATGCCTCCTCTTGTCAGTGTCGTCGTGGTCAACTTCAACGGGAAAAAATTCCTGGACAGGTGCCTGTCTTCCCTGGCCCGACAGACATTCCGGGACTTTGAGGTAATTCTTGTTGAAAATGGATCATCCGATGGAAGTGCAGATTTTGTCAGGGTGCGGTACCCTTCTGTAATTCTTGTCGAGACGGGGAAAAATCTCGGGTTTGCCGGCGGTACCAACGCGGGAATCCGCATGGCACAGGGGAAGTTCATCTTCACGCTGAACAACGACACGATTGCCGATCCCTGCATGCTTGAGGAAATCATACGACCGATGCAGGCAGATCCCGCCGTGGGAATGTGCGGCGCAAAGATGACATTTCCCGACGGCAGGATCAATTCGACTGCAATCTGTCTTTCGCGGAGCGGTGCTGCATGGGACCGGAGTATGGGGGAACCGGATCGCGGGCAGTATGATACTCCCGAGGACGTATTCGGGCCCTGTGCCGGGGCGGCACTGTACCGGCGTGCGATGCTGGACGATGTCGGGCTCTTTGACGAGGATTTTTTTCTTTTCATGGAGGATGTCGATCTCGCGTTCCGCGGCCGGCTTGCCGGGTGGGGATGTCGGTATGTGCCAACGGCCCGGGTGGTGCATATCCATGGGGGAACGGCGGGATTCAAATCGGATCTTTCCATTTATTACGGGAACCGGAACCTTGTCTGGTATGTTGTCAAGAATTTTCCCTCACGGACACTGTTATTGTCAAGTCCGTGGATCTTTGGGAGACAGTGTGCGATCCTTCCGTATTACCTCCTTTGCGGGAGAGGTCGTGCGATTATCCGGGCAATAGTTTCTATGATAAAAGGTCTTCCCGCAATGATCCGAAAACGCCGGGACATAAAACACCGGATACCTGCCGGCGAGATTGAAAAATGGATCCTGTGCTGGAGCCATGCCTCCAAACCCTGATCCCGGGTGAATCCCTGACATTGCATCATCCGCCTGAATCTAATCTCATAGCAGGTCCCGTTTTCCGTCGGGGCAGAACGATGAACAGCGATTGAGAGGGGTTCTGTTTACCACGGGAAAAAGTTTAAGATATTCGGCTTGAATAAGAAACCGAGCAGATATCAGGGATTTTTATTTTTCCGGCCTTGGTGTTTTAAAGGGTTCTTTTCTGAAACGGATAGTATCATAACCGGACGATAAAACGTCCCGTTATCTGCACATTCCAGACCCTCATTCGAGGAACCATTTGCCGTCGTGGAAAAATAACCCGAAATCGCGGGTTTTAAGAGAAAATACACCCATATAACTGCCGGTTTTTGACCCCCGCAATAACAGGCCGCCAAGGCCCTTTGCGGGGCAGATCTCTCTTTGGACGACCCCACCTACGCCAAAACAAAAACTCACCCAGATTATGAGGTCGAAATCCGGGGATTTTACAGGGGTATTTTCCCAAAAAAACTACGAATAGAGGACTTCCGGATCATGCTCAAATCCGGGGATTTTACGGGGTTTTCCGGGAGAGGGATCGGGAAATCGGAGCCCTATACAGGCTTATTTTTGATATGAGTGAGTACCGATCGGGGCTCAAAAGCGTGGCTGGAGTCTATCAGTAAGCGGAGTTGAACGGATTGAAATGAGTGATCACGAGGTTGGATGACCGGGATACAAACATTTTTCCGATTATATGCATGATATAATGCAGGACATATCAGATGTCATAAACGGAGACCCCCCTATGAAATTTATTACAAGTCGCGAGATCCGGTCAAACCCCGCACACCTTTGGGAAGGATCAGGAAACGATGAATCGGTGATCACCGTGAACGGAAAACCCCGGGCCATCGTCATTGCTGTGGGAGAAAATCTTGAAGAAACACTTTCTGCAGTCCGGAGGGCCCGTGCGGTTACTGCGCTGGAAAAAATCCGGGTATTTGCTCACAGGAAAGGGCTCGATAAACTCTCTGATGAGGAAATAGCAGAGGAGATCCGCCGGTCACGCGCGGGGCGGTAACACGGGTTCGTCGCATATCGTCCTTGATACCAACGTTCTTGTATCCGGGCTGCTCTCACCGCTCGGTGCCCCTGCCCGGATCCTCGACCTTGTTATCAATGGCAATGTTATACTCGTCCTTGATGCGCGGATATTTTCTGAATATACTGACGTGCTTGGAAGAGAGAAGTTCTCGTTCCCGAAAGACAGGGTGACTGAAATTCTTGCCTTTATAGAGAGAGATGGCATCTTTACTTCGCCGGTACCCTTGACATGGACAGTTCCGGATCCCGGTGATCTTCCATTTATTGAAGTTTCGTGTCATGCCGGGGTGCCCATTGTTACCGGGAATCTCAAGCATTTCAGGAATTCAGGAGCACGGGTTGTAACGCCGGTCCAGTTCCTTTCTGGGGTGGAGAAAAGTACGTGAATTATCAAAACAACGTCTCTTTTGAGGGAAAGGCTGACATAAACCTCGTATTCAACGGGGTTTGTGAGGGTGTTCCTGCCGTTGTTTGTCTTCCCGCCATCCTGAAACGAATGAATTTTGGAAAACCAGATCAACTGATATTCGTGTCTCCCGGTACCAGGATTGCCAGTAAAAGAGTCCGCAAAACTTACGAGGTTTGCTATCGCGACGCGATATCCTCAGGCTCTCGCCCCCGTGAGCAAGCAGGAATATCAGCGGGCAATGGTGATTGCTGAAAATGTCATCCGATGGAGGGAACGTGAAATTATTTCCGGGAAATCACCGTAATTCCACTTCCGGTATTTTTAATGCACCCGGGAACCAGCCACGATACACGCGTCCATGATAAATGCTTGGAGGGATCGGGAAAGCAGTTCAAACTTTACCGTTCTCCAGCCAACTGGCACGAAGGAGATTGCCTGCCGGAGGAAGTATCACAAGGACTTTGTGGCGTTCGACGACATCTCCTTTGAAGTCAAAAACGGCGAGACGCCCGGGATCATCGGGCTAAAATGGTGCGGGGAAGTCAAAGCTTTTTTTAGATCCTCTCCGGTATTTGCGATCCCGGACAAAGGAACTATCCAGGTCGATGACAAGGTGACCGGTCTTCGAGAACATTTACATGAACGGCACGCTCATCGGCATGTCAAAGGACAAGCTCGACCGGAAAAAGCAGACAATCATCGATTTTTCCGGACATGGCGATTTCATCAACGAACCCCTCAAGACCTATTCGTCCAGGATGATGAGGGATTATCGTGATAGGAATGCTCATTTGCCAATAGGAAAGAGCGGGTGATACCTGAAGTTTAAACGGCAGGGCTCCGAGGCAGATGCGTCATCACCTCTTGGCAGAGGACTGCGGGCTGGATCTCTTTTAGAAAATTTTATTAACATAATCCTCTGAATCAGTATAATGTGAAGAAAAAAATCTATCTTACGCCCGGAGAACAGGCCCTTTTCTCTGCACTGTCATCCCGGCAGGTCATCGATACCGGTTCGTTGCAGGAAGTTTTCCCGGAGATACCCCCTGTCTCGCTCAACAAGACCGTAGCGAATCTTGCAAAAAAAGGGTACCTGTACCGGGTAAAAAAAGGCGTCTTTACTGTTTCTGGCACACCATCAGAAAACCCGGAAATCCAGGATCCCCTCCAGATTGCACTCGCGGTATGCCCGGGGTATATCGGATTCTCATCCGCACTCAGGGTATATAACCTCATTCCCTACGAATCGTTCACGGTATTTGTGGTGACAAAAAACCGATCCAGGGAGACAACGGTCGGGGAATATACCCTGCGGTGTGTTGCAATGGGAAGACGGTGCACCGGTATGACATTTCATAACGGAGCATACGTATCCACGCTGGAAAAAACATTCTTTGATTGTTTCTACAAACCCCAGTATGCAGGAGGGTACGCCGTGATCACCCAGGCACTATCACAGTCGCCGTCTCTTGACTGGCAAAAATTCTGTGATTGTTTTTCCCGGGAATCATCCTCGCTCTGCCAGAGGACCGGGTATATCCTGGACCTGCTCAATACGCGGACGGGGATCGTCCCGGAAACGGTACTTCAGTTTTTCCGGCAGCGGATAAAAAACAACACCCGGCTGGCTGTATCGGGTACCGGGTCCGGAACCTATGTACGATCATGGATGCTGGCCGACAACATTGGTACAGAGAACATCTTTTCCTGGTGGTCTCATGGCTGATCCGGAACTGCTGAGGTATCTCGCGGCAAAATCCGGGCTCGGGCTCAAGTACCTGTCAAAAGACGAGAAGATCTCCATACTTCTTGGGGAAATCCGTACCCGGTTCCCCGATGTAGTTATGAAAGGCGGCACGGCCTTAAACCGTGCATACCTGGCAAGATCGGGAGCCTGCCGTTTTTCAGAGGATATCGATCTCGATTTTATCTCAAAGCGCCCGCTTCCTGAAAAAATTGCAACCATTACCGACCGTATGAAAACAATACCGGGATTTGAGACAGATGGGCCCCACCTGCTCCACAGGACTGTACGGTTTGACTGCAAGTACACCAATGAGTTCGGGGACCGGGACCGTATTATGGCAGAATTTTATCTTACCCGATCCCGTGCGGTAAAAACCCTGGACGTGCTGGTCGCTTCACCCTTTATAGAGACGCACCCGACGATTTTTACGCTCTATTCCCTGGAAGATCTGCTTGCCCGGAAGATGATCGCACTCTACAACCGTGGTGAAGGAAAGGATATGTATGATGTCTTCTATTGTCTTGAAGAAAAAATTGATCGTGCGGCATTTGATCGGGCACTTGCCCTGGCAGAAGAGAGTTACAGGATACAACCCGGATCGTTTCCCAACGATCTTATCGATAAGCTGCACGAACTCCGGAAAAATGCGGACTATATCGGGAATTCAACCAATCACTTCATTCCCCGCGGGAGACGGCCGGACTGGAGAATTTTTATCGACACACTTTCACAGAACCTTGAACGGTTTTTTATGACAGACCGGTAGATCGAACCACCTTAAAGAGATCGGGGGAACTCAAAAATTTTACTGGGGGGATAGTCAGTTACTTCCGGTATTTTTAATGCACCCGGGAACCAGCGACAATATACGCATCCCTGATAAAAACTGTAGCGGGAAAGCAGTTCAAGCTCTACTGCCCGCCGGCCGACCGGCTTTGTGAAAATTGCCTGCCGGAAAAAGTACCACAAGGACTTTGTGGCGCTCGTGACAGTCCGGTGAAATTGTTATCGGCTAATCCCTGCATTGATCCAATTCACCATCCCATCTGAAATCCAAAAACTAATCTGGACATAAAAACCATTATAATCTGAAGAACATAGCATAATCATCTGGAGAATACAATGCAGGATCTTGAAAAAAAAGTCAAAACTTTACCCTTGGATCTTCACCGGGAGGTAGAGGACTATATAGATTTTTTAATAAAGAAACGAGCGAAACGACCCAAAAAACACCTTTCCCTCACCTGGAAAGGTGCATTGCGGGATGAGAAGGATCCAATCTCCTCTGTGGATCTCCAGCACAAAGCCCTTGACTGGTGGCAGAAATAATGTTTCTTCTCGATACCAATATAATCCTTGAATATCTGCTCGATTAGGATAAATCAGATGATGTGGAAAAATTTTTTAAGAGATATTCCCCTGATGAGATGTACTTGTCAGAATTTTCCCTTTACTCGCTGGGGATTATCTGTTCCCACCGCGGGAAAGATAACGCATTTCTTGCATTCGTTGACGATACAATAATTTCATCGGGATTAAGGATATTAAGACTTGATATTCAGGATTACGTCCGGTTGGTACAGATCCAGAAGAAATTTGGCCTTGATTTTGATGATGCATATCAATACAGTATTGCAGATAAATACGATCTGATTATTGTGAGTTATGATTCCGATTTTAAAAGGACAGAACGGAAATGCATTACACCATCTGAAGTATTACGATAATTTCCCGGTTATGGGGTCACTCAACATGATCAACGTCGAAGGGATCGGGAAAGCAGTTCAAGCTCTACCGTTCGCCGACCGACCGGCGCGAAGGAGATCGTCTACCGGAAGAAATACCACAAGGACTTTGTCGCGCTCGACAACATCTCCTTTGAAGTGAAGAATGGTGAGACACTCGGGATCATCGGGCAGAATGGCGCGGGGAAATCTACGCTTCTCAAGATCCTCTCCGGCATTGTCATCCCGGACAGTGGCACCATTAAAGTTGACGGGAAAGTGACCGGGCTTCTTGAGCTCGGGACCGGGTTCAATGCCGAGATGACCGGTTTAGAGAATATTTACATGAACGGCACGCTCATCGGGATGACAAAAGACGAGCTCGACCGGAAAAAGCAAACGATCATTGATTTCTCCGAGCTCGGGGACTTCATCAACGAACCCATCAAGACCTATTCCTCCGGGATGACGATGCGGCTTGCTTTCTCGATTGCGATCCATGCTGACCCGACGTGTTTTTTGGTCGACGAGGCGTTGTCCGTGGGGGATGCGTATTTCCAGCAGAAGTGCATGCGGAAGATCCAGGAGTTTCGGGCGGGAGGGGGATCGATCGTGTTTGTGTCGCATGATATGAATGCGGTCAAGACGTTGTGTGATGCTGCGATTATGCTGGAAAATAATGGGTGCATTGCGGGATAAATTGGTGATTATATATCCAATGACAGAACAGTCGTGCAACCGAAGAGTGATCCGACCGGAATAATTATCATATTCCGCGATTAAATTGTAAATATGCAAATTGAAGAGTACGACCCCGTAAAGATAATAGGGAAACCCTACCAGCAGGGGATGCTCCCGTATGGGGGGGGTGTTGGACCGGATGGCCGTATTGTTTTTGCACGAAGCCGTATTGATGCAGAACGGCGGCTATTGAAATACCGGGCACTTACTCAATGACCGGAAATGTGTTTTTGGATACCGGGATCTTTTTTGAATGTCTGGAAAATAACGATCGGATGACTACTATCAGTCATGCGGTGAATCTGGATTACCATATATTCACTTCTATTTCTGTCATTGGTGAAGTCATCCTGATAATGAAAAGGAAGACCCAATTTGCTGATCACCTCATGGGTTTCTTTGCTCTCCTCAATGAATGGCAGATTACGATTCTCGTTCCAACCGATGATGTAGCTGTTGTCTGCTATGAACTTTCACAGGACTATACCGATGGCAGGATGATCAGCCAGAAGACCGATCGTACGCATCTGGCATATGCGATTGCATACGACTGCGAGTATTTCATCACCTCCGATGATGCACTGATCAGGTACCATCTCCCACACAAGTTGATCGAATCAGATTATCATAAACCGGAAACGCTGACTCTTGACGCGTTCAAAGAACATGGCTTGCGATAAGTATTATGAGCCGGTTGTATTTCGCGTATGTCTCTGCATGAGGCTGAAATAAGACATGGCATAACATGCAGAAGTTGGAAAGGAGACCTGCAATGTTCCGGCGCGGGAGCCGCTCTAAAAATTTTTATGATGTAAACAACCTTTTGGATAGTGCACGCCCGGACAGGTATTTTCACGGCAAAGAAAATGGATGAATGCTTATTGAGTAACCCAAGCACGAGTATACTATTGGATTTAGCAACCAAGGGGGACATACGATCCCCAGAGACACAGTTTTGTGTGAGCGTGATAAAAGAAGTGCACCCGTTCCCGCAAACCTCCCGATATTTTTAATGCACCCGCGATTCAACCACGATACACGCATCCGGGATAAAAGCCGGAGGGATCGGGAACGTAGTTCAAATTTTACCGTTCTCCCGCTGACCGGCTCATGGAGATTGTCTACCGGAAGAAGTACCACATGGATTTTGTGGCGCCCGGCACCATCTCCTTTGAAGTGAAGAACGGCGAGATGCCCGGGAGCAGCGGGCAAAAACGGCGCGGGCAAGTCAACGCTTTTCTAAGATCCTCTCCGGCATCGTTATCCCGGACATCGCGGCCATTCTGGGTGGAACAGGTTCAATCGCATCTTATAACTATGCGTATAGTCAGCACACTCTCCAATATGAAGAATTATAATAGGTAAAAAACAATCATTGCTCAAGTGAGGTGTTCAACGATGACATCAATTGTACAAGTCGATAATAAATTCAATATGTCGTTAAAAAAAGTGAAAGATGCCCTTGACATCCGGCCTAACGACACGTTCTCTATTCAGAGAGTCAATACGCATACATTTACCTTAAAAAAAATCGGGGAGACCGATCCCTTTATTGAATCGGTAAAAAATCCCGCACATCTCCACACAAAAAGAAAGATTGATCTCGACCGACTGGAAGACGAACAGTGGTCTGCATGAAGGTGATGATCGATTCCAACATCCTGATCTTTTCAAATGTTGCCGATATGCCGGAATACCCGTTAGCACGGGATCGATTGTTGGAATTGATTGATACAGGTTGTACATTTGCGGTTAATACCATTATCCTGTCAGAATTGAATTATAAACTTCAGAAAATTCTCAATAATGAAGAATCTTACGAGAGAACTCTTAATCTGCTGAATTCGGAATATTTTGAATATTATCCGGTGGATCAACCCACCCTCAAGAGAGCAGTCGAGCTCAATTACACATCAAAAATGCGGATTAATGATGCAATTATCGCACAACAGTGTCTCGATCTCAAACTGGATGGAATTTTCACCGATAATGTGAAGGATTTTAAAAAGGTTCATGGCCTTCATATAATCAATCTGCGCTAAACACTTCTCCCATCTGTTTGGAACCGGTTCTGTGATAATGCACAGTGTCAGTGGGCATATCTTCTTTTTTGATATTTTTAATGCGCCCGGGAATCAGCCACGATACACGCATCCATGATAAACGCTGGAGGGATCGGGAAAGCAGTTCAATCCCGACATCCCCTCTGCGGACCGTTGCAGCCATGGATTTGTTAAAATGGCTGTGCCGGGGGAATTTCTCCCGACTCCGCAGAAGAGTTGATCCAACCCCTCTTCATGAGAAACCAGTCCTGTTTGATCACATCTCCCCCATCAGGGATGGTAATGTTATATGCACGATTATGCATAATGTACGATCACACCAGCAGGGACATGCCACACCATGACCTCCATCTTTGAATACCGGGGACTCATCGCGAATTTCGTTAAAAGGGATATCTCCCAGAAGTACGTAGGATCGCTTCTTGGGCTGTACTGGTCGGTGATCAATCCGATTATCACGCTTGTTGTTTATATCCTGGTCTTCGGTGTTTTTTTGAAAGTCCGTCTTCCCGGTGATACCGATATCTGGGATTTTGCGCTGTACTTTGCTGCGGGATTCCTGCCGTGGACGGCGTTCCAGGATTCGGTAATGAGGGCGGCCCGGTCAATTATCGATAATAAAAATTATATCAAGAAAGTCCCGTTTCCCAGTGAAATTTTTCCTCTCTATGTGACATTGTCGGAATGCGTAAACCTTCTCATAGGTCTTGTCATTTTCTTTGTACTGTACCTGATCCTCAAAGGCGTCCCGACCATTTTTATTCTCCTGCTGCCACTTGCCATACTGTTGCAGCTTATGTTTACCCTCTCGCTTGCATTTTTCCTCTCAAGCGGATCGGTCTATTTCCGTGATATTCCCCAGATGCTCGGGGCGATCTTTATGATCTGGTTCTGGGCGACACCGATTGCCTACACGGTGAACCTGATCCCTGCCGGGTTCCAGTGGATTGTTACCTGGAATCCGGCGTATTACATGCTGACGATCTACCGGGATGCACTGTTCTACGGAAAGATCCCGGCCCTCGACATCCTTCTCCCCTTCGGGATATTCTGCATCGTGCTCTTTAGCGCCGGCATTTTGTTCTTTAAGAAAACAAAGCGCGGATTCGGTGAGCTCCTGTGAATGCGATATCTGTACGGAACCTCGGGAAAAAGTTCAAGTTGTTCCCGTCTCCCGGTAAACGGTTCCTTGAATACTTAAGCGTCGGCAGAATTACGGGACATACGGATTTCTGGGCCCTTCAGGATATTAGTTTCGACATTCCTGCCGGAACCTCTCTTGGGATCCTCGGGCAGAACGGCTCTGGGAAAAGTACGCTCTTGAGCATCCTCGCCGGGATCCTTGAACCGAGTGCAGGATCGTTTGAGATCAACGGGAAAGTCTCGGCAATCCTTGAACTGGGATCCGGCTTCCACCCGGAATTTTCTGGCCGTGACAACGTGTACATGTACGGCTCGATCATGGGGCTTTCAAAGCAGGAAGTAGACGAGCGTTACGAGGAGATTGTCCGGTTTTCAGAATTAGGGGATTTTATCGACCAGCCGCTCCGCACCTACTCTTCCGGGATGATCGTCCGTCTCGCGTTCTCCGTTGCAGTCAATGTTAATGCCGACATCCTGATCGTAGACGAAGCACTAGCAGTCGGCGACGCAATCTTCCAGCACCGGTGTTTCCGGAAGATCCGTGAGATGCAGGAGGCCGGAAAAACAATCCTGTATGTGGGCCATGACACCGAAGTGGTACGTAATCTCTGTACCCAAGCGCTGCTGTTGGATGATGGGCATATCATCGAACGCGGAGATCCGAATATTGTGGCGAATAAATATTACGCCTTGATCTCAGAGCGTGAGCGGACTTACAGCGAGGGTAACCGGATAGAGCACGGAGAGTTACCAGGGGAGGGATATGAGACCACATACGATCTTATCCAAAGCTTTTCAGATGCCAAGATCGAAACGCCAAATCTTTCGCAAGTCAGGGTACAGAGCATCGAAATACAATCCGTACCTCGCCCGATTATTTTTGCGCATCCACCTTCGAAAATTATGTACGATTTTACGGTCGAGCCGGAGTCATCGCTCGCGTTTGCCATAGGTATTCTTCCGGAGGCTTGGGGGAAGATCCCACAGGGTGTAAAGTTTGACATTACCGTGCTCTGTGAGGTGAATTCCGAGAATATTTTCTCGCGAGTGCTCCAGCCGAAGAGGAATCATGGGGATCGTGGCTGGCACAATTTTATAATTCCGCTGGAGAAGTATTCCGGTAAAAAAGTTACCATTCTGTTCGGCACTTCCGGGTCCGGAGAAGACCTGAGTTATTGCTGGAGTGCATGGGGATGGGGGAAAATAGTTCGAAAAGCACAACATCCCTTGGGAAATATAGTGCAATCTACCACAGATATCCTTAATGGATCCTCATCAACAATATGCAAGAAGGGTAACAACAATTTTGTTCGATATGGTAACAGAAAAGCAATTATTGATACGGTGGAATTGTTGGATTCTACAGGCACACCTAAGGATTCATTCAAAACAGGTGAAGAATTGGTTATACGTTATAAAATGATTGCAAATCGGAATTTTGATGAAGAGCTGACGATTGGATTTATCATAAGTAACAAGTTTACTGAAATATATGGTACAAATACGTTATGGAAAAAATGTGATCTTAAAGGTATTAAAAAAGGACAGATGCCAAATGTCTGTATTTCGATGAAGCTGCTTTTGGGCACTGGCACATATTCATTGACATCAGCAATCGCAATTGTTCATCCAACCGGTGAAGTGGAAGTACTTGATAGAATGGAAGATCATATTATCTTTTATGTGAAAATGGATGAAGGGATGTCAGGATTTACAGATTTACAAGCAAAAATTTCGATAGAATATAATACTTGAAAAAGGGTTATGACCTGTAATTAAAACGGGATAGAAAGAATCTAACCCATTAGTAAAAATATGGGGTTGTGAAATATGGATGAAAATTTACCCTCAAAACGATATGACCCACAAATTATTGATCTAAATAATAAAAATTCCAGCCAGGCTGTAGAGATAAACCTCATTGGGTCTAACAAAAAAATTCTTGAAATTGGAACTTCAACAGGATATGTTACAAAAATTTTGAAAGATTTGGGCAATAAGGTTACAGGAATTGAGATCGACCAAGAGGCAGCAATAATTACCCAACAATACTGCGAACAGATGATTACCGGTGATGTTGAAACACTGAACCTTGATGAAATTATTACCGTTGCATCATTTGATGTCATTCTGTGCGGGGATGTGCTGGAACACCTCAAAAAACCTGAAACTACTCTGAAAAAATTACGAAAATTCCTCAAACCTGACGGGTATCTTGTAGTATCCCTTCCCAATTTTTGTCATGGGGACGTTCTGCTCAATCTTCTTAATGGTGATTTTCATTATACATCCATGGGACTGCTTGATGAGACGCATCTTCACTTTTTCGGATTAAAAAATATTTATTCTGTTTTTACTGACTGTGGTTATCAGATCAAAGATCTCCATACAATAAATCTTAATGTGGGGACTACGGAACTGAAAATTGATGAAACCAAAATTCCCGAAGAAATATTAAGATTCATCCGATCTTTACCAAATTCAACAGTGTATCAATTTATATTTACAGCATACCCTTCGGAAAATGCTACTCTGCCGGATTTTGCAGAAACCAATATCGATACACTCTTTTTTGATTCACTCAAGGAATCAAGGCAAGAGTTAACATCACCCTTGGAGGAAAAAATCGCACGTCTTCAGGAAAGAACCAGCCGAATGGAAGAACTCAAGCAAGCTGCGGCTTCAGGAATGGAACAAATGGATGAGATGACGAACACTATCAACTCACTCCAGCAGGTCTTGTGCATAACATCTAAAGATCAACAGCTGGAGGAAGTATCCGTCAAAGCAGAATGCCTGGAACGGCAATTATCCGAGAAAAACAGCCAGCTGGAGGAGATAAACAATTCCACAAAAACTCTTGCAGAAACGCTCTCTTTAAAGGATATTCAGTTACAGGAATTAACCGCCCGGCTCAACGATCATGAGCAGAAACTTTCAGCCATTGAAAGAAGTATCATCTGGCAATTGACAATGAAGTTTCATACAAAAATTATTGAACGACTTCTCCCACAAAATACATTTAGACGAAAATATTATGATCTGGGAAGAGATGGTGGAAAAATTCTTGTTAATAATGGTTTCCAGGTATTTTGTCAATCGGTTAACCAGCATTTTTGGAAAGACAACGTTCAATTCACGGAGTATATGAGATGGATTGAAAAGAATGAACCTCACTCTAATGAATTGAAGCAACTTAAGGAGGTATCGCGTAATTTTTCATATCGTCCAAAAATAAGTATTATTCTTCCCGTCTGGAATATTGATAAAAAATGGCTTACATTAGCACTTAACTCAGTAATTAATCAGATATATGATAATTGGGAACTTTGTGTTGTAGATGGTGGATCAACAAAGCCCCATATCAAAAAAATTTTACTAAAATCTCTAAAACGGGATCATCGTATCAAAGTAAACTTTTTATCTAAAAATGCAGGAATTGCGGGAAATTCAAATGAAGCACTCTCTCTTGCTACAGGTGATTTTGTAGGTTTTCTCGATCATGATGATGAACTCGCGCCAAATGCACTTTATGAAATCGTTAAAGTGCTGAACAAAAAACAAGATTTTGATTTAGTATATTCCGATGAAGATAAATTAGATGTTTCTGGACAGCGATGTGATCCTTTCTTCAAACCGGATTTTTCTATAGATCTTTTACTTTCCTGTATGTATACCTGTCATTTCAGTGTTTATCGAAAGATGATAATTGACGAAATTGGTGGATTGAGAGCAGGGTATGAGGGGAGTCAAGATTATGATCTTGTTTTAAGATTTATAGAACGCACCACCCCTGAAAGAATAATGCATATCCCTAAAATATTATATCACTGGAGAAAAATTCCCGGATCTATAGCAAGTGAAGCTGCCGCCAAAGATTGTATCAATGTAGTCTCTGGAAAAAAAGCATTAGTGGATTATCTAAAAAGAAATCATATCGAAGGAACAGTTGAAGATGGAAAATGGTTAAGCTCCTATAGAGTAAAACGTACAATCATTGGAAATCCTAAAGTTAGTATTATAATTCCTACAAAAGATCGTCTCTCACTCTTAAAAAATTGTATTTCCAGCATTAAAGAGAAAACAACGTATAAAAATTATGAGTTGATAATTATTAATAATGGTAGTATTGAATCCGAGACGATTAATTATATTAATAGCTTAAATTGTAAAAAAATTGACTATGATGGGGAATTTAATTTTTCCAAACTCAACAATATTGCAGTTAATCAGGCTACAGGGAAGTATATTATATTCCTTAATAATGATATCGAAATACTAACGAATGACTGGATTGAATCAATGCTCGAACATGCACAACGTACCGAGGTTGGTGCCGTGGGGTGTAAACTTTTATATCCCAATGGAACAATTCAGCACGCTGGTGTTGTATTAGGGTTGAGTCCAGAACCTAAAAATAAAATTGCCGGCCATATCTTTACAAAAAGAAACAATATTGATCATGGCTATTTTGGACTTGTAGATACCGTAAGAAATTATTCCGCAGTTACTGCAGCAGCAATGATGGTTCGAAAAGAAGTTTTCGAAAAAGTCGGGGGATTTGATGAAAACCTTAAGGTATCCTATAATGATGTAGACTTATGTTTAAAAATGCGAAAGATGAACTATTTAATTGTATATACTCCCATGGTTGAACTGCACCATCACGAATCGGCCAGTCGGATAAGGCGCTTAAATATCGCTGAAGTAGAATATATGATAACTAAATGGGGGGATATCTTTGAGAGAGATCCTTACTATAATCCAAATTTATCATTGAAAAAGACGGATTGTGAATTGAATGTTTAGTATTATTATACCGACCTATAACCGGTGTGATACCCTTGAAAAAACATTGAGTGGTTATCTTCATCAATCTCACTCCGATATCATAGACGAGATTATTATAATTGATGATGGTTCGGACTCTATTAATAAACAGCGAAATAAAGAAATCGTTGCTAATATTCAGCAGAAATCGAAATTTGAGGTGATATATCAATATCAAAAAAATGAAGGTCCGGCACAGGCTAGAAATATCGGGATAACTTGTGCATCTGGTGATTATATTCTGATAACGGGAGATGATATTGTTCCCCACGAGAACTTGGTCAAGGAACATTTTCAATATCATGAAAATTATGATGCAGATGGAAATGTCTGTGTGCTTGGGAGAATCCAATGGCCCATAAGAATGAAAATTACTCCGTTTATGCAATATATTAATGAAATGGGTCTCCAATTTGGTTATTCACTTATTACCGATAAAAATGATTTGCCATTTTCTTTTTTTTATACCTCAAATATTTCTCTTAACAGGAGTTTTTTAAAGAAAGATGCTTTATTTGACACAGACTTTCCCTACGCAGCTTGGGAAGATATTGAATTAGCGTATCGGTTAAAAAAACGCGGATTAAAAATTATTTATAATGAAAATGCAATCGCATATCATTATCACACTATTTCATTTGACTCCTTCAGGTTCCGACAAGAAAAATGTGGATATTCAGCGATGATCTTTTATCAAAAACATCCGGAATTAAAAGAGTTCTTACAGGTAAACAATATGCCTTTAAATTTTGGACTAAAGGAACTGTTTATAAAAACTCTAGAGTTATTATGCCGGAGTTCAGATAAGCTGAGTATTCCAGTAACCCCTCAGTGGTATGATAGGGTACTGAACTATTATTACCAGTGTGGTCTGAAAAGATTTTATGTCGAGCATAATCTTCAATGAGAATTCCAGAAGGACTACCTCCTGCAATTACTAATTGTAAAGTGCCTGAAATACTATATTGAATGTAGGTTTTTTGGTGAGAAGTAATGAAGAATTCGTCTGTGATGAATCCCGATTATATAATCCTTGCAATTATCGGTTTACTGGCGGCAATCCCCATAGTGTATGGTTTCTATTATGTAGATACCTATGGGGTAAATGTTCCATTGGATGATCAATGGGACACTATTGTCCCGTGGACGATAAGCTATTACGAAGGGACATTTGATCCTGCTGTGCTCATTCAGGAACAAAACGACTCACGTCCTGTTTTTTCCAACATTCTTATGCTTTTGATAAGTGTGATTACAAAAATGAATTTAAAAATAATTTTTTTTGTGGGATATATTATCTATACCTGTTCAATTCTTTTCATATGCTATCTTGTGCTTAAGGAGTTGAAACTATTTGCCGAAAAAAAATATACTTATTTATATCTCTTCTTGCTTTTGCCGGTATTGTATTATGCTTTTAATCCCTACTATCTTTTTCGGTTTATTTACAATATTGGGAGCTTGTCTGCAGGATTGATGGTTGCAACTGCTGTGCTGACAATTTATTTGTTAGATCTTTCTTATAAACAAGTGGTTTTGAAGAAATATTGGGCATACGCAATAGCTGCAGCTATTATGGGTTTTATCTGTACATCTACGGGTGCACCGGGATTATCTATCTGGATTGTCGGGTTTTTCCAGATCATTTTCCAAAATGAAAAAAACCGTATTAAAAAATTACTGGTATGGCTTATGAGTGCAGGGCTTACCATATATTGGTATTTTTTTGCACTAGGTTTCAAAACGGAAGGGATTCATGGGACTGAAGGGTACTCTGCATATTTACTGACCGCGGTTACATACCCGGCAAATAAGTTCTTATGTTACCTTGGCGTTCTGGGCTCTGAAGTGGTTCACGATCAGGATTTTGCATTATTCTTTGGGGGTTTTATCCTTGCAATATTTATTGCCTTGCTTTATGTCAACAGGAAATGTTTAAATTTCAAAAAATTTTCCAAATGGTACGCATTACTTCTCTTTGGTGCGCTAACATCTCTTGAACTTGCACTGGTCCGGTCGGGCACTCTTGAATTTTCCTCATTCGGTGCACCGGATACAATATTTTATATCCCTTCGATCCGGCATAGTCCAGATATTTTCCTGCCTCTGATGTGCATATTTATTTTAACCCTGCTTTACATGAAGGAATCCAATGTAGGGTCTTATCCGCAAAAAGTATCTGATAATGATAAATCAGATACCCGTGCGGGGAATTTTATGCTCTGCGGAATGCTTCTTATGTTGATGATATGTGCTTGTGTCTGCCACATAATACCTGGGATTTCCGCTGCTGAGCAAAGTTATGAAACCAATGAAAACAATCAATATTATTTATTGAGTTACGATTCAATATCCGATTCCAAACTAGTGCAATTGGATTTGGCCGTACCTTTGCGTTTACAAGATATTCGGACAATACTTTCACCCAAACTTAAAGAATGGGGATTATGTACATTTTCAGATTCGCCATTAAATTACCCCGTATTAAAATTTTCGAATATCGCACCGGATAGTAAAGTTGATAGTAGCGGTAAGGATTTGGAGGCATATCACTTTACACAAGAAACGAATAAAAAAATTGGAAACTTATCGATTCCTGCGATTTTTGAACATCCTCAAAATGATGGAAGTATCCTTACATATGATCATTATGTGATACCGGAAAATGCTCATCTAAAATTTTATATTGGGATAGATCCCGGAGCTTGGACTTATAATTCCAGCGATGGCGTCACCTTTGAAATCCATATTACTAATACCTCCGATGCCGTCACGACAGTCCCGTTTTCCAAATCCATAAATCCTGCCCATAATACTGAAGAGCAATCATGGTTATACCAGGATGTTGATTTATCAGAATATGGCAATCAAACGGTGAATATTGAATTTGTCACTCGTCCCAATGGGAATGCAAAATATGACTGGGCCTGGTGGGGGGATCCAAAATTGTATAATCTGTGTAGAGGATGTTAGTCCACCTCTGGAACAACCATTTGGTCACGGAACAAGTAAGTCTCTCAAAAATGGAGATTACTGACTAAATCATTGTATACATTTATCAACAAATGGAATGTATATCGGGTCATCAAAGGTAAATGAATGCTTTCAAGAATCCGTCCATATACAAAACATATTGCCATTTTAATTACGATTATCCTTGTTGCGCTCTTATTTACACAAGTCTCATTAAAGGTTGTACTTACTACACTTTTGCAGAGTAACCCTGTTTATTTGCTCGCAGGTTTTATCTTATATTTGTCGAGTTATCTGTTTAGGTCTTGGCGTTTTCACATTTTACTTAATAATGAAGTGGGCATTAAAGATTTGTTTCATATTGAGTGCGTACATAACATGATGAACAATCTTTTGCCAGCACGCACTGGTGAATTATCATATATCTATCTTTTAAAAAAAAATAATTGCCGTACAACAGGAGATGGTCTTGCCACACTTGTAGTTGCAAGAATTTTTGATTTTATTATTATATCCGCCCTGTTTTTGTCCGCCCTGTTTTTATATCATGATATATCTTCAGGACTTATGAAGTACCTATGGCTTGTGTTCCTTTTTTTCGTTATTATGCTTGTTCTTATATTAGCTTTGATCTTTTCAGGGAATTGGACCCAATCTGTGATTAAAAATTTTTGTATAAAAATTCATATTGGTGATACTTCAGTTGGTCAATTACTACTTCAGAAAAGTGAAGAAACAATTCAGTGTGTTTCTCGCATCTTTGGTAACAAAATGTCGTTTATCCCTGTTTTCATGCGGTGCTTGATACTCACTGCTTTTATTTGGGCCTCACTTTATCTCATGATTTTTGTCTTAATGTATGCAATGGGATTCACCTTGTCTTTTCCATTGGTCTTGCTTGGCTCAACATTTGCGATATTTTCAACTGTTTTACCGATCCAAGGAATTGGTGGATTTGGAACGACTGAAAGTGCTTGGGTTATTGGATTTGTTATTCTTGGAGTATCCGGGGATATTGCTATCAATTCAGGATTTGGATATCATATCCTTGTATTAATTTTTACGGTAATTCTTGGGGGATTTGGCTTTTTTATCCTGAGAAAAAAAGTCTAATTTATTTTTTACAATAAATCAGATTCAAAAAACACCAGTTTGGGTAAGCAAATAGTGTATTGATAATTTTATGCAATCCAATTACATGTTTTGGATAATACCATGTTATTATCGAAGAGATTGCAAGTGTGGGGAATATACCTTTGCGTCTTGTAATTGTCAGACCACATTCCTTTATTTCTTGGATATATTCTTTTATAGGTCGATCTCCTGGGTGTCGCTCGATTTTTGAGGTTCTAATTAATGAACCCGTACAGAGGAATGAAAGTCGTGATGCAAAATGTGCCAAGTTTGGCAGGGCCAGTAAGACAATACCATTTTTATTTAAAATTCGGGAAATTTCCCTCAAAGCAAGAGTTTGATCTGAAAATGTCAGATGTTCAATCACATCCAAACATAATATGACATCAAAAGATTCATTTTCAAAGGGTGTTGATCTGATATCTCCTCGTTGTACATACGATGATGAATAATTTAGATCCAATCCTACGATATTATGGTATCCTAATTTTTGATATTTTTCTACAAGATATCCTTCTCCGCAACCCAAATCCAATATTTTTGCAGTTTTTGGGAGTGATTCAAAAAAATTTTCAATCTCTTTCATTTTATAGAAAAAAACCGGGTAGTATTTCCAATTTTTGTCTAATTCTTTATGATAATCTCCTTTTACAGCATATTCCCCAATCTTTCGTAATTCGCTATCCATTTTGTCATGCCCTTTAATTAATAATAAAATTATTTTTCAATCAAATAACTTGTTTTTCCATCCAGCCCATAATAGATTCGCATTAGAATTTCCGCGATAATACCCAATGCAATAAATTGTATGCCTACAACTACAAAAACTAATGCAACAAGGAATAATGGCCGCTCTGTCAAACCAGTCCCATAAAGTATTCGTGATAACCCTAGATAAACAGATAAAAGAAAACCAATCCCACCTATAACCAATCCTGCTCCTCCAAAGATATGCATTGGGCGAACCGAATATTTTTGCCAGAATGTTATTACGAGAAGATCCAAAAATCCTTTTACCAACCGTTTCCAAGTATATTTACTATATCCTGAGGCACGTTCCCGATGATTTGTTTTTACTTCTCCAATTTTATAGCCTTTCCAGAGTAATAATGCCGGAATATACCGATGTAATTCCCCATATAATTCAATGTCTTTTATGGCTTCTGATTTATAGATCCTGAGTGTGCAGCCGGAATCGTGAATTGTTTCCCCAGTCAAATATGTACGAACCCGATTAGCGAATTTGGAGAATAATTTTTTAAAAAATGAATCTCTTCGATTGTACCTCCACCCACATACAACATCATAATCCGAATTTTTCATCTCATTGAGCATGTTAGGAATATCTTGTGGATCATTCTGGAGGTCTGCATCCATTGTGATGATAAGACTTCCTTGAGCATAATCGAATCCGGCTTTCATTGCCGCACTCTGCCCAAAATTTTTGCGAAATCGGATAACCTTTATACGTGGATCGCGGGAATGCAACTCGAATAACTTCTGTGGGGTATTATCTGTAGAATGATCGTCTACAAAAATAATTTCATAATCCCGCTTCAAGTCAGAAAGAACATTTGACAATTCTTTGTAGAGTGGGACTACGTTCTCCTCTTCATTATATGATGGGATGATTACTGAAATTTCGATACCCATTCAATATACCTCTTTAATCCTTGATTGAGGGATGTTTTTGGAGTCCATCCAAGTTCTAGTCGTGCTTTTTCGGTGTTTGCATAGGTATGCTCAGCATCGCCTTTTTTAGTATCTGTATGCAGTATACTGGATGAGCTTCCCGTGAGTTCAATGATTTTTTCCGCAAGTTCTTGAATTGATACTCTATGTCCACCACCAATATTATAGATCCCCAGTCCTTTTTTTAGGCATATCATGTTTGCATCAATAATATCATCAATATATGTAAAGTCACGTGTTCGATCCCCTCTTCCAAATATTGTGAGAGGTTCATTTTTTAGAGCTTGTCTGGTGAAGATATTTATTGCAAGATCTGGTCTCATCCTCGGGCCATAAACGGTGAAATATCTTAATGCGACGGATTCTAATCCATACAATTCCTCAAATAACCTGCAATAGTGTTCAGCCATCAGTTTGGAGACCCCATACGGTGAAACTGGATGGGTGGGATGATCTTCATCAAACGGGAGATATTTGACGGTACCATATACTGAAGAGGATGATGCATAGATAAACCGTTTTACATTTCCTTTTACCGCGGCTTCGAGAAGATTCAGTGTCCCGGTTGCGTTTATCTCATGTGATTTTGAAGGATTTTCTGTAGATATTGTGACGCCTGCTTGGGCGGCGTCATGAAAAATCACATCAACATCGTTCAGTAATATCTCATGTAATAATTTTTTATCAAGAATATCTCCGTTGATTAAGGAAAATCGTTCAGTTTGAAAAAACGGCGAAATATTCTGATTCTTTATCATTGGATCGTAATAAGGATCAAAATTATCGAGACATATCACATCCTGTTGTTGCTGGAGTAATCGTTCTATTATATGAGACCCTATAAAACCAGCCCCGCCGGTTACCAGACATTTCATGTTATTCTATTGGTTATGTTTTTTAACTATAACAAATTCGCTGAACTCATATTGTGATGACACCCTAAAAATATTGGTGAATTCAAGAGATCTATACGGTCTCCATCAGTTGAGGTATCATTTAATTATTGAAGTCCCCCACTATCGGGATATCTGTGGAAAGACCATACTGGAACCGATTGTTTACCGTTCCATCCATCCCATAATCCAAGATCCATTGTCCCGACCTGAATACACCGATATCTGTTATTCCAGAGCCCACTGTAACATACCCGGCCTTCGTCGTCGTATTACTCCCATTCGCACTTATCACGGTCAACGATACTGAATAACTTCCGTTATTCGCAAACGTGTGAACCGGATTCTGCTGGGTACTGTTGGTAGAATCTCCATCGCCAAAATTCCAGGACCACGAAATTGGATTTCCCCCTGAGGTATCCGTGAATGTTACGGTGAGCGGTGCCGACCCTGATGTCGGAGTGGCAGTCCAGTTTGCAACTGGTAAAAGATGCACAACAGTAACTCCCAGCTGCTGCATGCCACCGTAGGTTCCGCCCCAGGTCATGGAATGTGTACTGTAGTCCCACGTGTCATGAACAAGAATCTGATCCGTCCCTGAGTATCCGACACCAAGCATGGTATGCCCGGCAAGCTGGATCAGGACCGGATTCCCGGAGTCGATCTCTGATTTATACTGTGCATATGTGAAACCTTTCGTATTCCCATTGTACCCATAAATATACTGATTATAATTTGTAGCAACCTGATAACCCCGTGATTCTGCAAATAATTTCATCCCGTGGGCGCCATCACGCCGGTTTGATGATTCGGAACCCGTATAATCGACAGTTTGTGACCCGTCCGTAGCATAATAAAATCTTGTACTACCATCGGTATTCTGCCAGTTCTGGTACTGGTTGGTTCCCATATAATCACCGATTGAGTCCAATGGTGAATGCTGGGTCCAGGAACCGGTATAATAGGGGTCTGTTGTTGAACCATACGCCGAATAGTAATCGTCAACATGACCGCGTGTAGTCCGGCCGTCAATTCCATTCTGAGAAGCACTTAAGGGACATCTCCCGTATCCCTCTGATGAATTGCCCCATACAGAATTTGTAAGCGGAAACACCCCACTGTTAGTCGGGCCGGTGTACATGTTGGGGTATCCCGTACGATCGTAATATCCAAAATACATTGTCGCAGATGTTGCAGAACAGCCGTATGACCATAGGAGGGCAGGAATAGTATTGGCATTCAGCGAAGATGCAGTAAATGCTACAAGACCAGTGGCATTTACGCGCGTTGTATCCGGGGACCATCCCGGTGGCGGCAGTCCGGGCCCGGTTATCCGTTCATCAATCTGTTTGCCATTTACAGAAAACTGGGCAACCAAATTTGTCCCGGTTTGATTAGAGGATTGATTTTGAACAGATGGTGCCGCGGATACGTTTACAGATTCATTTTTCAGCAACCCGGTCTCGGTTGGTGTTGCTGTCATTGTCACGGTTACAGAGGTTGGAGTAATACTGACCGTCGTCTCATTAACGGTAACTATTGTTGTCAACGTATCTGTCACAGTGGCATAGGGCTCGGTCGGAACAACAGTACTCGTCTGCGTCACGGATGGCAATACCGTACTCTCTGTAGTCGACACAGGGATCTGCGTTGCTGTTGCCGTGGCGGTGGGCGTTGGTAGTGTCGTTTCATTGGCCATGAGCTCTGCGGTCGTAACAACAGAGGGAGAAGTATTAACAGCAGTGGGCGTCACGGTCTCGTTTACGGTCAGTGTCACTGAAGCGGACTGGTTTGAAACACTGACATTGGTATCGGCAAAAGCACTCCCGACGAAAAGTAGAAGGCACAGTACAAAAAAAATAAAAGATATTTGGATTTTTGAAATATCCCGAGATACTACCATGAATTAATATAATTTTTAAAAATGGATAAATATTGTTAAATGATTTCAAATCTGTCTTAAATATGAAGGGGATTGTAAAAATAAAACGATTAACCGCGAAAAAGGCATACCTGTTTTATTCAAGATGTGTTCATTTCAGTCATTTCTTCTCTTTGTAAAGAAGATTACTCCATATTCCGATCTCCTAGTCCGTGGAGCTCCTGGAGTTTTCCCTTTTCGATCTGGCATCCATCCCAAACGTATACCGTTATTTTGCCCCACATCCAAACAACCGCGGGCGGTCTGAAACGCTTCTTTGGATTTACATCACAAGCAAGCGGAATGCTTTTGTATTACAAGATCTGCCTCACAAATTTAACCGGCAGGCTCCCCCCCATTTTGCCCTAACCTCCGCCATCCTCCCAATATAAATACCAAACTCTACAACGACAAAAACAGGGAAAAAATGTCCGTGAGCTTCTGCACACAGTTGGCGTTCGAATTCCGACGTTTCGGGTCCGCAAAAAAAGCTGCGGCCCGGCTCGCCGGGTTCTGCTGCCTGATGATGCTTGCTGCGTGCGGACTCTTTGGCATCTTTTTTGTTCCCGATAAGGAAATGTATGAAACGATACCCGGCGCCGGGACTGTAACTGCGGGCTCCCGGACCGGTACCATTATGCCCGCCCTTTTTTCTATACGACGGTAACCGCCGGACCGGGCGGATGAACTATCGGCCCTTTTCCCGGGCAGGATACCTTACTTCCTGCCATTTTTGCCCGGCAAAAGGACGGGGGATGAATACTGCTTGTTGCAGCCCTTCCCGGCCATGGCGTTAAACGGCTTTTGGTATTTTTACGGGGAACCGGCTGGTGTCCGGTATGGCAGGCAGATAGGCAGGGAACACAATAAAAAGGAGCGTGAAATGTGAAAGTATCAGGATTAAAGGGAGATGATGTGGCCGACCAGGATGCGATGACATCCGGTGCGGCCGGGACCGGGCAGGAGAACGAAGAACTCAACTGGGGGCGCAGGCACATATGCGAAGATGATCCGGTACCGCCGCAGAAAATTCGAGCGGAACACGTACAGCTGGTAGAGCGGGTTACTGCCCTCCACGATATCGGCCCGGCCCCGGGCCTAGAACCGGTACCGGCAAAAAAGCGCTCGCGGGACAAACGGGATATACGGATCCGGTCCTGCGACGACGATGCCGTGCGCTGCATGCAGGCACGCAAACTCTCCGGCCGGCTCGAAGAGGTCACAAAAGCCCTGCTCATAATGATAAACGATCTCCAGTACCGGGTGGACGAGCTTGAAGCCATCCGGCACGGGACAGTACAACCGATGGGGAAAACCCGGCCGTGGGGAAGATCGTGAAGGTGGTACCGGGCTGGCGGCCGTTTCCCAAAACAGCCGGATTAAACTGTACGCACATCCCGGAAAGTATGCCGGCAACCGGACAGCCTGCCGATCCCACTCACCGGAGAGACATGCCATGACCCGGGGCCGCCACCCGCTCAGGGGCAGGGCGCTCGCGCAGCCCCTGGCACGACTCCGGGGAACTGTCGGCATGATCGAACCGGGGCCGGGTACGCTGCTGGATCTCGTGATAACAAGCCCCGGATCGCTTGCCGCAGTCACGATCCAGAAAGTGGAGTGCCTTCATGTGCCGGCAGCTGCGTTTGAAACACGGTACGGGGACCTGATCTCGCAGATCCGTCTGCTGCCACAGGGAGGCCCGGTCTCACGGGAGGTCTGGTATTACAACCGGTACGGAACCTGGCGGTTCTTCCGCATCGATTCTGTAGGGATACGGGAACTGGCAGCGGACGGGACGATCATTTCAGGGGGATGATCCCTGATCGGGAGACCGGCATCTTCCTCCTGAAAACCTTTTTTAAAAGGACTCCCTCGTAGACAACTTCTCCGGACACCCCGGGGGGATATGGTTTTCCGGGCCCGTTCTGGTCCCAGATTCCCCGGATTTTGCCCAAAACCAACCGCGATCCCTCTAAAACCGACATGAGTTCCGGGTATTTTAGGTTTTTACCGTCGAACAAAATATCACCTAATAGCAGCGTTCTGGCAGTCTGGGATTTTAAGGCTGTGAGGTAGATGGGGATCCAAAAGAACGAGGATATAATGGAGTCCGGGGACATCCGGGATGCAGTGACCCTATCGACACCCTAACGTCGGGCCTTGACTTTGAACATGCCATGTGCATCCCTAATCATCTTTTCACCATTTTCACTGCAACTAAAATATTGTGCCATCGTTAAAAAAAATCACAACACTCTTCCATCAGGCAGAGTTTCCCCACGAAATAACCCTCAATCCGAAAACACATCTGAAATGATCGTCACGGCTGACAAGGGGAATGCCAAGAACAAGACAGGCTGCAGCGATCCAAATGTCATTTTCAGGGATTGGATTGCCATGTCGTTTCAAATCCAAACGAACCTTGGCATAACACGCAGCAACCGGTTCATCAATAGGCATTACAAGAGAATACCCAGCGAACTGATGGACAAACTTTTCGTTGTTCTTCTGTTTCGTACTGTTGAGTGCACCATACAGGAGTTCGCCGATAACCGTAACGGGTAGGATAATTGCATCGGCAGAATCGATTAAGTTACAGACTTCAGGAATACCCTCACGGTAGGCAATTACCGCATTGGTATCCAAAGCCAATTTACCAGTTGTTTTCAATCTGTTCGAACTCCTCTTCGATACAGTCCTGCATTGCACGTGATTCGGCAGGGGATATCGTTCCTGCTAAATTCTTTAGCCCTTTCCTGGCCGGGCGCCGGGAAAATATCGCAACCATCGTCTCATTTTCTTTTATGCCCTCGACCGGCCCAAGAGGTTTGAAGACATTATTTTTATACACAACTTCGATCGCCTTTGTCATACCCGCACTACACTCCCCTG
>Ga0183101_1000740_pt1 | contig 40840 bp, 40 predicted proteins | sample Biomet3_FD_127790 | JGI IMG/M metagenome (GOLD analysis project Ga0183101, IMG submission 127790) | Microbial communities from bioreactor (seeded with sewage sludge) at LBNL, California, USA - Biofuel metagenome 3 | ecosystem: Engineered > Bioreactor > Anaerobic > Unclassified ... | reverse complement strand
ATAATTTCTTCAAGACGGGTTAATTTTTCTTCAAAAGTAAGTTTTTTGTTCATATTGTTTCCACCTCAAAATTATCCTGCGCGGTCTGCACTTTAAGCCGTTCTCCCTTCAGCGAAGACTGCACTATTGTGCCGTCAGCCGCCCGGCGGACTATTGCATATCCGCGTTTCAGCGTGGCCTGCGGGCTCAGCAATTCCAGTTTGCGGGCCGCGAGATTAAAACGCTCCTGCGTTTTACTTATTTTCTTTTCCATTGAAAGATTAAGTTTTTCGCATAAATCGTCAAGCTGCTGTTCTTTCTTCAAAAAAATTGTCTGCGGTTCTTTGAAAATTTTATTTTCAACAGCACGCAGATATCTGGAATTTAATTTTTCGTATTTCAAATCCAAAGCCTGCACAAGCATTTTGTTCAGACGGGAAATATGCTGCATCACGCTTTTGCCGTTTTCAACTACAAGCTCCGCCGCGGCAGAAGGTGTGGGCGCGCGCAAAGACGCCGCAAAATCTGTAAGAGTAAAATCAGTTTCATGCCCGACGCAGGAAATCACGGGGATTTTGCTTGCTGCAACCGCGCGTACAACAAGTTCTTCGTTAAAGCTCCACAAATCTTCTATGCTTCCGCCGCCGCGTCCAAGCAAAATAACGTCCACGGCAGGCTCAAAGCGGTTAAAGTTATCAAGGGCTTCTTTTATCTGTTCCTTAGAGCCTTCCCCCTGCACCAAAACGGGGGCAATTATAACTTCAAGGTTGCCGGCGCGCCGCTTAAGAACCGATAAAATATCGCGAACAGCCGCGCCGGTAGGTGAAGTTATAACGCCTATTCTTGAAGGGAATTTTGGCAGAGGCAATTTTTTGCTTTCGTCAAAAAGGCCTTCTGCGGAAAGTTTGGCTTTAAGCCTTTCAAATTCCGCATACAAATCGCCTTTTGCTTTTACGCTGATTTCTTTGACGATAATTTGGTAGCGTCCCTGTTTTATATAGCAGGATAAATCCCCTTTTACAACGACGCTTAAGCCTTCTTCCAATTTCGCGCCCCGAGCATAACCTTTAAATAAAACCGCGGAAATCAGCGCGTTTGAATCTTTTAAATCAAAATAAACGTGCCCGCTTGCGGCCTGCTTTAGATTAGAAATTTCACCTTCCACGCTTACGCCAGCGAGCACGCCCTCAAGCATCTGTTTTATGGCGGTGCTGATTTCAGTTACGGAAAATATTTTGCCCTCTTCTGTCGGGAGGCTCATTTCTTTTTCCTTAAGGCTTCCTGCCTTTCTTTTATAAGTTTTTCTTTGCCCATTACGGTAGGTTTATAAAATTTTTTGGGCTGAGGCAAATATTCCTGCTCAACATAATGATTGGGATAGTCGTGGGCGTATTTATAACCCTCATTTTTCATACCGCTTCTTAAGTGCGCGGGAACATCGCGCCGCGGACCGTTTTCAACTTCGTCCAAGGCGTCGTTTATTGCAAGATATGCGGAATTTGATTTGGGCGCGCAGGCAACGTAAATTGCGGCCTCTGAAAGCGGAATGCGGATTTCGGGCATACCAAGCACTTCGGACGCGTAAAATGCCGCCTGAGCAACAACTATTGCCGTGGGTTCGGCAAGGCCTACGTCTTCGGCCGCGCAAATCAATATACGGCGCGCTATAAAGCGCGGATCTTCGCCCGATTGCAGCATTCTTGCAAGCCAATAAACCGAAGCATCAGGGTCCGAGCCGCGCATAGATTTTATGAAAGCCGAAATAATATCATAATGCGCATCGCCTTTTTTATCATAATTAAGATGACGCTTTTGTATACATTCTTTTACGGTTTCAAGAGTAAGCTTTTTCTTGCCGCCGCCGGTATAACTTGTAGTTATTATTGCCAGCTCAAGCGCGTTAAGCAGTCTTCTGGCATCACCGTTAGACTGGGTTACCAAAAATTCCTGCGCGTCTTTTTGAATGGTAAAATTTTCCAAAGACGATGCGCGCGCAATTATCTTGGCCATATTTTCGGCGCTTAAAGCTTTAAATTCAAATACAGAAAACCGCGAAAGAAGCGCGTTGTTTATATAAAAATAAGGATTTTCCGTCGTAAGACCTATAAGTATAATCTGCCCGCTTTCAACGCTGGGAAGAAGAACATCCTGCTGGGTTTTGTTAAAGTGGTGAATTTCGTCAAGGATAAGAAGAGTACGTTTTTCTGAAAAATTATTTTCTATGCGTAATTTGGCTTCGTCTATTGCTTTTTTAAGGTCGGCAACGCCTGCTGCCGCCGCGTTAAGTTCAACAACATTAGCTTTTGTGCTCTTTGCTATAAAACGGGCAAGCGCGGTTTTGCCGCAGCCGGGCGGGCCGAAGAAAACCGCCGAACGGACCATATCGGCTTCTATCAGTCTGCGAAGCATCTTGCCTTCGCCGAGGATTTCTTCCTGGCCGGCAAAATCTTCAATTTTCTGAGGTGCAAGGCGCGCGGCCAAAGGCATTACTTTGTCTTCCGCTTCGTGCGTCTGCCGTTCAAACATATCACCCATAAATTATTTTAAAGGCAGCCTGTTAAGACAATTTGAAAGTTTCTCTATGGCATTATCAAGCTGTCTTCCGTCGTCCTTGTTTTTGCTGCCTGCGCTGTTGGCTTTTGTATAAGACTGCACGGCGTAATACAAAGCCGTGTACGCCAGAAGTTTAAATGTGTCAAAAGTATTTTTTTCTTTTGAAATCTTTTCCATTCTGGATTCCACGTCCTGCGCTATCGCGCGGATTTCAAGCGGACCGACTTCATCAAAAACGACTTCGTCAAGTTCTATTTTATGTATGCTTACGCACACGGGTTCTTTTTCTTCGGTCATTTTTCACCTATATTAGGCGTGGAAGCCTGCTCTTCAATTTTATCTATTTCTCTGTCTATTTTAACGTAAAGTTTTTTTAATATTGAAGTTGTTACTTCTTTCCATTCTTTTAAAGCTCTTACAGTTTCCTGAGTGCTGCCTAAAACGCGCAAAGAAGATTCCATTGCCTTAACTCTTGCTTTAAGCACAATATTTTCTTCCTCCGCTTCGGCAAGGCGCGTGGAAACTTTGTCTATCAACATATTAAGAGTTTTATATTTATCTTCCATATAAAAACTTTACCTTAAAGCCGCCCCGAGAGAAGTTTTTAAAGCGTTTAAAATATTTTCAGACGCCTGGCTGACTTCTTTATCGGTAAGCGTTCTCTGGCTGTGGCTGAATTCAAAACGCAGAGTTATGCTCTTTTTGCCTTCGGGCAAATTTGCGCCTTGGTATAAATCTATCAAAGAATATTTATAATTTATGCCCGTTGTATTAAGCACGTCTTCAACCTGCGCGTACGTAACGCCTTTATCAATCACGACGGACAAATCTCTCCAGGAAGAAGGATAAATGCTGATGTCGCGCGCTTTTTTGAATTGTTGGGCGTCAAATTTCTTTTCAAGAGGTTTCTCCGAAAATTCAAAAGCCCAAACGTCGGTTTTGACGTCGTAAGCTTTCAGTGTAAGCGGGTGCACTTTTCCAAAAAGCCCTATCTTTCTGCCGTCAAACAAAATATCGGCCGTAAGTTTGGGGTGCATAAACGAAGGAACTTCTTTGCACGGCGCAAGGCTTATGCCTTCAACGCCTTCAAATACCGCGGCGATAACGCCTTTAAGACGGTAAAAATCAACCGCAAGGCTTTCGCCCGCAAAGAATTTTGAGCGCGGCGTTTTGCCGCACATTACGCCTGCAAGCGCAAAGCTTTCAAGCGGATAACCCTTCTGGATTTCAAAAGTTTTGCCGTACTCAAACAAAGATAAATCGTGCCTGCCGAAGCGCTGGTTAAACTCAAGATTTTTCAAAAGTGAAAGCAGCAGCGCAGGGCGCATATATTCCATGCCCTCGGCAAGAGGATTTTTTATCTCAACTGCGGTTTTGGAAGAAAACCCGAAAGTCTGCACATCTTTTAAAGAGCAGAAATCAAAGTTTTTGCACTCGTAAAAACCCATTGAGGCAAGCGCGTTTGAAAACTTTTCGCCAAGGTCAACGTTTTTAGGATTTTCGCCGAAATATAAAGACGCGTGCGTAACGCCGCTGTCCTGCGCGGCAAGGTTTTCAAGCCCGGCGTGGCGCGCAACTTCTTCTGCAAGATCCCAGCGGTGGGTCAAATCTCTCCTGTAAGTTACGGGGGTCAAAGACCAAACTTCTCCGTCGGAGTTAAACTTGTCGCCCAACTTTGAAATTATTTCTTTTTGTTTTTCCGCGCTGACTTCCATACCCAAAATTTTGTTTATTTGGGCGGGAGTAAATTTGATTTCCTGCGGTTCGTATTTGACGGGGTAAACGTCGTTGGTTTCAGAAGGTTCGCCGCCGCAAATTTCAAGGACAAGCTTTGTTGCAAGGTCCATTGCCGCGCGGCAATTATCAATGTCGGTCCCGCGCTCATAGCGTTGGGAAGCTTCCGTTGAAATGCCGAACTTTTTTGAAGTTTTGTTTATGCAGGGCGGATAAAAATATGCCGATTCCAAAAATATATCTTTTGTTTCCGGCAAAATGCTGTCGCCCGCGCCGCCGATTACGCCTGCAAGCGCGACGGGCTTTTTGCCGTCGGCAATAACAAGATTTTGCACGGTAAGATTGCGCTCAACACCGTCAAGACCCAAGAACTTTTCGCCTTCGTTTGCCCAGCGGACGTTTATCTGCCCGCCTTCAAGGTGGTTAAGGTCAAAAGCGTGCATGGGGTGGCCGATTTCAAACAGAACATAGTTGGTAATATCCACCAAAGCGTTTTTGGGGTTTACGTCCATTGCAGAAAGCCTTTCTTTGAGCCAGTCCGGGGACTGGACATTTTTCACATTGCGGATAATTCTGCCGTTATATCTGGGGCAGCCGTCGGCCGCAAGAATATTGATATCAAGACTTTTGCCGGAGCCTTTTACGGGTTCAATCTTTTTTGTTTTAAGAGGCAAATTTAAAAGTATAGCAAGTTCTCTTGCAACGCCCAGATGCGACATCAAATCAGGCCTGTTGGGCGTAAGTTCCAAATCAAAAATTATATCTGATTTACCGTAAAGAGTTTTTACGTCCGTGCCTATTTTAACTTCATCACCAAGCAGCAAAATGCCGCTCTGGCGCACGGAGGTCAGGCCGAGTTCGTCGGCAGAGCACAACATTCCGTCGGAAAGAACGCCGCGGATTGTTTCCGGCTTTAAAACTTCCGCGCCAAGGCGCGCTCCGACCTTTGCCAAAGGCACCGTCTGCCCAAGAGCAATATTTTTTGCCCCGCAGACAACGCGCTGTTTTCCCCAGGCGGTATCAAGCGTAACAAGATGCAGTTTATCGGCGTTTGGGTGCGGTTCTATCAGCGTTATTTTTGCGGCGTAAACGCCTTCAAAATCGGCTCCTTTTTTGGTTACGGAAGCAACTTCTATACCCAGAGAAATAAATTTTTTCTCAAGTTCTTCGGGAGTAAGATTTATGTCTATGAAATCTTTAAGCCAGGAATATAATATCTTCATTTAAAATTGCTCCAAAATTCTGACGTCGTTCTCGTAAAACGCCCTGATATCTTTAATATTCAAAGAGAACATTGCAAGGCGTTCAACGCCCATGCCGAAAGCGTATCCGCTGTAAACTTCGGGGTCAAGCCCGCAGTTTTTAAGAACGTTGGGGTGCACAACACCCGCGCCGAGCATCTCTTTCCAGCCGCTGCCCTTACAGACTGGGCAGGAGGTGTCTTTGCCTTCGCAAAAGACGCATTTTACGTCCACTTCAACGCCCGGTTCAACAAACGGGAAGAAGGACGGTCTGAAACGGACTTCGGCTTTCTTGCCGAAAAGACCTTTCATAAAAACGGTTAAATCTCTTTTTAAATCCGCAAGGCTTACGTCTTTATCAACGTACAGGCCTTCAATCTGGTTGAAGACGGGGCTGTGCGTAGCGTCCATTGCGTCGCGGCGAAACACTCGCCCGGGTGCCATAATACGTATAGGCGGTTTTTGCTTCTTCATCGTGCGGATTTGCACACCTGAAGTCTGTGATCTTAAAACAAAATCTTTTTTAAACGTATTTGAAACCGCAAGCGTATCCTGCATATCGCGCGCAGGATGGTCCGCGGGAATATTAAGCGCGTCAAAATTGTGGTATTCGTCTTCTATCAGAGGACCTTCCGCCCAGACAAAACCCAGACCCGATAAAATATCGGTCATTCTCTTCTGAGCTATTACAAGCGGGTGTCTGCGGCCCAAATCAAAAGGATAAGCGGGAAGAGTTAAATCAGCTTCCGTTTTGGCAAGCTCGGCATTGATTGCCGCGCTTTCAAGCTGCTGCTGTTTCTGTTCAAACAAAGCCGTCAATTTCAGCTTTAAATTGTTGCTTAAAGGGCCGAAAACTTTTTTGTCTTCAAGAGATAAATCTTTAAGACTTTTGAGAAGTTCGGTAAGTTCGCCCTTGCGGCCTATTGCGGCAACCTGCATATCCTGCAAGTCTTTCAAACCGTTACAGGCCTGTATATTTTGGGTGTATTTTGCCTCTATGGCATTAAGTTTTGTTTTAAGTTCTTCTGTCATATGTAGATTATAGAAAATTTAACAACCTTTGTTAGATTTTAGAGATTTTTACTTCAAAAATTACGGTTGGGTATAATAATAAAAGTTGTACGCGTATCCTGCGGGAACGGTAAAACCCATACTTTTACAATAATGATTTATATAAGATTTTGTTGCGCCTTCTTCCGCGCACAAAATTCTGTTGGTTGCCACTGCGCCCATGGTATCATTCCAGAGGAAATAAAAAAATCCGCCGCATTGGTTGTCACCGGAAAGCCTTAAAACTGAAATTATTTTAAATTGGTTATTGTTATTCAAGATAATTTCGTAATAGTCTTCCCTTCTGATGGCGTCGCCAGAAGAAATTGAGTTGCCGCAAACTGCGCCCGAAGAGGGTCTGAGGCCCTTTTCAAGGTCAATATCCAAATCTGCAAATTTGTCGGCATAGTGTCCCAGAGCAAGATAATAGCGTTGCTGGGCCATAAAGAAATCGCGGTCCAAGGTTTGCATTTCTCCGGCACGCGCGCGCTCCACCGCAGAAAAATACTGCGGCAAAGCAATTGCGGCAAGAATTGCTATTATCAAAATTACTACAAGCAATTCTATAAGAGTGAATCCCCCTTTTCATTCTTACAGCCTCTTTTTTATTTCTTTTCTATCTTATCTTTGCCGAAATAAGGGCGCAAAGCTTCCGGTATTACAACGCTTCCGTCTGCCTGCTGGTAGTTTTCCAGTATAGCGGCAAAAGTGCGGCCTACAGCAACGCCGCTGCCGTTTAAAGTGTGCACAAGTTCCGTGCCCTTTGCCCCGGCGCGTTTAAAGCGCAGGTTCATACGGCGCGCCTGAAAATCAAGGCAGTTAGAGCAGGAAGAAATTTCTCTGAATTTATTCTGGCTCGGCATCCAAACTTCAAGGTCAAAAGTCTTTGAAGAACTGAAACCCATATCACCCGTGCTCAATAAAACACGCTGATAGGGTAATCCCAAAGTTTTCAAAACTTCTTCTGCATCGTTTGTCATTCTTTCAAGGATATCGGCTGATTCTTCGGGTTTGGCAAGCCACACAAGTTCAACTTTATCAAACTGGTGGTTTCTGATAAGTCCGCGGGTATCTTTGCCGTAAGCTCCCGCTTCTTTTCTGAAGCAGGCGGTATAGGCAGTCTGGGCTTTGGGCAAATCGGTATCGGCAAGAATTTCGCCCCTGTAAAGGTTTGTAAGGGGAATTTCGGCCGTGGAAATAAGATATTGGTCTTCTTCGCCTTCAAGGTGGTACATATCTTCTTTGAACTTAGGCAGCTGCCCGGTTCCCAAAAGAATATCGGAATTTACCATAAACGGAAGCATATACTCCGTATAGCCCTGTTTGGCGTGGATATCCAACATAAATTGTATAAGGCTGCGCTCCAATCTTGCGCCGTCGCCGCGGAAAATTGCAAATCTGCTGCCTGAAAGTTTGGCGGCGGTAGTAAAATCAAGGATATTCAGGTTCTCGCCGACTTCCTGGTGGTCTTTAACCTGAAAATCAAACTGGCGTACGGGTAAAGTGTTCTTTTTGACGACTATATTTGCCGTTTCGTCAGGGCCGACTGGCACGGACGGATCGGGAAGGTTGGGGATAGTCAGCATAATTTCGTCAATCTGCTGTTTGACGGTTTGCATTTTTGTTTCGTCGGCCTGCATGGCGTCTTTAAGCTGGTTTGCTTCCGCCATAACTGCGGCCGCGGCGTCTGCGCCCTGTTTGGCGCGGATAATACCTATCTGTTTGGAAAGGCCGTTGCGTTTGGAGCGTAAGGCTTCAACTTCCAAAAGCATAGCTTTATATTGATTCCACAGCTCTAAAACTTTATCGGCCTGCTCGGCGTTTTTGGGAGATCTTGAGGCAAGTTTTGCCTTGATGCCCTGCGGATCTGAAGTTAAAAGTTTAATGTCTATCATAAGTTCCTCTCTTGAAATCTCCCGTCGGATAAGGTTCGGGAAAATATTTTTTTACGGAGCCCGCTTTTTGGCGGCCTTCGTCAATTACAAAATCTTTTGCGGCATCGTTGTTAATGGGCATATAGCTGTATTGTTTAAGGATAAAAACCGCCGCCAGAACAAGCAGTGCGCAGACAATAATCCAGAAAGCGGGGCCCCCTTTTTCAAATTCTATGGGGAGATTGCCGTAATGTTTCATTTATAGCCCTTTTGCTTTCCTTACCGCTTTATCAAAACTTTTCATAAGGCCTTTTGCGCTTTCGGAAAGAGCCGAAAGACCGCTTGCGCCTTCGCAGGTATCGTCGCCAACCCAAATTATTTCGGCCGTGTTGACGTCAACCAGTTTTGCGACTACCCCGACTTGCGCATATATTGTATATTCCACGGGATAAATGCTTTTTTCGCGGTGTTCTTCCTGCCCCGCGTATACGCTTCTGACAGATACGTGGCCTTGGGCGTCTTTTGTTACCTGATTATTAAAAACGGGTTCGCTTGTGTTTGTATGAGTAACGTGATACGTAAGCGCTTTTCTTTCCGGCAGATAAGAAGTAACTTCGCCTATCAGCAAGGCGTCAACGCCCAGCACTTTACCGATTTTTCTGGTAACTTCTGGAGAAAGATACGAAGTCGCCGAAAGATTTTGCTCCGCAAGCACTTTTTCTATCTGCGCGCGTTCAACAACCGTATAGCCGTACTTAATAAGATATTCGGCAAAAAGGTTTTCAGCCCCCTTAAAGGTATCGTCGGGGGAAGAGAATTCCAATATTCCTATTCTTTTCATGGATTTGAAATCGTATTGCTTGCTGATATACGAGCGCGGAGTGCACGCAACCGCAAAAAGAATAAAGGATAAAAGCCAGAACTTCTTCATTTATTTATTATATAACTTTTACATAACTTTAATATTTATTAAGATATAGGTATGACCAATATAAGAATCCCCGCAGTTTCGGAAGATGTTTTAAATAAAGCAAAAAAAATAAAACTTTTGCTTACGGACGTTGACGGCGTTTTGACAGACGCAAGTATGAATTTCTTTTCCACCCCCGAAGGCAAAACGGTGGAAGTTAAAAAATTTAACGCATACGACGGTATTTCCTGCCATATGCTGAGAGATTGCGGCATCAAAACAGGCATCATAACGGGCGGAAACGCACCCGCAACGGAATTCCGCGCGGAAACATTGGGAATGGATTTCTTGTATTTTAATTTTCTTTCAAAATTGCCTCCTTTGCAGGATATAATCAAAAAAACGGGCATTCCTTATGAAGAAGTCGCGTTTATCGGCGACGATTTTATAGATATTCCCGCTTTAAGAAAAGTCGGCCTTGCCTGCGCGGTCAAAACAGGCAGACCCGAAGTTGTCGCCATTGCCGATTATGTAACGGTAACGCCGGGCGGACACGGAGTTTTCCGCGAAATTACAGAGCTTATCCTTAAAGCACAGGGGAAATGGGATATTGTTCTGAAAAGCGCGGAAGAAGGCACAATAGGACACAGCCCCAAGTGCGAAACCGTGTTTGAAAATTTTAAAACATGGAAAGTTTAGCTTTTGCCGCCCTCGGGGCGGGGATTCTGTCTTTTTTCTCCCCGTGCGTTCTGCCCGTGGCCGCGGGAATGATATCAATAATCTCGGGCCTGAGCCTGAAAGAAATTTCCTCAGGCGGAAAAGCGCGGCTTAAAGCCGCCCTTTATACTTTTTGCTTCTTCTGCGGTTTTGCATTGTGCTTCAGTTTGCTGGGGGCGTCTTCGGGCGCTATAGGCAAATTTGTTACCGCGAACACAAAAATAATACAAACCGTATGCGGAATAATTTTGATATTAGTGGGCGCGTATATTTTGGATTTATTCAAATTGCCTTTCCTGCTCAAAACAAAAAAATTTGACGTTTCTTCGCTTCGTCCCGGATATATCAGCGCATTTGTTGCGGGACTGGCGTTTTCTTTTGCGTGGACCCCGTGCCTCGGCCCCGTTTTGACGGGCCTTATCGTTATGGCCGCCGCGCAGGAAACTGCGCTGAAAGGCGCGGAGTTGCTGTTTGTATATTCAATGGGGCTCGGCATACCTTTTTTTCTTCTTGCATTACTGGGCGGGCTACTTTTGGACAAAATAAAAAATATCCGCGGCATTATAAAATACTCTCAAAAGATCATGGGAATATTGATAGCGGCAATTGGTATAATATTTTTGGTTAATATAAACTTTTTAATGAAAATAGCCCGCTGAAATGAGGGTTTTATATGAAAAAATTTATTTTAAGCATTTGTTTGACTGTTCTGCTGATGCCTGTTTTTGCAGGCGGAATACGCGCGGGACAAACTTATGTATCGGCATTCGGCGGCGCGGTGGCGCCATCGGCTTCTTATAATCATCAGCCCGCGGACGCAGACGAATATTTGGATTACGGGGACGAAGGCCCCTCTTACGGAATGCAAATAATGCACTTTCTGACGCCGCACTTCGGCATAGGCGCGGAAGTTAACGGAACAAATTATTTGAATGCAGATTACCAGGGGCAAGTTTACCATTACGTCAGCAAGGCGGAGCGCTATTCCCTTTTTATTGCCGGAAGAATTAACTTTAACCCCGAAGGGAAAACAAGATTTTATATTCCGCTGGGGGCGGGCTACAACCATTTTAAGGGAACAATAAAAATCGGCGAGGAAGAAGGCGCGCAATCCTGCAACGAACCCGCAGCTTACGGCGGTTTGGGCGCGGAAACAGACATAAACGATACTTTTGTATTCGGCGCCGAAGGGCGCTATAATGTATTTTGGATTGACCGCGATAAATATTATCACACCAAAAACCTTTCCGATATTGCGTTTTTAGTTAAATTTGGCATAAAATTTTAAAAACGGAAATTCCGAAATATCTAAAGGAGCGTAAAGATGAAAAAGATACTTGTTTGCGCATTGTTTGCCGCGCTTGCAATGCCCGCGTTGGCAGGCATAGACAGCGGCATTGACGAAGGAATGACGCACCTGTTCATAACAGGCGGCGCGGCTATGCCGATAACAGAATACAGTTCTGAGTTTACATCAGCGGGACGTTCAATAGATTACGGGGATTCGGGAATGTCGTACGGAGCTCAGATAATCAATTATCCCGCAAAACACCTGGGCTTAGGCTTGGAATTTAACGGAACGAATTACGGCAGCCAAAGCAATTCTTTCACCGTTTCGGGCGCGCAGGATAAATATACGACAAGCGCGGACAGATACAGTTTTTTTGCCGCGGCAAAAATTGTCGCAAACCCCGATGATAAGACAAGATTTTATATTCCTCTCGGCGCGGGCTTCAGTCGCTTTAAAGCTTCCATAAAAGAAGTTTATGCGCCAGACGGGATTGACGATACTTATAAACCTTCCTGCACAAAACCCGCATTTTACGCAGGCTTCGGCGTTGAAAGCGATTTAAATGACATCTTCCTGTTCGGCTTTGAAGCGCGCTACAACGGATTTTGGATTGATAAAGACAAATTCTCACAAAACGATTCGTATCTTGACGACGCAAGCCTGCTTTTGAAATTCGGCATAAAATTTTAACAGGTTTAAAAATCCCTCGGCAAAACCGGGGGATTTTGATATTTTTAAGAGGCACTTGCCTGATAAAATCTCATAAATTGCTATAATATTTTATACATTTCTATCGGAGGTCCGCCGATGTCCGTCACGGTTACAATTCTTCTGAGTTTAATTATTCTTTCGGCATTATTTTTGCCTTTTCTTGTTCCGGCAGTTGAAAAAGAATTGGAGATTTTTTTATTTGTCCTCGGCGTTATTGCTGTATCGGTAACGGGCGCATGGTCTGCCGAAATTGTCAAAAACGCTTTAAAAGAACCAATAGCAATTTCTCTTGCGGTTCTAATAACGGGTTTATTGTTCAGAAGATTTAAAAAACAAGTTGTCTTCGGCATAGAATATCTTGAATCAAAAACAGGCTTAAAGCCCGCAATAATCATAATCATATTTGCGCTCTCTCTGCTTTCAAGCGTGATAACGGCAATAGTTGCGGCTTTGATACTCTGCGAAATTGCGGCCACGCTTAAGCTGAGCAGAAGAGATACCGTTCACGTTATCGTTATGGGTTGTTTCGCAATAGGCCTTGGCGCCGTCCTGACGCCGATAGGCGAACCGCTTGCCACAATAGTAACCAGCAAACTTTCGGGCGAACCGCATAACGCTCATTTCTTTTATTTGTTTTTAATGCTGTGGGATTTCATTATACCGGGCCTGCTCCTGTTTGCTTATCTGGCTTCGCGCATAAAAGACCCGCAAATCAAAAATGAGATACATTTTGAGCACGAAACAAACAAAGAAATTATAGTTCGCGCGGCCAAAGTATTTTTGTTTGTAATGGCTTTGGTTTTCTTCGGAAAGGGTTTGACGCCTCTTGCAGAGGCCACAATTATGCAGCTGCCTAACGGGGCTTTATACTGGGCAAACACCGTTTCCGCAATACTTGATAACGCAACGCTTGCCGCGGCTGAAATTGTGCCCGCAATGACAAACGCGCAAATAGAATTTATGCTGATAGCGCTGATGGTTTCGGGCGGCTTTTTGATACCGGGCAATATACCCAACATTATATGCGCGTCAAAATTAAAAATTAAAAGCAAAGAATGGGCAAAGGCCGCTTTGCCGACAGGAATCACGCTGATGGTTGTATATTACATCTTGGTTTCCGTGTTCCCCGCCCATTAAATTGTTATACTAAAACTATGATACCGATAAACGACGTTTTTTTAAGACTTTTAGTTTCTCTCCTTTTCGGCGGAATACTGGGGCTTGAAAGAGAATATCACGATAAGCCCGCAGGTTTTGCCACCAATACCCTGATTTGTCTGGGTTCAACCGTTTTTGCCTTACTTTCCATACATTCGGCGCAAGCTTTCGGCGGCGACCCCGCAAGAATAGCGGCGCAGATTGTCGCCGGCGTCGGCTTCTTGGGCGCGGGTTCAATTTTGAGAGAAGGAAACAAAATTTCCGGTTTGACAACAGCCGCGGGCATTTGGGTTGTGGCGGCAATCGGCATGGCTTTGGGCTACGGCGAGTTTACAATAGCGGGCCTGGCAACAATGCTTGTGCTGATTTTGCAGCTGTTTGTGCGCAAACTTACAAACGCTTTTGACTTCGTAAAAACCTACGACACTCTTACAATAAAATGCGAACCCGACTGGGCCGTTGTAGAAAAAATAAACGCTGCGGCCTCTGCCAACGGCGCAGAAATTTTGAAGCAGGAAGTTTATAAAGAAGAAGGCCAGTTCGTCATAAAAATGGTTACCAATATGTCCCCCAAAAACTTCAAAGAAACATTTAAAGACCTTCTTGCTCTGAAAGAAATTAAATCTTTGGAAAAATAATAATATGAAAAACACACAACCCGTAACTTTGTTCAACTTGCAGAAACAGCACGACAGCCTTAAAGAAGAAATCAATAAAGCTGCCTTGGAAGCTTTAAATTCCATGCACTGGCTGCTCGGGCCTAAAACGCAGGAATTTGAAGCCTCTTTCGCGAAAACTTTAAATGCAAAATATTGCATAACCTGCTCTTCAGGCGCAAGCGCAATACAAATAGCGCTTATCGCCGCGGGCGTTCGCAAAGGCGACGAAGTTATCACAACTCCGTTTACTTTTGTGGCGACAACGTCATCGGTTTCTTTAACGGGCGCAAAGTTCGTTTTCGCAGACATTGACCCCAAAACTTATTCTTTAGACCCCAAAGACGTTGAACGCAAAATTACAAGCAAAACCAAAGCAATTCTTCCCGTGCATCTTTACGGTTACCCCGCAAATATGACCGAAATTATGAAGATTGCCAAAAAGCATAATTTGAAAGTTGTAGAAGACTGCGCACAAAGCCACCTTGCAAAATGCGCAGGGCAATATACAGGCACTATCGGCGACGCGGGGTGCTTCAGTTTTTACCCCAGCAAAACTTTGGGCGCATGCGGAGACGCAGGCGCGGTTGTAACAAACAGCAAAGAAATAGCTGACGCATGCCTTAGCCTGCGCCACTGCGGCAGATCGCTAGGAAAATCTTACGAATATTCTTATGAAAGCTCCACTTTAAGAATGGACGAAATTCAGGCCGCAATCTTAAACGTTAAACTTAAACATTTAAAGGAATGGACAGAAGCCAGGGCTAAAGTTGCAAAAATTTACAGAGAAAAACTTGCGGGAATAAAACAGGTTATTTTACCGCCAGAATGCCCTAAAGGTTGGAGCCAAAGCTATTACGTTTTTACAATCAGAGTTCAGGACAGGGACGCTTTAAGCGCATACCTAAAAGAAAACAACATCGGCAATGCCGTTTATTATCCTTTGCCGCTTTATAAACAGCCTTGCTACGCGCACTTGAAATACAATGCAAAAGACTTCCCTCAGACGGAAGCCGCTTCCCATGAAGTTCTTTCAATACCGATGTTCCCCGAACTTACGGAAGAAGAAATTAACATCGTATGCAATGCGATAAAAGAATTCTATAAGAAATAAAAAAGAAAAAGTAAAACAGACGGACATAAAACTCCGTCTGTTTTTTATTGTGTTGATTTTTGGCGGTCAGAACTTATATTATAGATATTGGCGTACAAAAGGGGTTGCTTTCGTGAAAGCAAAATATTTTATTAAAATAAGTCCTAAAAAAGTTTTGGGAATTATAAGCTTCGGCTGCGCACTGGCCGCAATGCTCGTTTTTGTAATTGTGGGAGAAAGCCCCGAACTTAACGGATTTTGGGACAAAGGAGCAGTAAGATTTTGGCTTGGTATGATTTTATGCTTCTTTCCCGCAGGGCAGGGTGCGGCAGCATTTTTAATAAAAGGCGTAAAAAGCCCCAAAAGCCTTCTGTGGCTTAAAATATTGTTCGGGCTGACTTTATTCCACCTTATAATTCTGATTCAGCTGGCCGCATTCTTGCGCTTTCCTTTGGCCTTTGTGCCTCTGGACGCAATCTGGATTTTTTATTTAAGCAGATTGTTTAATACAAAGAGAATTACGGTCAAGAAGATTTTTGAAGATACCCCCGCCGAAGTAAAAAAAGAAAAGAATCTTGAAGGGGAACTGATTTCCCTCGCCGTTAATACGCCAGATGAGCGCGGGCTTACGCTTTTGATGCACGCAGCGCTGATAAACGATGCAAAAACAATGCGCAAACTGCTGAAGCAACCGGGCATAAACATCAACCTCCGCCATGCGGGAACAGGGAACACCGCCCTGCAAATAGCCGCGGGCAACGGAAATTTTGACTGCGCAAAAATCCTTCTTTTCACCCAGGGCATTGATACCTCCGTCCGCAACAAAGACGGCCTTAACGCATTTGAACTTGCAAGCGCCAACGGGTATTACGATATTGCCGATATGCTGAGAAGATAACAAACCACGTGCGGGAACAGGCAACCGCTTTTTAAAATAATAAAAATTTAACTCATTATTAAAACAGACAAGAAAGTCCGCGGTTTTAAAGCCGCGGACTTTTACTTAAACAAGCCAGGTTTGCCTGAGGCAAATTTATTTGGCTTCGGGAGCGGGAATCGGAGTTTCTTCTTCCTTTTCCTCTTCCTTTACCACTGGGGCTACTCTTGCAATCTTATCGCCCTCGTCAAGAGACACCAATCTTACGCCCTGAGCATTGCGCCCGACGGAACGGATTTGCTGGCATCTTATTCTTATAGCCATACCCTTTTCGGTAATAACCATAAGATCTTTTGTTTCGTCAACAAGTTTAATGCCGACAACGTTTCCGTTGCGCTGCGTCGTTTTGATTGTTATAACGCCGCTGCCGCCGCGGTTCTGCGTGCGGTACTCGCCGAATTCGGTGCGTTTGCCGTAACCGTTTTCGCAAACTGAAAGAACGTCGGGCTGCTGGCCTTCTTTGGGGGCCTGTTCCATGCCTATAACGTTATCTCCTTCGCTTAAACGTATGCCGCGTACGCCCTTTGCGGTTCTGCCCATAGCGCGGACCTGAGTTTCTTCAAATCTTATTGATTTGCCGTGCTTGGTCGCAATGATAATATCGCTCTTGCCGTGCGTTTCCTGTACGGAAACAAGCACGTCGCCTTCTTCAAGGCTGATGGCTATAATGCCGGTTCTGCGGATATTTGCAAATTCTGCAAGTTCAACCCTCTTGATTGTGCCCAGGCGGGTGCACATCGTAAGATATGTTTCGCCTGAGTTCTTGGGGTCAAAATCGCGGAAAGCCACGGCCGAAGTTACTTTTTCTTCGCCCGAAATCTGAAGCAGATTTACTATGGCCTTGCCTTTGGACTGGCGGTTGCCTTCGGGTATTTCAAAAGCCTTCAGGGCAAACACGCGTCCGCGGTTTGTAAACATCAAAATAGTTGAGTGGCTGGAGGTTACAAAGAGATGTTCAATAAAATCTTCCTCTTTGGGTTTGCCTCCGATTATGCCTTTGCCGCCGCGGTTCTGAGATTTATAAGTGTCAAGCGGAATGCGCTTTGCATAACCGTCGTTGGAAAGCGTGATGACAACTTCCTGCTCTTCAATTAAATCTTCAAGAGAGATATCGTCAAGTTCGCCTGCAATTTCGGTTCTTCTGGCGTCACCGTATTTTTCTTTCATTTCCGTAAGTTCGGTTACGATAATTTCAAGAATACGTTTGGGATCTGCCAAAATTGCCTGTAAATCTTTAATCAAAGCGACAAGTTCGTTCTTTTCTTTTTCAATTTCTGCGGCCGAAAGTTTGGTCAGTTGGTTGAGGCGCATATCCAAAATTGCCTGGACCTGCGCGTCGCTGAATGCGAACCTTGCAATCAATTTTAATTTGGCTTCGTTTGCGTCCTGCGATTTGCGTATTATGGCTATAACTTCATCCATATTGGCAATTGCAAGCAGCAATCCTTCAAGGATATGTTCGCGCTTTACGGCTTTGTTTAAATCAAATCTCGTGCGGTTGGTGATGACTTCCTGGCGGTGTCTGATATACTCAAGCATTATTTCCTTGAGGCTCAGTACGCGGGGTTTACCGTCAACGATTGCCAGCATATTTACGCCGAAAGAAACCTGCAGCTGGGTATGCTTAAAAAGCTGGTTAAGAACAACCTGTCCGTTTGCGTCTCTCTTTAACTCTATGACAAGACGCATACCGCGGCGGTCAGACTCATCGCGGATATCGGAAATTTCGGTAATTCTTTTGTCTTTTACCAAACCCGCAATGGATTCAATAAGAACGGTCTTGTTAACCTGATAGGGGATTTCGGTTACGATAATGCTTTCTCTTCCGCCCTTCATTTCTTCTATTTCGGCTTTTGCCTGAATGCGAAGAGAACCGTGCCCCGTTTCAAAATAATCGTAAATTCCCTTTTGTCCGCGCAGTATGCCGCCTGTGGGGAAATCCGGGCCCTTTACAATCTGCATAAGTTCTTTTGTGGTTATTGCATGGTTCTTTATTACGGCAACTATGCCGTCACAAATTTCCGCAAGGTTATGGGTAGGAATGTTTGTTGCCATACCTACGGCAATACCGTTTGAGCCGTTAACCAAAAGCTGAGGCATCTTGGCGGGCAGAACGGAAGGTTCCATCAAAGAACCGTCGTAGTTGGGTATAAATTTGACCGTATCCTTATCCAAATCTGCCAAAAGTTCATCGGCAATTTGCTGGAGGCGGACTTCCGTGTAACGCATTGCGGCAGGTGAGTCTCCGTCAACAGAACCGAAGTTTCCCTGTCCGTTTACAAGCATATTGCGCATAGAAAAATTTTGCGCCATACGCACCAAAGCGTCATAAACCGAAGAATCCCCGTGCGGGTGATATTTACCCAATACGTCGCCGACGACACGCGCGGATTTTTTGAAAGGTTTATTATATTTGAGGCCCATTTCTTCCATTGCGTAAAGTATGCGGCGGTGTACAGGCTTCAAACCGTCTCTGACGTCGGGCAGAGCGCGGCCCACGATTACGCTCATTGCGTAATCTATGTAGGAAGATTTCATTTCGTCGTTGATATTACGGTCTTTTACGTTGCCGAATAAATCAGCGGGCTTTAAATCGTTATGTTCAGTATTCTGGTTAAGATTCTCTGTCATTTAAAAGCTCCTTAAATATCCAAATTCCTTACTTCAAGAGCGTGTGATTCTATGAATGCTCTTCTGGGTTCCACTTTATCGCCCATAAGGGTGGTAAATACGGTTTCGGTATCGGAACCTTCCATAATGACGCGCAGCATCTTGCGGCGATTGGGGTCCATGGTTGTTTCCCAAAGCTGCTCGGGGTTCATTTCTCCCAGACCTTTGTAGCGCTGTATTGAGGCGCCCAAAGCGCCTGCGTCTTTAACATCTTTTAAAAGTTCCTCAAGACTGTAAACCGCGGCGTCTTTTTTGCCGTCGTTAAAAATAAAAAGAGGTTTAACTTTCTTTTTTTCTTCTTTAATAAACGGGAACTGCGTCAAATCAAAACCCAGGGTTTTAAGTTTGTTTTCCGCGGCCAAAAGTCTGCCCAGTTCTCTGAGGTTCTGGTGCTCGGGGCGGAGGGCTTCTTCGTCAATTTCCGTTTCGGGGTTGCCGGCTGCGATAAGTTCTTCTTTCTTTTCGTTAACCGTTTCCGTTTCAAAATCAAAATATTCGTTTTCGCTGTAAAAATATTTATATCCGCCGTCGTGAAGAGGCGTGCGGAATACGGGTATTCTGCCCGATTCTTTAAAGCTGAAATATTCGGAAAGGCCCAAAGCTTTTGCTTCAAGTCTGAAGAGTAAATCTTCCGTTTCTTTAAGCGCTTTTACAAGCGTTTCTATTTCGGTTTTTGACAAAGCAGTTCCGTCAGCTTTCTTGATTGAAATTGCATTCATTGCTTCTCTGAACAGCCAGGCCTGCATCTGGTCTTCAGTCTGAATATATTCTTCCGTTTTGCCTTTTTTAACTTTGTACAAAGGCGGCTGGGCGATATAAACATATCCTTTTTCTATGAGCGGTTTAAGCTGTCTGTAGAAGAAGGTCAAAAGCAAAGTTGTAATATGCTGACCGTCAACATCGGCATCGGCCATGAATATAATTTTGTGATAGCGGAGTTTTGTTTCGTCAAAACCGCCTTCACCTTCGCCGACGCCCGTTCCGACTGCGGAAATAAGCGTGCGGATTTCTTCGTTTGAAAGTATTTTGACAAGCGGGGCTTTTTCAACGTTTAAAATTTTACCTCTTAACGGTAAAATAGCCTGAAAAACTCTGTCCCTGCCCTGTTTGGCAGAGCCGCCGGCTGATTCGCCTTCCACTATGAAAAGTTCACATTTTTCTGCATTCTTTTCCTGGCAGTCGGCAAGTTTGCCCGGAAGCCCGCCGGATTCCAACGCGCCTTTGCGGCGGGTTAAATCTTTGGCTTTTCTTGCGGCTTCACGCGCGACCGCGGCGCCGATACATTTATCGCATATCGCGCGGGCGGTTTTGGGGTTCTCTTCAAAAAAGGTTGAAAGCGTATCGCCGACTATTGAGCGGACGATACCTTCAATTTCGCTGTTGCCAAGTTTGGTTTTTGTCTGGCCTTCAAACTGCGGGTGCGGGATTTTAACGGATAAAACCGCCGTTAAACCTTCCCTTAAATCTTCGCCGTTAATTGACATATCTTTGCTTTTAAGCATTGAATTGTTCTTGATATAATCGTTGACGATTCTTGTCAATGCGGAGCGGAAACCGCTTAAATGCGTGCCGCCTTCAACGGTGTGAATGTTGTTTACGAAAGAAAAAACGTTTTCCGAATAGCCGTCGTTATACTGAATGGCAAAAGAAATATAGTTGCTGTCAATTTCTTTGGTCAGATAAATTGGCTCGGCGTTAATAACCTGCTTGTTTGTGTTTAAATATTTAACAAACTGCGCAATGCCGCCTTCGTACAAAAATACCTGGCCTTTGTTTTCTTCGCGCTCGTCGTTAAGAGTGATTCTGACGCCCGCGTTTAAAAAGGCAAGCTCTCTGAGCCTGTTGGCAACTGTTTCGTATGAAAAAATGTTTTCGCCGAAAATTTCGGTATCGGCTTTAAATGTAACTTTTGTTCCGTGATCTTTTGTGGTGCCGATTACTTTTACTTTTTCCTGGGGAATACCGCGTCTGTATTCCTGAAAATAAACCTGGCCTTCTCTTCTGACTTCAACCTGCATAACTTCGGAAAGCGCATTGACGCAGGAAACGCCGACGCCGTGCAAACCGCCGGAAACTTTATACGCGCCGCTGTCAAACTTGCCGCCGGCGTGCAAAACGGTCATAACGACTTCCAAGGCAGATTTGCCTTTAAGTTTGCCGTCTTTTACGTTTTTCATCGCGTCCACGGGGATACCGCGGCCGTCGTCTTCTACGGAGCAAGTTCTGTCGTCTTTGATTACTACGTTAATATGTGTGGCATGTCCTGCCAAAATTTCGTCCACGGAGTTATCTACGACTTCGTAAATAAGGTGATGCAAACCGGGGGCTCCGGTTGAGCCGATATACATGGCCGGGCGTTTTCTGACCGCCTCAAGCCCTTCAAGCACCTGTATTTTTGAAGAGTCGTAATTTTTCTCTAATTCTTCTTCTGATTGTGTCATGTTTTACTCCTTCTATAATATGGAAATTTTCTTAATCCACGGTTTATCAAAACTTTTATTAAGTTCGGCTATTAAATTGTTTTCGCGCAGCATAAGCTCGTGCCTGGCTGCAATAACCGTAACTTTCACGTAAACCGTTCCGCCTTTTACGGCATATAAATTCCAAAATTTTTCTTTACCGGCCGTTACGCGGCTCCAAACACTTTCAAGCAGCAACAGCCTGTCAACCTGGCTTGTAAGCCTGGAAAATTTGTTTTTTAATTCTGAAGTTTCATGCCAAATTTTACCCGGCTTCTGGCCCAGTTTCATTTTTATGCTCTTACCGGCATTATTACGTATTTGTATTGTTCTTTACCTTCGGGTTCAACCAGCACGGGCTGTGAAGAACTGTTAAAAGAGAACAAAACTTTTTCCGTAGGAATAATTTTAAGAACGTCTATTAAATATTGCGGATTAAAAGAAGTGTTAAACTCGTCCGCGGAATATTCAACTTTAACTTCGTCGCTGAAATCCATTTTTGAAGAACTTGAAGTTACCGCAAGAGAATTGACGCTTAAGGAATATTTTACCGTTCCGCCCAAATCGCCAGAGCACAAAGCCGCGCGTTTTGTTGAAGAAAGCAAGTCTTTTGCGTCTGCCTTAAAAGATATATTCTTCTTTGCGGGAATAACCTGTTCGTAGTTGGGAAAATTGCCCTCTATAAGACGGGAGATAAATGTTGTTTCTTTCATATTAAAACTTATCTGGTTTGAAGAAACGCTTACGTCAATAAAATCATCGTCGCCGGGTTTATTGATGCCTAAAAGTTTAAGCATTTCATTTAAAATCTTGCTGGGGACTATAATTCTGAAATTTTTTGCGCCCTGAAGCGGAGATGCCGTTGCCAAAGCAAGACGTCTGCCGTCAGTTGCAACCATTTCAAACTTTTCAGGAGTGTTAACCCACAAAAGACCGTTTAAAACGTATCTTGTTTCCTGTGTTGAAGAAGAGAAAATTGTATTTTCTACCATTTCTTTTATTTCTTTGGCTTTTACGCTGAAAGTTTCGTCTTTTTCTACTTCGGGAACAATAGGATATTCACTTTTTTGAGTGCCTATAACCCAAAATTTAGACTTGCCGCTTTTTATATGGAGTTTATTGTCGGCATCGGTTTCAAGGCTGATTTCTTTATCGGAAGGCAAGTTTTTAAGAATGTCTGAAAATTCTTTTAAAGGTACTGTTATTGAGCCTTCTTCAAGCACTTCGGCTTTTATGTTGTGTATGGTAGCCATTTCCATATCCGTTCTGGTAAGCTTTATATTGCCGTTTTGGGCTTCCATAAGAAAGTTGTAAAGTATAGGCAGCGTTGTTCTGCCCGATAATCCGGACTGGATGATTTGAATACCTTCCAAGAAACTTTCCTTAGTAATATTAATTTTCATATTATTATTCCTATTATTATATCCTGTTAATTCTGTTGATAATGTTAAACACCGTGCATCTTTTTTGTTTTTAAAATGTTAATTCTTAATCTTTTTTATCAACTTCATAAACAACTTACTGCTGAAAAGAAGAATTGTTAATTGTTATTAACAGCTTTTACATCGGTTATTATTTGGTTAATAACAGGGGTAAAGAACGGATTTTGTTCAATTTCTTCTTTTACTTTTTCCCTTGCATGTATAACCGTGGCGTGATCTCTGTTAAATTCACGTCCGATTTCAGGCAGAGAAAGAGAGGTTAATTCCGTAGCCAGATACATGGCCACCTGTCTGGGCCAGGCTATGGAATTGTTTTTCCTCTTTGAATTTAAATCTTCAACGCTGACTTTAAAATGCTTACAGACAGTTTTTTTAATCTGGTTTATATTGACGGAATATTTATCCTGCTCCATATTTATAATATCGGCAAGGACTTCTTTTGCTATGGGGATAGTCGCGTTAACGCCGTGTATGCTGCAATATGTGTTAAGCCTGTAAAGACAGCCTTCAAGCTCTCTTATGTTTGCCTGAACGCCTTCGGCTATAAAAGCAAGAACATCGTCGCTTATGTCAAATTTGTTTGAATCTCTCTTTTGTCTTAAAATTGCAATTCTGGTTTCAAGATCAGGTTTTTTAATTTCAGCCACGATTCCTGAAAGAAGACGCGAAGACAGCCTTTCGCTTAAAGCAAGCTGGTTCGGCGTTCTGTCTGAGGTTAAAACAATTTGTTTTTTATTGTCAAAAAGACTGTTAAAAGTATAAAAGAATTCCTGTTCGCAGCTTTCTTTGCCGACAACAAACTGAATATCGTCTATCAAAAGGCAGTCAAGAGAGCGGTATTTTTTGCGGAAGGAATCAGATTGCTTTTTCTGCAGAGATTCAACATATTCCGACACAAAACCTTCGCCCGACATATATAAGACCTTTGCCGCGGGATTATCTTTTAATACCTGGTTGCCGATTGCGTGTAAAAGGTGGGTTTTGCCCAGTCCCGGGGCGCTGAAAATTACAAAAGGATTGTTTGTTCTGTCCCCGAGTTTTTTTGCTACGGCTTCCGATGCTTTATAAGCAAAACGGTTTGAAGGACCTTCTATAAAACCTTCAAAAGTATAATAAGGATTTAGTCTGTTTATAAAAGAACTCTGCGTTTGAGAAAAAGAAGTTTCTTCTTCCGTAAAATTTTGCGGCTCAAATGATTCTTCTTCGCGCGCGGGTAATGTATACTCTATTGAAAAGGGGGTATTAAGGATTTCGTTCAGGCAGCCTACTATATAAGATTCATAGCGGTCTTTTATGGTTTTAAGCCAAACTTCGTTCGGCATTTCTATCTTTAAAATTCCGCCGGCAAAAGACACGGGTTTCATGGGCCTTATCCACATTTCGCAGACATCTTTGCCTACCGAAGTTTCCAGCTTTTTTAAAAGAGAGGCCCAAATTTCATTTATATTGAGGTTTTCCACTGTGAGTACCGTTGTCCCGCTGATAATTTACAAAATACAAATATAGCTTAATAATAGCAGTTTTAAGGCAATATAGTCAAATTAAGGTATATACGTAAAAACGGACTGTTTACCGCAGGCTTTTTTTATTATATATTTTATGTATTCTCAAAAAGGAGGGAATCATGAAATCTTTAAAAGGGACGCAAACCGAAAAGAATATTCTTACCGCTTTTGCGGGGGAATCGCAGGCAAGAAACAGATATACGTTTTTTGCAAGCCAGGCCAAAAAAGAGGGGTATGTACAGATAAGCAATATTTTTGAAGAAACCGCAAACCAGGAAAAAGAACACGCAAAACGTCTTTTTAAGTTTTTGGAAGGTGGAGAAGTTGAAATTAAGGCGTCTTTCCCTGCAGGAGTCATAGGAGATACGGAAAAGAACCTTAAAGCTGCGTTTGAAGGCGAAGATTACGAATGGCAAACCATGTATCCTTCCTTTGCCGCAACGGCAAAAAAAGAAGGATTTGAAGAAATAGGCGAAACTATGCTCAATATTGCCATTGCAGAAAAGCAACATTCAAAAAGATATCATGCGCTTCGCAAAAACATTTTGGATGGAACGGTTTTTAAAAAGAACGGGAAAGTATATTGGAGATGCCTTAACTGCGGGTTTATTTACGAAGGCGATACAGCGCCTGAAAAATGCCCCGCCTGCGATCATCCCCGGGATTATTTTGAAGTTCTCGGCGAAAACTGGTAAAGAGGAGGAATTATGAAACCTGAAAAAGTTACTCTGGGCGGAACTGTCTTTGAATTGGAAGGGAAAGGTGTTGAAATCGGGCATAAAGCGCCTGATTTTACTCTTCCCGATAAAGATATGAAGCCTGTTTCTCTTAAAAATTTTAAAGGGAAAACGGTTATTTTGTCAACAGTGCCGTCTTTGGACACCCCGACTTGCAATGTTGAAACAAGAAGATTTAATAAAGAAGCGTCATCTTTGGGTGATAAAGTTGTCGTTTTAACCGTCAGCAAAGATTTGCCTTTTGCCCAGGCGCGCTGGTGCGCCGCGGCGGGAATTGACAGAGTTATAACTTTGTCCGATTATCAAAACGGATCGTTTGCAAAAGATTACGGCGTTTTGATGAAAGGCATCTTTTTGCTTACCCGCGCAATTTTTGTGATAGACGCAAAAGGCGCTGTGCAGTATATCCAGTATGTGCCTGAAGTTTCAAAGGAACCCGAATACAAAGAGGTTCTTGACGCGGTAAAAAAGCTTATATAAAGGGGAAACATATGATAAAAGTTAATCAGTTATACAGATGCTCTGTTTGCGGAAATATAGTTGAAGTAACTCACGCCGGCGGCGGTCAGCTTGTTTGCTGCGGCAAACCTATGGTTTTGCTTGAAGCCGGAGTAACCGACGCGGCTGTTGAAAAGCACGTGCCCGTGATAGAAAAAATTGCAGGCGGATATAAAGTTAAAGTCGGTTCCGTAGCGCACCCGATGCTGCCCGAACATTTTATAGAATTTATAGAGGTTCATACCTCTGACGGCAAAATCGGCCGCAAATATTTGAAACCCGGCGACGCACCGGAAGCAATTTTCAATAATTGCAAAGCGGAAATTGTTTCCGCAAGAGCTTATTGCAATCTCCACGGTCTTTGGGCGTCAAAATAAATTAAGTTCTTTTAAAGAAGGTAAAGCAAATGCAAGCCATTAAAGTTTCCGACAAAGTATATTGGGTAGGCGCCATTGACTGGAATATAAGGGATTTTCACGGATATTCCACCAACAAAGGTTCCACCTATAACGCATTTTTGATATTGGATAAGCATGTTACGCTTATAGATACAGTCAAAAAGGAATTCTACCCTGAAATGTTAAGCAGAATTTCAAGCGTTATAAACCCCTCTGACATTGACATTATAATATCAAACCATTCTGAAATGGACCACAGCGGCAGCCTGCCGCGCGCAATTAAGGAATTTAAACCAAGTCACGTTTATGCATCCGTTATGGGAGTTCAAAACCTTAAGGCGCACTTCGGGCAGGATTTTAATATAGAAGTCGCGGCAAATAACTCTGTGTTGCCTATCGGGGAAGACAGCCTGACTTTTATTGAATCCAGAATGCTGCATTGGCCCGACAGCATGGTAACGCTTCTGAACGGGGAAAATATACTTTTCTGCAATGATATTTTTGGTATGCATTATGCTTCCACCCAGCGCTTTGATGACGAAGTCAAAGACGAAGCCTGGGTTTACGAAGCCAAAAAATATTATGCCAACATCATAATGCCGTATTCAAAAGTTGTCGGCTCTTTTTTGGCCTCTGTAGAAAAGAAAGGAATTTCACCGAAGATAATCTGCCCGGACCACGGGTTTTTATGGCGCGGCAACCCGGGCAGAATTATCGGTATGTATAAAGATTTCTGCTCTTTTAAGACGAAAAGAAAAGCCGTTGTCGTTTATGATACTATGTGGCACAGCACTGAAAAAATGGCCTCTTATATTACCGACGGCATTGCGTCAACAGGCGTTGAAGTCAAAGAAATGCCGATGCACTCAAGCCACAGAAGCGACGTTACAACCGAGCTTTTGGACAGCGCCGCAATAGTTTTGGGCAGCCCTGTTTTAAACCAGGAAATATTCCCCTCTATAGCGGACGTTTCCACTTATATGAAAGGGCTTTTGAAGCGCGAAGGTATGGTTGGCGCGGCATTCGGTTCTTACGGTTGGAGCGACGGAACTTTAAACAGGCTTGAAGAAATTTTGCAATCTATGAAAATAGAGTTGGTTGCCCCGACGGTAAAGAGCAAATTTGTTCCGACCAAAGAAAAATTGCAGGAATGTTTTGATTTGGGCGTTGCCGTGGGCAAAAAGGTTATTGAGAGGGTAAAATGAACTCTGACGGAGCTCTTAATGATATTTCATACGGCGTGTTTGTGGTAACAAGCGCCTTTGAAGGCAAAATAAACGGAATGATAGCCAATTCTGTTTTTCAGGTTACCGCCCAACCGCCAAAAATTGCGGCGGCGATAAACAAAAATTCGCTTTCTCACGAATATATTTTGAAGAGCGGACGCTTTTGCGCCCAGCCGCTTGCCGAGGGCACGTCTTTGCCTTTTTTGGGAATCTTCGGTTTTAGAACGGGCAGAACTTTTAATAAATTTGAAAAAGTAAAATATAAACTTACCCAAACGGGCCTGCCCGTGGTGCTTGAAAATACTTTAGCCGCGCTTGAAGTTAAAGTTGAGCAGGTTATAGATTTGGGCACGCACTCTATGTTTATAGGAACTGTAACGGACAGCGAAGTTCTTAAAGACAATATTAAACCTTTGACGTACGATTATTACAAATGCGTTTTGCGCGGGAAAACCCCGCGCGGGGCCACTACATTCAGAGAAGACAAGGAGAAAAAACTATGAAATATGTATGCGACGTATGCGGATATGTTTATGATGAAGCCGTCGGCGACCCTGATAACGGAATTCCCGCAGGAACAAAATGGGCGGACGTAAAAGACACTTGGGTTTGCCCCGTTTGCGGAGCCGGAAAGGATCAGTTTTCAAAGCAGGACTAAAATGTTTTTTAACTGAAAAAACCCCCTCTTTTACGAGGGGGCTTTTGTTTGTCTTAAAGATTATTGCGCCGCAGAAAAATAATTTTTAAAGTTTTGAATGAAGTCTTTTTTATTGAAGTTTTTAAACATTATATGCAGAAGCATAAAGCCCAAAAGAATCGGACGGATTACTGAGCCTATGTTGGTCCTCCAGTATTCCGAACCGCAAAGCCAGACCCAGTTCATCGGTATAAATATTAAGCCGAAAAGTACCGAGTAAAGTAAAGCGCAGGGCTCTTTATCTTCAGCGCAAACAAATAACATAAACGGCGCAAAAAGATTCAGCAAAGTATAGTCGTATGAAACATACGGCAGCCAGACAGAGCAGGACGTAAGAATAAAAATATTCTTCCAAAAAGATTTTTCTTTAAAGGTAACAATCAAGCTTGCCGCGGCAAAGAAAACAAAACTTAAAACCATATAAGGAAAAGATATTGCCGCGCTGATATGTTTATATAAATCAAAGGCCATTGTCCCGTTATCAAGCATAACGGTCATAGGCGCCCTGATTGCAGCGAAAAGAGAATGCCCCATGCCGACGCCTGAAGCGCTTACCGCATACCTTTCGTTAAAATAAGCCAGATTCCTTGCCAACCCCGCATAATCGTTGCCTGTCAGGGACATACCGATTAAAAACAAAATAATACTTCCGATTACGGCAACAGACAAGGGCTTAAATTTTTTATCTTTTGCAAAAAGAATTAAAAAACCGCGGGATATAATTTTAATGATATCAGCAGCGCCAAAATCAGCGCCGCAGCATAAAAGAATTTCTTGCGGAACAGGTATATAAAGCAAACCAGAAAGACAAACATTAACATTTCTATATTGCCGCGCTCAACGGCAAAATATACGGGGTATGACAAAAAAGTAAAGATAATTGCCGCCCAGCCTTCCGCCTTGATTCCCTTGAAGCTTTTCTTCGCATAGCAAAGGAAAAACGCGATAAACGCAAACAAGAAAGCGAAAAGGCCCGTTTGCGCTGGGAATATTCTGAGAGGAAACAAAAGAACATAAGTAAACGGGAAATAATTATATCCCAAATACCTGTAAGGTTCCATTGTCCCCAGAATGGGCTGCATTGTGAACATAAAGTCGGCAAAAGTATCGGGCCACGGGTTGAATATCGTCCCGTAAGGATAAAGCGGCTTGTGCAAAATATGCACGTAAATTAAGCAGGATAATATACCTGCCAGCGTCCCCGCCGCTATAATAAGTCCGGTTGCCCATACCCTTGCCGATTTATCATCTGCAAAGAGAATGCTTTTTATTTTTTGAATCATTCAAGCCCTATGTGCTTTAAGAAAGGTTCGTTTGAAACGGGCCTGCCCAAAAAGTTTTTGACAAGCACTTCTTCGTCGTAACTTCCGCCCATTGCCAAAATTTCTTTGCGGTATTTTTTGCCCAGTTCTTTGTTGAAAAGTCCGTGCTTCTGAAATTCCGAAAAGAAATCTTCCGCAATAACTTCCGCCCACAGATAGCCGTAATATCCCGCGTCATAGCCGCCCATAATATGGTCAAAGCTTGCCTGCGGATATGTGCCTGAAGTCATAGGCACGCCGCGGATTTCGTCCGCTTCTTTTGCCCACAGAGCAGTTGTATCAACGGGTTTTGTTGCGGTGTGATACATCATATCTATCTGCGCAAGAAAATCCTGCCTGATATAAAAGGAGCCCGAGCAGTGATTTTTTGAAGCTATCATTTTTTTAATAGTTTCGTCGTCAAGAGGTTTGCCTGTTTTGTAATTTTTGGAAATCTTTTTCAGAACCGTCGGGTCCCAGGCCCAGTTCTCAAGCATTTGAGAAGGAACTTCAACAAAATCCTGACTTACTGAAGTGCCCGAAATTGCAGAATATTTTGCCTCTGTCAAAACATTATGCAGAACGTGCCCGAATTCGTGGAATAATGTTTCCACTTCGTCGTGTTTTAAAAGCGAAGGAATATCGCCCGATGCGGGGTTAAGGTTTGCGACAATGGCAACAAACGGCTTTTGATATGTGCCGTCGTGTTTCAATTTGCCGCTGACCAAATCAAAGCAACCTGCGTGTTTATATTTTCCTTCTCTGGGGAAAAGGTCCATATAAATGTAGCCCAGAACTTTTTGCGTCTCGTTATCGGTTACGGCAAAGCTTTTTACGTCTTTGTGCCACGTCGGGATATTGACCGGTTTAAAAGACACGCCGAATAAATCCCCGAAGATTTCAAACATATTTTTTATGACATAATCAGTCGGGAAAAATTCTTTAAGTTTTTCCTGGTCTACGTCATAATAAAGTTTTTTGTGAAGATTTGTCCAATAACCTGTTTCCCACGCGTTAAAGCGGTCGCTTTTTACGCCCGTTTTTTCTTCTTTGAGTTTAAGAAGTTCTTTATCTTCTTTTTGCGCCATCGGCTTTAATTCTTTTTCCAAATCGGTAAGGAATTTTATAACCGTTTCTGGGTTCTTTGCCATTCTGGTATCAAGACGGTCCTGAGCATAAGTTTTATATCCCAAAAGCTTTGCGGTTTCATAGCGCAGCTGAAGGCTGTCTTCAAGAAGTTTTACGTTCTCTGCGCCGCCGCGGCGGTCAAATTTATATTCCAGTTCTTTTCTTGCTTCGTCGCTTTTTGCGTTTTGCATAAACGGAATATAATCCGGGTAATCAAGCGTGATTGTGTATTTGCCGTCTTTAGTTTTTTGCAGTCTGTTAACGTAGTCATCTCCCATGCCCGCAAGCTGGTCTTTGGTAACGTCAAGAGAGTCTTTATAATCTCTTATATTCTTTGAAAAGTTAATTGAATTGTCCGCTTCTTTTTTGCACAGCGTTTTGAAAGTTTCCAAATCTTTATCGTCCAGCATCATACCGCTTTTGCGGAAGCCTATCATGGTATCTTTAAGCATTTTTGTTTCTATCGGCGGAAGCTTTGGGTTTGTGTCGGCGTAATCTTTGAAAGCTTTATAAATATCTCTGCGCGTTGCAACATCAATGAGATATTGGCTGATTTGCTGCTCAAGAACAAGCGCGGTATTGCGCAGCTCTTCGTCGTCGGAAACATAGGCCAAAAAGCCTGCCTGCCCGATTGACTGGGAATATTTGTCAAACGCGTCGTCATAGGCAAGAAGAGTGTTGTCAAAGGTTCTGTCTTCTTTTTTGATTGCGACTATTTTTGCAAGGTCCGCTTCAAGCACTTTACGCGCGGCGGCTTCGTCAGGTATCAAATCCTTTGCTTTATAGTCAAAGTGAAGCAATCCGTCTGCGTTGAACATTTTATTTGTCATTGTATTCTCCTGAGCGGCAATGTTTACGGACAAAAATAATAAAGATAAAAATATCGGTATAGATTTCATATATATTCCATAAGCATCAGCTGTCTAATTTTGTTATAATATTTTATAAAATAATGTCCCTGCTTTTACAGGACAAATTTACTTAATAAAGAGAGAACACAAAAATGTACGAAGCGTTTGTACCTAAGGAAATTTTCCTTACAAAAGGTGTAGGCAGACACAAAGAAAAGCTTGCAAGTTTTGAGGAAGCACTCCGAGATGCAAAGATTGCAAAATTTAATCTGGTGCCGGTATCAAGCATTTTCCCGCCCAGATGCAAAGTTGTCTCAGTAAGTAAAGGTTTGCAAAGTTTAAGCGCAGGCCAAATTCTGCATTGCGTAATCAGCAGAAATACCAGCAACGAAAACAGACGTTTAATTTCGGCTTCGGTAGGCCTTGCTATTCCTAGGGATAAAAACACACACGGATACATTTCAGAACACCACAGCTTCGGCGAAGCCGACCAAAAAGCCGGCGACTATGCTGAAGACCTTGCGGCCATGATGTTATCTACAACACTGGGTATTGAATTTGATAACAATACCACCTGGAACCAAAAAGAGGAAATCTGGAAAATGAGCGGTAAGATTGTTAAGACTACCAATATCACTCAGTCGGCGTTTTGCGTTGACGGAGTTTGGACAACGGTAGTTGCAGCCGCCGTGTTCGTAAGATAATTGACGGGATTATATGAAAAGTAAAAAAGCTGAGCAGTTCCTTGCCGTGGAGGGAGATAAGCCCCCTCTGGGTAAGTGTCGTTTTGCGGTAATCCCGGTGCCATATGAACGCACTGTTTCATACGGTTCCGGTACGGAAAAAGGCCCCGCGGCCATAATAGAAGCCTCCCCTCAGATAGAACTGTGGGACGAAGAAACAAAAACGGAAACCTGGAAAGAGGGTATTCATACGTTCCCTGCAATAAATTGCAAAGGCAGCGAAAAGGCCGTTTTTGAAAGAATTGATAAATTCGTTGAAAAGTATATTTCAGAGAATAAGGCTCTGCCGATTTATTTGGGCGGAGAGCACTCAATTACTCAGGTTTTGAGCGCCCCTTATATCAGAAAATACAAAAACAAACTTTCGCTTCTCCATTTTGACGCTCATGCGGACCTCAGGGAATCTTATTTTGGAGATGAAAGATCCCATGCGTGCGCTTTGTACCCCGCTTCCAAAAAAGTAAGAGTGGTACAGGTAGGCATAAGAAGCGTAGGCTCCGAAGAGAAGCAAAATATTAACAGCGGCAACGTTAAGACTTTTTTGATGCACGAGCATCCCGATGTAAAAAAGTTAATTCCACAGGTGCTTAAGAACTTAACCGATACCGTTTATATGACGATTGACGTTGACGGTTTTGACCCTTCTGTCGTGCCCGGAACAGGCACGCCCCAACCGGGCGGTTTTACCTGGTATGACGCTCTGGCAATATTTAAAGCAGTATGCCAGAACAAGAATGTGGTTGCCATTGACGTTGTGGAAACAGCCCCGGTAAAAGGCAGCAATATATCGGAATTCAACGTTTCCAAACTTGTTTACCGCTTGATGGGATACATAAGCACTAAATAAGTCGTCTGAAACTATTTAAACCCCCGCTTTATGCTAACGACGGGGGTTTTCTTTCGGCAAAATTCCGCTGCTTCTTTATATGTTGTATCAAACCGTATCTGATTTGCTCCGTTATTTTTGGTCTACTGCCATAATTCCTTTTTTGACTTAGCTTAATTCCAAAGGTATCACTTAAAGCTTGCAATTATCTGTCTGATATTTTTGTGTGATTGATTCCTTTAAAATGCGCACAAATATTTTTTGCAGCTTCTTTGTTTTAAAATCTTATAACTTTTATTTTTGTTTTTTATTTTGCTTAATTTTGGCAAACGAAATTTCTCTACTTTAAAAGTTAGTTTTGCTAATAAACTGACTCTAAAACGCATTATGTCCATAAAATAGAGCCGAACATTCCGCATCTTGTTCCCAAAATGGCTTTCTTTCGCCAAAAATACCCCGTAAACACGTTTTTGCTGGTGCTCGGCTACAGTTTATTGTTTATTACAAAAAGGACTAAAATAGGCTTGGTTACGCCAATTCTGTTTTTTCTCCGTCGGAGAGTTTTGGGCTTGTCGGGTTGATTTTAAAGAAATTTTCCAAAAGGCAAAGTTTTCATGTGAAAACTGCCCTAAATTACAATTTTTGACAAATCTTAATTTATGCGTTTGTTAAAAGTGTTGGTTTCCGATTTTTTGGAAAAAAGATTTTTTAGATTTTATAATTTTTACGCAAACAAAAACCCCGCAGCCTAAAAACAGCTGCGGGGCCAATAAACTTAAAATTTATAACATTTTGCTTTTAAGTCTTTCCGCTATGGATTCCAGTTCGTCATTTGAATTATAGTGGATTATAAGAGTTCCTCTGCCTTTCTTTGCGCTTTCCTTAAGCTCAACTTTTGTTCCAAGGGATTCCTGTAAACTGTGCTCAAAAGAAAGAGTATCGGGCGCTTTCTCCGCTTTTTTTGTTTCTTTGGGGGACATTATTGCTCTGGCAGCGCTTTCCGCCTGTCTTACAGACATCTTTGATGTAAGCATCTTTTTGAAAAGGAACTCCCTTTTCTGAGTGTCGGATACCATAAGCAATGCTCTTGCGTGGCCTTCCGTAAGGTTGCCTTCGCGGATTGCTTCCTGTATTTCCGGTTCAAGCGACAAAAGCCTTAAAGAGTTTGAAACAGCGGCTTTTGATTTACCGCAGTATTCTCCCAATTCTGTCTGGGAAACGCTGAACTTTTGCATCAGGCTCTTATAACCTAAAGCCGTTTCAATAGGGTTCAAATCTTCTCTTTGTATGTTTTCAATCAAAGCTAAAGCGCACATTTGTTTATCATCAAGTTTTGTATGTACAATGGCGTCTATGTCTTTAAATCCCGCCAGCTGTACGGCTCTGAAGCGCCTTTCGCCTACTACCAATTCGTACTTATCAAGACCACCGTCATAAACTACTACAACCGGCTGCGTAAGCCCGTGTTGTTTTATTGATTGTGCCAGTTCCTGAAGGCTTTCCTCATTAAATGTTTTGCGCGGCTGATAGCGGTTAGGGATAATTTTATCCAAATCTATTTTTTGGATATTCCCTTTGCTTTCTCCTGCTGCCTGTATGGGTTCGTTATTGCCCAAAAGAGCTTCTAATCCTTTGCCTAAAGCCTGCCTCATAGTTATCCTCCGAAATCGTAATTTTCGCCCTGGACCGCATAATTGTAATCAACGTAGTCTTTTGGGTTTGCCCCTCTTCTTACCAGAAACTCAACCGCCAATTCCATATAGGCTTTTGTGCCGCGGCATGAAGGGTCATATTCAAATATGCTCTGCCCGAAACTCGGCGCTTCGGCAAGGCGTATGTTCCTGGGGATCGGCGTTTTGTAAACCTTATCCCCGTAAAATTTGCTTATTTCTTCTTTTACTTGGTTGGCAAGATTCATTCTTGCGTCATACATCGTAAGTATGCCGCCGTCAACCTTAAGCTGGGGGCTTAAAAATTGTTTAACTTTACCGGTTGTGTTGATAAAGTGCGCCAAACCCTCCATTGCATAATATTCGCACTGCACGGGGGTTATTACGCTGTCCGCCGCCACCAAAGCATTTACCGTAAGCAAACTTAAAGAGGGGGGACAATCTATAAGAATAAAGTTATACATCTTCTTTACCGTTGAAAGGGTTTCTTTAAGTATTTTTTCCCTGTTCGGCACCCCTACCAATTCAACTTCCGCGCCTGCCAGGTCTTTGCTTGCGGGTAAAAGGTCAAGCATTTCATTGCTGGTTTGTCTTACCACTTCCTTAAAAGAAGCCGTCTTCATAATAAGGTGGTAGACAGATTTCTCCCCGGGTTTTAACGTAACGCCAAGGCCGCTTCCGGCATTGCTTTGCGGGTCAAAATCCACAAGGAGCACCTCTTGCCCTAAGCAGGCAAGAGCGTACGAAAGGTTAACTGCCGTCGTAGTTTTACCCACGCCGCCCTTTTGATTTGCCACACACACTATTTCGCCCATTATAATCTCCTAATGCAGATATTTAATATAAAATTTTTAATTAAGTCAACTGTTTCGTTTTCACATGGAAACTTTTTATTTGCTTGGTTTGTGAATAATTTTCACGTGAAAACATTGTAAAAGATAGGCAAACAAACTTTTGAGGGGGTAAAACCTGTGCATAAAATTCAGCTCTCAAAGCAAATTTATATGAACATTCGGCTGCCTGTTGATAAAAAAGGCCTGCCGTTTAAGCAGGCCTTTAAGATTATTTGATAATTTTTATTCTTGATAACGGCCAGTGTACAAACCACGCTTTGCCTTTTACGTTGGCTTCAGGCACGGGTCCCCAGAAGCGGGAATCGCAGGATTCATCCCTGTTATCGCCCATTACGAAATATTCATTGGGGCCTAATGTAACCGGGCCGAAGAAATCTCTCAAATATATACCGAGTTCATTTTCAAGCTGTCTGTTTTCCCAAAGCGTTTGATATTCCTGGGGGGACATCGGCATCGGCATTTCGTGTCTGTCTAAATCTTCATATTTTTCGTAAGGGAAAGAAGGCAGAGGTGCATGGTTTATATAAATAACTTTATTTTTTACTTCTACCGTTTCACCAGGCAACCCTATTACTCTTTTGACAAAATCTCTTCCGTATTGCGGCCCGCCGCAGTTGATTTGCTGTGCGTCTTCTGCGGGGAATTTAAAAACTATAACGTCGTAGCGCTTTATTTTGTTGAATTTTATAACTCTTTTTTGGCCGTAAGGCAGCCTGATGCCGTAAGTGATTTTGTTGACGAACAAATTATCGCCTTCTTTAAGAGTATCGCGCATTGAAGCAGACGGGATTTTGAACGCCTGCATAAAGAAGAACATAATGAATGCCGCAGCAAATGCGGCAAAATATATTGTGTTTGCCCAGTCTAAGACGGAGGCGTATAAAGCTTGTGATTGTTTTTCGTCCGCTTTTGCGGCTTTGTGCGCCAGATACCACGCGCCCGCGACGCTCAGCACGGTTATAAGCGCAAAACCTTTTGCGCCCAAGCCGCCTTCAACGCCGTTTGTCTTCATAAAATTGATCAGGTAAAAAACAAGACCGCCCGTTATAAGCGCAAAGGCAACGTTCCAGATTTCAAAAAATATCTTTTTCTTTAAAACATTTTTCTTCTGCAAAAACTTTGTTACTAAAGCAAATATTAAGGCTATAACGCCTATAATAAATAATTTCTCTTCCATTTTATCCTCTTTATCCTCTGTTGATTGCTTCTTCGTTTAACTTTTTAAATCTGTTTCTTATCATAACCTTTATTACGTCCCACAGCCACGGTATGTTTTCTACCGTAAGTTTGAGCAAATACAGCATTCTTACTGTTAAACGTTTGTTTTGCGGTTGCATAGGCGTTCCGCCTGCGGCCAGCCATTGCTTATAATAACGTCTCCAGGCGAAGCTGGGCAGATTATTCCAAAATTTGTTTACGCCCATTGTATGCAAAATGTAAGCGTCGCCCGTTTTTACGGGTGAAAGCAGCGGGTGAACGTTATAGGTGCGCGGCAGTGTGCTTGCTTTAAATTTGAAGTTTTGCAGGGCTATATTTATGATTGACTGGTCTATCCACAATATTTTAGGTGCAAGGCTTTGCGTCTGTATAAAGCACCACGAAGCCAAATCTTTATATCCTGGCAGGGAATCGTTAAGCGCAAAGACGCCCGTGTTATAATTTTGTTTTTTGAAATTGAACCCTTTGACTTCCCCGCAGAAGTTGGATGCCACAATATTATCGTCGTGCGCCATGGCAATTCCGGTTTTGTTGAGCTTCAAAATGTTTTCGCATTCTTTTTTAAAAAGCAAATCTATATCAAAAGAAATTACGTTTTTATATTCATTCAGCATATTGAAACATTCATACCTTGCCATGCACAGGCAGGTATAGCGCTGAAGCATTTGCAGATTTGCGGGGTTAAACGGCACGTTGAAATTTTTGAAGGTAACAGGCACGAGAGAGTTTAAAACTTTTTGGTTTTCTTCGGAGATATCTTTTGTAAAAACAATAATATCCGCCCCCGCAAATAATTTGGGGGAATTTTCTTTTAAGCTCAAAAGCGCCGTCGCCAGAGCAAAAGAATGTCTGTTGTCGGCGGCAAAAACTATTGCAAGTTGTTTTTTGTTTACCGTTGCCATTTGTAAAATTATAACAATTTAAGAGACGGCTTTAAATCTAGAAGTTAACAGAAAGCACTTTGACTTCGTACGGTTTCATCTCCAGCGCAAGGCCGTTCTTTTTTGCTTCTGCCGTGGGAATTGAAATTGTGTTTTCCCCCAGTTCTTCATTAACAAAAACGGTATCGGTTTTTGGCAGTTTGTCAAAAGACATAATAAATCTTGCCTTCACGGGCCCGTAGTTTATAACGACGGCAGTGCAGGTTGAAAGCTGCGTCCAGCACCAGGCAAGAATATTTTGATAAGTTCTGTCTTTATCGTTTACGGGGGTTACGCGTTTAAGCGTCCATTGCCCGCCGTGGAAAGTAGGTTTGTTGGTTATAGCAAGGAGTTTCTTGTAAAAGTTAAAAATTCCTTCGTCTTTTATTTTATTCGGCGCGACATATTGAATCGGCAGGCGGAATTTGTCCCCAAAAATCTGCGAAAGCGTGAAAAGTCTTGCGCCCGTAATTGTTGCCGCAACGGTTGCCGCGGCCATTGATTTTTCTCTGCCGAAAGCGGTAATTGGGGCTTCTTCGTCGTGATTTGAAATAAATCTTATAGACCTTTTCTGGTAAAGGTGCTCGGCATTTAAATGCCCCTGAATATCCTGCGGGGTGGAAAGCAGAAGCCTGTCGTAAAGCGTTTTATCATAGGTATAGTCAAAGCCCATTTCCTGCACTTCCCACTCAAGGCCCCAGTAAACTTCGGCCGCAAAAATAAAGAAAGGATACTGCTCTTTTATTTTTTTTATTGCTTCCGGCCAAAATTCGTCTTCGGGGGTTTCTTCCTGGATATATTTGCCCCAAGTTTCGCGGAAAACTTTGTTAATGGTAAGCATTACCATATCGCAGCGCAGCCCGTCGCACATAGAGGCAATGTGCAGCAGGGTATCAAGCAGAAATTGGCGCGCTTTCAGGTTGAAATGGTTTATTTGAACGGTATCCGTCCATGGAGGATAATGCGGATCTCTGCCGTATGCCAGACAGTCGCCTTTTTCGGTTTTAAAAAATTCTCTGGCGTTTTGACAGTTGCTTTTGCTTCTGACAAAAATATCGGGGTCGCTCAGCGTCAGCGGGTTATCTATTGAAAGGTGGTTGCCCGCAAAATCCAAAATAAGAGCAATGCCGAAATCGTTTAATCTTCTTTTAAATTTCAGCAATGCTTCGTCGCCGCCCAAAGACGGATTTACTTTATAGTCAAAAATGGAATACTGCGAACCTATAATATTGTTTTTGGAATAACCGGGTTCTACTTTTGCAAGATAGCTGTTTATGCCTTCGTCGTTTCTTGCAATTTTGCGGGAAGCGGGGCTTTCGGTCCACACGCCCATCAGCCAGACCGCGTCAAAGCCGCCTGATTTAAGGTCAAAAAGATAGCTTTCGGGGACATCGGCCAACGAAATTTCCGCTCCGATATCCTTTCTTATCTTATTTAACCACTCGTGTGTATTGACTTCAAGAATATGAGGGTTAGCTCTCATATTGTTGCCCCTTTTAGATACTAATTTATATCACTTTGAGAGATAAATGTCCATTATTTTTGATAAATATGAATAAATATCAAAAAAATTCTAAAATAAGTCTATGGATAGTTTAGCCCAGATACAGGCAATTTACAATATTGACGTTTCTGCTCTAAGATGCGGATATCGGTTTTTAACCGGCAAAAGAATCAATATGATAAGTGCCGGCTCTTACGGCAGCGGCGTGAGCGAAAGCACGGGATCTCTCAATCTTTATTTTAACGAACTCGGGCTGCGCTCTTCCTGGCAATGCATTGCGGCGGGAGAAGAATTTTTTGCTTCCGCAAAAAGAATTTCTGATTTTTGTTTTACTTCCGGCGGGAATGATGTCGAAAAAGATTTAAAAATTTTTGAAAGAGAAGCTTCCAAGATAAAAATAAACTCGGACTGCGACGTTTTGTATGTTCACGACCATTACGGTTTGATTGCCGCTTCAAAGATAAAGGGCGTTAAAAAAATTTACCGCTGCCATTTTGACCTTTCCCGCGCTCCCCGCGCCGTATGGGATTTTTTAAGGCCTTATATGGAAAGTTTTGATGCCGTTATTTTTTCTTCTCCGCAGTTTCATCATGCGCTTAATGCTGCGATATTCTATATATTGCCGTCAATAAATCCCCTTTCCGCAAAGAACACTTTTGTACCGCGTCCGGCTGCTTTGGAAGTTCTGCGCAGTTTTGGCATACCCGCGGACAAACCGATAATTTCTCAGGTTTCGCGCTTTGACAAACTTAAAGACCCGCTTGGCGTTATTGATGCTTTTAAAATGATAAAAAAAGAGCTTCCGTGTACTTGTGTTTTTGCCGGCGGACACGCGCACGAGGACGTAAAATCTTTTGAACTTTATGATTTATCACGCCAAAAAGCCGCTGGCGATAAAGATATTTTTATTCTTTCCATAGACAGGCAGGATTATAACATTGCCGCCATTCAAAGCATAAGCAATGTTATCATTCAAAAATCTCTCAGCGAAAGTTTTGGTCTTGCTGTTACCGAAGCTCTTTGGAAGACAAAACCCGTCGTTGCAAGCGATGTTGGCGGAATAAAATTTCAGATACAAGACGGGCAAACGGGCCTGCTTTGCAAAGATATAGATGGCTGCGCACGGTCTGTTTTAAAAATTCTTAAAAATAAATCTTTGGCAGAAAAACTCGGGAAAAACGGGCATAATCTTGTCAAAGAAAAATTTCTGATTACCGCCGAACTGCAAAAGCATTTAGAAATCTTTCAAAAAATACTACAATAAAAGTAATCCGCTTTTAAAAAGTTACCGGCAATAAATACTGCGCGGATACAATTAAAAGGTGTTTTATGATACGCAGAGAAGACCATTTTTTAATAGCAGGTTTGGGTTTGGAATTTGCGACAGTTATGTGCATGGGTTGCTTCGGCGGTTATTTCTTGGATAAGAAATATCACAGTTCTCCTTTGTTCACTTTGCTTTTGAGCGCGGCGGCATTTGCTTTCGCAATATATATAGTAGTCAGAACGGCAAAACAAGCCCTCAAAGATGAAGGTAGTAAAAAATGATAAAAGAACTTTTGGCGCACCACATTTTGGATCACGTTTTAAATTTCTCCATTTTCGGCATAAACCTGCCGATCACGTCCCATTCTCTTTTTATGTTTTTCCTCAGCATTATTTTGCTTGTGTTTCTGCCTTGGGCGGTCAGGCTTAAAGGCGGGCTTATTAAAACTGCCGTTGAAGGCTTTGCCGTTTTTGTACGCGACGAAATTGTTGCTCCTAACCTTGGTGAAGAAGGCCGCAATCTTGTTCCTTTTTTCTGCACTTTATTTATTTTCCTGCTGCTTGCCAATTATATAGGAATGATACCGGGTACAAAACTTGTAACTTCCAATATTTCCATAACCGGCGGAATGGCTGTTTTGAGTTTAATTTTAATAGTCGGTTTGAGCATTAAAGAAAACGGATTTATGGGCTTTTGGAAAACTTTTGTTCCGGGCGGGGTTCCTTTTTGGCTTATTCCTTTGCTTTTTCCGCTTGAAATTATCAGTCTTTTGATAAGAATTTTTGTATTGGCTGTCCGTCTTTTTGCGAATATGGTCGCAGGGCACATTATGCTTATAGGTTTATTCTCTTTGATATTTATACTCGGCCAACGCAGCATCGTGATGGGATACGGCTCGGCCGTCCCCGTTTTGGGAATGACGCTTTTTGTGAGTATTTTGGAATTACTTGTCGCCGCAATACAGGCTTATGTTTTTACATTGCTTACGGCTATTTTTGCGGGACTGCAGTTGCACGCACATT
>Ga0183101_1000114_pt2 | contig 40878 bp, 24 predicted proteins | sample Biomet3_FD_127790 | JGI IMG/M metagenome (GOLD analysis project Ga0183101, IMG submission 127790) | Microbial communities from bioreactor (seeded with sewage sludge) at LBNL, California, USA - Biofuel metagenome 3 | ecosystem: Engineered > Bioreactor > Anaerobic > Unclassified ... | reverse complement strand
ATTACACTAAATAAGCGTTAAGCTATTTATTTCCAAAAGCCGGTTCCTTAGGGTAACCGGCTTTTTTTAATAATCTACCCCTCCTAACCTCCCCAAAGGGGGAGAAATATCAGTAAAAAAGAAGTAATAGACATTTTTCAGGATAAATTTTAGACGATTGTTTCTAATGGACATTTTTCAGGGTGTTTATTTCAACACTTTTAGTGAACGGTAGTTTAAATTTCACATTTTTGCAAAAGCTACTCAAACGGAAATAGGCTCTGCTGGAGAGCAACCTATCAGGGATAAAGTAGAAGACCGACGAAAATGTCAATTCAATAGGCTGTGGTAATCATAGCCTATTGATATTTTTAGAGGTCATTTATGCCTTCAAAAACTCATCAATAAATTTCCTTTTTCTTTTATTGGATAGTCCATTATGGTTGCGCAGTTTGTTTTTCAAGTCTGCAAAATGCCCATCAATAGCATTAGTCGTACTGGGAATGTTCAGTTCATAATGATCGTACCACGTAAAAAGCCAGGTTAAGTTGTTCTTCAAACTGCGGTATGCACTCCTGAGCCTTTTATGGGTATAGAATGATTTGTTGCTTATCGGATTGGTTGTCCTTTCATTGAGGAATGTTTCCCATTTTTCAAACCATAAATTTAATGCCCCTACAAACGATTCTTTGTCTGTCTGTTTCATCATATCAATTACTACCATTAGTTCTTGTGCTGCTTTCAGTTTTGGTTTTTTGGTCAAATATCTTCGCATTATGGCAGATTGATGAAATTGGCACATTTGCACAGGAACATCCGCAAAAGACTGTATCAGCCCTTTTCGCCCATCACAAACAATAGCTATGATAGTAAAGCCTTGTTGTTTCAATAATTCAACACCTTGGACATACAAGGCATTGGTTTCATGTCTGACATAATACTTGAGCAGATTCTCTTTAGTGATGGCATCTTTAAAAAGCATTACACCAAAATTCCTTCCCCAATAAGTTGTATCCATCAATATAATAACCGACCGTTTACAAGGTTTGGGAAGAGAGATAGAATGCTTATCTATTCTTCTCTGTATCGTTTTGGAGGAGCATCTATACTTCTTTGAAAGCTGCAAATAGGTCTGTTTTCCATTGATATATTCATCCCATAATTTGGCGTTTTCAATCCTTTCCCCTCCTAAAAAATGTTTACCACATGAATAACATTTATATTGTTGTTTGCCATTTTTAAATCCGTTTTTTCTAACAATTACACTACTACAATAAAAGCACTTTTTTGATTCATAACCTTTGACTCCTTTTAAATGCAGTAATATTAAGCATTTCAGAAGTTTTTATCCTGAAAAATGTCTATTAAGCCTAAACTTATATTAGCTTAAATTAGCTTAATAAACCACAAGCTAATGGTTTCTTTATTCAAGTAATCCTACTTGAATCGGTTTATCATTTTTATTATTTATCATTCAATTCATTGTCTTTGCAAGGCAATCTGATGTGCCATACCGGTTTGTATTGATTTTCACAATCCATAAAACATTCCGTTTGCACTGGTTATAGTCTGAAAAAACAGCATATATCAGCAACAGACTGTAAAATGGTACGGGTTGATTCTTGCATCAGTTTTATATGCCACCGGATGCCTTGATAAAGGAATTTTTATGATTAAAACATTATTTATTAACCATTAAATTTTAAAAAAAATGAGTCTATCAAAAACAGAAAAAATAATTGGAATTATTTTAGCAATATTATTACTGGTTGTAACATTAAACAGCACATTTTTCTTTTTAGGAAAGCTAAAAGTAAGTGTATTAGATTGGGTTGCATTCAATTCCTGTGCACCGACAAGTTTTTTATATTTAAGCTTCTTTATTGTCTTCCTGATCAATAAAAAAGCAACCTGTTTGGTTCTTACATCTCTTCCGACGTTTTTCCTGGGAACAATGTCGATGTTTGTACTGCCATGGAATGGCGACTATTTATTTGCGCATATCGGTCATATTATTATGACCCTGAATCTGATTTGGGTATTTTATATTGTTTTAAAGCATAAAAACTTTAAAGCATTGGCCATTGGTCTTTTAATAGGTATGTTGATTTTTGTCCCTTACATAGCCTATGTCGAGACGTATAATCAGGCTCATGCAAAAGAAATGTCCAGGCTGTTTCAACAACCATAAATAATTTACACAACCGCAGCAAAACAAGATATACTTCACGTTCTCTTGCGATATCTTGTGAATTCTGCCAAAAGCTAATATCCTTGTTTGTACGCAAAATTATTAATTGCACGAACTTGGATATTAGCTTTTGTATTATGATGAAAATGGAGTTTGCCTCAGAATAAACAGCTTTAGTTGTTAACCTTATAAAAAATATTTTGTTTTCATCCCGATTTATTTTAGTAACTTTATGGCCTAGTTTTTTAACTAAATTTTTTAATCCATGGAAAGAATTTACCGTTATCAAAATTACGATATGCTTCAGGCTACTCTGATCATTGTCGGTTTTTTCCTTCTGTCTGTCGAAGATTTTAGGAAAAACAACACGCGCTATGCGTAAACATCCTAACATGGCACGCGCTATCCGGAACAATATGCGCCGACCATTGAATAAAGCAAATAAACAATATTGTTCAAACTGTTTTTGTGCATCTTACATCCATTAATTACTTTTCTCCTTATAAAAAATTTTAACACTTGTTAACGTTTAAAAAAAATGTTTATGTTTGTACCCGGAAATTATTTTTAATCCTTTGGAAATAACTGTTTCCAAAAAGTTTCATAATATTAATAATCACAAACAAACCACAATGAAAAAAATCATTACGTTATTCAAACACACGTTTTTAGTGTGCGTTTTGTTATTTGCCTTTTCGGCAATGGCTCAACGCTCGGTAAATACGTATTCCGATAGCTGGGGCAAGCAAGGCTTTACGCTTCTGAAATCGGATAATGCAAGTGTACAGGTCAATTTTTCCATATCGGAATTTGCCCTTAACACGAAAAACATCAATGGAGAGAACCTTCAAAACATTGAGCTTTCCGGTTGTTTTCTGCCTAACGATGAGGGAGCGCCCGATCTTCCAGGTAATGGCCGTTATATTGCCATTCCTCAGGGAGCCGTAGCTACCTGCAAAATTCTGGCAAGCCGTACCGAAACATTTCACAACGTGAACATGGCTCCGGCATTCAAAATTCCCTGGGATAACGATAAAAGCCCTTTGAAATACGCTAAAAGTTCAAAGTATTTCTCCAAAAGCGCTCTTTATCCCGAAAAATTTGTACAGATTTCCGAACCCACCCAACTCCGTGGAGTAGACGTGGTAATGCTTGGTATTACCCCGTTTCAGTACAATCCTGTAACAAAAGACCTTATCGTTTACCGCGATTTAAAGGTAGAAGTCAGCTATAAAGGCGGAAACGGACATTTTGGCGACGACCGCTTGCGTAGCCGCTGGTTTGATCCTATTCTCCAGGATGCTATCCTGAACCAGGAATCGCTTCCAACCATAGATTATGGCAAACGTGCTACCGAAATGGCAGGACAAAAAGAAGTAGGTTGCGAATACCTGATCATTGTTCCTACCAACCCTGAATTTGCACAATGGGCAGATTCCATCAAAGAATTCCGTACACTCCAGGGTATCAACACCCAGATAAAAACTCTTACCGAAGTTGGTGGAAACACTTCTACAGCTATTAAAAATTACATCACCAATGCATTTAACACCTGGACCATTCCGCCGGTAGCCGTTCTGCTTTTAGGCGATTATGGCTCAAGCGCTACCAACAGCATTACTTCTCCGATGTGGGATAACTATTGCGTGTCGGATAATATTTATTCCGATGTGAACAATGACATGATGCCCGACATTATTTTCTCACGTATTACAGCAAATAATGCCAGTCAGTTACAGGTAATGGTAAGCAAAGGTTTAAATTATGAGCGTAACCCACCAACCAGCGCCGATTATTATCATCACCCTATTACTGCCTTAGGTTGGCAAACTGAACGCTGGTTCCAGTTATGTTCCGAAATCGTAGGCGGTTTCTGGCACAATGTACTTGGAAAAGATCAGGTACGTATCAATGCCGTGTACCAAGGCAATCCCGCCAGCGACCCCTGGTCAACAGCATCAAATACTAATCAGGTAATAAACTATTTTGGGCCTAGTGGTTTAGGATATATTCCGGCAACTCCTCAGGGACTTGGCGGTTTCAGCGGCGGTACTCCTGCACAGGTAGTTACTGCCATCAATAATGGAGCATTCATCCTCCAACACCGCGACCATGGTTATGAAGATGGCTGGGGTGAACCCGGTTTTAATAGTAGTCATATTAATCAGCTAACCAATACTGATTTAACCTTTGTTTATTCCATCAACTGTCTGACAGGAAAATACAATTATTCTCCGGCATGTTTCGGCGAAAATTTCCATCGTTATACCAAAAATGGAAATAATTCCGGAGCCCTTGGATTTGTTGCTCCTTCAGAAGTTTCGTATTCCTTTGTAAACGACACCTATTGCTGGGGAATGTATGATAACCTGTGGCCAAACTTTATGCCAGCTTACGGAACTACTCCTGCTTCAAGAGGTATGTTGCCTGCCTTTGGGATGGCTGCCGGTAAATATTTCCTCCAGCAATCCAACTGGCCTTATAATACCGATAACAAGGAAGTAACCTATTATCTTTTCCACGCTCATTGCGATGCTTTCTTAAATTTATATTCAGAAATACCTCAAAACCTGACCGTACAGTACGATCCTGTTATATTAAGCGGTTTAACTTCATTTGAAATTACGGCTAACGAAGGCGCTTTCATTGCTTTGACAGCCAATGGTGAAATTCTCGGAACAGCTACTGCAACCGGAGCTCCGGTTACAGTTACTTTCCCAGCCCAACTCCCCGGCACAAACGTAGAAATCACCATTACCAAAGAAAATTATTATCGGTTCCACCATACCATCCAGGTTATTCCTCCGACAGGAGCCTATGTAATCAAGGATACTTATGCTGTAAACGATACCATTCTTGGTAACGGAAACGGACAGTTGGATTATGGTGAAAACGTTAACCTTTCACTTGGAATGAAGAATGTAGGTTCGGAAGATGCTACCAATGTCGTAGTTACTATTTCCAGCGCCGATTCTTATGTTACCTTAAGCGATTCTACCGAAACCTTTGGAAATATTCCTGCTAATGGTTCTCTTTACATCGCCAATGCATTTACATTTACAGCAGCCAACAATGTTCCCGATAATCATTCCATTTTATTCAATATTTCGGCTACTGACGGCACTAATGTCTGGGAAGGAACGATGACTATTACCGCTCATGCTCCGGTTTTGCAGGTTGGAACAATGACGGTATCCGACCCGAATGGAAATAATAACGGTCGCCTTGATCCGGGTGAAACCGCCGACATTATCATTACAACCACTAATACAGGAAGCAGCACAGCAGCCAATACTCTTGCTACTCTCGCTTCAACTAGTGGCTATGTTACCATTAATTCAGGCACTTTCACTTTAGGTAACGTTGTTCCCGGAACTCCGGTAACGGCTACCTTTAACATTTCTGTTGACCCTACAGCTCCTATTGGTTCGGCAATTGAATTAAACTATACGGCTACTTCAGGACAATATTCTGCTGCTAAAGCATTTACCACTAAAGTTGGTTTGGTCGTCGAAGACTTTGAATCGAATGGCTTTACTCATTTTTCATGGACTCAAGGTGGTAACCAACCCTGGACAATAACTAATGTTGATCCTTACGAAGGGGTTTACAGTGCTAAATCAGGAACAATTACAAACAGCCAGAAATCACAGTTATCATTGGTAATGGATGTGGCAGTGGCCGACAGTATTTCCTTCTATCTGAAAACTTCTTCCGAAAGCGGATGGGATTATCTTAAATTCTATATTGATGCTACGATGATTAATAAATGGTCGGGTGAAACTCCGTGGACCAGAGTGGTTTTCCCTGTTACTGCCGGAAATCATACCTTTAAATGGGAATATATGAAAGATAATAGTCAATCCAGCGGAAGCGATTGCTCATGGTTAGATTTCATTGTCTTCCCGGCCACACAAAGCATTCAACTACCAAATGTTAGTGGTATTATTACCTATGCCAACACGGCTAATACTCCGTTAAGCGGACTTACCGTTAATCTGAAAAATGCTTCCGGAACCGTTGTGGGAACATCTACTACCAATGCAACCGGTGCTTATAATTTCACTAACGTTTCTGCCGGCAATTATACTCTCGGAGTTTCTACCAACAAAATCTGGGGTGGCGTTACAGCTACTGATGTGCTGCTTTATCGCAAGCATGTTGCCAACGTTACCATGTTAACCGGTATTTACTTAGCTTCAGGTGATGTAAATGCTTCGGGAAGCCTCAGCGCTGCCGATATTCTGTTGATCAGAAAACGAATTGCTTTTGTTACCAATTCATTCCAAACCGGCGACTGGCTATTCAACAATACTCCGATTACTGTAAGCACGTCAAATGTTGTTCAGAACTTTAACGGCATCGTTTATGGCGACGCCAATGGTTCATACATACCAACCGAAACCAAATCCACCCTTGCTCAGCAAGGTCTGATGAATCTCGGAACTGTCGATGCAACCAAAGGCGATGTAATTGTTCCAATCCATGTTTCTGATATTCAAAATATGGGTTCATTCCAGTTCACCGTTCAATATGATGCTACTAAATTACAGTTAGCTGATGTTACCGACTGGTTTGCCGGAATCAACGACGTTACCATCGGTTCTCCCGCTCCGGGATATATCACATTTGTTTGGGCTGCCGACGTTAACGGTATCAATATTTCCGATGACGTATTATGCAACATCCACTTTACCTCCAATTCGGTGGATGGCTCTGCCCTATCGTTCGTAAGCAATCCTACAAAAATTGAATTCAGCGATTATGAAGGTAATTTATTCACTCCCGAATTTGCAAACGGAAGCGTTGGCTCAATAACCGGTATCGGTGAACTCAGCCAGAACGGTTTGAATATTTATCCTAATCCAAGCAACGGTAAATTTACCTTAACATTTAATTCTGAAAAAGAATCGGTTAACATTAAAATTGTGAATACTCTCGGCAAAGTGATATTTGAAGAAAACAATGTTACCATTTCCGGTAACCTCTCCAAAACCATTGATTTGAGCAAACAGCCCAAAGGAATTTACATGTTATATGCCGACGATAATCAAAAGGTTATTATTCAAAAAATAGTAATTGAAAAATAATTTCGCAACTATTTAAGGAATAGTATCTTATTAATTAAAAGCCGCCTCATGAAATGATTGAGGCGGCTTTTTTTTGTATTATCTGTAAGAAAACGGATGAACATAAAATCTTTTACCTACTTTTGAGAAGTTTTTTAATTGATCCATGTATCAAAAAACAATTTATCACTTAATAACTCACTAATAATCAAACATGAAAAAATTAAACAAATTATTTATTTTATTTATCATCCTGCTTTCAGGCACTACAATGCTTTTTGCACAATCAGCGGGTACAAAAGGAAACAAAAAAGCGCCTCCTCAAAGAATCACGGTAGACACCCGGGTGGATAACATGGTTTATTGGAAAAATATGGCACGACTCGGTCTGGTACCGGTTGCACCTGATGTTACTGTTGAAAAAGGCACTTTTACAGGTAGCAAAATCAAGGCGAAATCGGTTATCACCGACGATTCCCCTGATGTTCCTTTAACTACTGAGAATTCGACGCAGAGTGAAAACTCCATTTTTGCCGATCCTAACGACAAAAATCACGTTTTGAATTCCAACAATTCTACCGAAAATCCCGTAGGAAACCTTTATGGCGCCAACGACTTTTTCACTTTCGATGGTGGAAATACCTGGGGCGGCGAAATAGAAGGCGCAGGTGGCGGCAATTCGGGCGATCCAACGACAGCTATCAGCAATACCGGAAGAATGTATGTTGGATATATTCACAACAATTATGGACAAGGTATTTCGTATTCTACCAACGGTGGACAAAGTTGGTCAACCAAATTAGTAGCTCCCAATCCAGGAAGCATGCTCGACAAAAACCACCTGTGGATCGACAACAGTACCACAAGCCCTTATGATGGTTATGTGTATGATGCATGGACTGCTTTTGGCGGATCTCATAATAATCAAATCGAAGTAAGTCATTCAAGCGACGGTGGTTTAACCTGGTCAACGGGCTTAAACATCAGTGCAGCTATTAATGCCGGCAGCCATAACCAGGGCGTAAATCTTCACACCGGACCTAACGGCGAAGTATATGCTATTTGGGCCGTTTACGACTCCTGGCCTTCCGAAGAAACAGCTATTGGTTTTGCAAAATCAATGGATGGCGGTGCGACATTTACCACCGCTCAACGTATTATTACCAACATCCGCGGTATCCGTACTTCGGGAACAAGTAAAAATCAACGTGTTAACTCGTTTCCATCCATGACGGTGGATATCAGTAACGGACCAAACCGTGGCACCATATACGTAGTTTGGACTAACATTGGTGTACCCGGTGTAAACACCGGTTCCAGCATTGACGTTTACATGATAAAATCGACCGATAATGGTACTACCTGGTCCACACCTTCAAGAATTAACCAGGATCCCACAGGATTGGGCAAACAACATTATTTCCCATGGATTTGCTGCGACCCGGTTTCCGGAACATTAAGCTGTATTTTTTATGACGACCGTAATGTTTCAAGCACAAAATGTGAAGTATATGTGGCTAACTCCAAAGACGGTGGTCAAACCTGGGAAGACTTTAAAGTGAGCGATGTTTCCTTTACTCCTACTCCAATCCCCGGTTTAGCCGATAGTTACATGGGCGACTACCTCGGTATTACAGCTCAGGATCGCAAAGTATATCCCGTATGGAGCGATAACCGTTCGGGCGTGGTAATGGCATATTCATCTCCTTTTGAAACCGGACCTCCGCCAAACCAACCCTGGGTTATTTTCCAATCGTATCAAGTAAATAATGCCGATGGCTATCTTAAAAATGGCGAAACCGCTCCTTTGAATTTTTCAATGGTTAATATCGGCGATCAGCCAACAACCAACGTTGACGTTACCATTTCATCAAGTTCGCCTTTTATTCAAATCAGCGATAGTACCGAACATTTTGGTGATTTCGCGGTAAGCGATACCATTACAATAAACAATGCGTTTACCATCACCGCCCCCGACGGCATACCCAACGGTACAAGCATTCCGTTTACCGTTACGGCTACCGATGGCGACAGTACCTGGATAAGCAATTTCAACGTCATTGTCCGTGCTCCTCAATTTGCTATCGGCGGAATGGTTATTTCGGACCCCACCGGAAATGGAAACGGAAGCCTCGATCCTGGCGAAACCGTTGATATTCATATTTCTACCACCAATGCCGGCGGAGTTCCTATTGCCAATTCTCTGGCTCAACTCCAATGCTCCGACCCGAACATTACCGTAAATAGCGCTACCTATACTATTGACAGCCTTGCTGCCGGACAAACGGTGGATGCCATTTTTAATATTACTGTCAGTCCCAATGCTCCGATAAATTCACAGGTAAGCCTGAATTATTCAATCGCTTCCGGTTTATACAATGCTCAGAAACTTTTTACCAAAAAAATTGGTTTGATTGTTGAAGATTTTGAAACCGGCGACTTTACCCATTTTACCTGGATTCAGGGCGGTACTCAACCCTGGACCATTACCAACGTACTTCCTTACGAAGGTGTATATAGCGCAAAATCAGGAACCATTTCCAATAGCCAAAACACAACCCTGTCGCTACAAATCAATGTAACCGCCGCAGATAGCATTTCGTTTTATTACAAAACTTCTTCTGAAAGTGGCTGGGATTATCTGAAATTTTATATTGACAACACGAATATTGGACAATGGTCGGGAGAAACCCCCTGGTCGAGAACTGCTTATCCGGTAACTGCTGGAAATCATACATTTAAATGGGAATATATGAAAGATAATAGCGTGTCAAACGGAAGCGACTGTGCATGGTTAGATTTTATCGAACTTCCCACCTCTGTTCCTACGGGAGCAAATGTCAGCGGTACGATTACCTATGCCAACACCGCCAACACCCCATTAAACGCTCTTACTGTTAAGCTTAAAAACGGTACAGGAACCGTTGTCGGTACCACAACAACCAATGTCACAGGAAATTATTCATTTTCTACCGTTCCTGCCGGTAATTATACCTTTGAAGTTACAACAACCAAGCCCTGGAATGGCGTTAGCGCTGCGGATGTTTTATTATTCAGAAAACACATTGCCAATGTTCAGTTTTTAAACGGCATTTACCTGGCTTCCGGCGACGTAAACCTGTCGGGCAGCCTGACTGCTGCAGATGTTCTCATAATGAGGAAACGTATTGCAAATGTAATCAGCGAATTTCCATCCGGTAACTGGTTGTTCAACAACCTTCCCTTTACGGTAGGCAACAACAATGTTACTCAAAACTTCAACGGAATTGTTTACGGCGATGCCAATGGTTCATACATTCCAACGAAAGGCAAATCGCTGGAAATTAAACAGCTTGGCGTAATCAGTATAAAACCCGTGGATGCTGTCAAAGGTGAAATAGCTGTTCCTGTTTATGTCTCAGGAATTCAGAATTTAGGTTCGTTCCAGTTCAGTCTTCAATATGATGCTAATAAATTAAAACTGAAAGATGTTTCCAACTGGTATCAGGGCATCGAATCGGTTACAGTGGGTAATCCTACACCCGGAATACTAACATTTGTTTGGGCTGCCGACGTCAACCCCATCAATATTACCGATGGCTTGCTTTGCAACATTTTGTTCACATCTAACTCTACCGATGCTTCAAATCTGAAATTTACCGAAAGTCCAACCAGCATTGAATTCGGCGATTACGACGGTAATTTATTCACTCCTCAATTTGTTAACGGAAGCGTTAGCTCAGCTACAGCTATCGGCGAACTTAACCAAAACGGACTGGATATTTTCCCAAATCCCGGAAAAGGAATTTTTGTAGTAAAACTCAATTCTAAAAATGAATCAGTTAATATGAAGATTGTCAACTCACTGGGTAAAGTTGTTTGGGAAGAGAAAAAAGTTCCGGTAACGGGCAATCTTTCCAAAACTATTGATATCAGCAACCAGCCACAGGGAGTTTATATGTTAAGTGTGGACGACAATAAAGCAATTACCAATCAAAAAATCGTTATCGAAAAATAATTCTGCATTTTTCGCATCAACTATTATATTTTTCTTACCACCGGCTCTGCAAAATGTCAGAGCCGGTTTTTTTATGTCTCATTTTTCTTAAGATTTTTTGATAAAATATTGAGCACTATTGATCTTTTATCTACATTTGGGCGCGTGTTTAAAATTTTTTTCAGGAAATTTTTAAACACGTGTATCTTAATTTATTAACAAATCAACACATATCAAATGAAAAAAACGTTACTACTGCTTTTATTCGTATTTTCTTTACTGATAATAAAAGCTGAAATCATTGAAAAGGTATATTATTTCAATGATTACAAAATTACCAATCACGGAAATTATCAAACCATCTCCTTTCCCAATACGTTGGTAACAGGATTGGAAGGCGAGCCGGCTTTGCCATATTGCAGTGTTTCCCTGATTCTTCCTCCGGGTCAATCCGCCGAATCTATCGAATTTATCGGACAGGAAGAAACCACCATTAACGGTACATTTCTGATGTATCCTCAACAGGCGGTTCGTCCAATTTCCAAAGGCAGTTCCGGAAAATTTCTTAAAAACGAAGCGGTATATTCGCAAAATGCAAAATATCCGGCCACTTCTACCGGGCATTTATCCACACAGTTTATGAATGGTTTTTCCTTTGGTTTATCGGCTTTTACACCCGTAAAATACAATCCATCGAACGGAACCGTAACTTTTTACAAAAAAGTAATCATACGCATCTACACCAAAAACGAAGGTAAAAGCGCCAGTGCCTTGAACAACATTACTTCAAGCAAGGAAATTTTGACATCGGTAAGCAAATTAGCCCAAAATCCCGAAGCCATGTACGCCTATCCTTCGCGCAAAAGCCGCAACGACGATTATCAGTTGCTCATCATCACCCCAACAGCATTCCAATCTGCTTTTCAGCCATTGATTGATATGTACAAAATCAGAGGTGTCAAAGCGTTAACCGTTACCAAGGAATATATTTCATCCAACATTAGCGGTCAGGACGTTCCCGAAAAAATGAGAAATTATATCATTCAGGAATATCAAAATCATGGCATCGAACATGTTCTGCTTGCAGGAGATGTTGACCAGATTCCTTACCGCGGATTTTATTGCTATGTTACCTCCGGCGGTGGTAATCAGGAAGATTCTAACATACCTACCGATTTATATTTTTCGTCCCTCGACGGTAACTGGAATACCGACGGCGACAATAAATGGGGCGAAATCGGAGAAGACGATCTTATTCCCGAAGTATCCGTTGCCCGTATGACGGCAAGCAATCTTACCGAACTCAATCACATGATCAACAAAACGATTTCCTACCAGAGCACTCCGGTTTTAGGCGAAATGACTCATCCGCTGTTTGCAGGCGAACATTTATATGATAACCCGAATACCGAAGGAAGCCAGTATCTCGAATTATTAATCGGACATCATGAAGATAATGGCTACACCACCGACGGCGTTACACCCGACAACAATATTGAAAAAATGTATGATGAAGTATCGTACTGGTCGGGTACCGATCTGATTAATCACCTGAATCAGGGAAGAAGTTTTCTGCATCATTCCGGACACGCCAATGAAACCTATGTAATGAAACTCTCCAACAGCGACATTACCGATGCTAACTTTTCTCAACTCAACGGTGTAATTCACAATTATGCCCTGGTTTACACCCATGGTTGCTTGTGCGGATCGTTTGATTATAATGACTGCATAGCCGAAAAAATGGTTAACATCAGCAATTTTGCAGCCGCTTTTGTTGGCAATTCCCGTTTTGGATGGTTCAACGAAGGACAAACCGAAGGTCCATCGATACACTTAGAACGTGAATTTGTTGATGCTATGTATACCGATGGTTTACTGCGTATTGGCAGATCTCATTCAGAATCGAAGGCTATGACCGCTCCCTGGGTAAATGCTCCGGGACAATGGGAACAAGGTGCTTTGCGCTGGTGTTTTTACGATTGCAATGTACTTGGCGATCCGGCAATGGCTATGTGGACCAAAGAACCGATGACCGTTCAGGCAGCCTATCAGGCCGCTTTACCACTCGGTGTTCCCACCCTGCCAGTTACCGTTACTAACAATGGTTCGCCTGTATCTCATGTTAACTGCGTATTAATGAAAAACAATGTTATTCATGGCGTAGCTGCTACCGACGAAACCGGAAACGCCGTCATTACTATTGATCCGGCTTTTACCGATGTAGGTGATGCACAACTTATTATTTCTGGTAATAATTGCCTGCCCCAAACCTTCCCTGTTTCTGTTATTCCTAATGGCGGTTCCTATATTACCTGTGATACCCACGCCATTAACGATACTCTTGGAAATTCCAACGGACAAATTGATTATAACGAAGCCATTTTGGTTTCCCTTGGCATGAAAAACGTTGGTAGCGTTCAGGCCGATAATGTAATTGTTACTTTATCTACAACCGATTCTTACACAAGCGTAGTTGATTCCACCGAAAACTATGGAAATATTGCTCCGAATACTACCATTACCAAACCGTATGGTTTCAAATTTAATGTAGCCGCCAATGTTCCCGATAATCACCTTATTCCTTTCAACATCACCGCTACTGACGGAACCAATTCCTGGTCAAGCTCGATCAATCTTATTGCTCACGCACCGGTTTTGCAGGTTGGCAATATGACCATTTCCGATCCTGAAGGAAACAATAACGGACGTCTCGATCCGGGCGAAACCGCCAATATCACCATTCAGACGACCAACTCCGGTTCTGCCGAAGCTCTTTCAACCCTTGCCACTCTTACTTCTTCCAATGGTAATATTACGATAAATACTCCATCGGCAAACCTTGGTACTATTGCTGCCGGAGCTTCTGCTTCTGCCACTTTCAGCATTACAGTTAGTGCCCTCGCACCCATCGGCAATGTTGTAGATCTTAATTATTCAGTTACTTCCGGTCAGTATCAGGCACAAAAATCATTTTTTGCCAAAGTCGGTTTGGTTGTTGAAGATTTTGAATCGGGTGATTTTACTCATTTTGCATGGACTCAGGGCGGAAATCAACCCTGGACTATTACCAACTCATATCCTTACGAAGGTACTTACAGCGCTAAATCAGGCGCCATCAGCAACAGCCAAAATTCAACCCTTTCGTTGCAAATGAATGTTTCCAATGCAGATACCCTTTCTTTCTATTATAAAACTTCTTCCGAAAGTGGCTGGGATTATCTGAAATTTTATATTGATAACGCCAGCGTAGGACAATGGTCGGGCGAAGTAGCCTGGACAAAAGCAGCTTTCCCTGTTACCGCCGGTAATCATACTTTTAAATGGGAATATATGAAAGACGGCAGCCAGGCAAGCGGAAGCGATTGCGCATGGTTAGATTATATTTTGTTCCCGGCTACTGCACCTTTAGGACAAACAGTCAGCGGAACGGTTACCTATGCCAATACCACCAACACGGCAATGAACGGAATAACCATCAATTTAAAAAATTCGTCAGGAACTACCATAGCAACTACTACTACCAATGCCAGCGGTAACTATTCATTTACCACCGTTCCTGCCGGCAATTATACTTTTGGTATAACAACAACAAAACCTTGGGGCGGCGTTTCGGCTACCGATGTATTGCTCTATCGCAAACACATTGCCAACATTACCCCGCTTACCGGAATTTATCTCGCTTCAGGCGATGTTAACGCTTCCGGAAGTTTATCTGCAGCCGACGTGCTTTTGATCCGCAAACGTATTGCAGCGGTTATCAATTCATTCTCGGTTGGCGACTGGATGTTCAATAATGCTCCTTTTACCGTGGGTAGCAGCAATATAACCCAAAATTTCAATGGTATTGTTTACGGTGATGCTAACGGCTCATACGTTCCAACAACTAAATCATTAGAAACCAATCATCAGGGCATTTTAAGCATTGCATCTGTTGATGTTTCTAAAAACGACATTATTGTTCCGATTAATCTTAACGGCGTTCAGGATATGGGTTCTTTCCAATTTACAGTTCAATACGATCCTTCCAATTTAACTTTTACTGGCGTAGATAACTGGTACAATGGAATTCAGGATGTTACTGTAGGAAATAATACTCCAGGATTTATTACCTTTGTTTGGGCTGCCGATGTAAATGGAATTTCAATGAATGATGCCACACTTTGCAATATTCATTTTGCTTCCACTTCTTCCGCTTCTTCCGCTTTAACATTCGTAAACAATCCTACACAAATTGAATTCAGCGATTACAATGGCAATTTGTTTGTTCCCGACTTTGTTAACGGAACCGTTGGTAGCACAACCGGCATTGGCGAATTAGCATCATCTTCATTATCCGTATTCCCAAATCCTGGTAACGGAATGTTTACCATTGCATTGGATAAAAATGTACAGAATACCGTTAATGTAAAGATTACCAATGCTTTTGGAAAAATAGTTTATCAGGAAAACGGCATTCCTGCCGGAAAAATTTCGGGAACGACTATTGATCTGAGCAAACAACCCAATGGAATTTATATTTTGTCGCTTGAAGATAACAAATCAATTCTACAGAAGAAATTAGTTATCAAAAAGTAAGATTTTTTTAATAAAACCAGTTAGTGATGGCTATTGAATATTTTAATATTATTCAATAGCCATCATTCATAAAATTATCACCCGCTAAAACAAAATACTATGATAAAAATTAACCCTTTAGTAAGTTTATTGATGGGGACGTTGTTCTTTATGCCAGTCCTATCGCATGCTCAGGTTCAAAAAACATCCAAACCCGAAAAAAAAGCCATGCACCAGGAAGTAAAAGGCGATAGTTACATTCCCAATGCGAATCCAAAAACTTCTCCTGCCTATCACTTCAGAAATAGCCAGATTTTCACGACACAGGTTAATGTGAATGCAAATGGACAAAACATTCTGGGCGATGCAGCCAATGAGCCGTCCTTAGCCATTGATCCCACCAATCCTAACCGTATGGTTATGGGTTGGAGACAATTCGATAATGTAAGCAGTAATTTCAGGCAGGCCGGTTGGGCTTATTCTAATAACGGCGGCGTATCATGGACCTTTCCCGGAGTAATCAATCAGGGCGTGTTTCGTTCCGACCCGGTTCTTGATTCGGATACGGCAGGAAATTTTTTCTACAACAGTCTTACGGCTAATAACAACGATTACACATGCAAAGTTTTTAAAATGGAACATGATGGAAATGAATGGGATAATGGAGTACAGGCACAGGGTGGCGATAAACAATGGATGATTGTCGACAAATCCGGAAGCATAGGCACAGGAAACAACTATTCATTCTGGACCTCCTCTTACAGCATCTGTTATCCGGGTCATTTTACCCGTTCCACAAATGGTGGCGCCAGCTTTGAAGATTGTGTTGAAGTGGATGGCGATCCATATTGGGGCACACTTGCCGTCGGCCCCGATGGCGAACTTTATACGGTAGGCTCAAGCAATTATAGTAGTGTTGTGGTAACAAAATCCACCACTGCCCGTAATCCCAATTCTCCGGTTACATGGGATTTCGCTTCCCAGGTAAACCTTGACGGTAATATGTCAGGCTGGTCGGAAGTAAATCCTGAAGGTTTATTAGGCCAGGCATTTATTGGTGTCGATAAATCCTACGGACCGGGAAGAGGCAATGTATATGTATTGGCTTCAGTAGCACGAAATTCAAGTAACGATCCCTGCGACGTGATGTTTAACAAAAGTACTGATGGAGGATTAACATGGGGTACACCCCGGCGAATCAACAAAAATTCAGGAACAACCACTTATCAATGGTTTGGTACCATGTCGGTTGCTCCAAACGGACGTATTGATGTGGTTTGGCTCGATACCCGTAATTCCCCGTCCAATCCAATCTGGTCGCAACTTTATTATTCCTATTCCCTCGATGAAGGTGAAACATGGTCGCCGGATGAACAACTTTCCGTACCATTTAACACACATGTGGGCTGGCCCAATCAACAAAAAATGGGTGATTACTATCACATGATTTCTGATGATAACAGCGCAAATCTTGCATGGTGCAATACATTAAACGGAGAAGAAGATGTGTATTATAGCCGTATTACACCTCCTGTTTCTGCAACTAATAAAACAATTAGCGGGACCATTACCTATGCCAACACAGCCAACAGTCCTCTCAACGGATTGAACGTATATCTTAAAAACAATGCTGGTGCCATCGTGGATACTTCCATCACCAATGCAACGGGCAATTATCAATTTTCAGACGTTCCTTCCGGAAATTATACGCTTGCAGTAACTACAACCAAGCCATGGAATAGCGTTACAGCTACCGATGTCCTTCTTTACAGAAAACATATTGCCAATATTTCCTTTTTATCAGGCATTTATCTGACCTCTGGCGATGTTAACGCTTCCGGAAGTTTAACTGCCGCCGATGTTTTATTGATCAGAAAACGTATCGCAAACATCATTAACTCTTTTCCAAGCGGCAACTGGTATTTCAACAACACGGCAATAGCTATGGATACCACCGATATAATTCAGAATTTCAATGGAATTCTGTATGGCGATGCCAATGCATCCTATATTCCAGTTCAGACAAAGTCAACAGAAATTACAAAAAAAGGTTCTATCAGTATCGAACCGGTATCTGCCGTTAAAGGCGAAATCGTTGTTCCGGTTCATCTGGCAGAAATCCAAAATATGGGTGCTTTTCAATTTAGTATTCAATATGATGCCAATAAACTGAAATTAGCCGATATCACCGATTGGCTTCCGGGGATTACCGATGTAACCGTTGGAAATACTACTCCCGGCATTCTTACCTTTGTATGGGCTGCTGATGTTAATGGCATCAATGCTACCGACAATATTTTGTGTAATATTCACTTTATCTCTGCCTCCACCGAAGGTTCAACTCTTTCGTTTGTTGGCAATCCAACGCAAATAGAATTCAGCGATTACAATGGTAATCTTTTCGCCCCTAAATTGGTTGACGGAAGCATTGGTTCGGCTTCCGGTATTAACAAGATCAATCAAACCGGCCTAACCGTTTATCCCAATCCTAACAAGGGAAAGTTCACGCTAAACTTTAATTCCGAAAAAGAATCGGTAACTATTAAAGTCCTCAATTCACTGGGCACAGTAATTTATGAAGAACAAAATGTTACCATTAGCAATAATTTACCTAAAATCATTGATTTATCAAATCAGCCAAAAGGCGTTTATATGCTGACTGTTGATGATAACCAAAAAACAATCAATCAAAAAATAGTCATTGAAAAATAATTTAAAAACATTCATAATGAAAAAATTACTACTTACAAATTTATTGCTTTTTTGTGTCATTTTTCTAATGGCACAAAATCCACCGGCTTCTTTCGATTTACGAAATTATAACGGTACAAATTATGTATCTTCCGTAAAAAATCAGCAGGGAGGAACATGTTGGACTCACGGAACCATGGCCGCCATAGAAGGAAATTTAATGATGACCGGAGCCTGGACCGCCAATGGTGAAACCGGAGAACCTAATCTTGCTGAGTATCATCTCGACTGGTGGAATGGTTATAATCAACATAATAATGACGATCTTACTCCACCCACGGGTAATGGTCTTGAAGTGCACGAAGGTGGCGATTACCGTGTATCTTCGGCTTATTTGACACGTGGTGAAGGCGCTGTACGCGATATTGACGGACAATCATACGATACTCCTCCGGCACGCGATGGAGCTACTTACCACAAATATTATCCCCGCCAAATTGAATGGTACAATGTTGGAGATAATCTTGAAAATATCAATTTGCTCAAAAACCAGATCATGACTTACGGTGTGATGGCTACCTGCATGTACTACGACGGATCTTTTATGTCGGGAGATTATACGCATTACCAGCCACCTACCAGCACTATCGATCCCAATCATTCCGTGGCTATCATCGGTTGGGACGACAACAAGGTAACTCAGGCACCTTTGCCCGGAGCATGGCTCTGTAAAAATAGTTGGGGAAGCAGTTGGGGCTTCGACGGCTTCTTCTGGATTTCATATTACGATAAACATGCCGGACATAATCCCGATATGGGAGCCGTTACTTTTAGGGATGTGGAACCTTTACAATACGACCATATCTATTATCACGACTATCATGGCTGGCGCGACACCAAACCCAACACTACCGAAGCTTTTAACGTTTTTACTGCTCAGTCAAACGATCAGTTAAAATCGGTAAGTTTTTTTACTGCTGCAGATAATGTGGATTATACCGTTAAAATTTATGGTAACTTCAATGGAGGTCAACTTCAGAATGAACTTTCCTCAATCTCCGGACACATTGATTATCGCGGATTTCACACTATTGACCTTTCAACCACGGTTCAGCTGACCCAGGGAAATAACTTTTACATTTATCTCCAGCTTTCCACCGGCGGTATGCCTTACGATCGTACTTCGGACGTTCCTGTTTTACTCGGAGCTAAATACCGGACTATCGTAAATTCCACAGCCAATCCTAACGAAAGCTACTACAAAGAAGGTGGTACATGGAAAGATTTGTACAATTACAACGACCCGTCAGGATTCCAGAATTCAGGCAACTTTTGCATCAAAGGCCTTAGTGTTAACGCTTATTCAATGAACTTAGGCAGCATTCAAATTCAGGATCCAACCGGGAACAATAACGGCAGACTCGATCCGGGTGAAACTGCAAATGTTGTGGTAACAATCAAAAACAACGGAATATACGAAGCATCAAATGTTACGGCTGCTTTCACTTCCACCGATCCATACCTCACAATTAATACAGGTTCACTCAATTTCGGCACCATACCGGCAGGCGGACAAGCCACTTCATCATTGAATTTAACCGTTGATCCTTCCACTCCGATAGGACATTTAATTTCCGGTAACCTCAATGTACAATGCGTTTCCAACAATAATCCGTTTACCTACAATTTCAATCTTACCTTTAAAGTCGGTTTGATTGTTGAAGATTTTGAATCGGGCAACTTCACTCATTTTGCCTGGACTCAAGGTGGAAATCAACCCTGGACTATTACCAATGTTGCTCCCTTCGAAGGCATCTATAGCGCTAAATCCGGAACTATTACCAACAACCAAAATTCTACGCTTTTGTTACAAATGGAGGTTTCCAACCCCGACAGCATTTCTTTCTATTTAAAAACCTCTTCCGAAAGCGGCTGGGATTATCTTAAATTTTATATTGATAATGCAAGCATGGGACAGTGGTCGGGTGAAACCGCATGGACAAAAGCCGCATTTCCTGTTACCACAGGCAGCCATACTTTTAAATGGGAATACATGAAAGATCAAAGCGTTTCGAATGGAAGTGATTGTGCTTGGATCGATTATATTATATTCCCGGCTTCAGCTCCGACAGGACAAACCGTAAGCGGTATGGTTACTTATGCCAACACGGCAAATACAGCCCTGAGCGGAATTACCATCAATCTGAAAAATTCATCGGGAAATACCATTGCAACAACTACAACCGATGCCAACGGTAATTATTCATTTACGGGCGTTGCTGCAGGAAACTATACTTTTGAGATAACGACTACCAAACCCTGGAATGGCGTTTCGGCTACCGATGTGTTACTCTATCGTAAACACATCGCCAACATCACCCCGCTTACAGGTATTTACCTTGCTTCGGGCGATGTTAATGCTTCGGGAAGCCTAACGGCTAACGATGTCCTGTTCATCCGCAAACGTATTGCAGCGGTCATTAATTCATTCCCCGTTGGCAACTGGATGTTCAATAATGTTCCTTTCACCGTAGGTAACAGTAATGAAATTCAAAATTTCAACGGCATTGTTTATGGCGATGCCAACGGTTCATACGTACCAAATGCTCAACTTGGCGGAAAATAGTTTAATTCATTCCATTGGGCTGATTACTCAGCCCAATGGAATTTCTTTATCTTCTGAAAAAATATTATCTTTACAAAAAAAACTCCTGATAAACAGAATAAATAAAAATTAAAATAAACTACTAATTATTAACTTAATAACACAAATTATGAAAAAATTAAAAGCAACCTTCCTTTTGGCGATGATCTTGCTTTTGAGTTCTTCGATAATCTTCGCCCAACAAGCGGTTAAGAAGAACAAAAAAGCGCCACCCAAAAGAATCACCGTAGACACCCGGGTGGATAACATGGCCTATTGGAAAAATATGGCTCGTTTGGGACTGGTTCCCGTAACTCCGGAAATGAGAGTCGAACCTGCTACATATACCGGAAGTAAGATCAAAGCAAAATCGGTATTGTTTGATGATTCCCCCGATGTGCCTTTGACAACCGTAAATTCAACACAGAGCGAAAACTCAGTTTTTGTTGATCCTAACGATAAAAATCATGCACTCAATTCCAACAATTCTACCCAAAACCCTGTAGGTAGTCTTTATGGAGCCAACGATTTCTTCACCTTCGATGGCGGAGATACCTGGGGTGGAGAAGTACAGGGAGCCGGTGGCGGCAATTCGGGCGACCCGACAACAGCCATCAGCAATACCGGAAGAATGTACGTTGGATATATTCACAACAACTACGGCCAGGGTGTTTCCTATTCTACCAACGGTGGTCAAACCTGGACAGCCAAACAAGTGGCTCCCAATCCCGGCAGTATGCTCGACAAAAACCACCTGTGGATTGACAACAGCACTTCAAGCCCTTACGACGGACGGCTGTATGATGCTTGGACTGCCTTTGGCGGATCAAACAACAATCAAATTGAAGTAAGCCATTCGAGCGATGGTGGGTTAACCTGGTCAACGGGGGTAAACGTCAGCGCTGCCGTTAATGCCGGTAGCCATAATCAGGGCGTAAACCTTCATACCGGACCTAACGGCGAAGTATACGCTATCTGGGCTATTTACGATTCATGGCCTTCCGACGAAACAGCCATTGGCTTTGCCAAATCAATGGATGGCGGTGCTACATTTAGTCCCGCTCATCGTATTGTTACCAACCTCCGCGGAATACGTACTTCCGGTACTTCCAAAAACATGAGGGTTAATTCATTCCCTTCCATGACCGTGGACATCAGTAACGGACCTAACCGTGGCAATCTGTATATCGTTTGGTCAAACATCGGAACTCCGGGTGTGAACACCGGTAACGACATTGATGTTTACATGTTTAAATCTACCGATAACGGAACCACCTGGTCGGCTCCAACTAAAATTAATCAGGATCCTTCAGGTTTAGGCAAAGAACATTATTTCCCATGGATTTGCTGCGATCAATCCTCAGGAACGCTAAGCTGCATTTTCTATGACGACCGTAATGTTTCAAGTACCAAATGCGAAGTGTATGCTGCCAACTCAAGAGACGGCGGACAGACCTGGGAAGATTTTAAAATAAGCGATGTTTCTTTTACGCCAACTCCCATCCCCGGTTTAGCCAGTAGTTATATGGGCGATTACCTTGGCATTTCGTCGCAAAACCGTAAGGTTTATCCCGTCTGGACCGACAACCGCTCCGGTGTTTGTATGGCTTATACTTCACCTTTCGAAACCGGACCTCCGCCCAACCAACCCTGGGTTACCTATCAGGCACACGCTATCAACGATGCCACCCTTGGCAATGGTAATGGAAAACTTGAAACCGGAGAAACCGTCGGTCTTAATTTAACCATGGTGAATATCGGCGATCAGCCTACAACCAATGTCTCGGTCAGAATTTCAACGGAATCTCCGTACATCAATATGATTGACAGCCTCGAGGTTTATGGCAATTTCAATGTTAACGATACCATTACCATTGAAAATGCTTTTTCATTCAGCGCAACTAACGATATTCCCAACGGAATGGATATCCTTTTCAATATTACAGCTACCAATGGCGACAGCACCTGGATCAGCAATTTCTCGGTTAAAGCATATGCACCTGTTCTTACCGTTGGCGGAATGTCTATTTCTGATGCTTCCGGCAACAGCAATGGTGGTTTGGATCCTGGCGAAACTGCCGATATCATGATAGCAACTACCAACATCGGCGGCTATCTTGCCAAAAATACCATAGGAACGCTTCTTTGTTCCAATCCATTGATCACCATCAACAGCGCTACTCACAGCCTCGATACGCTTGCCATAGGCGAAACCGATTATGCCGTTTTTAACATAACGGTTAGTCCTGCCGCCCCTATGGATTCGCTTATCGTGTTAAACTATACTGCTAATTCCGGCAGTTATTTAGCCCAAAAATCCTTTAATGCCATCATCGGTTTAATTTTTGATGGTTTTGAAACCGGTAATTTCAACCAGTTTTCATGGGTACAGGGCGGAAATCAACCCTGGACCATCAGCAACATCAATCCTATAGAAGGAACCTATTGTGCACGTAGCGGAATCATTGGAAACAACCTCTCGAGCCAACTATCGTTATCCTATAATGTGGGTCGCAACGACAGCATTTCCTTCTTCCGTAAGGTTTCTTCACAACCCACCTACGACTTCTTAGGCTTTTATATCGATAATGTTCAAAAAGGACAGTGGAGCGGTGAAAAAGCATGGGAAAGAGTAAGCATCCCTGTTACGGCTGGTGTTCATACCTTCAAATGGGCGTATTATAAAAACAATTCCGTTTCTTCGGGCAGCGATGCCGCCTGGATCGATTATATTATCTTCCCGCCTTCTGTAGCTACTACACATGCCATCACGGGTAAAGTTACCTATCCGAATACCGCTAACAGCCCCTTGCATGGACTTACATTGACGCTGAAAAATAATTCCGGCGCAGTAGTTGGCACAACCACTACCAATGCCACCGGCGATTATACCTTCGCTGCTCTGCCCGACGGCGTTTATACCATCGAACCGACAACTACTCTACCCTGGACCAGCGTTACCGCTACCGATGTATTGTTATTCCGCAAGCATATTGCCAACATTACCCCGCTCACCGGTATTTATTTAGCCTCGGGCGACGTAAATGGCAGTGGCTCTTTAACCGCTTCCGACGTGTTGTTAATCCGCAAACGTATTGCAAGTGTTATTTCTTCCTTCTCTGTTGGCGACTGGCTGTTCAACACGGCTCCCGTCAACCTGGTGGGAAATGATATTACCAATAATTTCAACGGAATTCTTTATGGTGATGCCAATGCTTCCTTTACTACCAAAGGTGAAAAATCGGTCGTTGCCAATCCGTCGTCAGCTGTGGTTTCCATCGAAACGGTTAACCCTGCTACCAGCGATGTAACCGTTCCTGTTCGCGCTTCCGACGTTCAGAACCTCGGCTCTTTCCAGTTTACCATTCAATACGATCCTTCCAAGCTTACTTTCAGTAATGCTACCGACTGGTACCAGGGAATTGACGACGTAACTATGGGCGCACCGAAAGCCGGACAACTTACTTTTGTATGGGCTGCCGAAACCAATGGAATTGATATTGCCGAAGGTATTCTGACAAATCTTCATTTCAAATCCATTGCCAATGATGTATCGGGAGTAAGCTTCGTCAGCACACCTACTCCGGTTGAATTCAGCGATTTTAACGGAACTGTTTTCATGCCTTCCTTAAAAGATGGTTTGATTGATGCTTCTACCGGCATCAGTGTTGCGGGAAGTTCCGATATTTCTATTTATCCTAACCCCGGCAAAGGCGTTTTCAAAGTTACCTACAACCAGCCGGTGAATGAACCGATAAAAGTTAAGGTTGTGAATGCCTTGGGAAAAACCGTTTTTGAGGAAAACAACATTACCAATGCCGTTTTCAACATCAACCTGAGCCAGCTCAGCCAGGGCGCTTATTATTTGAAAATAGAAAACAATAATAAACCGTTTATCAAAAAACTTATCATACAGTAATTGCTTTTTATTGAAATAAAAAAGGCTGGTACGATACCAGCCTTTTTTGTTTTATACCCTTTCATCATCAACAACATCATCAAATCCATGCTCTGGGCTGGCAAACTTATGCTCTGGTGTGGTAAACTTATGCTCTGGTGTGGCAAACTCATGCTCTGGTGTGGCAAACTTATGCTCTGGTGTGGCAAACCTATGCTCTGGTTTGGTAAACTTATGCTCTGGTGTGGCAAACTTATGCTCTGGTGTGGCAAACTCATGCTCTGGTGTGGCAAACTTATGCCCTGGTGTGGCAAACTCATGCTCTGGTGTGGCAGTTTTTCTTCCTGATTACAAAAAAGGCCGACCATAGGGCCAGCCTTTATTTTTTCAATCGGTTTAAGTTTAGAAAAGGTAGTCGACAATTTGTTTTACTTCTTCCTTGCTCAATTGATAATTAGTCCCTCCTACGTTGTTACGGATAAACAGATCATAAATTTCCTGCTTCTTATCGGGAAGTATCCCCGTTTGCTGAAGATGAACAGGACAGTCAATTTTTTGGAAAAAGGCTTCGAAACGGCTGATGGTTTCATCGGGCGAAGAAGTTCCAAAGACATTTTTGCCTAAGAGTTCCAGACGTTCAGGCATGCGGTCTTTCAGCGTTTTCATCCATGCAGGGTAGGCAATGGAAAGGGAAGCACCATGAGGGATATCGAACATCAGCGAAAGGATATGCCCCAGACTATGGACGCCCCAATCGGCATTTACTTTACCGTACATGGTAAAACCATTCAGTGCAGTGTTGGCAGCATACATAATTTTAGCCCGTAAATCGTAATCATTAAGATTGTCGAGCAATTTGGGACCGTTTTCCAGGGCTTCATTAATGATGGCAAAAATAAAACGATCGCTGAGTGTAGCATCGCCTGCACCAAAATAGGCTTCCAGCGCATGGGCTATGAGATCGGCTATGCCATAGGCAGTATAATTGCGCGGAACGCTGATGGTGTTCTGCGGATCGAGAAAGGAATGTCTGGGATAAAGAAATGAATTATGAAACCCTTCCTTTATCTTTGTTTTATGATTGGATTGCACGGCAAAAGGATTCATCTCGGTGCCGGTAGCGGCTAAGGTAAGGATGGCAATCACTGGCAATGCCGTTGCAGGTTTGGCTTTGCCCGAGTAGAAATCCCAGCCGGAATGAGCAACAGGAATGGTTATCGAAATAATCTTGGCAGAATCAATAACGCTGCCTCCACCTACGGCTACGATCACATCAACCCGGTTTTTACGTCCTATCTCGGCGGCGGCATCCACATCTTCAATCACAGGATTGGATTTGATGCCTGAGTATTCAAATACTTCGGCATTCACAGCCTTCAACCGACCGATAACTTCATCGTATAGTCCGGTTTTCTTCACCGATCCTTTTCCATAAACCAGCAAAACACGTTTACCAAACGATTCAACGGTTTTTCCCAAATCATTAACCACCCCTTTGCCAAAATGCAGTATGGTGGGATTGTAAGCAACAAAATTTTCCATCGTTTTAATTATTTAAATTGATACTATCGCAATTGATCTTACTAAAAAAGATTGGTAATCATTTTCCTTTGCGGAACATTGTGTGAACGTTGTGCTACTGACAGCTTATTTTTTAACACAAAGGCCACAAAGGATTACACAAAGTTTCTCAAAGACTATCATCTAATCATCACGCTTATCAAAAAAACAAGGAATACCTGCTTTTGTTTAGCTATTCCGTTTTAATCTGTCGGCGATAATACCCGAGATACGTTCCACAGGAATACGTTCCTGCTTCATGGTGTCGCGTTCGCGGATAGTAACCGTGTTATCTTCCAACGTCTGATGATCAACGGTGATACAATAAGGTGTTCCGATAGCATCCTGACGACGGTAACGACGTCCGATGGAATCTTTTTCCTCATACTTGCACAGGTAATCGTATTTAATAACATCCATAATCTCACGGGCCTTTTCGGGTAAGCCATCTTTAGCCGTCAACGGAAGGATGGCAGCCTTCAGCGGCGCTAAAACGGGAGGAATACGCAGGACAACCCTCTCGCTGCCATCATCGAGTTTTTCTTCGGTATAAGCATGGCTCAATACGGCAAGGAAAGTACGGTCGAGGCCGATAGATGTTTCGATGACGTAAGGAGTATAACTTTCGTTGAGTTCGGAATCGAAGTACTGAAGCTTTTTACCCGAAAATTTGGAATGAGCCGACAGGTCGAAATCGGTGCGGCTGTGAATGCCTTCCAGTTCTTTAAATCCAAATGGAAAAGCATATTCGATGTCCGTAGCAGCATTGGCATAATGTGCTAATTTTTCGTGATCGTGAAAACGATAATTTCCTTCGGGCATTCCCAACGACAGATGCCAGCGCAGACGTTCCTTTTTCCAGTAATCGAACCATTTTAATTCTTCGCCGGGGCGGACAAAGAACTGCATTTCCATCTGTTCGAACTCGCGCATACGGAAAATAAACTGCCGGGCCACAATCTCGTTGCGGAAAGCTTTTCCTATCTGTGCTATTCCAAAGGGGAGTTTCATCCGTCCGCTCTTTTGAACACTTAAAAAATTAACAAAAATACCCTGAGCAGTTTCGGGACGCAGGTAAATGGTTCCCGTATCTTCGCTTACCGAGCCCATTTGCGTAGCAAACATCAGATTGAACTGACGAACGTCGGTCCAGTTTTTGGTGCCGCTCACCGGACAGGCAATTCCTAATTCTTCAATCAGCGCCTTGATGTCGGCAAGGTCGTTTTTCTCCAGCGAAGAATAAAAACGGTGATTGATGGCGTCGATTTTTGCCTGGTATTCCATTACGCGGGGATTGGTGTTGCGATACATGGCTGCATCAAAGGTCTCACCGAATCGTTTGGCCGCTTTTTCTATTTCTTTATTGATTTTATCTTCAATCTTAGCCACGAAATCTTCCACCAGCACATCGGCACGGTAGCGTTTCTTCGAATCTTTATTATCAATCAGCGGATCGTTGAAAGCATCCACATGCCCGGAAGCCTTCCAGATGGTGGGATGCATAAAGATAGCCGAATCGAGCCCGACGATATTTTCGTGGTACTGAACCATGGCTCGCCACCAATAGCTTTTGATGTTGTTTTTAAGTTCTACACCGTTCTGACCATAATCATACACAGCGCTTAGTCCATCGTAAATCTCGCTCGACGGAAACACAAACCCATACTCTTTGGCATGGGAAATAATTTTTCGGAAAAGTTCTTCGTTAGTTACCATGCTGCAAAAATAAGAAAAAAGTTGAGAGCCCTGCCACGAAATAGGATGAAAGCAGAAAGGAGTGAAAAACCCAAAGATGCCGGATATATAAACAGCCTTTTCCGTCTTACCCTGCCAGCCTGTTTTACATTCCACGATTCATTTTTCATTTCCGGAATAAGTCCGCTTTAAATGAAGTTGAGCCCTCGTTACATAAAGTTGAGCCCTCGTTAAATGAAGGTAAGCCCCCTTCAAACGCCATTTAGTCAGTTTTAAATCTGGTTATATCCTCATTAAATGAAGTTAAGAATATTTTAAATGAGGTTATGTCCTCGTTAAATGAAGTTAAGTACATTTTAAATGAAGTTAAGCCATTATTAAATAAAAATAAATACACTTTAAATGTGGTTAAAGCCTCTTCAAATAACATTTAGTCAGTTTTAAATCAAAACCGGGACTTTTCAAATACAAAATAATAGATGTTAAAAAGAATAGGATGCGGATGCTACGGATAGATGCAGATACTAAAAGCGAATCAGGGGTTGAAAACTTCTCTGTGCCGCCCTGTGCATTCTCTGTGTAGCTCAGTGTTATAATATGTTAATTACGCAGAGAGCCACGGAGTCCCGATAACTATCGGGATCACGGAGGACCACAGAGTATTCCGTCCTGAATGAGGTTGACTTTCCCTGGTTTTCCCAATCCGTTTCAGGAGAGGTCTGGATGAAGGAGGAGAAAAGACCGAAGGGTAAATAGCTCATGTGCTGACAGATTAATGTATATTCCCCGTCAGGACTTACAAACACTGACGGGGTTTATTTTTATCTGCCGGTTACCGGTAAAATAAAAAAGTCCTTAGATAATTTGGATATTTAAAATATTTTTATATTTGTGGACGAAAAAGTGATAAAGATTACGAAATAACCGGAATAATGGGGGTTATACAATTGTTAGCAACCATTATAATGACAGCAACGAGATTAATACCATATGAATATAAAAGCCTTATTTGAAGTACTTTGGAAATCAATTATTGATTCTTTCTCTGGAAAAATTTGGAAATGGCTATTAGGAAGTTCAGGTGCCTTGTTTAGTTTGCTTCTTTTTGGAAAAAATTTTTTAAACACAACATTAGAGTTTTCTTTTAAAATTGGGATTGTTTTTTTAATCAGTCTATTCATTATCAGGTTTATTCTATTTTTAAGTAGAAACTCTTTTAAATATTTGCATAATTTATATCGTGATTCAAAATATGGTGATGCAATTATTTTTCTTAAAGACGGTTTTGCAAAAACTCATGCATTTAGGAAGAAAGAGCCAAAAACAGATGAAGATTTTATGAAAACAATGGTTTATTTATGTGATAACATCCAGAAAGCATTTAATGGAAAAAACTCATGTAAATGTTCTGTTTCAATAAAAGTACCTGTAAAGGGAGCCTTAACAGAGCAAACATCTGTTGTGAATTTATGTAGAGATAGTGAAAATAGCAAATTGAGGGACAATCCAAACTATAAAGCTATTGACCATACAATAATCGGGAATACTCCATTCAGAAAGGTTTTAAATAATGTTTTAAGAAATAATCCTAATGGTTTCTTCTACCTTAATAATGATATTGCTAGTACCAAAGATTACGACAACACGAGTAAAGAAGTATATCCTAATGGTATTTTACCATACAATAGTGAAATTGTCGTTCCAATAATTCCGACAGAGCGTGACAATGTAAAAACTTACGAAACGTTGGGTTTTTTATGTGTAGATTGTGTGCATAAAAATAAATTTGACCCAAAATATGATGTACCTTTAATTGAAGGTGTTGCTGACGGCATTTATGATATTTTAAGTTTAAATAAGGCTAATATTTCATAATTATGGACAACAAGACAAAAAAAGAACTCGGATTCTCAATGAATGAACTAGATGATAATACCATTCTAATAGAGGGAGTTGTGCAAGGAAAAGTATCGAAAAAATCAAAAATGAAATATGAGCGAGAGTTTTCAAAAGTTTCTCTACATCTATTTGATAAAGAATATATAGAGAAACTTCAAGAAATTGAAATTGAATTAATCAGTAATAACAAAGATATTGGCGACAAACTTTCTGATTCTTTTACAAGAATAGCCAGATTCCTAATGAAATAACGGGTGCTAATTGAGGTACAGTCTTAAAAAGCAAATAAATTTTTATTTATTAATAAACAGCATGTTAATTGTAATAAGACCAAAATAAAACTTAGTGAATGAAAACATATATTTCAATATTGATGGGAATAAATGTGAGTGGGAAAAACACTGTTAAAATGGACGAATTAAGAAAACTTTTCGAAGGTTTGAACTTTCAAAAAGTTACAACTTATGTTCAAAGCGGAAATATTGTTTTTTCAGCCTCACAAATTGAAACCGGAGAAATAGAAAAATTAATTCATTCACAGATAATTAAAGAACTGGGATTAGATTTACCTGTTATTGTGTTCACTAAGGAAACACTCAAGCAGATAATTGACAAAAATCCTTTTGCTAAAGACAAAGAAAAAGCGTTTTTGCATTTTACATTTTTAGCAAAAAGTATTGTAGACTTTAACAAAGATGTCGTGGAGAGCAAAAAGGCTAATGACGAAGAGATTTGTATTGTTGAAAACGTCGTATACTTATATTGTCCAAATGGATATGGGAAAACCAAATTGAGTAATACGTTTTTAGAAAGTAAATTAAAGGTAACAGCGACAACTAGAAATTGGAAAACAGCTACAGAACTTTTAAAAATTGCCGAGCAAATTATATGAATAGCCTGCCCTGCTCCCGATTGATCGGGAACGGGGAAAACCTCTCGCGCCATTCCGTAAAATAGAAAAGAATATTGAAAATAAATAAAAGCAGGAAATTGCAAATTTCCTAAAATTCCAAGCGGCATTGCAAATGCCGCTTAGCAGGGCCATTTTCCGGTAAACGGTAAGCATTGCTTCATAACCTCTTCTTCGCAATTGTTCTAAAGTAATCGTTGTAACAGGAATGGAGCTTTGAACTACTGGCCAGCCCATTCGGGTTCTGTCCAACCAATTATTTTCGTGATGCCGGACATAACCGACGATAATTTTTTAAACCGAAAATCGTATTCTGTGTTTCGCATTTTAACGTATGGAGTAGTCTGCTCCGCCAACTGAACCCTGGGTTGCAAAACATTTTTACCCCGAATTGCATCCGGGAACAATACAGCATTTAAATGCTGTCAGGTACGACGACGCTGTCAGGTTTTTCCCAAAAAAAAGAAGCTGCCCTTGCGAGGTAGCTCCTTTTTCGAAAAAACCGAAATCTTATTTCATCAGTTTTATTTTCTGATTTACATAATCTTCAATCTTTTTACTGAGTTGCGTTTGATTAAATTGTTTGGAAACAACGGCCAGACGATGTAAAACGCTCAGGTTTTGCTGTTTTTCGTTATCATAATTATCGCTAAACTTTGCCGGAAGTGAAAAATAATAGTTCAGGTTATCCTCATAAACTTTAGCAAGAATTTCCACCATTTTATTACCTTTAGCTACGGCTCCTGCCCGGTAATAGATTTCCGGAATCGGCGACATGTAAATATCGAAAGGTATTTTATTGTTGGGAAAAATTTCAAGACAGCGATCGAGCACTTTAATAGCGGAATCTTTTTTATTTTCGATTACCAAAGCCTGGGCAAGCCGCATGAAATTGTTTCGTGGTATCTGCGAATTACGCATACTTTCAGGGTCAACCGTAACCTTGGGATTACTCAGATTTCCCCATTTGCATTTGTTCATCAATATATCATACGATTCGTAAGTATCCACGACACCCATGCCTTCGTTATCATTACCGGGCTGCACTGGCATAAACTTATATACCCAGCCTTCCATCTGGCAATACTTTCCCACATTAAAAACATTGCTAACCGTAGAGGGACTGGCAAAATAAATGGGGCGTTTCCAGTCGTTACTTGCCAGAAAATCGAGTAGCATCAGGTCATTTTTATACAAATAATTGGATTTGATATCCCACCGTACTTCTTTCACGATTCTGTCGGCAAACCGCTGGGGAACGATACCATTTTTAAGCACCTTTTCCTTATCAACAGTCAATTTCAGATGTTTGGTCGGGTAAAAAGCCATGGGTTTATTATCCTGATACGTAATTTTGCTGTTGGGATCGTCGCTGGCAATAAAATGAATCAAATCTTTAACCTCAACCGTATCTTTGATTTTAGCATCATAATAACCGATGTATTCGTTCACTCCTTTATTGTATTGATCGGGAGTAAGCGTAAAATTGATAGGGTCAGATTCATACGTTTTCCGGGCAAGCTGATGAATATACCAATCACCCGAAGAGAGTATAAAATTAACCACACGTACATCCTGACGTATACCTTCCACTTCCTGAGCATACCATAAAGGGAAAGTATCATTATCGCCATTAGTAAAAAGTATCGCATTGGGTTCGCACGACATCAGATAATCTACAGCATAATCGCGACAAGCAAATTTTCCGGAACGGTCGTGATCGTCCCAGCCTTCTTTTGCCATAATGCCGGGTACTAATAACAAGCAGACAAAAGTGATGGCTACAGCAACGACGGTTTGATTTAATTTAAACTTTTTCAGGAAATCAAAGATGGCAAAAACGCCTATTCCTATCCAGATAGCAAAAGCATAAAACGAACCCGCATACGCATAATCCCTTTCGCGCGGTTGATCTGGCGTTTGATTAAGATACAAAACGATAGCCAAACCAGTCATAATAAATAAAAGCGCAACGATAGCAGTGTCTTTGTTGTTGCGATTCATGTGAAACATAAAGCCTAACAATCCCAATAATAGAGGCAACATGTAAAATTTATTTTTAGCGGCACTTTGCATACTCGACGGTAAATTATCCTGATCGCCGAGGCGCCAGTTATCCAGCGCACTTATGCCACTAATCCAGTTACCGTTATCGGCACTGCCATATCCCTCAACATCGTTTTGCCTTCCGGCAAAATTCCACATAAAATACCGGAGATACATGTGTCCAACCTGATAGGAAAAGAAAAAACGAAGATTTTCGGCAAACGTCGGTTTATAAAGCGTTTGCGATGAACCATCGTTTCCCGTTACTTCTATCGGAGTTCCTGTTATTTTTCCCCATTCCTTATACGCAGCAATATGACTTTGCTTCTGATTGCTCCACATCCTTGGGAAAATGGTGCAAAACCGGGGATCATACACGGGAATAGATTGTTTACGGTCGTCGGTAATAATATATTTTCCTTTGGCCGCATCTTTAATATAAATAGGGCTTCCATCCTTATACTCCACAGCCGGAGCATTATAATACTGACCATAAACTATTGGCCAGTCGCCATATTGCTCGCGGTTAAGATAAGAAAGCAAACCAATGGCATCGTCGGGGTCATTTTCGTTGATCGGAGTATTTGCATTAGCACGGATAATCAGCATAAAAAAGGATGAATACCCGATTAAAATAAATGCAAAACATAAAATAACCATATTTAACACCGAACGGTTATGGTTCCGGGTATAAATCAATCCCCAAACAATGGCTCCGATTATGATTGCGAAATAAATGATTGTGCCGGAATTAAAGGGCAAACCAATGATGTTAACAAAAAAGAGTTCAAAATTTCCTGCCAATTTAACAATCCAGGGAATGATAACATACATTACCACTGCAAGTATAAAAATGGAAATAAACGCAGTGGAAATAACTCCCTTGGTTGTCGCTTTGTATTTTTTGAAATAGTATACAAAAGAAATTGCCGGAATGGCCAATAGATTAAGCAAATGGACACCAATGGACAATCCCATCAGGAATGCAATAAGTAAAATCCACCGGCTGGAATGCTTCTGATCGGCCACGGCTTCCCATTTCAGGATTGCCCAAAAAACAACGGCAGTAAAAAACGATGACATGGCATAAACTTCACCTTCAACAGCTGAAAACCAGAACGAATCGGAAAAAGTATAAGCTAAAGCACCAACAAAACCGCTTCCTAGCACAGCCCACATCTGACCGTTGCTCATTTCTTTGTCAGCCACAAGCTTTTTAGTTATTGCCGTAATGCTCCAAAACAAAAATAATATAGTAAAACTACTTGCCAATGCCGACATGCAATTGACCATAAGAGCTACTTTCGACAAATCGCCAAAAGCAAAGAGTGAGAAAAAACGTCCAAGCATCTGAAAAGTAGGTGCTCCCGGGGGATGTCCTACCTGAAGCTTAAATGCCGTAGAAATATACTCGCCACAATCCCACCAACTTGCCGTTGGCTCGGCTGTTTTCAGATAAACTACTGATGCAATTGCAAAAGTAAACCAGCCTAACAGATTGTTTAATTTCCGATAATTGTTCATTAGGTTACTATTTAATTATTAATTAACTTATTATGGCTAATCTTTCAACCAAATTTCCTTATAAAATTAATCAGCGAAAGTAATAAAATATTCAATCTTCCGATAAATCATAACCCAAGATATTCTATGATTCATGTTCTTTTCAGTATCCATTGAAAAATTTTGCATCTAATCAATAAAAATTTTAGAGGAAATTGTTTTGGTATAAAAAAAATATTTACTTTTGCAGTCCTTTTACACGGGGAATCTGTCCGATGGTGTAACTGGCAACACGTCTGATTTTGGTTCAGAAGAGTCCAGGTTCGAGCCCTGGTCGGACAACCAAAAATGCAGGAAACTGTGTTTTAAATTAGGAGATTTGATTGAGAGGGGACGGATGTCCCCTCTTTTGTTCATTTGCTGAATGTTCATGATAACAGAAACAAGAGTATCGGAAATCGTTTGCAGCTACCTGAAAGAAACTGATAAATTTCCGGTAACGATAAGCGTCAAGCCCGGAAATAAAATATCCGTTTTTATTGATGGTGATACGGGCATTACGATTGATGATTGCAAAGCGCTTAGCCGACATATCGAATCGCAATTTGATCGCGATTCGGAAGATTTTGAATTAAACGTTTCTTCCTCCGGACTCGATATGCCGTTTCGGTTATTACGCCAATACCATAAAAACTTAGGTCGCCAGATAGAAATTCTACTTACAAATGGTACAAAAATAAAGGGTATCCTCCAAAAAGCAAATGAACAGGAAATTGAAATTGAACAAATAGTAAGTAAAAAATTCAAAAAAGATGATAACGATAAAATCCAACGTGTTCCTTTATCGCAAATTAAGGAAACCCGTTGCGTAATATCTTTCAAATAATTAACTTTTGATACCTGAGTATATGGAACACATCAATTTAGTAGAAACTTTTTCGGAATTCAAGGAATTCAAAAATATTGATCGCGAAACCATGATGCGCATCCTCGAAGATGTTTTCAGACACCTGCTGATTAAAAAGTATGGCACCGATGAAAACTTCGACATCATTGTAAACATCGATAAAGGCGACCTTGAAATATGGAGAAACCGTACCATAGTGGAAGATGGACAGGTAGAAGATTCCAATCGCCAGATTGCTTTTTCGGAAGCCATTAAAATTGAACCTGATTTTGAAGTAGGGGAAGATGTTTCGGAAGAAATTAAACTGGGTGATTTTGGCCGTCGCGAAATATTAACCATCCGGCAAAATCTAATGTCTAAAATTCAGGAGTATGAAAAGGACAATATCTATCGTAAATATAAAGACCGTATCGGTGAGATAATTACAGGCGAAGTCTATCAGGTTTGGAAAAAAGAAATCATGATTCTCGACGATGAATATATAGAGCTAACGCTGCCTAAATCCGAACAAATACCTTCAGATTTTTACCGCAAAGGCGACGCCATTCGCGCCGTAGTATCCAAAGTGGACATGCGCAACAATTCCCCCGTTATTATTTTGTCGCGTACTTCTCCCGTATTTCTCGAACGTCTGTTCGAATCGGAAGTTCCGGAAGTATTCGACGGACTGATTACAATTAAAAATATCGTTAGAGTTCCTGGCGAAAGGGCAAAAATTGCCGTTGAATCCTACGACGACCGTATTGATCCAGTAGGCGCTTGTGTTGGAATGAAAGGCTCCAGAATTCATGGCATCGTTCGTGAACTGAGAAATGAAAATATCGACGTAATCAACTTCACATCTAACCCTTCATTATACATTCAACGCTCGCTTAGCCCGGCTAAAATTTCTTCCATTGTAATTGATGAAGAAAACAAACGGGCTGAAGTATACATGAAACCCGATCAGGTTTCCCTGGCAATAGGCAAAGGTGGTTACAATATCAAACTTGCCGGAAAACTTACCGGCTATGAAATAGATGTGTACAGAGATACGGATACAGATAGCGATGACGTTGATTTGCAAGAATTTTCTGACGAAATAGATCAATGGATTATCGAAGAATTGAAAACAATAGGATGTGATACGGCAAAAAGTGTTTTAGCCATCCCGGTAAACGAACTCGTAGCCCGTACCGATCTTGAAGAAGAAACGATTAATGAGGTAGTACGAATATTGAAATCAGAATTTGATTATGAATAATCGTACCTTTGCAATTAATTTATAAGGTGAATACCAATTATTGAATATGGAAGACGGAAATAAAATAATGAGGCTTTCCAAAGCTGCTAAAGAATTTAATGTAGGTATTACTACTATGGTAGACTTCCTTAAGAAAAAAGGATTTACAATAGATAGCAATCCTAATGCCAAGATTACGCCTGCCATGTTCGATTTATTGGAAAAAGAATACCAATCGGAAAAAAACGTCAAGGAATCTTCTAAAAAAATTGAAATCGAATACATCCGACATCAATCCATTTCGTTAGAAGACAAAAAGGTTGTTGTTGAAGACGTTGAAGAAAAAGAAAAAGAACCTCAGGAATTATTTATTAAAAATGTTCCCTTCGATTATTCCGATTCTTTTAAACATCATGAAAAAAAATCCGAACAACCTTCTGTTCCCGAAAAAGAGCCTGAACCTGAAAAGGTTATACCTGCTGAAGTTCCTGTAAAAGAAATTATTGAAGAAATAAAAATCGAAGAAACACCTCAGCCCGAAGAAATTAAACCAATAGAAACACAACCTGTTGAGCCTGTTGAACCGGTTTTGGAATCCGAACCTGTAGCGGAAATACAAGAAACTTCTATACCCGAACCCGAAATTTCCATACCCGAAAAAATTTCAGAGGAAAAACCCGAAAAGGAAATAACTGAAGAAACTATTCCAACCGAAGAAACCGCTCCGGTTCAAGTCAAATTAGTTGGCTTTCTGGATCTGGACGCTTTAACTCCCCGCAAAAAAACAACCCATAAAACTAAAGCGGAAAAGAAAAAAGCCCAAAAAGATAGCGAAGAAGAAAAGCCTAAAACAGAAGAGGAAAGCACGGAAACAGCCAAGGCCGAAACTCCTGCTGAAATCGAACCAACAGTAGAAATTACTCCCGAACCCGTAGCTCAAATTGCTGAACCAGAAGTAGTAGTTGAATTACCGGTTGAAGAAAAGATTTCAAATTTTATACCTACCGAACGTCATATTTTGGAGGGACCAACCATTGTTGGTACCATGAAACTTCCTGAGCCCAAAAAACAGGAACCTAAAAAACCCGTAGCCTCTTCTTCCGACGAATTGATGAAAGCGAAGAAGAAAAAACGGAAACGCATTAAAAAACAACATCCGGGAACCGAAGAAGCGGGAAAAGAACATCCCAAAACAGACGCTTCAAAAGACAACAAGTTTAAAGATAAGAAAACCAAGAAAGAAATTTTTAAACCTGAAGTTTCAGAAGATGATATTCAAAAACAAATCAAGGAAACACTGCAACGGCTTAGTAGCACCGGAAAATCCAAAGCTTCGAAGCACCGTCGCGATAAACGTCATTTGATTAGTAAACAATTTGAAGAAGAACAACATAAGATTGAAGAGGAAAAATTGGTACTGAAGGTTACCGAATTTGTAACAGCCAACGAGCTGGCAAATATGATGAACGTACAGGTAACCCAGGTCATTTCCACTTGTCTTTCCCTCGGGTTGTTTGTTTCCATCAACCAGCGTCTTGATGCCGAAACACTGGTTCTGGTAGCTGACGAATTTGGTTATAAAGTTGAATTTGTAAGTATTGATGTACAGGAAGCTATTCGCGAAAACGAAGAAATTGATAAACCTGAAGATTTACGCCCCCGCACTCCGATAGTTACCGTGATGGGGCATGTTGACCATGGAAAAACTTCCCTGCTTGACTATATCCGCCATACTAATGTTATTGCCGGTGAAGCCGGAGGTATTACTCAGCATATTGGAGCTTATGAAGTTCAATTAGAAAACGGAAAGCGAATTACATTTCTCGATACTCCGGGTCACGAAGCGTTTACAGCCATGCGTGCCCGTGGAGCACAGATTACCGACGTGGCTATTATTGTAATAGCTGCTGATGATACCATCATGCCTCAAACCATCGAAGCCATTAATCATGCTCATGCCGCTAACGTTCCCATCGTTTTTGCTATCAACAAAATAGATAAAGCGAATGCTAATCCCGAAAAAATTAAAGAAGAACTTTCAAAACGTAATATTCTGGTCGAAGATTGGGGAGGTAAATATCAAAGTCAGGAAATTTCTGCCAAAAAAGGAATCAACGTTGGACTTCTTCTCGAAAAAGTACTACTCGAAGCCGAAATGCTCGAACTGAAAGCAAATCCTTCCCGTCCGGCTACAGGAACCGTTATCGAATCCTCCCTTGATAAAGGAAGAGGTTATGTGGCTAAATTATTAGTTCAAAACGGAACATTAAAAATTGGCGACATCGTTTTGGCTGGTTCCTGTTATGGAAAAGTTAAAGCCATGTATAACGAACGTAACCAGCTTATTAAAGAAGCTGGACCTTCTATTCCATTATTATTGTTGGGGTTAAATGGTGCGCCCCAGGCTGGTGATGTTTTCAATGTGATGAGCGACGAACGTGAAGTAAAAGCTATTGCTACAAAACGTTTGCAATTGCAACGCGAACAAGGTATCCGTACACAAAAGCATATCACGTTGGATGAAATAGGTCGCCGTATTGCCATTGGTGATTTCAAAGAATTGAATATCATCGTTAAGGGCGATGTTGATGGCTCTATCGAAGCATTATCCGATTCCCTGCTCAAACTTTCCACACCCGAAGTTCAGGTGAATGTTATTCATAAATCCGTTGGCCAGGTTACCGAATCCGACGTTTTGCTGGCTTCGGCTTCCAATGCTATTATCATCGGATTCCAGGTACGTCCTTCATTAAGCGCCCGTAAACTTGCCGAACAGGAACAGATTGATATCCGCCTGTATTCCGTTATCTACAATGCAATTAACGAAATAAAAGACGCTATCGAAGGTATGCTTTCGCCCGAAATGGAAGAAAAAATTACCTGCAATATTGAAGTTCGTGAAGTATTCAAAATTACCAAAGTCGGAACTATTGCCGGTTGTATCGTTCTGGATGGAAAAGTAAACCGTAACACCAAAGTCCGAGTTATCCGCGACGGTATTGTTGTGTATACTGGTTCATTAGGTTCTTTGAAACGTTTCAAGGACGACGTCAAAGAAGTGGCAACGGGTTATGAATGCGGTTTAAATATTGATAATTTCAATGATATCAAAGTTAATGACATTATCGAAGGTTACGAAATAATCGAAGTTAAACGTAAACTTTAAATCGCACAATTATTGCCATTTACCATTGCTGTGTAATATTTTTGCACTAAAATTTCCTCCTGATTTTTATTTTCGTAAATTTGCCTTTTTAAAATAATTATAAAAATGGATTTAAGCAAAATACTTACTATCACAGGAAAACCAGGATTATATAAGCAAATTGCACAGGCTAAAAATGGAGTTGTCGTGGAATCTATTACCGATCAAAAACGCTTTCAGGCTTTTGGTAATGAAAAGATTAGTTCTCTCGAAGAAATAAGTGTTTTTACTACCGGTGAGGATAAACCGCTTAAAGATATTTTTAAAATCATTTTCGAAAAACAAAACGGACAACCGTCCATCGATGTTAAATCGAGCAATGATGTGTTAAAGAAATATTTTGAGGAAATCGTCCCTGATTACGATAAAGACAGGGTTTATGTTTCTCACATCCGTAAAATCATTAGCTGGTACAACCTCCTTCAACAGGAAAGCCTGCTTAATTTCTCGGAAACCACACAAACGGATACCGGAGATGCCTCTGCCAGTCCGAATATAGAACCTGAAAAATAAAATACAAAGTCCATCAATTATGATGGACTTTTTTTATACGATTATTTTTGTTTCGACGTTTATTTTTCGACCTTTGTAGTTCCTGATTTCATCAACGACTAACATAAAATATCAAATCATGAAATGTCCATACGCACAAGGGGGGTAAAGTGATGGAGTGATGGGAGTGATGAAGTGAAAAAAATGAATTTATGGAAATAAGGAGTCACAAGGATTTAGAGATTTGGAAACAATCAATGAACTTAGTGGCAAAGATATATCTTGTCAGCAAGGAATTTCCAACATACGAACAATATGGGTTGACATCACAAATAAGAAGATCTGCCGTATCCATACCATCTAATATTGCTGAAGGAGCAGGACGTCAGAATACAAAAGAATTTATTCAATTTTTATACATCGCTTTAGGTTCT
>Ga0183101_1000056_pt2 | contig 40937 bp, 37 predicted proteins | sample Biomet3_FD_127790 | JGI IMG/M metagenome (GOLD analysis project Ga0183101, IMG submission 127790) | Microbial communities from bioreactor (seeded with sewage sludge) at LBNL, California, USA - Biofuel metagenome 3 | ecosystem: Engineered > Bioreactor > Anaerobic > Unclassified ... | reverse complement strand
GTTGACAACAACAGAACAGGCAATCTCAATGGTTTCGCCCGTGTTCTTGTTGATGGCCGTAACGCCGCAGACCTTGCCGTTCTTCTGGCAGATGCCGGTCACTTCATGATAGGTGAGCATTTGCCCGCCGTGGCGCCTGGCCGACATGGCGTTGTGCAGCACCAGCCGGAAGCCGTCCACGCAGGAATCAGGCACGCGGAAAACGCGTTTGACCTCGGGCGACATGTTGGGTTCAAGGCGCAGGGCTTCCTTGACGTCAATTTCAGAGGCCTCAATGCCCGCGCGGCCGCAGGCCTCAACCCATCGATCCACATAGGCGGGGTCGTCCTCGGGCGTGAGCGCAAAAAAACCTTCGGTTTGTTCCACGCACTGCCTGCCAATGCGCCGCACGATCATGTTTTCTTCAATACATTCACGCGCGGATTCATTATCTCCCACGGCGTAACGGCCGCCGCTGTGCAGCAGGCCGTGAAAGCGCGAGCTTGTGCCGTGGGCCAGGCCGCCCTGTTCGAGCAATATGGCAGGAACGCCGCGCATGCAAAGATCGCGCAGGGTTCCTATGCCTGTTGCGCCGCCGCCGATGACGACAACAGTTGTTTCAAGCATAGTTTCTCCAATGGAGCGGATTGGCGGGGTACCCCTTGCCCGCGCATGCCGCGCAAACACGCCGCGCAATGGCGGCAGCCTGTGCGGCACGGCCTGCCAGCGATTGCGCCGCGGCAAGGCAAAGCGCACGCCGCCGGTTCGGGCGGGCCGTCGGGGTGGCCGCCATGGGGTGCAGCCGCCGTAACCCGGAGTTATTGTTGAAATCCCATGGTTATCAATTTGCGGGATGGCGTCAAGATTTCTTGCCCTGTATCCCGCGCGGCCCTTGCCAGATGCACCGATGCCGCATAAAAAACATCAAAAATCATCAAGGATGCATATGGACTGGTCGCAAAAACGTTGTGTTGTTCTGGATATGGACGGCACCGTCTACCTTGGGCATCTGCCCATAGCGGGCGCTGTGCGCTTTATCCGGCAACACTGGAACACGTTGGATTTTTACTTTCTCAGCAACAACACCTCAAAATCTCCCATGACCTATGTGGACAAGCTCAACGGCATGGGCATAGCGGCGCGTGAGGATCTGCTGCTTTCTCCGGTAACGCCGCTGGTCGATTTTTTGCGCGCCAATGGCATCCTGCGCGTTTTTGCCGTGGGCAATGCCGATTTTCAGCGTGATCTGCATAAGCGCATGCCCGAGCTGCAATTGACGGAGGAGGGCGCGCAGGCCCTTGTGCTGGCCTATGATACGGAATTGACCTATCACAAACTTGCCCGCTCGGCCCTGCTGCTGCAGGACGCCAACGTTCTTTTTCTCGCCACGCATCCCGATCTTGTGTGCCCCTCGCCTGAAGGGCCGCTGCCGGATGTGGGCAGCTTTATCAGCCTTTATGCCACGGCCACGGGCAGAAAACCCCAACACATCTTCGGCAAGCCCGACCCGGCGGTGCTGGCGCCGCTGCTGGCGCGCTATGCCAGGGAAGAAATGGTCATGGTGGGCGACCGCCTGAGCACGGACATGAAGCTTGCGCGCAATGCGGGCATCGATTCCATTCTGGTGCTCAGCGGCGAGGCCACCCGTGCTGACCTTGCCCAAGAAGAGCATCAGCCCACGCTGGTGCTGGAAGATCTGGGCCGGGCCGACGAAAACTGGGCCTGACGTTTCCCCCATGCTTATCCGCAAGGCCGCTTCCCTGAGGAAGCGGCCTTGCGTTTTTTTCGGCGCAATGCCGATGGTCTCTTTTTCGTTGCGCCGTTTGGCGCGTGGGTGCCGTAAAAGCCTTGCACGCGGGCAAAGCACGCTCGCCTTGCTGGCGCTATATGCCGCCAGGCGAGCAACCACGGTGCTTCCTCGCTAGTTTCCGCCCATGAGCCAGTGCAGGGGCACAAGCGACAGTTTGGGGAAGAACAGCAACAGCAGCAGCATAATGGTTTCCACCAGAATGAACGGCAGCAGCTTGACGATCAGATCGGTGATCTTGATGTTGCCGATGCCGCAGACCACATAGAGCACGGTGCCCACCGGCGGCGTGATCACGCCGATGCCCAGGTTGAGCACAAAGAGCAGGCCGAAATAATAGGGGTCTATGCCCGCCTGCTGAATAAGCGGATAAAACACCGGCGCGAAGATCAGGATGTTGGGCGTGAGGTCCATGACCATGCCGATGAGGAACAGGAACAAGTTGATGCAGAGCAACAGCAGTATGGGGCTGTCGATCAGCGGCGTGAACAGCGCCGTCATCTGATTGGGAATCTGCGCAATGGTGATGAACCAGCCCACGGCCGTGGCCGTGGCCACGATGAGCATGACGACCGATGTGGTGCGCGCGGCGCGGGCGCTAACCCGCAGCAGCTCGCGGAACGAAAGCTCGCGATAATAGAGCACGCAAACGATGATGGCGTAAATGGCCGCGAATGCGCCGCCTTCCGTGGGCGTGAAAATGCCAAAGCGAATGCCGCCCAGCAGCAGCACCGGCATCATGAACGCGGGCGTGGAATCAATGATAATGCGCACGGCCTCGCGCTTGGTGAAGGTGATGGTTTCGTTATAACCATCCTTGCGCACCACAAAAAACCACACCACCATGAGGCCAAGGCCAATGAAAATGCCCGGCGCAAGGCCGATCATGAACAGCTTGGTGATGGAAAGGCCGCTGACGGTCGCGCCCAGCAAAATAAAGTTGGTGCTCGGCGGAATGATGGGGCCCAAAATAGCGCCGGAGGCGATAACGGCGCCAGCGCGGCCGGGGTGATAACCCACATCCTTCATCATGGGCAGCAGCAGACCGCCCAGGGCGGCCGCCTCGCCAACGGAACTGCCCATCAAACCGGCAAACAGAATGCTGGCGATAATGGCCGCATAACCCAACCCGCCGCGCACACGGCCAATCATAAGCTGGGCCAGCTGCACCACGCGCTTGGAAAGGCCGCCCGCCGCCATGATTTCACCGGCGAAAACAAAGAAGGGAATGGCCATGAGGGGGTAATTGTTGGCCCCGTCCAGCATGCTGCCGGGAATGATCATGGCGTCCCACATGCCCGAATGCCACATCAGCACAATGGCGCACAGCACCAGCACGAGGGCCAGCGGAATGCCAAGGAACATGAAGAAGAAGAGGGAGCCGAGAAAAATAAAAAGTTCCATTCTTCTCTCCTAGCCCTTGTGAAAGGTGGAAACGGGTCTGCGGATAAGCTGCGCCAAAGAACGCAGCTCAACAAGCAGCCCGGCCAGCGCCATGAGGGGCAGGGTGCCGTTGATAAAGGCCATGTTGACGTCGGTAGCCACGGAGTATGTGTCCAATGTTTGCAGCACATTGACCACGCCGCCGTAAAAAAGCAGGCCAAGCGCAAAAAGGCTGCACAAGGAGGCCACAATGTCCACGCATTTGCGTTTCGCGCCGCCAATCGCGTTCACCAGCATATCCACGGCAATGTGTTTGTTGCAGGCAAACGCCTCAATGGCGCCGAAAAACGTGATGTACATGAAGAGAAAGCGTGCCCATTCCTCACTTGGCGGATAACTGGAGGAAAACAGGTAGCGCAGCAGCGCGTTGTAGAAAACCAGGCCTATCATGCCCAGAAAGATAAGAGCGCAGAAAATTTCAAAGCAGAGCTGCGCCATGGATTCCTTCTGGGGCTCTTTTTCCGGCTCAAGCAGAGCATGCACGCCCGGCGCGTGATCAAGCGGAAAACCTTTGGAAGTGTCCTCGTTCATATGAACCTCTGGAAAACGCCGTTCGTGATGTCGGCTGTGCGATGGGCCGTCGTCGGCGGGCCTGTTTGCGCTGCCGCTGGGGCCGCGCCATAAAAAATTACCCCCCCAAGGGCCCTTGGGCCGGGGGAGCCTTCCTTTTCATGAAAATGCGCGGGCGGGGAAAAAGCGGTTTTCCCGCCCGCGCTGATCATGCAACGATTATTTCGCGTCGCGGTAGCTTGCGGCGCTGTCCAGAATGGCCTGGCAGTTGGGCACGGTGTCGTAGAAAAGCTTCCAGCTGCGCTTGGCGGCGGCCACGAGGTAATCGTGGAATTCCTTGCTGGGCGTGGTGATGTGCCCGCCATTGGCAAGAATGGTCTGCTTGGATTTTTCGTCTTCCTTCTTGACCATTTCCCACACGTCGGCGGCGGAACGCTTGGCGGCTTCGTCAAACCACTTTCTGTCCTGTTCAGGCAGCGACTTGTAGAACTTGTCGTTGATGTACAGGGAATGGATAACAAGGATGTGGCCGGAAAGGGTGATCTCCGGCGCGATCTCATACATCTTCAGGCTGACGATGTCGGCCAGGGGGCTGTCGCCGCCGTCGATAACGCCCTGATCAAGAGCGCCGGGAACTTCGGCGAAGGGCATGGGCTGGCCGCTGATGCCGCATTCCTTGGCAAAGTTGGTGTACAGGGGAATGTTGGGCACGCGCAGGCGCAGGCCCTGGAGGTCCTGAATGGTTTTGAGGGGCTTCTTGGTGTAGAAGTGCCTGAAGCCGATGGGGAAGGCGTTCATGGTGAGCAGGCCAGATTTGGCGGTGAAGCCATCGTTGATCAGCTCAAAGGTCTTGCCTTCCATGGCGCGGCGGGCATGGTCGAGGTTGTCAAACAGCATGGGCGTTTCAAGCATGGCCATGGCGGGGTGCAGGGCCGAGGTCTGGGTGCCGGTGGCGCACATCTGGATGATGCCTTTGCGCGTGGCGGCAATGTAGGCGTCTTCCTTGCCCAGTTGGCTGTTGGGGAAAACCTGCACTTCGTATTTGCCGTTGGAAAGTTCGGCCAAATACTTGCCGAACAAATGCATGCCGATGGTTTCCGGCTCGCCTTCCGGCTTCATGCCCGCGATCTTGATAATGGTTTTTGCTTGGGCGGTGGGCGCAAAGCCAAGGGCCATGCCGCAAACAAGGCCCATAATTGCTAACAGCGCAACAATGCGTTTCATACTGAAAACCTCCTGACTGATATCCTAAGGAATAAGTAAAAAACAATACACCGCGGCAGGGCGTTGCGCCGTTGCCGCACATAAGCCGGTCATGCTGGGCGACGCCCCCCAATGGTGCGCCGCGCCCTGTGGCCATGACATGCCGAAAACTGATGAAAACTTAAGTGACGTGCTACCCAAAGTTCAACTGTTATTTGCAAAAAAAGTTTACTTTTTTTTAAATATCTTGATTTTAGGAGTAGTGGAATGTTTTCTACTGTTGGGTAGATTGCTGTTGAAGGGTGCAAAAAACAGCAGTTTTTTTCATGCTGAAACGTTATTCACGGCAGTATGAAAAAATATATAAAATACTTTTAGTAAAAAAATAAAAAATTAACGTAAAAAATACTTTATATAGCATTTTTTTTATTATAATTTTGCAGTAAAATATCTATATGGTGCAAAAGTGAAAAGAAATTAATTTTATTTGCAGAAAATTTTTTTTTATTTTTTTATTCTAAAGTGAAAATTTATTTACCAAAATTTTTTAGCATAACATAGGTAAAAAAATAGTTCATGACAATTATGTTACAATTACGTGTCAATTGTAACGCCCGCTCCATTTTAGCCCGTGTCGGCCCTGTGCTGCCGCCCGCCCTCTGCTTGTAAAAAAGCGGCGGGCGAGCGGCAGCGCAAGTTCTAAATCTTTTTCAGCTTATATTCTCTCACGCCCAGGCCAAGGCTTTCACCATAGGTCAGCTGCACTTCGCCGCAGGTGTTCGGCCAGCGCGCCGTGAACTTGTCTTCGATGCCGCCTTCAACCGAGCCGCCCGTAAGGCTGGGCGCTTTGGCCACAAGGTCAAAGCAGGCCTGGTCAAGCGCCACCGGGTCGGTGGAGGCGAGAATGCCCACGTCCGGCACCAGCGGCATGTCGCTCCAGGGCGCGCAATCGCAGTCGGGGGTGACGTTAAGAACAAAGTTGATGTAGCAGATGCTTTTTTTCTTTCCCTTCACAGTGCCATAGGCATATTCCGTCATGCGTTCTATAAACGGTCGCATTTCTGTTGCCCATTCTATACTGATCGCTTTTTCCGGGCACACTGTGATGCATTCAAAACAACCAATGCATTTTTCAACGTCTATGGTGCTCTTTTTGCTTTTCATGCTAAGGGCGTGCTGCGGGCATACTTTTACGCATTTTGCACAGCCAACGCATTTTTTCTCGTTAATGGAAACGTGCGTTGCGTGCTGCTCCTTTTTGCCGCGCACCGAAGCGCCCCCCATGGCAAGGTTTTTGATGGCCCCGCCAAAGCCCGCCATTTCGTGCCCTTTAAAGTGCGAAAGCACCACCATGGCCGGGGCGCGCCGAATTTCGGTGGCGATGTGAACTTCCTTGAAGTGCTTGCCGTTGATGCGCACCGGCATGTCGTTATCGCCGTACAGGCCGTCGGCAAGAATAATGGGCGCGCGCACCACGGATGGGGCGAAGCCGTGAGCATAGGCGGTTTGCAGGTGGTCAACGGCGTTGTGACGGCTGCCGGAATACAGCGTGGTGGTATCGGTCAAAAAGGGCTTGCCGCCAGCTTCCACAATCTTGTCCACAACCTGCCGCACGAGCGTGGGGTTTAGGTGGGTGTCGTTGCCATATTCGCCGAAGTGCAGCTTGATGGCCGCAAGCTCCTTTTTTTTGATGATCTTTTTTAAGTTCAGGGCGTCGCACAGGCGTGCCACCTTGGCAAGTTTGCTGTCTTCGTGAGAGCGGCAGTGCATATCCGCATAATAGACTGTGGCTGGCATGGCATATCCTCCGTCTGTTATCATCGTTCATTGTGTTGCGCGTTTCGGCGGGCGGCGGCTTACACAGGCTTTCGCAAGTAAAAGTCTACTGCGGCGCACGGTGTGAAGGCAATGGCGCGGTCCGCGCATGTTCTTGACAAAATGATGTGAAACAGATAATATAAATAGGTTTTGAGTTTTGTAAAAACAGCGTAGCATTCAGATCAAGGAGGCTCCATGGCCGTTTATGTTGTTGATCATCCTCTTGTGCGCCATAAGTTGGGCATTCTGCGCATGGGGTCCACCTCCACGCGCGAATTCCGTTCCGTTTCCAACGAAGTGGCAAGGCTGCTGATTTATGAAGCCACCAAGGGTTTCTGCACGGAAAAGCACACCGTTGAAGGGTGGGCCGGTCCAGTGGAAATTGAGGCGATTTCCGGCAAAATGGTAACGGTGGTGCCCATTCTGCGCGCCGGTGTGGGCCTGATGGACGGCGTGCTGGATATGATCCCCGGCGCGAAGATCAGCGTTGTGGGGCTTTACCGCAACGAAACCACGCTTGAGCCTGTGGAGTATTATGTGAAGCTGGCCACGGATCTGGATCAGCGCCTGGCCATTATTCTTGACCCCATGCTGGCCACGGGCGGTTCGCTTATCGCCGCCATCAGCCTGCTGAAGCGCCACGGCTGCAAACGCATATGCAGCCTCAACCTTGTTTGCGCTCCCGAGGGCCTGGCCAAGGTGGAAGCGGCTCATCCCGATGTGGATATCTACACCGCCGCCATCGACGACCATTTGAATGAAAACGGGTATATCATTCCCGGTCTTGGCGATGCCGGAGACCGTATCTTCGGAACCAAATAGCGAGGGCCCCCATGAGCACAGCCGGCACGCGGCGCGATGTCGCCCCTACTGACTACAATTTTCGCTTCAGGGATTGTTTTCTCGGCGCGCAAATGCTTTTTGTCGCCTTTGGCGCTCTGGTGCTCGTTCCCATTCTTACCGGGCTCGACAGCAATGTGGCCCTGTTCACCGCTGGCATCGGCACGCTGCTTTTTCAAATTTGCACCAGGGGCAAGGTGCCGATTTTTCTGGCGTCTTCTTTTGCCTTTATCGCCCCCATCATCTATGGCGTGCAAACGTGGGGCGTGGCGCAAACGCTTGGCGGCCTGGTGTGTTCCGGCGCTGTGTATTTTCTCCTGAGCGGTCTTATCCGCTGGCGCGGCACCGAAGTGGTCATGCGCGTGCTGCCGCCCATCGTCACGGGGCCGGTGATCATGGTTATCGGGCTTATTCTGGCCCCGGTGGCGGTGAACATGGCCTTGGGCAAAACCGGCGACGGTTCGGCAAGCCTTGTGCCCGAAAACATCGCCCTGTGGATTTCCATGACGTCGCTTGCCGTCACGGTGCTGGTTTCTCTGCTTGGCCGTGGCTTTTTGCGGCTGATGCCCATATTGTGCGGCATCGCGGCGGGCTTTGTGCTTTCACAGGTCATGGGCGTGACCGATTGGAGCAAGGTGGCCGTTACCCCCTGGCTGCGCATGCCGTCGTTTACCTTTCCCGAATTTTCCTGGGCTCCGGCCCTGTTCATCATGCCCATCACTTTGGCCCCGGCCATTGAACACTTTGGCGACATCATCGCCATCAGTTCCGTGACCGGGCGCGACTATCTGAAAGACCCTGGCGTTCATGTCACCATGTTTGGCGACGGCCTGGCCACCATGACGGCGGGCTTTCTGGGCGGCCCGCCCTGCACCACCTATTCCGAAGTGACCGGGGCCGTCACGCTGACCAGGGCCTTCAACCCGGCCATCATGACCTGGGCGGCGCTGTGCTCCATTCTGCTTTCTTTTGTGGCCAAGCTGGGCGCGGTGCTTGCCACCATTCCCGTGCCCGTCATGGGCGGCATCATGATTCTGCTGTTCGGGGCCATCATGGTGGTGGGCCTGAACACTATGGTGCGTGCCGGCAAAGACCTGATGGAGCCGCGCAACATGATTATTGTGGCGCTGGTGATCATTTTCGGCGTTGGCGGCATGCAGTTCAGCATCGGTTCGTTCAAGCTGGGCGGCATCGGCCTTGCGGCTGTTACCGGCGTTTTGCTCAACCTGCTGCTGCCCCGAAGCCGCGCCTGAGTTCCTCTTCTTTTTGTGCTTTTTGCGCGGCGCGGCATTGTTTGCCGCGCCGCGCCGCGTTTGGGGCACTGGCGGCTGCGTGTTCGCGTGTTGCATGCCTGCGGGGGGCCGCCCGCGCGGGTGCTTTTTTTTACTGTTTCTGCTATCTGGTGCGAAAAGAGGAACGGGCGGCGGCATTGAGCGCACGCGCAGCCCGCTGCAAACCTTCCTTTCCCTACTTTCCCCACAGCGCTGAGGAGATACCCATAATGCTTCCACGGGTGTATTGGCTAACGGGCCTTTCCGGAGCGGGAAAAAGCACCATTGCCGTGGCGCTGGCGGCGGCGTTGCGCGAGCGGCAAGGCCCCGTGTGTCTGCTTGATGGGGATGTTGTTCGCCGTGGGCTGTGCAAGGACTTGGGGTTCGACGCGGCTTCGCGCATGGAGAACGCCCGGCGCATGGGCGAGGTTGCCAAGCTGTTTCATCTTTCCGGCGTGCCTGTGGTGGCGGCCTTTATTTCGCCTTTCAGGGAAGGGCGCGAAGCTGTGCGCCGTTGCCTGCCCGCCGGTATCTTTATTGAGGTGCATGTGGCCACGCCGCTTGAAGAATGCGAACGGCGCGACCCCAAAGGCCTGTACAAAAAGGCCAGGCATGGAGAAATTAAGGATTTCACCGGGATAAGCTCTCCCTATGAGGCGCCGGAGCAACCAGAGGTGCGGCTGGACACCCGCGTGTTGGCCGTTGCGGACTGTGTGGCCGCCATTTTGGCCTGCGCGTAGCAACCGCCTGCGCAAACGTGGCTGCAAACCGGCATAAGGGCAAAGCCCCGCAATCTTTCCCACCACTGCTGGCCTGTGAAGGTGACTTTTCGTTGTCTTTTACCGCAAATTTTTCATGCCCGGATCTTTTTTTTGCACGCAAGGCAGATTCGCCAGATCGCGTTTTTGATATTTATGTATGCGCCTTGGAGTACTGCGCGGTGAGGAGCGGGATTATGCTCAAGATCTGCAATGCCTGCGACATGAATATAAAATAGGGCAGTGAGAGCGCTAGTAGCGTGCTTACTGCGAAACCATCTTGGCAAACCGTGATGGTTATGTGGGCTGTTTTGGGGTCGTAATACTTCGATTTATCGGATTTATAAAACTATGGCGACACCTTATTGCAGAGTTTTCAAAATTTTGCTTTCGAAAAAAACTGTACCTCCTGAAGAAAAGCCTATATAAAAAACTTCCCTCACGTCACGTTGCCTTGTGGTCGTGTGGAAGCCCGTCAATTTTTTATTTGTTTCTGGGGTGAGAGCCCGTGTCAAGCACGCAGAATTACACTCACCAGTCCTGGGAATGGATGGCGGGGCCGGATTTGTGTTATAGCGAGGATGTGCCGCTCAAATCCGCGATCCTCGGCCTTCCTACCGTGAAGGGGCAGCCGCTGTTTTTCGGCATGGAAGCTGGCGACCAGCAGATGGCCATGGAAACCCTGATGGACGAATATGGGGAGCCCCGGGCGTTTTCCAATGTCGTCGGGCACTATGTTCGAAAACACGACGGCGTTCTGTTCCTTTTGGAAATGAGCGGCGTTCCTCTTCTTGACGAATGCTACTGCCTGCTTGGCTACAAAGGGGTGGAGCGCGTCATCGCCAATATCTCGCTGTATTCCGGCGGCATTTCCAATTCCATTGATCTGGACACCATTTACGCCACCGCGCCCATTGCCATGTGCGTGGTTGATCGCGAAGGCCTGCTTCTCTCCGCCAACGAGCACCATGTGCTGCTTTCGGGCCGGTCATTGTTCGACACCAGCGGCGCGCACATTTCGTTGCTGCACCCCGAGCTGGAAGAAAAAATTCAGAACGACTTTAGCCGCCTCGACGCGGGCGGCTATGTTTCAGACCACGAAGTGTCGATCGACGGCAGGGATTATGCCGTTTCCGTTACCCCCGTTCGCAATGCCTCCGGCGCCATCATAGCGCTTTCACTGGCATATTTTGACATAACGGAGCGCAAGTCGCTTGAGCGCAAACTCCAGAATGCCAATGAGCGGCTCCGCCACCTTTCCATACATGATCATCTTACAGGCGCCTATAACAGAAGGTTTTTCGACGCCATCCTCCGTAGGGAGGCGGCCCTCTGCAAGCGGCACGTGCGCTCCCTGTCTGTTGTGCTTATCGATATAGATTTCTTCAAACTCTATAACGACAGGTATGGGCATGTAGCGGGCGACGAATGCCTTTCGCGCGCGGCGGAAGCGATGATGCAGTGTCTGCTTGATATTTGCGGCGATCTTTACCGCTATGGCGGCGAGGAGTTTGCCGTGGTTCTGCCGGATTATGACGCCGTTAACGCCCATGCCGTCGGCGAACGCCTTCGCGCGGCAGTGGCGGCGCTGCAAATTCCGCATGAAAGCAACAACGGCGGCGTTGTTACCATAAGTGTTGGCGTCGCCACATTGCAGAAAAATCTTGCGTCCATGTCGCTATTCAATATTGCGGAGCACCTTGTGGCAGAGGCTGACAAAATGCTCTATGTGGCCAAAAGCTCAGGGCGCAACACGGTTCGCTCCTTGGGCGTCTAGCGGCTGCCCTTCACGCCTTGTCTTGCTTGCCCGCGCGAGGGTTCCACTGTGGCGCGGCGATAGCACGCCTTTTTGAAGGGGGGGCGCAGCCTGGCGCTAGGGCTTTCTCTCCGTAGTGCCCTTTGGGGCCTTTTTGCGGCACACGCAGGGCCGCGCCAGCAATGCAGCCACATGCTCCGACATAAAGTCCACCAGCGCCCGCACGCGCAGGGGCAGCCCCCGTTGCGCGGGGTAAACCACATGGGCAGGCAGTTCGCGTGCCCGCCAGCCTGGCAAAAGCCGTTCAAGCCTGCCCGTTGCTATGTCTTCCGCCACCAACCAGCCCGGCAGAGGGGCCACGCCTAGGCCCTGCAAAGCTGCCTCCCGTAATCCGGCCACGCCTTCCGCTGTCAGCACCGGATTCACATGCAGGGTTTGTTCTTCGCCTGCTTCACTGAAAAGCGTAATATTGCGCGCCCCGCCGAAAAGTTCGGTGCCGAGCGTCAACCATGGCCATGCGGCAATGTCGTTGGGATGAACGGCCGGTTTGCGCGTTGCAAGAAATTGCGGCGTGGCCACGGGGTATCGGCGTATTGCGCCCAACGGGCGGGCAATAACGGTGTCGTCGGTGAGTGTTCCGGCCACCACGCCAGCGTCGCAGCCTTCTTCCATCATGCGCAATGGCCGGTTTGAATAGACAAGGTCAACCGTTATGGCCGGGTTTTGCAACATGAACCGCGCCAGCAGCCGGCTGACGACGCTTTGCCCGAAATCCAGCGTGGAAAAAAAGCGAATATGCCCCATAAGCGCGGTTTGATCCACGCGCAGGCGGCGTTCGCATTCCTCCGCCATGTCCAGCATGGCCCGAGCGTCCGCCAGCACTTTGGTTCCCATGGCGGTAAGGCGCATGCGGTGCGTGTCACGCCGCAGCAGCACCGTGCCGCAGGCCTCTTCCAGCTGGGCAAGGTGCCTGCTCAACGTGGGCTGCGTGGACCCGAGAATGCGCGCCGCGGCTGAAATGCTGCCGCTTTCCGCAATGCTCACAAAACTGCGCAGCAGGGCAAGGTTTGCAAATATCGTCATACATAAACCGCATAACAGATATGCCGGGCATGCGTCTACCAATTACCCGCACGAACGTTCATGCTGGCCTCAACAATAACACCATGGAGGCGAACATGAACAGGCAAACTTTTTCAGATCGGGCGGCGGCCATTGTAACGGGCGCTTCACGCGGCATCGGCGCGGCCATCGCGGCCCGGCTTGCCCAAGAGGGCAGGCCCGTGGTCGTTAATTATTGCGGCAGCGCGGCCAAGGCCGCCGAGCTGGTGGCGGAAATAACCGGCAAGGGAGGGCGGGCCGTGGCCGTGAAGGCGGATGTGACCGTTCCCCAACAGGCGGAATCGCTGTTTGACGCAGCCGAAAAGCAGTTTGGCGAGGTGGGGGTGCTGGTCAACAACGCGGGCCTTATGCAGCCCGGCATGGTGCCCTTGGCGCAAACGGATGACGAGCTTTTTGACCGTATCGTTGCCGTGAACTTCAGGGGCGTGTTCAACATGTTGCGCCTGGCTGCCGGGCGCATGCGCGAAGGCGGGCGTATCATCAACCTCTCCACAAGCGTGAACCGTTTGGCCCTGCCAGGCTATGCCGTGTATGCGGCCACGAAATCCGCCGTGGAAAGCATGACGGCCATTTTTTCAAAGGAGCTTCGCGGCCGCGAAATCACCGTCAATGCCGTGGCTCCCGGCCCCACGGCCACGGACCTGTTTTTTGAAGGCAAAACCGAAGGGCAGGTGGAGGCCATGGCAAAGTTGCCCCCGCTGGAACGGCTGGCGAGCCCTGAGGATATTGCCGCCGTGGTGGCCTTTTTGGCCGGGCCCGACGGCAGCTGGATAAACGGGCAAACGATTCGCGCCAACGGCGGCATGGTATAGCCTTAGCGACAATATTGAGGGACGCGGTGCGGCGCGTCCCAATATAAGGAAAATGAGCATGATAGTTGAAGAGAACGAAGCGCGCCGGAATTGGCGGCTGATATATCTGCTGGCGCTGGCCGCCGGGCTGGCCGTGGCCAATATTTATTACAATCAGCCCGTGCTGGGGCTTATCGGTTCGGAGCTGCATTCCGGCGACCATGTGGGGCTTGTGGCCACGCTCACGCAGGCCGGGTATACCTTGGGGCTGCTGTTTATTGTGCCCTTGTGCGATTCCGTGAACAGAAGGCGCCTCATCCTGGGCCTCAGCGGGCTGCTTGCCGTTTCAGCGGCCACCGCGGCTTTGGCCCCCGGCATGGGCGTGCTGTTGGCGAGTTCTTTGGGCGTGGGCATTGCCGCCACCATCACGCAGATGGTTGTTCCCATGGTTGCCGATGTCGCCAGGGATGGGGAGCGGGGCAAGGCCGTGGGCATTGCCTTTAGCGGGGTTTTGTGCGGCATTTTGCTGGCGCGCGTGGTTTCCGGCGCTGTGGGGCAGTGGCTGGGCTGGCGGGCCGCGTTTTGGCTGGCATGTTCCCTGGCCGTGCTGCTTGGGGCCATGCTTGCCCGGTGGCTGCCTGATCTGCCGCGCAAATCCGATTTGCCCTATGGGCGTTTGCTGGCCTCCATGCTGCGCCTCTTGGGCGAATATCGCTCGTTGCGGTATGCCTGCGTCATTCAGGGCTGCGTGTTTGGAGCCTTCAGCGCCTTCTGGTCCGTGCTGGCGCTGTATCTGCAAAGCCCTGCCTACCGGCTTGGGCCAGGCGTGGCCGGGGCCTTTGGCCTTGTGGGCGTGGCCGGTGTTTTCGCCGCCCAGATCGGCGGCAGGCTCTCGGACCGCTACGGCGCGCGAAGCGGCGTGCTGGTGGGCACGCTGACCTGCCTTGCCTCCTTTGGCATCATGGGCCTGGGGCATATGGCCGCGCTTGTCGTGGGCATTGTGGTGCTTGATTTCGGCGTATCCCTCGCCCAGGTGTCCAATCAGTCGCTGGTGTTGGGGCTTTCGGAATCGGCGCGCGGGCGGGTCAACACCTTGTATATGACTGCTATTTTTTTAGGTGGTTCGCTGGGCTCGGCCGTGGCCAGCCAGGCCTGGGCCTCGTTGCGCTGGCCCGGAGTCATGCTGGCTGGCGGGGGATTTGCCCTTGTGGGCCTTGTTGCGCACCTGCTTGAGCGTCGTTATTCCGGCCCAACGAAGGCTTGCGGCCCCAAGGCTCACTGCCGATAGCCGCCACACGAACTTGTGCCGTTGCCGGTCAACCTTGCCGGAGCAGCGGCAAAAAGGGGAGGGTACAGCCCTCCCCTTTTTGCGTGCGCCGTAGTGTTACAGTTATTTGTTGCTGGCACTTGAAATGCTGCTATTCGTGCATGTTGCTGGCGCTGACCTATAGTGAAAAAGTCTAGAAACCTTCACGCGCGCAGCACACGGGAATTTCGTTTTTTTTTTATGCTGCCTGCATGAACCGTTCAGCAAGCATCCGTCGTGGTCGGGCATGCCGTGGAAGGCCTTGCTCGCCCCGCGTTTGTCCGAAAGGGCACGGGCGGGTGCGCGGCGGGTAACCCCACAGCCTTTTCAGGAGGAAGCCGCATGTTCCAGAACCTTGGCGAACCCTCAAAGGGGCACGGCCCGGTGCAGGCCGCCTATCGTGTGGATTTGCATGTGCATTCCCGTTATTCCACCTGCCCTTCGCAGTGGATTTTGCAAAAGATCGGCTGCGGCGAAAGCTACACGCCCCCCCGCAAAATTTACGATATCGCCAGAGCGCGAGGCATGGATTATGTGACCATAACTGATCACGACACCATTGACGGGGCCATGGAAATCGCCCACTTGCCGCAAACGTTCATCAGCGAGGAAATTTCGGCCTACTTTCCCGATGACAAATGCGAAATACACGTGCTGGCCTGGAACATCACCGAAGCGCAGCACCGGGAAATAACGCGCCTCAGAACAAACATCTATGAGCTTGCGCCCTATTTGCGGGGGCAGGGCATTGCCCATGCCTGCGCCCACCCCTTGTGCGCCGCCAACAACCGGCTGACCCACAACCATGTGGAGCAGCTTTTGCTGCTGTTTGACGTGCTTGAATGCAATGGAGCGCGCAACAACATACAGAACGAGGCCTTGCGCAGAATTGTGCGGGCCCTGACCCCGGAAACCATAGAGGCCATGGAGCACAGGCACGGGTTTGAAGCCATCGTGCCGCAGCCCTGGCGCAAATCCTTTGTTGCCGGTTCCGACGACCATTCCTCCTGCAATATCGCCAGAAGTTCCACCACTGTTTTTATTCCGCGCGAGGATGTGGGGCGGTCGGGCTATGCGCCCACGGAAGCGCTGCTGCGCGGCATCAAGGGCGGCAGCACGTTGGCTTGTTGCATTCCGGCCACGCCGCTGGGTTTCGCGCACAATCTTTATGCCATCGGCTATCAGTTCTATAAAAATTCAACCGGCCTCGCGCAGGACATCAACAACAGCACCGTGCTGCGCTTTGCGGAAAATATGCTTGTGGGCCTGCCCGAAACGCGCAACCGCACCATAAAAACGCGCGTTATGTCGTTAGGTGGTTTTTTGCTGCAATGCGGGCGATGGGTGGCGCGGTCTGAAAAAAGCATGCAGGAAAACATGCTTGAAGCGGCGGAAAGGGCCATTGCCCGGTCGCCGGAACTTTCCGGCGCGGCTGGGGAAACGGCTGCCGTTCTGCCGCAGGAATGGATGCCCCGCAGGGAAAAGCTGCTGGCGCGGTTTGTGGGCGAGGTGACGGAAAACGTGCAGCTTGCCTGCGCCAATTCCGTGCTCGCCGATGTGCTGAAAGGAAATTTTTTCAACGTGTTCAAGCTGGTGGGGGCCATGGGGTCGCTCTATGCCATGCTTGCCCCTTACGGCATTGGTTATTCGCTTTTTGCCCAGGACAAAAAGTTTGCCCAGGAATGCCTGCGCCGCTATGCGCCCAGGGCCGGGCGCAACGGCAAGCGGGGGGAACAGGCCGCCGTGGCGCATTTTACGGATACTTATCTTGAAGTGAACGGCGTGGCCAAAACCCTTCAGGCCATGCTGCCGTTGGCACGGACGCAGGGCAAGCGGCTGGATATTCTGACCTGCGCGGAAAACCGAACCACCGGCGCGGCGGAAGACGCTTCGCTTCCCAAACCCGTAAACTTCGCGCCTATCGGCAGCTTTTCCCTGCCGGAATATCCCGAGCTCACGCTCAATTACCCTCCGGCGCTGAAAATTGTGCAATACTGCTATGAGCAGGGCTACACCATGCTGCATTCGGCCACGCCCGGCCCCATGGGGCTTGCGGCGCTGCTGACGGCAAAAATGCTCAAGCTGCCCATTCACGCAACCTATCACACGGCGTTTCCGCAATATATTCTTGAGTTTACCGGTGATTCTTCGCTGGAGGAAGCCACCTGGCGCTATGTGTATTGGTATTACAACCAGATGGATGTGGTCTTTGCCCCCTCGGCGGCTACCATGAAGGAATTGATCGCTCACGGCTTGCCGGAGAAAAAGATACGCCTGTATCCCAGGGGGGTGGACGCCTCGCGCTACACGCCAGCCTGGCGAAACGGCGTGCGGCCAACGGCGGAAATACGTTTTTTGTATGTGGGGCGTCTTTCACGGGAAAAAAGCGTACACCGCCTGCTGAAGGCCTTCCGGCTGGTGCGGGAGATGCTGCCCGCCGTGCGGTTGACGGTGGTGGGCGATGGTCCGCAGGCTGCCGAGCTGCGGGCGCTGGCGGCGGATATGCCGGTGACCTTTACCGGGTATCTGACTGGCGGCGACCTTGTTCGGGCCTACGAACAGGCGGATATTTTCGTCTTTCCCTCAACAACGGACACCTATGGCCGCGTTGTGCTGGAAGCGCAGGCCGCCGGGCTTGCCGTTATCGTGAGCGGGCAGGGCGGCCCCAGAGAAAATATGCTGCCCGACAGCAGCGGGCTGGTGGTGCGGCAGGAAACGGCAAGCGCCTATGCCTCCGCCATGGCGGCGTTGGCAAGCGACCCCGGCATGTTGCGATCCATGCAGCGCGAAGCGCGGGAATATGCGGAGTCGCGCAGCTCTGAAAAGGCCTTTGCGGCCCAATGGTCGTTGATTGAAACGCTGGCGCCCATGGCCAGCTGGTGATGCGGCGGGGAGGGCTGGGCGCGGGCTCAGCCCTCTATTCTGCCCACAAGGCGCGCCAGAACATCCGGCCCGTTTTTAAGCAGCCGTTCCCGCATGAGCGAGGCTTCGCCGAAAGGAATTTCCGTCAGCAGATCCTCGCCTTTTTCCGGGTTTGCGGAAAGAATGGCCGTAAACGTTTGCGCCACGGCGGCCTCATCACGGCCGGTCAATTCGCTGAGGGCTGAAACCAGAACGTCAAGCTTGCGCATGGGAACTATCCTTGAACCTTGGTCTGTGTACTAGAAATAGCGGCGAATTTTCGCCAAACAACCGTTGAATACGGTGAAATTGCATGTATTTTTGCCACACTTTGCGGCAGGGGGCCGAGCGAGCCGTGAAGCGCCTTGCGGGCCGCAACGGCGAAAAAGGCAATAAACCCTATGCCGGGCCGCCCAACAGCGCGGGAATGTCGAAACTTTCGGTTTCCGTTGTGGAAAGCGAGCGCGTGATGCGCAGGCCAATATAGCGCGTCAGATCCACAAACTGCGGCTGTATGGCGCGCCCTGTCGGGTCTTGCGCCACCATAACGCAGGGCTGCGCGGGAAAATTGGTGTTCGACCGGCACACCACGCCCCTGTGCTCGTTGGAAAGTTCAACCGCCGTGCCCACAGGGAACACGCCCACCATCTTGATGAACCGTTCCACATACCCGGGGGCCCAGGCCTGACCGCGCATTTTATACATCATGCCCAGGGCCTTGTTGGGCGGCAGCGCCCCCTTGTAGACGCGCTTGGACGACAGGGCGTCGTACACGTCGCTGAGCGAGAGCACCCGGCCGAACACGCCGATCTGCTTGCCCGAAAGCCGCAGGGGATACCCGGTGCCGTTGTGCTTTTCGTGGTGTTGCGCAATGCCCGTGAGGGCCTCGTCGTCTATGCTGGAAAACTGTTTGATTTTTTCCACGCCCAGCATGACGTGCATGCGCATGGTTTCGAATTCCTGCAAGGTCAGGGAACGCGGCGCGGTAAGAATTTCGTTGGGAATCAGTGCGTTGCCATAATCGTGCAGCAGCCCGGCCAGCCCCACATTGTGCAGCCGCTCTTCCGGCATGCCAAGAAAATTGGCGAATGCCACGGCGAAAATGGTAACGTTGACGCTGTGGCTATAGGTATATTCATCCGTCTTTTTCAGCAGGGAAAGCGTGACCAGCGCATCCACGTTGCGTGAAAGGCTTTTGATGATGTCGCCCACAAGCGGCCGCGCAAACGTGAGGTCAATGGCGCCGCCGCGTGCCGATTCCAGAAAATTTTTTACATTGGCGTAGGCATCGTCGTAAATCAGATTGGCTTTGTGCAGTTCAACGGCAAGCGGCGTGTGCGGCACGGGCGCGCCGACAGATTCGTCGCGCGAACGCTCGGGGTCATAATACGCCTCCGCGAACCCCTGCAGCATGATGTTGTTGATCTCTTCTTCCGAGCCAAGAAAGCCTTCCTGCATATACAGCAGGGGAGCTTTGAGCCAGGAGATGCCGGGATCGACAATATACATGCCCGGTCGGAGGGTTGAGATGGGAATTTTGATAAGGGGCATGGTTCCAAGCGCTTTTGTATAGGAGGTGCCGTTCCCGTAACATGGCCGACTCAGAGCATTTTTTGCTCATGGCAGCCACACCGCCGCTAAAGTGTAGAGCAATAATGCGTTATTCGGGCAATTAATTCAACAGGCTTTTTGTGCCATAATTTCGGTCGCCGTTTATGCAGCTGCGTGGCGTCCGCCAGAGATGTCGAAAATGGGCCACACTTGTGGGGTGGTGCCGCAAAGTATATAAGCTGCTTGACCGTGCTTCTTTTGGAAAAAAGCGGTTGTCGCGCGGCGGGTTGCCCGTCGTCTGGCCAAAAGGGCCTGGTTGTGGGGTGCTGTGATGCCGACTTCGGAATGTCGGCAGGGAATGGAGTTGTCTATGTCTCGATTGTCGTTTTTTGTGCGGCATGTCGTTGGTATTGCGGCGGTCGGCGTTTGCTGTGGGGCCGTGCTTGTTGCGGCGGTTTGTGCTCAGTCTGCGGGCAACGCCGCGTCTGTTCAGCCCGCCATTGCTTCCGCCCCGCCGGTTGCCCCGGACATGCAGGGCTGGGCGCTCGACAGCCAGGATGCCCGGAAGGCCTTGCCCAACAACTCCACGCCGCCAGCCCGCCGCCAGCCCACGGTCATGCTGCCCCCGCTGCCCAAGGATGACGTGGGCGTCATCAGGCGCGTGGCGCTTGCCGACAATGCCAAGGTGGCGGCGCTGACGTTTGACCTGTGCGAGCTTGATACGGTCACGACTGGCTGCGATATGGACATCATCAGTTTTTTGCGGGAAGCGCGCATTCCCGCAACGCTGTTTATGGGCGGCAAATGGATGCGCACCCATGCCCGCAGGGTGATGCAGATCATGACCGATCCACAATTTGAAATCGCCAACCATGCCTGGTCGCACGGCAATTTCGCGCTGCTTTCGCCCTCGGGCATGCGGGCGCAGGTTCTGTGGACGCAGGCCCAGTATGAGCTGCTGCGCGAGGAGGCCTTGGCCCACGCGCAGGCCGAGGGCCGCCCAGCGCCTACAATACCGCCCACGCCCACGCTGTTTCGCCTGCCCTATGGCCGCTGCAACGACCATGCCCTGCAAACGCTGGCCGAGCTTGGCATGCAGGTGGTGCAGTGGGACGTGGTGGCGGAATCGGGCGGCGACAACACCCGGCCGGACTATGCCCGGCACGAGGCTTTGCTTGTGGCGTCGCGCGTGCGGCCTGGGTCCATTCTGCTGTTTCATGCCAATCTTGTTCCCAAGGGGTCGGCCCGTCTGTTGCGCGAAACCGTGGCCGAGCTGCAACGCAGGGGCTACACGTTTGTTTCCGTCAGCGCGTTGCTGCGCATGGGCAAGCCGCAAAGGACCATGGACGGCTACTTTACCACATCCGGCGACAACAAGGCCCTGGACGCCCGCTTTGGCGTGGACGGCACAGGGCGGCGAACGCCTTTTAACGGAGACTGAGCCGGGCGGCTTGGCGCACAGGGGACACCCATTGAAGCAATACCTGTTTTTCGACCTCGACGGCACCGTCACGGATTCCCAAACCGGCATCATCCGCTCCGTGCAGCACGCGTTGGCCCATTTTGGCCTTGTCCGTTCGGATGAATCTCTGCTGCCGTTTATCGGCCCGCCCCTGAAGGATTCGTTCGGCAAGGTTTTTCCCGATGATCCGGCCAAAGCGGACCTTGCGGTGCAAAAATACCGCGAATATTACGCCGACACCGGGATATTTGAGAACGCCCTGTATGCCGGAATTGCCGATTTGCTGGCCGACCTGCGGCGCGAGGGCCGCACGGTGACGCTGGCCACCTCAAAGCCGGAGCCTTTTGCCCTGCGCATTCTTGACCATTTTGGCATTGCGGCATGCTTTGACCATGTGGCCGGGGCGGAGCTGAAAGGCCCGCGCAACAGCAAAACAGCGGTGCTGCAATACGCCTGCGATCTTTGCGGCGTTACGGATTTTGAGCGCTGTCTGATGGTCGGTGACCGCAAATATGACGTGCTGGGGGCGCATGCCGTGGGCATGGACTGCGTGGGCGTGCTCTATGGATATGGTTCGCGCGGCGAGCTGGAAGAGGCCGGTGCGGACACGCTTTGCCCCTCCGTCTCCGCGCTGCGCAGCCTGCTGCTGGCCTGATCCCGGAAATTGCGCGGATTTTGCCGCCGCAGGAGCTTGTCCGCCCAAAGCCTGCCGAGAGCCGCAAAACCTGCGGCGGGCAAGAGCCGGGCAAAAGGGTGCGGTTGTCGCAGCCTTGCCGTAGCCTTGCCGCAACCTTGCCGCCAAAAAGAAAAAATCCCCGCTCAACGCGGGGATTTTTTTGTGAACAGCCGCGCCGCCTGGCAGCGCGGACCAAAAGCTGCGGTGGGGTGTTAGCCCAAATCCCAATCCAGGCCAAAGGTGTCGTGCAGAATGCGCACGGCAAGTTCAACGTATTTTTCCTGAATCAGAATGGTGATCTTGATTTCGGAAGTGCTGATCATGAGAATGTTGATGCCTTCCTGGTTCAGAGCGGCAAAAGCGCGCGCGGCTACGCCGGAATGGTTGCGCATGCCCACGCCGATGGCGGAAACCTTGGCCACGCTCACATCGTGCAGCACCTCGGAAGCGCCGGTTTTTTGGGCCACCTGATCCATGATCTGCAAGGTCTGCTGCAGATCCTTGCGCGAGATGGTGAAGGTCATGTCGGTGTGGCCGTCCTGGCTGGTATTCTGCACGATCATATCTACCAGAATGCCTTTTTCGGAAAGCGGGCCAAAAACCGACGCTGCGGTGCCCGGCACGTCGGGCAGGTCGCGCAGGGTCACGCGGGCCTGATCTTTATCATAGGCAATGCCGGAAACGAGTACGGCTTCCATGGTGGAGTCCTCCTGAGTGACGAGCGTGCCTGGGTCGTTGCTGAACGTGGAGCGCACGCGCACGGGAACTTTGTATTTTTTGGCAAATTCTACAGAGCGGATATGCAGCACCTTGGCCCCCATGCTTGCCATTTCAAGCATCTCTTCATAGGCGACGCGGTCCATTTTGCGCGCGGTGGAGCAGATATTGGGGTCGGTGGTGTAAACGCCGTCAACGTCGGTGTAAATATCGCATTCCACAGAGCCGAGAACGGCGGCCAGAGCCACCGCCGAGGTGTCGGAGCCGCCGCGCCCCAGCGTGGTGATGCGTCCGTCCTCGGTGCAGCCCTGAAAACCGGCCACAACCAGAACGTCGTAGTCCTCAAGGTGCTTGCGCAGGCGGTTGCTGTCTATGGAGCGGATGCGCGCGCGGCCGAAGTCGTCGTCGGTGGTGATGGGAATCTGCCAGCCCAGCAGGGAACGGGCGCGAATGCCCGCGTCTTTGAGCAACATGGTGAACAGGCTGATGGAAACCTGCTCGCCCGTGGAAACAAGTGAATCCGCTTCAGCACGGTCTGGCGTGGAAGACCATTCGTCGGCCAGTGCCAGCAGTTTGTTGGTGTCGCCAGCCCGGGCCGAAAGCACTGCGATGACCTTATAGCCTTGGGCAAGGCCTGCCAGCACCTTTTCGCGCACCTGCTTCATGCACTCCAGTTTTGCAACCGATGTGCCGCCGAATTTCTGGACCAAAATTTTCATGCCTGCATCCATTGTCCTCAGTTCTTCATGGGTACAACAGGTCAGCCTGCCCTCCGGACAAAGGAAGCCATGGTCAGAACTATTCCACAGGCCAAATCCGGCGCAGGTGGCGCACTATCCCCTCGGCCTTGGGACCGTGGGCTTGCAGCGTCAGTAGGCGACCTTCTTCGCATGCTTGCAAGGATATGTCCAGATAATCTTGCGGCAATTCCCCGTGGGGCAGATATTCGGACCATTCAAGCAGGGTCAGCGTTTTGGGGTCGTCCAGGCCATCGGCCAGCTCTTCGGGCAGGCTGCCGGGGCAACGGTAAAGATCGCAGTGCAGCACCGGGGGCGTTGTGGGGTAGTGGTTGCACAGGGTAAACGAGGGGCTGGCCACTTCGGCCATGTCGCCGCCGGGCAGCGCTTCCACCAGCGCCCGTGCAAGCGTGGTCTTGCCGCTGCCCAGGGGGCCGCTGAACAGCAAGGCCGTTGCACCGCTGGCGGCCACCGCTTCGGCCATGATGCCGCCCAGGCGGTGGGTTTCCGAAAGATCGTGCAGAATTATGCGGGCCATGGCAGCGTGTCTTCCTCCGTGTTCTGGGCCTGATGCAGGGCGGGCGCCAGCGGCAGGGCGTCGGCCACGGCCGCGGGCGTGTTGCCCCGCGCGGGCCATCGTTCGGCAAGGCTTTTGCCCGCCAGCGCGTGCAGGGCAACGCCCTGCCCGGCCAGAAAATGCGAGGGGGCAAGAACGCCTGCGGCAGGGTTGTTTTGCGCAAGGCCCGTAAAGCGCGAGGCCAGCAGCCCGCCGATGCAGCCCGCCAGCACGTCGCCCGATCCGCCCACGGCCAGTTGCGGCACGTCATAAGGGCAGAGCAAGGTGGGCGCGTTGTGTTGCCCCACAAGGGTTCCGGCCCCTTTTAGTACAACAACGCCCCGGCAGAGGGCGCAAAGCCGGTGCAGCGCCTCTTGGCGCTGGGCCTGCACCTGCGCGGCGGCGCAACCCAAAAGGGCGGCGGCCTCGCCAGGGTGCGGGGTCAGAATATCCTCGTCCGTCACGCGCTCCAGCAGATCCGGGCGGTGGGCCAGCAGCATGAGCGCATCGGCATCAAAAACCGTGCGGGGTCGGCCTTCCATACGCAGCAGGGCTTCAAGAAAACGGGCCGCATCCGCCCCACGCCCCATGCCAGGGCCCACGATCAGGGCGGCGCAGCGCCCCGCCAGCTCTGTCAGCGTTTGCGGCAGGGTTGCGGGCCATTGGCGCTCGGCCTCGCCCAGCGGCAGGGTCATGATTTCGGGCCAGCCGTTTTTGATATCGGCAATGCCCGCGCCGGGGGCTGCTGCGGTCGCCAGCCCCGCGCCGGAACGCAACGCCGCGCGGGCCGCAAGGTGCGCGGCGCCGCCCATGCCCGGAGCGCCGCCCGCCACAAGCACATGCCCATAGGTATTTTTGAAGCCGCCGGGCAGAAAACCGGCCAGCGATGCAAGGCAGCGGCCATCCAGAGCATAGACGGAACAAGGGGCCTTGGCCTGCGCGGCAAGGGGAATGCCGATGCTCCGAACGTGCAGCCTGCCGGTCCAGGGGCGGGCCTCCGGCAGGGCAAGGCCGGGTTTTGCGGCGGCAAAACTCACTGTGGCCGTTGCCCGCACGGCCTCGGGCGAGGGGCTTCCCGTGCGGCCGTCTAGCCCGGAAGGAATGTCGATGGCCAGCACAAAGGGGCTGTTGGGCAAGGCATTGACGGCGCGGACAATTTCCAGCGCGTCGGGGCGCAATGTTCCGGTGAATCCGGTGCCAAGCAGGCCGTCCACAAAAATATCGGGCAGGGCGGCAGCCAGAGGCTCTTTAAAAAATGCGCCGGGCCGGTATGGCCGAAATAGCACGCCCGCGGCTTTGGCAATGCGCACATGCTTGCCGCAAGCGCCTTTGCAGGAGCCGAGGGGTCGGGTGTGCAGCACCAGCGGCGCTGCCCCCGCATCAAGCAGATAGCGCGCAAGGCAGGCCGCGTCGCCGCCGTTGTTGCCGCCGCCCATGAGCAGCCACACTTTCAGGCCTTCAAGGCTCGGCCGGTAGCGGCGCAAAACGTCAAAGGCCGCGCGGGCGGCGTTTTCCATCAGCAGCTCTTCGGGCAGGCCCAGGGCCATGGCTTGCTTGTCCCATTGGCGCATTTCGTCCGGCAGGGGAAGCGGGGGAAAACAACGGCGAAAATCGTGCAACATGGTCATGCCTCCAGCACCACAACGGCCACAGCGGCGTGGCGGTCATGGCTGATGGAAATGTGCGCCGCGTTCACGCCCAGCGCCCGCGCCCTTTCCAGCGCGGGGCCGTGCAGATGCAGCAGCGGTTGCCCCTGCGGGCCGCGCAGCACCTCTATGTGCCGCAGGCCCAGCCCGTTGGCAAAACCTGTGCCCAGAGCTTTAACGGCGGCTTCCTTGGCGGCGAAGCGCCCTGCAAGATAGGCGACCGGGCATTCCGGCATGGCGGCCTGTTCCAGAGAGGTGAGAATTTTTTGCTGAAACCGTTCGCCAAACCGATCGTAGCTGGCCCTGATACGCGCAAGCTCGGTAATATCCGTTCCAAGTCCTACAATCATAAGGTGATCCATGGGGGGGCGCAGCGGCCAGGGCGCGTGCGGTTCAGACTATTGCCCGATAATGAAAAAAAGCGTATGCAATTCCTTTCAACAAAACTATTCTGACCCGTTCCCCGCTGTAACGTCAAGCGTGTAGCCCGTGGGAACGAACGGAGAACCCCTGTTATGAAATTGTGCATTATCGGTACTGGCTATGTTGGTCTGGTCAGCGCCGCCTGTTTTGCGGAAATGGGCAATACTGTGACCTGCGTAGACGTCAACCCGGCTATTGTTGAAAAGCTCAATGCCGGTTCCGTGCATATTTTCGAGCCTGGCCTTGAGCCCATGGTTCGCCATAGCCGCACCGACGGACGCCTCAAGTTCACAACGCGCCTTGAAGACGGCATCTCTGACGCCGACTGCGCCTTTATTTGCGTGGGCACCCCTCCGCAGCCCGACGGTTCGTGCGATCTCAGCTACGTGCGGCAGGTTGCGAGCGAGATTGGGCAGCACATGCAGAAAGACCTTGTGGTTGTGGACAAATCCACCGTGCCGGTGGGCACCGCCGACGAGGTTCGCGCGCTGGTGAAAAAGGAACTCGACGCGCGCGGCGTTTCCTTTGCCGTGGATGTGGTGTCCAACCCCGAATTTCTTAAGGAAGGCGACGCCATTTCCGACTTCATGAAGCCCGACCGCGTTGTGCTGGGCACGGATTCGGACCGCGCCGCAACCGTGATGCGCGAGCTGTATTCCCCCTTTGCCCGCACGCGCGATAAAATCATCGTCATGAGCGTGCGTAGCGCGGAAATGACCAAGTATGCCGCCAACTGCATGCTGGCCACCAAAATTTCGTTCATCAACGAAATCGCCACGATCTGCGAAAAAGTGGGCGCTGATGTGCGCGACGTGCGCACCGGCATCGGCTCCGACTCGCGCATCGGCTATCAGTTCATTTACCCCGGCGTGGGCTACGGCGGCTCTTGCTTCCCCAAGGACGTCAAGGCCCTGATCCACACCGCTGAAAAAGCGGGCGTGGAACCGCAGCTGCTCAATGCCGTTGAAGAAGTCAACGCCAGGCAGAAAAAGCACATGGCCGGGCGCATCATGGAATATTTCGCGCCGCAGGGCGGGGTGAAGGGCAAAACGCTGGCCTTGTGGGGCCTGGCGTTCAAGGCCAACACCGACGACATGCGCGAAGCCGCGGCCATCAGCATTATCAACACGCTGACGGCCGAAGGCATGAAAATTCGGGCTTTCGATCCCGTTGCCGCCGACAACGCGCGCCGCATTTTCAAGGGCAACGCCCTGGTGGAAATTGTGGATTCGCAGTATGCCGCGTGCGAGGGCGCGCAGGGGCTGCTGGTGGTGACGGAATGGAACCAGTTTCGCAACCCCGATTTTGACAGGGTTAAAGGCCTGCTGAGCGCGCCGCTGCTCTTTGACGGGCGCAACCTTTACGCGCCTGATTCCATGGCACGGCGTGGCTTTGCCTATTTCTGCATTGGCCGCCGCCCCAACAACGCCTAAGCTGGCCCCCGGTTTACGCACCATAATCAAACACAAAAAAACGCCCGGAGCTTGCCGCTCCGGGCGTTTTTTTGTGCCGTCCGCCGCCAATGTCTCCTGTGCAATGAAAGCGCCAGCTCTGGCATGTTTTTGTGCGCGCCCGTGCTTTGTTCTTTCACGGGGTGATGCACAAGAGTGTGAATACCTCTGTTGCAAATATGTTTTTTCAACAACCAGGCATATGTTTTAGCGCATATGCCTGGTTGTTCCATTATACATTCCCCATACTAGCTAAGCTTTTTTCATATTCAGATTATAATTGCTATAATTAACATGGCTGCCTCCTTATTTTTTTATTAATAATGCCTGTAGCACAGGCGGAGGTAAACCAAATATAATTTTTTTTGCGCAAAGAGATGCAGAAAAGCGGCATGGGATAAGCCGCGCAGCGCGTCGCTGCTGTTGTGAAGCCTTGGGGGGCGTGAGGGAGTGGCAAAGCAAGCTAGGCGCGAAAACAGGGGGGGCGATGGTCGGCGTGCGGCACTGCCACACCTTCAGCAGCGGCTTGTGTTGGCGTGTTGCCGCGTGCAGTGGCAGAGAATTTTTCAAGGTCCGGTGCTTGGGGCCATGGTGTTTTGATGGGCACGGCGTGCCGCGCCATGGCTATGCGCTGATCTGGGGGGGCATGCGGGGCCTGCGGAACATGCGGGATTTGCGGGGCTTGCGGGACACACGGACCGCATCGGCCCTGCTGCGGAAAACGATTATTCCGCCAGAAATTCGTATTGGTCCAGCTTGTCCCACACGGCGCTGATGACCATGGCCATGATGGCCGCAAGCCGCGCTTTGGCATGGTCATCGGGGGGTGTGGCCTGGCCGCGCAGTTTGGCAGCCTGAACCGCCAGCCTCTGGCAGAACAGTTCCGGGCAGCGGGCCTGCTGTTCCTGCGCCAGCAGGGGCATATACTGGGCAAAGGGGCCGTCCACAAAGGCGGTTAGCGCGGCCTCGGCGTCTTCAGCCGGTTTGCCCGCCGTTGAGCCCGCATCGGCCAGCAGGTTGCCCGTTTGCCTCAGGTAGCCCATGAACACCACATTGGGCGCGTGCTGCATCAAACCGGCTGTGACAACGGCATGCACAAAGGCGCGCCATTCCGCGCAAAACATGTCCGCGCCCGGCCCGGCCAAATAGTCGTTGGGCATTTGCGCGCCCCGCGCCATGGCAAGAATGGCCTCGGTTTTGCTGTTGAGCTGAAACAGAATGCAGGCGGCTTCCATGCCGCGCGCGGCGGTGAGCTGTTTCTTGGGCATCAGGCTTTTCCTTTGGCCGCGTCTTCGGTCAGGGCCTCACGGTAGGCCGCATAGCCTGCGGCGCGCAGGCGGCAGGCCGGGCATGCGCCGCAGCCATAGCCCCAGGCGTGGCGTTGCCCGCGTTCCCCCAGGTAGCAGGTGTGGCTTTCCTCTACTATCAGCTCGACCAGCGCTTCGCCCCCAAGGGAGCGCGCCAGGTTCCAGGCGTCTTTCTTGCTGCGCCACATCAGGGGCGTGTGCAGCACATAGCCCGTGTCCATGCCCCTGTTCAGGGCAACCTGCATGGCCTTGATGCTGTCGTCGCGGCAGTCGGGGTAGCCGGAATAGTCGCTTTGGCAAACGCCCATCACCAGGTGCCGTATGTCTTTGGCATAGGCCCAGGCGGCCGCGTGCAGAATAAAAATGAGGTTGCGCCCCGGCACAAAGGTGTTGGGCAGACCGCCCGCGCCGTGTTCTTCAATGGGGCGGTCAGAGGTGAGCGCCGTATCCGCCAGCTGGCGAAAAAGATCCACATGCAGCAGGGCGTCGGGGCCAAGGCGCGTTGCCCAGGAGGGATTGAGGGCCGCTATGCCCTCGCGCAGGCGCTCGCGGCAGGAAAGTTCCACCGCATGGCGCTGGCCATATTCAAAACCCAGGGTGCGCACGCTTTGAAAGCGATCAAGCGCCCAGGCAAGGCAGGTGGCGGAATCTTGCCCGCCGGAAAAAATAACGAGAGCCTGTTGTTCTAGAAGGGGGGAGGTGGTGTTCATTTTACCGTGGGCCAAAAGTTGCAAGGGCGCGCCGGGGCGTAACCGGCCATAAAGGCGTCCATGAGCGTGCCGAAAAACACGCGGTTGCGGGGCTTGATGTGCTGCACCTCGGCGCAATCCGTGGGGAAAAAGCGCATGGATTCGCGGTTGCCCAAATACGTTTTTTTGGCGGCGGGCAGGGTGAGCAAATGCGCCCACATGCCGCGCCTGGCGGCGATGGCCTCGTGTTGCAGCTTGCGCAGGCGTTCCTGAAGGCGGGGGCTGAGGTCGCTGTGGGGGTAAACAAAGGCGGCCCCATCGTGAACCATGATATCGGAAAGCGAGCGGCCGTCGGGCAGCGTGACGTCGGCCACCAGTCGCCCATAGCGGTCCTTGCCGTGCGCATCCACCGCCACAAGGCGCACTTCTTTGCCCTGCGCCAAGTGGGCAAGGTGTTCCATGGCCTCGCGGGCGTAATACTGGGATTTTGTTTTGCCGTGGTCCATCTCGGGGCTGTCTATGCCCGCAAGGCGAACAATGCGCCGATCAGTGAGCTTGACGGTGTCGCCGTCGAAGCATTTGGCGATTTTGCCGTGGGGGCTGGGCAACGGCGCCGGTGTAACGGCGGCGTTCGCCAGGGCCGTGAGCGACAACAGAAGAAAAACGGCCAGCACAGGCAGGCGCGCGGAAAAAAGACTTTTGCCGCCCCCAAAACAAAGGTGGCGAAGAAGTTTCTGCATATGGCTCTGCATGTAGGCTGTGCTCGTCCGTTGGTGGTCGATGGAGGAAAAGCGTGCGGAAATAATGAACGCGAATGTCCGGCGGGTCAACCCGCCGGACATTCGCGAAGCATCAATTTTCGTAGTAGGAGCGCAGGGGCTGGCTGCGCACGGGGTGGCGCAGCTTGCGCAGCGCCTTGGCCTCGATCTGGCGGATGCGCTCGCGGGTGACGTTGAAGAGCTTGCCCACTTCCTCAAGGGTGTGGTCGCTCTTTTCCGCAATGCCAAAGCGTTTGCGTAGCACCTGTTCTTCGCGCGGGGTAAGGTCTGCCAGCACGGCGGCCAGCTGTTCCGAAAGCTTGGTGTTGATGACTTCTTCCGCCGGTGCAACGGCCTTTTTGTCTTCAATAAAGTCGCCGAGGCTCGAATCCTCTTCGTCGCCGATGGGCGTTTCAAGCGAAATGGGTTCCTTGGCGATTTTGAGCACCTTTTTGACCTTTTCCACCGGGTATTCCATGCGCTCGGCGATTTCTTCGGGGGTGGGGTCGCGCCCCAGCTCCTGCACGAGATAGCGCGAGGTGCGGATAAGCTTGTTGATGGTTTCGATCATGTGTACGGGAATGCGGATGGTGCGGGCCTGGTCCGCTATGGCGCGGGTGATGGCCTGCCTGATCCACCAGGTGGCGTATGTGGAAAACTTGTAGCCGCGCTGATATTCAAATTTGTCCACAGCCTTCATCAGGCCGATGTTGCCTTCCTGAATAAGGTCGAGGAACTGCAGGCCACGGTTGGTGTATTTTTTGGCAATGGAAACAACCAGCCGCAGGTTGGAGCGGATAAGCTCCTGCTTGGCCCGCATGGCGGCGTTGTTGCCGCGCTTGATGCGCCACAGCACTTCTTCAAGGTCGTTGACGTTGTGGCAACATTTTTCCTGAAGGCGGCTCAGAATTTCGATTTTGCCGATGATCATTTCCTTGAACGAGAACAGTTCGTCCACGCTCAGCTTGAGATCGCGGGCGGCGTCGTTGGGATTGACCTCGCGCTTTTCCAGGCCGTCGAACATGGCCTGAATCTCCGCCTGGGTGCGCCCGGTGGAAAGGATATAGGCCGAAAGGTCGCGCTGGCAGTTGTGCATCTGGCGCACATAGTCCTCGACCGTTTCAATAATGCGGTCGATAAGCGTTTTTTCCAGCTTGATGTCGCGCAGGCGGGTGACGATTTCGTCCTTGAAGCTGATGATTTCCTTCTGTATGGCGGTAACGCGCCGGTCCATGCAGGCGCAGGCATCCAGCTTTTTGTATATTTTGCGTTTTTTCTTGAAGGTCTGCTTTATTTCGTCGAGCAGCAGAATAACGCGGGTGCGCTGGTTCATCTCGTCTTCGCTGGGGTCGTCTTCCTCAATGGTTTTGACCACATCCTTGAGCTTGATGCGGTTTTGGCGCAGGTCTTCGCCCACATTGATGAGTTCCTCAACGGCCACGGGCACTTCCACCAGAGCGTAGAGCACGTCCTGTTCGCCCATTTCGATTTTCTTGGCGATAACGACTTCGCCATCGCGGTCGAGCAGGGGCACGGCGCCCATTTCGCGCAGATACATGCGCACGGGATCTGTGCTGCGCGAGGAATAGTCCGCCGATTCCTCGTCTTCAGTCAGATCCAGCGAGCCTTCGGTCGTTTCTTCATCGGTTTCGGTAGCCGTGGCGGAAATCTTTTTGCCGTCTTTTTCCGAATCGACAATAACGATTTCGAGCTGTTCAAAGATGCCGATGATTTCCTCAAACTGCTCAGGCGTGCTCATTTCCACGGGCAGGGCCTTGTTGACCTCTTCAAAGGTCAGAAAGCCCGCGCCCTTGCCTTTGGCAATAAGGGATTGTATCTGCTGGATATCTTTAAGATTGCTCATGCCCTTTCTCCAAGGTTTCCTTAAGTGCGCGAAGATAATCCAAATCAGCCTCAAAGTCACCTATGCCGGTATTGGCCCGCATGGCCGCCGACAGCGAGGATGCCTGAGCCGACGCGTAGTATCGGTCGAGTGATTGGCGTAATAATTCAAGTTCTTTTTCGCCGTTGTCGCAGGGCGCGGCTTCAGGGCCGCGACACTTGCACCAAAAATTTTTTTCCCGTTCGTCAAGCTGGTGAAACGATTCCTCCGGGCCGAAGTTTTCAAGCTTGTCCCACAGCCGCCGCGCCACATCAGAACTCAGGGCCAGGTCGGCCCCCATTTCCTGCATGTCGCGCAGCCGGTGCGGATAGCGCACGGCATACATCATTATTTCGCGGTCGCGAATATTCTGCCGCGTGCGCACGGCGGATGCCGCCGGGCCTTTTCCGTCTTTGCGTTGGCCGCGCGCGCTCGCCAGGCCTTCGCGCAGGTCAGCCTCCGAAAGCTGCAAATGCGCCGCCAACCGCGAAACATAGGGGCTGATAAGCTCTGGAATGTCCAGCTGCCGCAAAAAATTGCGCGCCCATTCCACTGTTTCTCGCGGCGCCAGCGCCTTCAGCACGTCAACGCAAAACCGCAGGCCATCGGGGGCCTGCGCCTGAAGGGCCTCAAAGGCTTCCGGCCCAGGGCCTCGCAAAAGGCTGTCTATGTCCTCCCCCTCCGGCATGATCACGACACTGCACGAAAGGCCGCGCGTGAGCAGCATTTCGCACGAGCGCAAAGCCGCCTTGCGCCCCGCGCGGTCGCCATCGAAAAGCAACGTCATCTGCGAGGCGAAGCCCGAAAGGCGCTTGATCTGCTCCGGCGTCAGGGCCGTGCCCAGCACGCCCACGGCGTTGTCATAGCCGAACTGGTGCAGGGTGAGCACATCCATATATCCTTCGGTCAGCAGCGCCCGGCCCTTGGTGACGATGCCGCGCCGCGCCTGCGCCAGGCCATAAAGATGCTCGCCCTTTTTATAGATGGGCGTGTCCGCGCTATTGATATATTTCGCTTCTTCCTCATCGGCGATGATGCGTCCGCCGAAGGCGATAATCTGGTTTGAAAGGCTTTTAATGGGGAAAATAAGCCGCCCGCGAAAGCGGTCATAGGCTCTGCCCGCGCTTGATTGCCCCACAAGGCCCGCCTCGGCGGCCATGCGCAGGTCAAATCCGGCGCGGCGCAGGGCATCGGCCAGCGATTGCCATTCGCGCCGGGCCCAGCCAAGGCCGAAGCGCTGCACTATCTCATCGCTCAAACCGCGTTTTTCTATATACCGCACGCATTCTTCCGCCTCGGGGCTTTGCAGGGCCGAGGCAAAATGCCCGGCGGCCAGCTCATACATGCGCAGCATCTGCTGCCGCGCGGAGCGTTGCCGCCTTTCCTGCCCTTCGCGCTGCGGGTCGCGCGGGCCGCGTTCAAGCGTAATGCCGGTTTCCGCCGCCAGCTGTTCCAGAGTTTCCCTGAAATCCAGCCCGTTGATGCGGCTGTAAAAATCAAACACGTCGCCGGAGGCGTGGCAGCCGAAACAGTAAAACAGGCCCTGATCTTCGTTGACGGAAAAGGAGGGCTTGGTTTCCTGGTGAAAGGGGCAAGGGGCCACCCATCGCGGACCGTTGCGCTTCAGCTCCACATAGCGGCGCACCACGTCCACGATGTTGAGGCGCTCCTTGATAGAGCGAATAGCGTCCCTTGACTGCATGGGTTACACGCCCGCCATCAGCGAAAAGTCACAATGGTCATGCCGTCGCCGCCTCTGTCTTCCGGGGCCAGGGCAAACTGCCCCACAGCGGGAAACGTGCGCAAAAAATCATGCACCTGACGGCGCAGCGCGCCCGTGCCCCTGCCATGCACCACTTCCACTTCCGAAAAACCCGCCAGCAATGCCTTGTCCATAAAGCGCTCCAGTTCCGCCAGGGCCACATCCGCGCGCATGCCGCGCATGTCAAGGCGCAGCGAGGCGGGCTCGTCGCCGCCGGACCGCGAAACTGAAGCCCGGGGCGCGCTTTTGCCGCTGCCGCCAGGGGCGGCCTCGCCCTGGCCGGGGGTGCGCAGGTCTTTCATTGCGGCCCACAGGTTCACGCCGTTCATGTCCAGCCGCACACGCCCGCGCCGTTCGTCCACATCTGTGATGACGCCACGCTTGTTGAACACGGCGTGCAGCACCTGCTGCCCGGCCGCAAAGGAGCTGGGCGAAGGCAGCACGGATTCGTTGCCGGCGTCGTCGTGCGCGGGAGCCAGCGAGGCGCGCAGGCGCGACATTTCCTTGAGCGCCTGCTTGTGGGTGGCGCGGCCTTCCTTCCAGGCGCGCATGAGGTCGCCAGCCTGGGCGCGCACTTCGTCGTGCAGGCGGGTGCGCTCCTTTTCAAGCTTTTCGCGCACGTCCTGGGCCTGACGGCGGGCTTTTTCCTGCTCGCGTTTAAGGTCGGCCAGTTCTTCCTCGCGCCGGGCGGCCAGATCGTTGAGCCTGCCCAGCAGGGCCGTGGCGTCCTGACCGTCCTGCAAAAGATAATGCTCCGCCCTGCGCACAATGCTTTCCGCCAACCCGTGCTCACGCGCCACATCAAGGGCCTGACTGGCCCCCACCTGATCATACGCCAGCCTGAACAGGGGTTTGCGGCTCTGCGGGTCAAAAAGCATGGACGCGGCCCGCGCGCCCTCATGGGTGAGGGCATAGCTTTTGAGCGCGGGAAAGTGCGTTGCTGCCAGAACAAAGGTATGTTTGTCCAGCAATTCGTCAAGTACCGCCTGTGCAAGTGCCGCGCCCTGGGCCGGGTCCGTGCCCGCGCCAAACTCGTCCAGCAGCACAAGGCCGCTGGCGTCAAGGTGCTTCCAGGCCTTGGCCAGGTGCTCTATCTGCGCGGTAAAGGTGGAAACATTGTCCGCAAGGCTCTGCTCGTCGCCGATAAAGGCGTCCAACCGGCTGAACCACGGCAGGTGCGAACCCGCGCCCACCGGCACGGGCAGGCCGCTCAAGGTCATGGCGGCAATAAGGCCCAGCGTTTTGAGGCACACGGTTTTGCCGCCCGCGTTGCCGCCGGTGATCACCAGCGCGCGTTCGCCGGGGCGCAACACGATGTCCAGAGGCCGAACCTTGTTGCGGGCGGTGGTTTTGGCGTTGTCCCTGCCGTCATCTTTGCCGCCGTGCTTGCCGCCAGTCGCGCCGGATTCCGCCGCGCGGTTGAGCAGCAGCAAGGGGTGGCGGGCCTCCAGCAGCTGAATGCCCTCGGCCACAGGGGTGAGGGGCAGGCAGCGGCCATCGAACAGCGCGGCCAAACGGCGCTCGGCCTGGAGCACGTCAAGGTTGGCCAACAGCTCCAGCGCCGCCCGCGCGCCGGGCAGCTCCGCTTCCAGCAGGCCGCGCAGATAGGTAAGAACCTTGCGCTCTTCCTCGCGTTCTTCGCGTTTCAGCTCCTGAAGGCGGTTGTTGATCTCCACAAGAAACATGGGTTCAAAATAGCAGGTTTCGCCCGTTTGCGACCAGTCGTGGATAATGCCCTGCATGCGCCCCTTGTAGTTGGCCTTGAGGGGCAGCACATACCGGTCGGACGAAAGGGTCATGAATTCGTCCTGCAAATAGGCCAGCATGTTGTATTGCATGGCGAAGTCTTTGACCTTGTGCATGCAGTTCTGGTGCAGGCGGCGCAATTCGCCGCGCAGCCGGTAGAGTTCGGGCGAACTTTCATCGCGCAGCAGGGCGTCATCTGAGATGCAGCGCAAGAGGGCGGCCGTGAGCTGCACCGGCAGGGGAGCGCCGTCGGCCATGGCAAGCAGGTGCGGCCAGCGGTCGGGGGCGTCGGGCACGGCTATGGAGGCGTGGGCCTCCTTGGCCAGGCGCAGCACCTCGCGCAGCGCCCAAAAGGCGTCCACATCAGGCTGAAAAGCGTGGGCGCGGCTTGTGGCCGCGGCGTGCAGCAGCCCGCCCACATCCGGGAAGGCGCAAACGCTGAAGGTTGTGCCGCCGGGAACGGGGCGACCAGCCCAATCGGCGGCCTGCTCATACACTTTGGCCGCCGTGGCCACGGCTTCAGCGTCGGGCAGGGGGGCAATGGAAAGGGCGCGTTCGCGCCCCACGCCGGAAAGGCACAGGCCTGCAAGTTGTTCGGTGATGCGGTAAAACTCAAGGGCGGTAAGCGTGCGGGCGTGGATCATGCGAGGGCTGCCTTGAAAACGTTGGGAAAGCGTGGAAAACGGCCCGCAGGGCGGGCAGACACTCCGCACTGCCCAGGAAAACGCGGGCGCCCCCGGCTGCCCCAGAGCGCGCGGCGCGGCCCTGAAAAACGCGATAGGCATTGCGGGGGTTGTGCGGAAACGGGTGCTCCCGCTGGGTTGCGGACCGGGTGGAAAGCGTGACGCTGTTACGAAGAATCAACAAGAAAACGTGCTGTGCCAGGGGGCGCGTTCGCGCCGCAGGTGTTTTGCCGCCAAAGCAAAAAACGGCCGCATGCCCTCGCCTGCGAGAGCTAGCATGATACGGCATGCCCCCAAAGACGCGCCACGTTGCGGCAACAGGAATGCGCAACGGAAAAAGCAGGCGCGCTCAGGTCGTTGCATGCGGTGTTCGGCGGCCTCGGGCCGCCACGCCGATATTGCCGTAACCCGGCGGAGCGGAGGCTGTTTCCCGGCGCTGTTGGCGCGGTTAGGCCTGCGCGAGCCGTTTTTTAACGGCTTCGGACAGCGCCTTGCCGTCCACGCGGCCCTTGTGCTCGGCCATGATGGCCGAAATGACCTTTCCCATATCCTTGGGCGAGGTTGCGCCCACGGCTGTGACCGTGGCGTCGATAAGCGCCGTCAGCTCCTCAGCGCCGAGGGGCTTGGGCATATATTCCTTCAGAATCACAAGCTCAGCGGCTTCCTTGTCGGCCAGATCGGCGCGGTTCGCGCTCGTGTACTGGTCGATGGAATCCTGGCGCTGCTTGCCCTCTTTGATGATGAGGTCAAGCATCTCTTCGTCGGAAAGTTTGCCGCCGGGGCGCTTAAGATCCACCAGGCGGTTTTTTACCGCTGTTTTGAGAAGGCGCAGCACGGTGACGCGCACGCTGTCCTTGGCTTTGTAGGCCTGGATGTAGTCTTTCTCTATCTGCTCAAAAAGCGTGGTGCTGACGGTCATGGCGGTGGTGGGGTGAAGGGTGGATAAAAGCGGAAACGCGGGAAACCCCGGGGGGCTTCCCGCATAACTGGCTGGAGGAGGCGCGCCGCAATGCGCCCCGCCGCATGGCATGCCGCCGCCAGAGGGCGAACCCCGCAACGGCGGCTTTGGCGTTGCCGCCTAGGCCATGTTCATCTTCCTCATTTTTTTCATCAGCCGCTTCCGGGCGGCGGCCTTCTTCTTTTTGCGCATGACGCTGGGCTTTTCGTAGTGCTGGCGCTTCTTCATTTCAGAAAGAATGCCAGCCTTCTCAACCTGCTTCTTAAAGCGGCGCAGCGCGATGTCGAAGTTATAGTCGTCGTCGTTAAGAAAAACTCCGGGCAAGAAAATCACCCCCTTCGGCGGTCGGGCTAGTCCGTAAGAACCGAAGCCCGCAAAATATGAACTGCACTTGTAGACCTGATTTAGCAAAAAGGCAAGTCCAAAGTGTGGAAAAGTTTTCTTTTCCCTGAGGGGGCGCTATCCCGTGCAAAGAAAAAGGCCGTTATGCTTGGGCATAACGGCCGCAGGTCAATTCAGCGAGTCCTTCAGCATTTTGCCGGGACGGAATTTGAGTATCTTGCAAGCGGGGATAGTAAGGGTGTCGCCCGTGCGCGGGTTGCGACCCTGGCGTGCTTTGCGGGTTTCAACCGCAAACGTGCCAAAACCGGTAAGCGTCAGCTTGGATTCTTTAACGAGGGAGTCTTCAACAGAAGCAAGAAAGGCATTGAGGGCACGCTCGGCGGCAGCCTTGGTCAGGTTTGCCTTGGCGGCGATTTTTTCAACCAGATCAGCTTTGGTCATCAGCACATCCTCCTGAAAATTTCCCCGGCTTGAGTTGGTCTTTCGGCTATGGCAACGGGTGCCGTTGCGCATGTTTGGTAAAAGACAGCGCTTAAACTCAAAACTTTTTATGGATTATTGTCAAGCTGCCCCGCCCAAAAAGCGGCCAGCGACTGAAAATCTTCATTCGCAAGGGCTTCCGGCCTCAGGCTGGCGTCTATGCCCGTGGCCTCAAGCGCTTCAAGCAGGCCGGGCTGGCCGCTGCGCCTGAAAATGCCCCCAAGCTGCTTGCGGCGCTGCTGAAAACAAAGGCGCAAAAGCCGCGCCAGCGTTTTGGGGTGGGCGGGTTGGCGCTGCGGGGGCAACGGCTCAAAGGAAAGCACGGCGGAATCCACCTTGGGCGGCGGGCTGAAGGCCCCTGGCCCCACAATGAATTCCATGCGGGGGCGGGCATAGCTTTGCACCCACACGGAAAGCGCGCCGTATTGCCCCGTGCCCGGCTGCGCCGCCAGCCGCTGGCCCACCTCTTTCTGCACCATAAAGGCGGCGCGCCGCCAGCCTGTGGCAAGCGACACGATGTCCCAGATAAGCGGGGAGGCCACATTGTAGGGCAGGTTGCCGATGATTTTCCAGGGCTGTTCCGGCGAAATGCGCCGCCAGTCGAAGCGCAGGGCATCGGTGAGCACGGCCTGCGTGCGCGCTTGTCCAAGGCGCTGGCGTTCCGCCGCCCAGTGATGGTCTTTTTCCAGCAGCAGCAGGCGCTTGTGCGGCAACTGCTCAATGGCGCGAGTGAGCGCGCCAGGGCCGGGGCCGATTTCCAGCACGGAATCATCCGGCTTGGGCAGCAACAGCTGGGCGATGCGCTGGCAGATGTCTTCACGTTTCAGAAAATGCTGGCCAAGGCTTTTTTTGGCGCGTGGCGTCTGGCCGGGGGAGGATGCGGAATGCTGCATAACGTTCTCAGGGCAGGTCAAAACGGTCAAAGGCCATCACCAGACCGGCACGGCCCTGCGTTGCCGAGCGCAGCGAAGTGGAAAACCCGAACAGACGGCGCAGGGGGGCTGTGCCGCGAAGGGTTTTGCGCCCGCCGTGGTCTTCCATTTCCGCCACTTTTCCGCCGCAGGTGGTAAACAAGGTGATGGATGCTCCCAAAAAATCTTCCGGCACGGTAATTTCAACCCGCATGACAGGTTCGAGCACCACCGGCGATGCTGCGGCCAGCGCTTCGCGCAGCGCCTGACCAGCCGCCATGCGGCAGCCGGGAACAGTGGTCAGCCCCTCCTGCCGCTCAACGGAGGCTATCACAACGGCCACATCCTCAACCGGATAGCCCGTGAGGTCGCCGCACTGCATGGCATCGCGCGCGCCTTCAAGGGCCGCATCCAGATAGATTCTGGGCAGGATTTTGCGGGCCTCGGCCGCGTCTGGCGGCAAAAAGTCGCCCGCCTCCAGCAGGTTGCCCGTGCCGCGCGCACGCGGGGCCACGCGCACGGTCACAGAACCTTGGTGGCGTTCCTTGCCCAGCTCTCGGTCAAAAACGGTTGCCGCCTCCGCTTCTTTGCGCACGGTTTCACGCAGCACCACCTGCGGGTTGCCCGCGCGGGGGCTGATGCCATATTCGCGGCGCATGCGCTCAAGCAGCACGTCCAGATGCAGTTCGCCCATGCCGGAAACCATGCGCGAGCCGGTGTCGTCGTCCAGGCGGGCCTGAAGCGTGGGGTCTTCTTCCGTGTAGCGGATCAGGGCTTCGTCCAGAATCTTGCCCTCGTCCGCGTTGCGCGGCTCCAGCGCCAGGGTGATCACCGGGGCATAGGCCTCAATGCTCTCCAGCGCCAGGCGGCGTCCGCCCGCCGTGTAGGTTTCGCCCGTATGGGCCGAGCGCAGGCCCACCACAACCACGATTTCTCCCGCACTGGCGCTTTCCGTCTGCTCCCGCCTGTCGGCATGGGGGTGATAAATATGCCCCAGGCGGTCGTTTTTGCCGCTGGCGGTGTTGCACAGGCTTTCGCCCTCGTGGATGCTGCCCGCGTAGACCCGCAAGAAGGCCAGTTTGCGGCCGTTTTCCATCAGCACTTTAAACACCAGCGCCACGGCCGGGGCCGCCGGGTCGGGCGGCACCGTCACCTCGCGCCCTTCGGGGTCGTGCCCCACGGGGGCGGGCACGTCGGCGGGCGAGGGCAGCCAGTTGCACACGGCGTCCAGCACCGGCTGCACGCCCGTGTTGCGCAGGGCGGAACCGCAGAGCACCGGCGTTAGCGCGCGGGCCAGCGTGGCGCGGCGCAGGGCCGCCTGAATGTCGTTTACGCTGAACGTCCCTTCCAGATAGGGTTCCACAAAGGCATCGTCCGCCTCGGCCAGCTTTTCCAACATGGTTTCGCGCCAGGGGGCGGCCAGGGCGGCTTGCTCATCGGTAAACGGGGCGCGGCGCACGGTTTGGCCCTGGTCGTCGGCGTCAAAGACCAGCGTTTCCTGATTGATAAGGTCGAGCACGGCCCGAAAGTCCTCGCCCTGCCCAAGGGGGGCCGTTACGGCCACGGCGTTGGCGTGCAGGCGCTGGCGCATGGCCTCGAGCACGGCTTCGAAATCCGCGCCAAGGCGGTCCATCTTGTTGATGAAGGCTATTTTGGGCACGCCGAAATCTTCGGACTGCCGCCACACGGTTTCGGACTGCGGCTCCACGCCGCCCACGGCGCAGAACACGCCCACGGCCCCGTCCAGCACGCGCAGGGCGCGCTCCACCTCAATGGTGAAGTCCACATGGCCTGGCGTGTCGATCAGGTTGATGGTGGTGTCGTTCCACTGGCAGGTGGTGCAGGCGGACATGATGGTGATGCCGCGTTCCTGCTCTTCGGGCATGTAGTCCATGGTGGCCGCGCCGTCATGCACTTCGCCCATGCGGTGGATTTTGCGGCTGTAAAAGAGCATGCGCTCAGAAAGCGTGGTCTTGCCCGCGTCGATGTGCGCGATGATGCCTATGTTGCGGATGTTGCTGGTAGTGGACATGGCGTTGCTCCGAACGTGGCAGTGACGACTGGTGGGATTCGCAGGGGGGGCATCCCCGAGCCGCCGGGGGCAGCGGGAAATCTGCTGTGTTACAGCGGCCCGAAAGCCTGCCGCCGCACGCGGAAAAAGTCCGGCGTGAGGCCGGGATGCAGCCAGAAGCCCTCGCACCCCGGTGTAAAGGCCGGGGCGTTGCTGTAGGGGAAAGGCCCTGTGCGGCGCTCGCGGCAGTGCCCCAACGCCGCGCCGGGCGTGAGATACAGCGCCTCGGGCGCGGTGCGCTGGGCGGGAACCAGCGCCGTTTCCAGAGCCTCGGCCTGGGCAAAGGCCAAGGCTTCAAGGTCGAAGGATTGCGGCGTGGGCAGGCCCAGCACCGGTGCGCGGCGCTCCTCGTGGCAGGGCAGCTCCAGCGCCCGGGCGGCGGCGGCCACGCCGTCCAGCTCGCCCTTGTGCAGCAGCACCAGGCGGCCCGGCCCCGGCTGGGTTTCTTCCAGCAGGGCGCACAGGCCCGTGCTGTCCAGCGCAAAGATATCCTCAATGCCGGTCAGCTCAAGCGTGACCAGCGCGTTGCGGCTGGGCGCGCCGCCCACGCACACGGCCCCCACCAGCCCCACGCCGCCCCGCCGGGGGGGGAGGCCGGGGGCGGGATGGCGGCCGGGGGGCGCG
>Ga0183101_1000547_pt2 | contig 40945 bp, 31 predicted proteins | sample Biomet3_FD_127790 | JGI IMG/M metagenome (GOLD analysis project Ga0183101, IMG submission 127790) | Microbial communities from bioreactor (seeded with sewage sludge) at LBNL, California, USA - Biofuel metagenome 3 | ecosystem: Engineered > Bioreactor > Anaerobic > Unclassified ... | reverse complement strand
ACAAGTTAAGTCACATTTAGATGTATTAAATTTGGACAAGGGTAAATTAAAAAAGCTTTGTTATTTTATACAGTAGGTTTACCCCGTAAGATATTAGCAGTTAGTTATTAAAATTTATATAAATTTCTTTTTAATATTAGTATATACCAAGTTATTAAATTCTTAAACACAAAACAGTGGTTAACTTTTTTTAATCTCAAATCTAACTATGATTATCTAATTAATTCTTCATTGTCCCAAAGCCCGTTAAATCAATACTTCAATTATTAAAGCCATATTCAAAAATAAAAATCGTCTAAACTAATTTAAACTTATTTGTAATTTCTCCAAATTTAACAAATTCTTTTGCTTGCTTTATTGCAAACAAATTATTTTATATAAATAATTTATCTCTACTAAATTTTGGCGTAGTTCAAAAATCATATTTTTGTTATTGATATTGCTATATTCAAATCTCATATTTCGCTGAATGCTATGCATTTCAGTGAAATATCTTTTCTTTATTTAAAGTTTGGAATAATATATATCTATATGTGAATTATTCCATAGTAAATTTCTAAACTATCCCTAATGGAATCATTATTAAATTTTTTGAAATATATACTTGTTAAAGAGCATGTCCAACAAAAATACTTTCATCCAAACCTAAATAATTCAATATCTGCCGTTGATTATCTTTTAGTGGTTTTTGAAACTTTCTTATACAATTGTTATTAACTTTAATTACTTGTATAGGCACATACTCAAAGATACCCATTATAGCTTTTAAACTCGGCTTGGACATTTTTATTTTTCCAGGTCCAAGTATAATCGTATTATCTTTCTTCATCTCACGTCTGACTACATGTTCCATTACTGATAAAATCATTAAACCAATAAGTATCATGTATGTTAAGGCTTCAACTCTTTTGGGAGTTTTTACAAAAAGGTCATCTATAAACTCTGGTGCTTTTAGCTGCTGAAACTTTTTCTCTACGCTGCTTTGAGTTTTGTATTCTTTCAGCATTTCTTCACATGAAATATCAGAATCATTACTTGCTAAGATGAAAGTACACTCTCTTTCAATTGCTGCTTCAATTTTTGAATCTTCACGGTTAATTTCTAAATTAATAGTATATTCATATTCCTTTTGTGAATCCTTATTATCAGCTTTTTTACGCTTACGTTTTTCATTCATTTCAATATTCAAATTAACAGAATGGTATTTTAATTTTTTCCCTTTAGTCTTTAAAAACTCTTCTATTTCTTTTTGTGAATCTGCTTCGCACGCGAAGCTACGCTTGGAAAATACTTTGATTTTTTTCTCTAATTCGGCATATTCTTTTTCTGCATGCCTAGAAATAGTTTTCCTTTTGGTTTCTTCAAGAGTGAAGGAATAACAGACTGCCAGTTTAACTGGAATCCCCTTATATTCTGATTTATAATCTAATACTTGATATTTAACTTTTTTACCTTGGGCATTTTCAAAAATAACATCTTTTGTTAACTGTCTTTCACTAAAAAATTTACCAATATAGATTTTAGACATATTTGTTGTTTCAGGAGCTCTTGTTATAAATTTTATATCTCTACCATTTGCTTTATTAATATTTTCTTCTGTAAAAAATGCACTATCTGCAACATAGTAGAATGAATCTTTACTAGTTTTGGATTTTTTTAAAATTTCATCAACATCATCTATAGCGTCATTATTATAAGTTTTATCATCTGTATTACCCGAAAGAACTTTTGCGTCTACAACTATACCGTTAGCTGTTCCAATTCCAATTTTTATTTGTTTCTTATCATTTCTTTTATCTTTACTATATCCATAATCAATTGATATTTCATCTATTTTACCTTCTTCTGTTTCATACTGGCCCCACATTACCTTTGAGGTAGTATCGTAATTAATATTCTTTATACTCAATCCATACGTAGCGAAAGCAGTCATACTTATTTCAGAAAAAATTTTTCTTGGACCAGCTTCATGAAAATTATCTATTTCAGAAAAAATTTTTCTTGGACCAGCTTCATGAAAATTATCAAGAAAACAGCCAAATCTATCATCTGTAAGATTATGAGGCTTCGCATCGCTGTTAAATGTCCCTTCAATATCAATATGTTCAAAATACTCATCCATAAGATATAATGGTCGTCTTGAATGACAAAGATTTGCTAACATCATTTGAGCCATTATCCCATAAGCTATATCAGGCTTTCTCCCATTTTGTTTAGTCAAATATTGATCAAAGATGTTGATAACTCCTAGTTTCTTACACATACCTGCTACAAGCGTCGCTTTTCCATGGCTATATGCTTCCATTTCAATATTTTCCAATAACAACTCTTTATCCATTCCAATCCCCCCATTAAATATTATTTGCATACCGTAATCATAATAATTTTTAGTCAAATAATATAGTGAATAGTTGAGGTTAAATAGGAAAAATTAGTTAGGCGGAATATGAGTCAAATCATTAGATTTTATCAAATTTGAACTACGTCTAAATTTTTTATTGCAAATAAATTTAGTATAAGGTTATAGAATCCAATTCTATAACCTTATACTAAATAACTATAATATTTCTTAAACTATTTGTTTTAAATAAATTCTTATCCCTTTGATTCACAATACTCTTCTATAGTTTCTGCAACTACCTTTGCATGTGCTACTGCTTCAACAACAGTTTTAGCACCTGTAACAACGTCTCCTGAGCCAAATACTCCAGGTCTTGTAGTGTTACCTTCTTCATCTGCCACTATTAACCCTGCTGAATTTGTCTTTAGTTTAGTAGTATTAGAAACTATATTATCCCTTGGCGATTGGCTGATTGCAACAATTGTAGAGTCACATTCAAAAAATTCTTCTATTGGATTGTTTTCATCCTCTTTATTAATTAACTTTACACCATCTTCTAATAACTCAATCGGAGTTCTGTATAGCTTAAATATAATTCCTTCTTCTTTTGCTTCCTCTATTTCTTTTTTAGTAGCACTCATATCATCAAAATTGCCTCTATAAAGAATTGTAACTTGGCTGCACCCATTCCTTTTTGCTGTTCGTGCAGCATCCATAGCAACATTACCTGCACCAATTATAGATACACTATCACCTAATCTATAGGTTTCTGGTGATCTAAGATAGTCTATAGCGAAATGCACATTTCCTAATGTTTCTCCCTTTATATTTAAAGTTTTTGGATTCCATACTCCTGTTCCAATAAATATAGCTTTATAGTCTTCTTTAAATAATCTATCTATACTTATAACTGGTCCTATAAGCGTATTAGGTCTAATCCTAACACCAAGTTCAATGAGTTTATCTTCTAATTTATCTATTAAACGATTAGGTAATCTGTATTCTGGAATTCCATATCTTAATACACCGCCAATTTTATTTTTTGAATCAAAGATTGTTACTTTATACCCCTTTTTAGCTAATATAAAGGCAATTGTTAATCCCGCTGGTCCGCCCCCTATAATGGCAATTTTATCTTTTGTTTTTGGAACATTTTCAAATTTTACTTCATCTAAATATCTTTCTGATATCTCTTTTTCAATTTCGTAAAATTGTATTGGTTCACCTTTTATTCCTCTTACACAATTTCCTGCACATTGATTTTCATGGGGGCAGACAATTGAACATATTACTGAAAGAGGATTGTTACCAAATAGAATTTCCCCTGCTTCTTTTATTTTTCCATCTTTATAAAGAGCTATTACTTCAGGAATTGATGTATTAATGGGACAATTAGCACTACACCTCGGATTTTTACATAATAAACATCTATTTGCTTCATCTAATAAAAACATGTTATCTTACCCCTTTGTAAACATAATTTTTTCGTAAGTAATTTTTTGCTATACTATATCTAACGACATTTTTTTGTTTGGCTTTTTAAATACTTTATCCAGTCTCTCAATATCTTCAGAAGATAATATAATTGAAGATGCTTTAGCGTTTTCTATAACATGATCAATTTTTGATGCTTTTGGGATTGATATAACATCATTTTCACGAATTGTCCATGCAAGCGCTATCTGCAATGGCTTTACATTATATTCCTTTGCAATTTCATTTAAAGTTTCATTTCCCAGCATATTTCTTTCCAAAGAGCCCCCTTGTGCTAATGGGCAATATGCCATGGTTGGAATATTATTTTTTCTCTGCCATGGCAATAAATCAAATTCTATTCCTCTTGAAGCAATATGGTATAATACTTCATTTACAGCACAGTTCTCACCATTTATGCTATGATATAATTCATCCATATCATCTGTATCAAAATTAGATACTCCCCATCTTAAAATCTTTCCTTGCTTCTTAAGTAATTCCATTCCTTCTATGGTCTCTTCTAAAGGTACTCTTCCTCTCCAATGAAGCAGATATAAATCTAAATAATCTGTTTTAAGTCTTCGTAAACTATTTTCACAAGCTTTAACAATCGAGTTCTTTCCTGCATTATGAGGATATACTTTTGAAACTAAAAATACATCTTTTCTGCGCCCTTCTATAACATTGCTAATAAGTTCTTCTGATAAACCTTCGCCATACATTTCAGCTGTATCGATCAAATTCATTCCGAGTTCTAATCCTAATTTTAAAGTTTTTACTTCTTCATCTCTTTTTCTTGAGCTTTCCCCCATATACCAGGTTCCTTGTCCAAGTGCTGATACTTTTGTTCCATCTGGTAGTATTACTTTTCTTTTTTCTACAGATTCTCTAATCTCCAATATTTCATTATTTGTCATTTTAACTTATCCTTTCATTCTTATCTTAGGCACAATCAAAAGATATTTAGGTTTTATTTACTTTGAAGTTCTATATCCCGTATGAAAATCAACTATATTCATGAGCTTTTCACCACTCGTAAATCTTCTTAAATTATCTGCGCTAATTCCAACAATTCTTTCTATTGTTTCTGGAAGATGAAATCCACCAGAAATATGAGGTGTAATCATTATATTTTCAACATTCCATATTCTGTGATCCTTTGGAAGTGGTTCTGGATCAGTTACATCTAAACCTGCACCTAGCAAGTAATTGCTTTCAACTAAATCGCATAATGCATCTGTATCAAGCACATTTCCTCTACCAGCATTTAATAGCACTGCTCCTCTTTTCATTAACATGAGCTTATCTCTTGAAAACATTTTGTATGTTTCTTTTGTAGATGGCATAGAAAGCATTACAACATCTGCCTTTGGAAGCAACTCATCTATTTTATCCATTAAATACAATTCATCAATAAAATCAGGCTTTTCTGTATTTTTCCTTCTTACTCCTATAGTATATGCACCAAACGCCTTTACCCTCTTTGCAAATTCTTCTCCTATGTCTCCAAGGCCTATTATCAAAATTTTAGAATTATAAATTGATTTAACTTTTCCTTCGTCTTTCCATAAATGAAGTTTTTGATTATTTCTATATAAATGAAGCTTTTTAAATATTTGAAGTAGAACTCCCATCATGTGTTCAGATATTGCGAGTCCATATGCCCCTGATGCATTAGTAAGTAATACTTCTTTTTTTAATATTCCTTCCTTTATATATGCATCACTTCCAGCACTATTTAATTGTAACCATTTTAAATTTGAAGAATCTATAAGCATTTCTACTGGGGGGTTTCCAATTATTACATCTGCATTTTGAACTGTTGCCTTATCTACATTGTCATATGTTTTGTATACGTAGTTAGAATTTAGTGATGCACTTTCTATTAAATTCTTTTGTCTTTCGTTTATAGGTAATAGAACTAATATATTGTTAGCATTCATAAATTCACCATCCTCGGATTTTTGGTATAATAAAAACATGAACTTATTTTTATATAATAATTTCATGTTCCTAAATGATTAATAATATTTGTTAACTACTATCTTATTCAACTTCATCTTAAAAAACTATTTAGTTTTATTAAGATGAAGCTTTTTTGTAGTTTATGGTTTATATTATGCTACAAAGTATACTTTGTAAGCAGGAATTCTTTATTTTACGTTATTATCTAACTAAACAAGGTTTTTTGTTATCAAATTTCCAACCTGGGATTAAGAATTGCATTCCTTCTGAATCATCTCTGCTTCCAAGATTCTTATCAATATATAATTGATGTGCTTTCATAATTTGTTCTCTATCAATTTCAACTCCAAGACCTGGTTTCTTCGGTACTTCTACATATCCATCCTTAATTTGTAATGGTTCTTTTGTTAATCTGTCATATCCTTCTTGCCAGATCCAGTGAGTATCAATTGCTGTTATGTTTCCTGGAGCTGCTGCTGCTGTATGAGTAATCATAGCTAAAGATATATCAAAGTGATTATTTGAGTGTGATCCCCAAGTTAATCCCCATTCATTACATAATTGGGCTACACGTACAGTTCCTTCCATAGTCCAGAAATGACAATCTGCGAGTGGTATATCTACTGAATTTAATACTACAGAATGACCCATTTCTCTCCAATCAGTATTAATCATATTAGTAGCTGTTGGAAGTCCTGTTGCTTTTTTGAATTCAGCCATAATTTCACGACCTGAATATCCTTTTTCAGCTCCACATGGATCTTCACAGTAAGTTAAAATTCCGTGCATATCTTTACAAAGACTAATTGCTTCTTTTAATGACCATGCTCCATTTGGATCAAGAGTGATTCTAGCATTTGGGAAACGTTCTTTTAAAGCTTTTATTGCCTTAATTTCTTCCTTTCCTTCTAATACTCCACCTTTTAATTTGAAATCAGTAAATCCATATTTTGCATGTGAAGCTTCAGCTAATTTTACAATAGCTTCTGGTGTCATAGCTTCTTCACGACGTACTCTGTACCATTCTTCAGAAGCTTCTTCTTCACTAACATATGGTAAATCTGTCTTTTTTCTATCACCAACATAGAAAAGATATCCTAGCATTTTAACTTTATCTCTTTGTTGTCCATCTCCAAGTAATGCACAAACTGGAACTTCTAAGTGCTTTCCTAACAAATCAAGTAAAGCTGTTTCTACTGCTGTAACTACATGAATAGTTGTTCTTAAATCAAACGTTTGCAATCCTCTTACGTCTGAATCATCATTAAATTCATCTCTTATTTTCTTTAGAGTATTTCTATAATCACCAATTGATGATCCTACAACAAATTTTTCTGAATCCTTTAATACTTTATATATTTTTTCTCCGCCTGGAACTTCTCCAACGCCTTCATTTCCACTATCATCTGTTAATATAACAATATTTCTAGTAAAATATGCTCCATGTGCTCCACTTAAATTTAATAGCATACTATCATGTCCTGCTACTTGATAAGCTTCCATTTTAACAATCTTTGGTGTTGCCATTTCATTCACTCCATCCGTATTATTTTTAAGTTATTATCAGGTTTAATTAAGGTAATTGAGTAATCTCAAGGTAATTTGCATACTGATGAAATTCATTATTATAAATGCAGTTAATAATTTATTTTCAACCAGTATGCAATTATATTTAAATTGTAGTATACGGGCCCTTTTATAGTTTATTATCCTAATTCTATAATAAAATAGGATTGTAATTAGCAATTTTTTAGAGATAGGATATTACAAAAACGATTATTACAATCCCATTATAATCTGAGGTAATTTGTTTGAGTTTTAATTATCAATTTTTAATTCTGTAGTAAACTTCTTTTATCTATGAACTTCAGTATTAGCTAATTTTTCATAGTATTTTAATAAACTTGAGTGATCTTCCATTTCATGTCCATCAACCTTTAAGAATTCCATCATTTCACGTACAGCTGATGTTAATGGTAATGGAGCACCTACTCCGTGAGAAGTTTCTAATACATTGTTTAAGTCTTTAATATGAAGATTTATTCTGAATCCTGGATCAAATTTTCTATCCATCATTAAAGGTGCTTTTGCATCTAAAACTGTACTTCCAGCAAGACCACCTCTTATTGCATTGTAAACAAGTTCTGGACTAACTCCAGCTTTTTGAGCTAATACTAAAGCTTCTGATACAGCTGCAATATTTATAGCTACTATAGTTTGGTTACAAAGTTTTGCTATGTTTCCAGCACCAATTTCTCCAACTCTTACTACAGAACCAGCCATAGCCATTAGTACATCATAGTATTTATCAAATAATTCTTGCTTTCCTCCAACCATAACTGAAATTGTTCCATCTATAGCTTTTGGTTCTCCTCCACTTACTGGAGCATCTAACATTTCAACACCTTTTTCAGCTAATTTTTCTGCTATTTCTCTCGATGCAAGTGGTGCAATTGAACTCATATCCATTAATGTTAATCCAGGGTGAGCTCCTTCAATTAATCCACCTTCTCCAAGTGCTACTTCCTTAACATGTGGTGAGTTTGGTAGCATTGTTATAACTACATCAACTTTTTCTGCTATTTCTTTATTACTTGAGCAAACTTCTGCACCAAGTTCTGTTAGTTCTTCTACTGCTGATTTATTATAATCATTAACTAATAAATCATAACCGGCTTTCACTAAGTTTTTAGCCATAGGTTTTCCCATAATTCCTAATCCTATAAATCCTATTTTCATTTCAAATCACTCCTATTTCTTTGTCATCTATTATTATTGTCAAAATTTTATAATTTAATTACTTAAATTACTTAATGTTATATACTTCTAATTCTTTTAAAACTCGAGCTAATTCTTCACGGTTTTTATCACTCATTGGCCCTACTGGTTTTAATGCTACTCCTACATCAATTCCCACCATTCCTAATGCTTCCTTTATAACTCCTGGGAAAGTCCCAAGGGCATATGCATCTCTAAGTGGTTGTAACTTATTTTGAAGTTCTTGAGCTTTTTCTAAATCACCATTCATAAATGCATTGTAAATCCCTACAGATATCTTTGGTGCAACATTAGCACTTGATGCTATAGCTCCTTTAGTTCCATTGCATAAACCATGATAAATAAATGTATCTATACCACATAATACTGAGAAGTCTTCTTTGTCTTTTGTAAGCTCTAGATATTTATCCATTCTTTCAGAACTTCCACTACTATCTTTTATGCCAATTATATTTTCTACTTCTGATAATTTTAAAGCAGTTTCTGGCATTATTGAGTTATGAGCCCTACCATCACATCCATATAAAATTATTGGCATTTTTACTGAATTTGCTACAGCCTTATAATGTTCTATTAACTCATCTTGTGTTGGTGATACAAAATAAGGAGTTATTACTGAAAGAGCTGAAACTCCTCCAATCTTTTCTGCCATTTGTGCAGTTTTTATAGTATTATTAGTTGTAATTTCACCAGCTCCTGCATAAACTGGTACTCTTCCATTTACATGTTCAACAGTAACTTCAATAACTCTTTGCTTTTGTTTATCTGTTAATCCATATATTTCTCCAGTACTTCCTAAAACAAATACTCCATGAACACCTGCTTCTAAAGTATAATCAATAACTTTCTTTAATGAATTTTCCATTAAATTTCCTTGCTCATCTAGAGGTGTTACTAAAGCAGGGATAATTCCGTTAGGCTTAAACATATCAATTACTCCCATCTATTATTTTTTTCTTTCATGACTCATATACAAATTTATTATTCTAAATGCAGCTTCTTTTACAAGTACTGAACAGTTCTTAATCGATTCATCTAATGTCATAGGTTTATCCACTATACTAAATATTCCATCAAATCCTAGTTCATATAATGTATCAGTTCCTTCACCAATTCCTCCTGCAAGTGCAATTACCGGAATGTTCTTCTTGTTAGCTTCACTTGCTACACCAAAAGGTGTCTTACCAAACTTTGTTTGATAATCTATTCTACCTTCACCTGTAAAAACTAAATCTGCATCTTCTAATTTTTCACTTAGTTTACTTTCTCTAATAATGATATCTATGCCTCGTTGCAATTTAGCTTTAACTACTGCTATTAATGCTGCACCCATGCCTCCTGCTGCTCCAGCTCCTGGAACATTAATCACTTCAAGGTTAAAAGTATTTTCTAAAATCTTTCCATAGTGACACAAATTATCATCTAGAACCTTCATCATTGCCTCATCTGCACCTTTTTGAGGTCCAAAGATAAGTGAAGCTCCATTCTCTCCACAAAGTGGATTTTGAACATCACAAGCAACTTTTATATCACATTCAAAAATTCTTTCATCAAAATTTGTCATATCAATTTTATATAATTGGTTCAACTCTGCTGCTCCATCGCTAATTTCCTTGTTATCCTTATTTAGGAATTTAGCTCCTAATGCTTTTAGCATACCAGTTCCACCATCATTTGTGGCGCTTCCACCTATCCCAATTATGAAATTCTTACATCCTCTACCTAATGCATCCCTTATTAATTGTCCTGTCCCATATGAAGATGTTACAAGTGGATTTTTTTCACTTTCCCTTAATAGAGGTAATCCTGAAGCCGCTGCCATTTCTATCACAGCTGTTTCTTTATCACCTAGCATCCCATAAAATCCTTTTATTTCTCTTAGAAGTGGATCTTTTACCTCTACAGTTATTATCTCCCCATTTGTAAGTGAAACCAAGGACTCAACTGTTCCTTCTCCTCCATCTGCCATAGGTATTTTTTCAATTATAAAATCTTTGTTATACTTTAGCAAACCTTCCTCAATAGAATTTGCTACTTCAAGCGCTGTTAAACTCCCTTTAAACGAATCAGGCGCTATAACTATTTTCATAATTCACCTCCAGTCATAACAATTAAATGTCAATCTGACTCCATTTTAATATTTTATAACTTTCATTTTCAATATTTTGTAGATTCAATTATCACCAACTACTTAATCATTGCTTTAGTCTAACTAGAAGTGATAACTTTTACATGAGTCAATTATACTCAAAATTAAAACTACATACAATGTGCATCAAGCATAAATAATGTATCTTTTTCTCTTCTTTTTTTGTTCAAATATTATATAAACTCACAATATTTAATTTATATGTTTTTTTATATAAATTTTTAGGAAGCTAAATATTAATATTATTTACTTCAATTCGTAATTTAAAATTTATATAAAAAATTCGGCGTAATTCAAATTTAGTGAAATTTAATGCTTTGAATCAAGTAATACCAATAGTAGAAATATAATTTTTGAACTACGCCCAAAAATCTATGTATATTTAGTGGATAAATTGTATATTACGAATTGAATATGAACATTAACTCTTAATATAATATAGACAAAAAAGCTAAAAATAATGTATTTAAAATTAACTATAATAATTTAAAGAAAACTATTTAATATTAGTACACCTATCAAACCTAATACTGATAAAATACATGTATAAGGAGTTCTTACTTTTATAGCATCAGCAACAGATAGGTTAAAATATTCTTTAAACATCCAAAAACCTGGATCATTAACATGTGATGCAAACATACTTCCGCATGATGTAGCTAAAACCATTAGTTCTACATTAGCCCCTGATGTTCCTATCATTGGCAATATAATACCAGCAGCTGTAGTTATAGCCACTGTTGCTGACCCAACTGCAGTTCTTACCGCTGCTGCGATAACCCAAGCTAATATTAAAGGTGAAATGTTTAAACCACTTGTTAATCTATTAACTGTATCTCCTATACCCGCATCAACTATTACTTGTTTAAATGCACCACCAGCACCAATTACTAAAATTATCATAGCAATAGCTTTTACTGAACCACCTAAAGTTTTCATCACTTCTTCCATTTTTTTGCCACGTGCAATACCTAAAGTATAAGTTGCAAATAAAACAGTAATTAATAATGCAACTGGAGCATCACCAACGAAATTTATATATTTCATTACTATTGATTTCTTATCTAAGAAAAGCTCACCAAAGGTTGAAGCTGCAATTAAAAATATAGGAACCAATGCAGTAAATACACTTACACCAAAGCCTGGTAATTCTTCTTCCTTAAATTTTTTAGTAGACACTAAACCTTCAGGAATTGAAGCCTTTGTATTTAATACCCATTTGGATTTATTATAAAATAACTCTAAAATTATTATAGATGGTATAGCAATAATAAGACCAAAAAGTAATGTTTTTCCCATGCTTGCTCCATATGTTGTAACAACTAATGCTGGCCCTGGATGCGGTGGCAAAAATGTATGCGTAACTGACAACCCAGTAACCACCGGTAAACCTGCAGCCATTAATGGAATATCCATCTCAACAACTACAGTATAAACAATAGGAACTAATACTATAAATCCCGCTTCATAAAACATTGTAATACCAACGATAAGTGCAGTTAACAGCATTGCCCATCGAGCATTTTTCTTTCCGAATTTGTTAATAAGAGTTATAGCAATACGGTTAGCCGCCCCTGAATCAGATAATAGCTTACCAAGCATTGCTCCAAATGCAAGAATAAATATCAAGCTTTGCAACTGACTACCAACACCCTTATACATAGATGCTGTAACTTTCTCTAACGGCATTCCTAACATAAGTCCAACAACTAACGAAACTAATACCAATGAAATAAATCCATCAACTTTAAGTCCCATCATTAATATTAATAATAATAATACACCAAAAGCAACTGTGACTAGTGCCATATTTATCTCTCCTTTTAATTTTACATTTCCTATTGTTATTCTTTTAACAATCAAAGTATAATTCTACTATAATATAAAATTTTAATTTTTTAATGCTACACCTCTTTTCTTTTTCTATGCTTTCTGTAACATACATCCCAATTCTAATAATTCTATAATTTCTGTGTCATCGTTTTCCATAAACATATACTCACACTGAAATTTCTAAAATTAAAACTATTCGTCAAAAAAAGTCAACTTTCTCTTAAATAATCTATATATATTATCATATTTTTAACAATCTAATACAATATTCAACTGCACAAATACTAATCGTTTTCGCTGCTCATTTTTATTTAATATGCATATTTTTTAGTCAACTTATTCCCAAAAACATAAAAATATTTCTAACAGATACTATATTTATTCCATATGAAAATAGGCCATATTAAAAATAAAAATCAATTTTTTATTTTTAATACAGCCATTTTATTTTTCTAATTTTAATTATATAAATGTCTCTTATAAATATCATCCCAAAATACTTTTATAATATTTTGAGATGATATATTAAATATTAATTTACCTAAGACATCTTAAAAGAAATTACTTAAAATTAACACGCCAATCAAACCAATTATTGATAATATACATGTATATGTGGTTCTAACTTTAATTGCCTGACCTACTGGTATGTTAAAATATTCTTTAAACATCCAGAAACCTGGGTCATTTACATGTGATGCGAAAATACTACCACATGATGTAGCTAAAACCATTAATTCCGGACTAACCCCTGAAGTTGCAACCATAGGTAAAATTATACCTGATGCTGTAGTTATAGCTACTGTTGCTGAACCAACTGCAGTTCTTACAGCTGCTGCAATAAGCCAAGCTAATATTATAGGCGAAATATTTAAACCACTTGTTAATTGGTTAACTGCATTACTTATACCTGCATCAACAATTACTTGCTTAAAAGCACCACCAGCACCAATTACACATATTATCATAGCAACAGCTTTTACTGATCCACCTAAGCTCTTCATTACTTCTTCCAATTTTCTTCCACGAGCAACACCAAGAGTATAACTGGCAATTAAAACAGAAATTAACAATGCAATTGGGGCATCACCAATAAAATTAATAACTTTTGCCGCAAATAATTTTTGATCTATAAAAAGTTCACCAAATGTAGCAAGAGCTATAAGAATTACAGGTACTAATGCAGCAAATAAGCTGTTTGCAAAACTAGGTAATTCCTCGTCCTTAAATGACTTAATAGATACTAAACCTTCTGGCATTGAAGCGTTAGTATTTAACACCCATTTTGTCCTACTATACCAGATTCCTACAATTAACGCAGCTGGAATAGCAATTATAAGTCCTATAAGTAATGTTCTACCCATACTTGCTCCATAAGTAACAACAACTGCTGCTGGCCCTGGATGAGGTGGTAAAAAGCTATGTGTTGTTGATAATCCAATAACTACTGGTAAACCAACATACATTAGCGGCATTCCAATTTCGGCAACAATAGTGAAAACGATTGGAATTAATACAATAAATCCTGCTTCAAAAAACATTGTAATACCAACAATAAGTGCAGTTAATAACATTGCCCATTGGACATTCTTTTTCCCAAACTTATTTATAAGTGTCATAGCAATACGATGTGCAGCTCCTGAGTCAGATAGTAACTTACCAAGCATTGCTCCAAAAGCAAGAATAAGTATTAAACTCTTTAACTGACCTCCGATTCCATTATACATTGATGCTGTAACTTTTTCTAAAGGCATTCCTAACATAAGTCCGACAATTAACGAAACCAATATCAATGAAATAAATCCATCAATTTTAAGTCCCATCATTAATACTAATAATATTAATACACCAAAAGCAACTGTAACTAGTGCCATATTCATCTCTCCCTTAACTTAATTTAATTCATTTCGATCCGTAGTTTTCAAAAAAGTAAGAAAATTTCTAAATTATAAAATATTTAGTCTGATAATTTAATAATTCACATCCTTTCCTTTTTACACTTTAAAGACAACGCATTACATCCCTGGTAACCGTTTTCCTAAGATGCATACTTCTGTAGATTTCAGAAATTAATAACTATCTTCTGAAAATTAACTTTTTTTAAAATAACTTACTCTTAGATTATCATATTTTTAACGCTATTATTCAATGTTAAATTGCACTATTTCCAATCGTTTTCATCTCGTATTTTTCATTCATGTGCCCAATACTCTTTTATATCAACAACTCTTTTCTTTCAAAATCAAATTCTAAGAAGCACTTTATCATAAATATAAGGCACATGAAAGAAAATCTGCTCTTGCTGTAATCCAAGCAAGAGCAGACTAATTTTTTAGCTATATATTAAATATTATTATCTTTAACATCACTATCTATCTCGAAATTAATTATCGAACTATATAACCAAAATAAATCAATATATTTCCTAGGATTTCTGTTAGTTAACTTATAAATTTTATCCAATCGATAACTCAATGTATTTCTATGTATATATAACCTGCTTGCTACATTATTTAACTCGCCATTCTCTTCTATAAGTACCTTTAGCGTTTCCCTCAGCACTTTACTCTTGTCATTTATTGAAATCAATTTATAGGTTTCTTCTAATTCATTAACTTTCCACTTCGCATTACTTTGAGAGAATAGCATATCATATTTCAATGATTCAAATATATAAATATGATCTTTAGGGTGCATTTTCTTTCCAAATTCAAGTGTTTCTTTGGCTATATCAAAAGACTTATATATTTCTAATAATTTATTGTATACTTTTCCAGTTGATATATACGTATCTATGCTCACTTCAGATTTAATTCTTAAAGCAACTTTACTTAAATTTTTTTCGTAATCTTCATTCTTGTTATTATAATGTAGGCACTTATGTAATAATACAATAGTATTTGAATTAATTACAACTGCTAGTGATTCCTTAAATGTTCCCTCTAATATTCTTATTATGCTACTAGACATCTCTAAATCATTCTTAGTAGATAAATTTTTTAAATCTAACTCAATAATAAAAATAATCATAGGATGCTCATATGTTAATTTAAACTTTTTAATATATTCATCCAGTAGAATAACAGAATTAGGTTTATTATAAATAAGTGCAAGCATCATCTCCTCTTTCATTCTATTAGTCCATTCCAGTTCTTTCATAACATGTTCTTGTTCTATCATCATTTCTGCTGTCATTTTAATTAATTTTCCATATCCCAAAACATCTTTAGGATTTCCTGTAATTCCTATTACTCCAACAACTCTATTTTGGAATTCTATAACCATATTAATACCTGGGTGAACCCCATGTAATTCCTTACTTTCATTTTCACTAACATTAAATTCCGATTCTCTTTTTAGAGCAATTATTGCCCCTTCATGGATAGTTCCAATTCTATCTGTATCTCCAGATGCTATTATAACGCCACTTTCATCCATTATATTAATATTATAGTTAACAACGCTCATGGTTCTTTCAACAATTCTTTTAGCTAATTCCTTACTTAAGAGTTCCATAAATTACCTCCTTATTTACACTGTGTGAATAAACATGGAAAAAATGTTATTGTATTATAACATTTATTTTTTATTTTAATATTCTCATAATTAGATAACTTATGTCCGGTTTAATATTCTCTCATTCATAAATTTTTTTCCACAAAGATAGAATGAATCAAAGTAATGTCCATGCTTTATTCAGCACTCTTTTTGAGTTTGCAATAATGATTTCTGAGTCCTCATTTTCCCAAGGTTTAACTTCAAATGATATTATATAAGGATTCTCTTCATTAAAAAACCCTTCATTTTTCATAACTTCAAGAAAATCTTTTACCTCTTTTACATCATTAACCCCATTTGGAAAGCCAAAACGTGGATGAGTATCTCCATATGCTGTTGCTCCACTTTTCATAACACAATTTCCAATATGAAAATGTGTTATATATGGCTTCATAGTTTGAATAGCGAATTTTGATGATTCATATGTTTGAGGTAAATGAGATAAATCTACAAGTAGCCCAAAATTATCTACATGCTTTCTCATATCATTTGCAAATTCAGCTGCATACGTAGCTGGGCCTATTAATGATTTTTTATCAAAATCATAATCAAAAACCTCAAGGGTAATTGACATATTCTTAGTTTTTGCATATTCACATAAATTTTTAGTTGTTTTCAATAATTGAATATATGCATCATCTTTTTTATTCTCATCATATTTTCCCGATAAAAATGATACACTTGCAGCTCCTAAATAATGTGCTTCATCAATGGATTCAATTAAAATATTCTCAGCTTTTTTTCTTTCCTCTTCATCTAAATGATTTGGATTTAACTTTGCACCTAATAATCTAGGCTGAGCGCCATATGCAATTGTCATATGGCTTTGTTCTAATAACATCTTTACTTCCTTTCTTATTTTTTCATCTGTAATATGCGTAATTTCTATAGCATTAAAATAATCATCAATTAAAACTTTTTTAATTGACTCAACAATATTATCTTGTTTTTCAAACTTCGTAGCTTCTGGGTAAGCCATAAAATGTATTAAACCAACATTCAGATATTTATTAATTGATTCATTCATAATTATATCCATTCCTTTCTTAAATTAAAGTAAGCTCGTCTTAATAGTTAATTTTCAATTGTTCAAAACTTAATCATTCAGCTATTAATTGTAAATAGCTATATAAAAATAATGCTAGATGGAATCTCTTTATCTTTAAATCAAAATATTCCATCTAACATCTATTATACATATCTTTTCGTTCTCATAACAACTTAACTTATTATATTTCTTTATAAATTATTCTAACACTTTAATATTTTTTTATTTTTTCAGTATATTAATTTTAACGTATTCTTATCTGACTTATCACTCCCTTGCACTTATAATAAATATATTTCACTGTCTACACCTACAATAACATTGTAATAGTTTTCACATATTATTTCATCATTCATTTATCCAAACATATTTCTTCTTTTTTGTATAGTTGCACATATTTAAAATATGTAATTGAATGATAAAATTTGTCTATCCCATCTTTTCTTTTAGCTATTGCTTTCTTAATTCTGAATCCTCCTGAATTGTCTTAAATTTATTTGTTAATTTTTCAAGATTATCTACCATATCATTAAAGCTATGCACTGATGCTGTCATTTCTTCAATCGAAGCTACTTGCTCTTCTGTTGCAGCAGATATAGACTGTGTTTGACTGGATACTTTTTCAGATAGTTCAACTACAGACTCCAAATTAATGAATAACTCTTTGCTGCTATTATTCATATTACCTATTGATTGACTTACTTCATTCATATTTGTTGAAATTTCCTGTATAGTCCTAAATATCAGCTCAAAATAGCTGTTAGCCTCGCCAATTATCTTTGAACCAGCATCTACTTCATATATACCTTTATTCATCATTAAAGTTACATTTTCAGTTTCATTTTGTATACCATTGATGATATTATTTACTTGATTAGCAGCCTCTCCAGATTGCTCCGCCAATTTACGAACCTCGTCAGCTACAACTGCAAAGCCTTTTCCTTGTTCTCCAGCACGTGCCGCTTCTATAGCTGCATTTAATGCTAACAAATTTGTTTGATCAGATATTCCTTTTATTACTTCCGTAATTTTACCTATTGATTTTGAGTGTTCTCCCAATTTACCTATAACCTTAGCAGTATCATTAACTGATTGTTGTATATTTCTCATGCTTGAGTTCACTTCATTTAGTGCCTCAGTACCCCTTCCAGAATAGTCTGATGCAATATTAACAGCGGAAGAAACTATATTAGACTTATCGCCAATATCATTTACCGCATCATTTAAAATCTCCATACCAAGGCTTATTTTATCTATTTTAGAGCTTAACTGAAAAGTTCCTTCTGCAATCATATTTGTATCTTCTGCAGTGCTCGTAGCCGTATTTGCTTGTTGCTCACAAACTTGTATCATCTCCCTTGAGTATTCTGAAACCTTTACTGAGTGCCCTTTAATATTATTTATAACTTCTTGAAGATTATAAATCATCCTTTCAAAGGACTTTCCTAAACTTCCTAACTCATCTTTTGATTTAATATTAAAATTATTAATGGTTAAATCTCCTTCAGATATCTTATTTGCGGCAGATAAAAGTAATTGAATTGGCTTTGTAGCACGCCCTGAAAGTATAAAAGTAATTCCGCAAGTTATAAATAATATTAATAATCCTATTAATGATATATTAATTGAATTTTTTATACTTTGCTGTACTGCAATTTTCTTTGGAATCTCTGCACATATTAACCATCCCGTCTTTTTATCTTGCATATAACTTATGATCATCTCTTGTCCATCTTTAGTAACTATTTCTGAACCGGTTTTTCCAGATAATCCATTACTTACAAAACTAAAACCATTTAAATCTTCGCGCTCTTCCAAGTTACTCATATTTTGTGTAGGATGAGCTAATACTTTTCCATCCTTATCTAAAATATATACTGTTACACCATCGCTTGAAAGTTCCTTAACATAGCTATTTAGCATATTAACTTCAAAAACCCCTTGTAATACCCCTATTACATCTCCACCATCTACATTTCGTACTGGTGAAGCAATAATAACTTGAAGCGTTCCTGCTGTCTTGCTTAAAATAACATCTGATACAACTTCTTCATTCCCCTTAGCGGCCAATTGAAAATAGTCTCGGTCATATATATTAGTCAGCGCTGAATCATTTGATTTAACTAATTGCTGTCCATTTGCATCCATAAAAGTTAATCCATAAAGATCGGGATATACTTTTATTGCCTCAGAAATAACCGGCTTAATTTTCTCCACATCATGACTACGAATAATCGGATTCCTTGCTAACACCTGTACTCCTGATAAATTTCTATCAACTAAATTTTGTATTTTTTCTTTAACGATTTCAGTCCTTTTTAAATTCTCTGACATTATACTTTCAATTGCTGCATTATTTGAAAAATACAAGTTAAGTAATGCAAAAATTATAATTGGCAAAGAACTTGTTATCAAAAGCAATAATGTCAATTTTTTTTTGATGCTCATGAATATGTACCCCCTATATATGATCTCCATTGGTTTTTAATAGCTATTTCTTTTATTGGTATTAAAATTTTTAATCGGATTAGTTCACATCTTTAACAAGCTATTTTTTACTTAAGGCATATGAAAGAAAATAACGAGTCCAAAATTCCATGATTATTTTTCATCAGGCGAAAAAGTAGATTGGGCTCATAGCTTGCCTATTAGTGCAATCTGCTGATGAAGCATGATTGGAAATGGGCACTTATGAAAAGAGCAGCTATGCTGCAATATGGAACTTTTATTGGCAGATGGACTTGTTATTTTTTTGATTATGCCTAATATAACCCTATCAATTTCCACCACAGCATTCCAATGCCGTACCAAATTATAACATGAAATATTGATACAATAAAGCCTACCTTCCACCATTTTTTCTGATCAATATACCCTGTTGCAAAAAACACGCTTCCATGTGCAACAGCATAATGAGTTAATCCTGAACTTAAAGCTGACATATTAGTAAGCAATATAATTGATATTATTGGTGGAACACCAACGCTTATTAATATGGCTAAAAAAGCTGAAAACAACGCAGTAAAATGAACAGTATTACTAGCAAATAAATAATGAGAATAATACATTGCTACTGCAACTAAAAATAATGCAATCCACCATGAAACTCCAGAAATATTTTGTTTAACCAAGCCACTTATCCAATCAACAATACCAAATTTATTTAATTGACCTGACATCATCATAAAAGATCCCTGCCAAATTAATAAATCCCAAATCTCCTTTTTCCCCGTAAACTGCTTCCAAGATACGATTCCTGTAGAAATAGCTACAACTAAGCCTAAAACAGCTACAGTTGTAGAATCTATGTTTAGCTTACTTCCAAACATCCACAGCAACAACACAGTAATAAATAATACTGTCATTATTTTTTCCGATTTTTTAATTCTTCCTAGTTCTTTTAACTTTTCATCCATTATTTTTCTTACATTATCCACTTTCTTGATTTCTGGTGGACAAATAAAGAAGATAATTAAAGGAATAATAATAAATCCAACCAAACAAGGTCCTAATCCTACTAAGAACCATGTTTGTAATGATATATTTCCATCAACACCTAATCCCTTTGCCATAGTAATAGCGAGAAAATTTACTGCTGAAGCTGTCATAAAAAATGACGATGATATAAAATTACTATGTAAAGCAGTTAGTAACAAGAATTCTCCTGCCTTTCCTTGAGTTCCATCCTCAACCTTCGAGCCATATCCCTCTGCTAAAGATTTAGCAATAGGTAAAACTATACCTGCCGATCTCGATGTTGCACTGGGAACAAATGCGCCTAGCAGAATTTCACATAAAACTAATGCATAACCAGCTCCTATAGTTCTCTTTCCAATTACTTTAATAATGTTATACGCTATTCTTTGACCTAACCCTGTATTAGTTATTCCCATTGAAAGACAATCTGCACATACTATAAGCCAAATAAGGCTCTCACTATAAGATGAAAATGCAGTTTGAACTGTAATTATGTGAGTAAATGTCAGTACAAAAATTCCAATAAAAGCTGCTAACCCTACTGATGTAGCTCCTATAGCACAAGATACTATAATAGACATAAATACCGCTAGAAGATACCACCCGTTTTGAGGTATCTCAGCAGGTTTAGGTAAAAAACAAATTGCAACTCCAACCATAATTGATACAATTAATGGAATTACTTTCACATTAGGTGTAAGTTTAACCTCATTTTCATTTACATTTGTATTTTGTACTACCATACTCAATCCCCCGTTTTAATTGATTCACAAATAAAATCCAGTACAATTTTACACAATTAAAAATAATGCAGAAGAACTAGCTGATACACAATATATCAGCTAGAACTTCCATAAATCATTTATAATAAAATTTACTTAACAATTTTATTATCATATTTTTTAACAATCATCTCAATATTCATAAGCACAATTTAATATCGTTTTCAATATACATTTTTTGTTTATATGCACATATTAATAAGTCAATCTTACAACGAGGTAAATAAACATTATTCATAATCATTCTTTTTTATTGTGTCATATTCTGCTAATTTTTTTATTTGCCCTAGCTTTCTCTTCAAATTATTCTGCTCTGAAAGAACTGCGTGATTATATATCTACTAAATATATTTAGTTTTTACTTCAAATGTTTATTAAAAAAGTAGCAAATATTTTCTTTCGTAGAGTCCTGCCAAAATTCATCTGAACCATGACCTGCACCCTTAAGAATATAAAGGTCACATTCCTTGCCCGCTGCAGCCATATTATCATGCATTAAAAAACTTTGACTGTAGGGTACAAGAGGGTCAGAATCACCATGCATAATGAGCATAGGTGCTGATTTTTCATTTACATGAAAAGCTGGGCTTGCTTCACGTGTTAACTCTGGCTTTGTTTCTTCACTTCCTCCGAGAAGAGCACTGCATGAGATTCTTCAACGCTCTTCCATCTGGAACCTGGTTGAAAAGGTTCATATTCAGCAACCGAATATGAACCTTTTTTCTGTTTTCTTTTTTCCTCAATAATAAAAATCTGCATTACAATTAGGAAATTCTCTTTCTTTTTACTATGTTTCCTAACATAAAATCATTTCTATTTTATTGACTCGCCTTCATTGCTAGATTGTCCACTCGCTTTATTGCACGAATTACCATATCCGCACTAACTGTAAATGGCATACATGACATTGCCTTAGAAACCGCAGAAGCTTCAGCTCCAATTTTAATTTCATCCTCAGAAAGCTCTGCCAGCTGATTTAAAGTAGTTGGAATTCCACAATCTAAAGCAAGTTCTATTTCTTCTAAGATTTCCACATCAGAACGTTCTTCCAATGCTAATAAGCATAAATTTCCATACCCGACAATTAATCCATGTGCTACTGTATGCATAACTGGTATTTTAGTAAATCCATTATAAATACCATGAGCTGCCGCATTTCTAATTTCTTCTCCTCCAAAAATAGATGATAAACCTGCAATAACAATAATAGCATCAACTGTGGCTTCGAACCCATCATTCATTTTCTTAGTTTCTACTGCCATACGAGCATCTTTTCCAAATTTCTTGATTATGTTATAACAGATTTCCCCATTGCTTACAGCTGAAATGGTTGAGCTGGTAGTTGATATACCTTTGGCTGCTGCTCGAAGTTCATACATTTTTGCTAATGTATCACCTATTCCTGCAATTAACCATTTTGATGGTGCATTTAAAATAATATCACTATCTATAATTACTGATGTTGGACATACATCATAAAACATGTTTTCTACGAATTCACCTTTCTCATTATAAAGCACAGTTAAAGGTGTTACTGCCGCACATGTAGCTGCAATAGTTGGTATAGTGATAACTGGTAATTTTGTGAATACTCCAATCGCCTTACCAGTATCCATCGCCTTACCGCCACCTACGGCAAGAATGATATCTGCTTTATGACATTCAACTTTTTTGACTAAATTATCAATATTATTCTTTGAACACTCTCCGCCATACCACTCTATACCTACAATTTCCACATTAGCTTTTTTTAAACTAATAGTTATCCTTTCTTCAGCAATTTCTAATGCGGTTTTACCTCCAATAACCAACACTCTTCTTCCATACTTCTTACAAATATCTCCTGCTTGATCAATTGCACCTATTCCTCTTACTACTTGATCTGGAAAAGGTAAAATGTTTATTGACATAATAAAAATTCCTCCTTTTTTAAATTCTCTAATTTCTTAATAATTAGATATTAGAACCTTCTACTACATTTTTAGTAGCAATTACATCGCTATCTAAGCTGAGTACATTTTTTATAACTACTTGACTAATTGTAACTGGTGCTTTTAATTTTATCTTTTTTATTTCATTCATCACATCAAATATGCGTTCTTTAGGTATAGATTTTGTTAATCTAACGCTTACTAATGGCAAGATACCACCCTCAACAGAAACTGAAGTTGCAATATTTCTTTTTGGATTTATCAACTCTTGTTCTACATACTCTTTACCTCTTGAACAAGTTGCTCCTTCAATTTCTAAAATAGTTGTACCTTCTATTTTTGCTTCAATTTCACATCCATTTGGACATATAATACAAGTGTATTCTTTTATCATCTTACCACCACCTTTATATCATCTGGGGATTTAAATTTAGCTCCTTCAAGCTTAATTTGAATCATTTCGGCTGGAATTGCTTTTTTTAGTTTTACAGTTTTTATCACTTCGTCATTTTGTATAACATGAATTTCACAATTTTTGAAAGGCTTTCTTACACGCATTGAGAGCTTAAAGTCTTTAGCGCCACTAATTTTTTGTGGAATTGTATGATTTATATTTGAATCAGTGGTTATATTTATGCAGCATTCTGAAAGCTTACCTTTATTAACGTAATCGGCCACAGACTCTGAAAGTGCTTCTGCCTCAATAGAAACGAAATCGACTAAATCATGCACCTGAAGTACATTACCTGCAGCAAAGATTCCTTCTACATTAGTTTGATAATTTTCATCTACAATAGCTCCCTTTGTTCTATTATCAAGTTCTACACCAGCAGATAAGGATAATTCATTTTCAGGAATTAATCCAACGGATAAAATCAACGTGTCACAAGCATAGTCTTTCTCAGTTCCAGGTATAGGTCTAAAATTCTCATCAACCTTGCTTACAGTAATCCCCTCAAGTCTAGAATGCCCTTTAATCTTGGTAATAGTATGGCTTAGGTACAATGGAATATTATAATCATTTAGACATTGTTCAATATTTCTTGGAAGCCCACTTGGGTAAGGTTGGATTTCGAAAACAGCCTTTACTTTTGCACCTTCTAAAGTCATTCTACGTGCCATTATCATTCCAATATCTCCAGAACCTAGAATTATAACTTCCTTACCAACCATAGTATTGTGAAGATTTATATAGGCTTGTGCTACACCAGCGTTATATACTCCAGAAGGTCTTGTACCAGGTATGCTTATGGCTCCTCTAGTTCTTTCTCTACATCCCATGGTTAATACTACAGCCTTTGCTTCATATTCAAGAAGTCCACTTTTTGAAGCAGCAATAACTTTTTTTTCTGATGTAATATCAATAACTGTCGCATCAGTAATAGTTTCAATACCAAGTTTTTCAACTTCATCTATAAATCTCTGAGAATATTCAGGACCTGATAATGCTTCCTTGAATCTAGCAAGTCCAAATCCATCATGAATACATTGTCTAAGAATTCCGCCAAGTTGTTTTTCTCTTTCAAGTATTACGATATCAGAAATCCCTTTTTTCCTAAGCTGCACTGCTGCTGCTAATCCAGCTGATCCACCACCAATTATTACAACATCTTTCTTAATTACTGTCATTAGTCTCTCACCTTCCCTTCAAACATATAAGAACCTACTCGTGAATACATTACATCTTCTTTATTTTTATTCTTTTCTTCATTAATAATTTCAGTAATTCTTGTTTCACAGTAACCGCCTTGACATCTTCCCATAGTTACTCTTGTTCTATTTTTAATACCTGTTACGGTTTCAACTCCTAAACAATTATGAACTGCTTCTAATATTTCACCTTTTGTAATACATTCGCATCTGCAAATTATTTCTCCATAGTTGGAGTCTTTTTCTATAAGCTCTTTCTTAACTTCATTACTCTGTTCCGAAAAATTTAATATCCCTTTTCTTCTTGGATTGAATTTCTCATTAGGAATTAGTTCTTCTTTTTCCTTAAACAGAGCAACTGTTCTTCTGGCAATAGGTAGAGCACCTGTTAATCCTGGCGACTCTATACCTACTAGGTTAATAACATTCGGAACTTCATTTCTTCTTTCTATGACAAAATCTAAAGTTTGTCTTGTTCCTTTAACTATAAGCTTAGGTCGTATTCCAGAAAAGCTTCTAATTATATCCTCTTTCTTAAAAGGTTTAAACATCTTCATACCATCTTTAATTAAATCATCTAGTACAGGCTGCGTTACTCCATAGTCCTCAAAATCTTCAATAAATTCAGAGCTTGGACCAATTAATACATTTCCATCTACAGTTGGAGTTGCATGAGTAGCGAAACCACCTTTCTCATCTGGTGCTGGATATACAGGCATGCTTATATGCTTTCCAGCTTTCTTGTCTAAAAGAAAATATTCACCTTTAAAACCGCCAAGTGTATAACCATCTATACCTAACATATTTGATATAACTACTGAATTTAAACCAGCTGAATTTACTACCCATCTTGTTTCATAGGTATCTTTAACTGTTTTTACTTTATATATTCCATTTTCACGCTTAATATCTATTACTTCGTTGTTAAAATAAAAGTTCACACCATTTTGCTTAGCATTCTCAGCAAGAGCAACTGTATAAGTGAAAGGATTTAATATTCCAGAAGACGGGGCAAGCATTGCAAACTCTCCACCAGCACTTGAATCTAATTCTTGAAGTCTTTTTTTATCTATTATTTCAAGACCTTTAACGCCATTTGCTTCTCCTAAAGCTTTATATTTTAATAAACTTTCCATATCTTTATCTGTAAAACCAATTACTAATTTTCCAGTTCTTTTAAAAGGAACATCTAATTCCTCTGATACTTTTTCAAATTCAGCATTACCTTCCACAGCACACTGAGCTCTTAAAGATCCCGTTTTATAGGTAAAACCTGCATGCAATACACCTGAATTTCTTCCGCTAGTTTCACAACATACGTCTAATTCTTTTTCTAAGACACCAATTTTAAGTTTATATCTTGAAAATTCTCTTGCAATAGCACTTCCAACTACGCCTGAACCAACAATTAATACATCATATGTTTGTTTCAATTTGCAAACACCTCCATATAGATTTATAGTATAGTATACATGTAGAACTTACTGTGTATAATAAATATTTTGCTTATTAATACGTTTTCAAACAACTATAGTATCACATTTTTTTTAAATCTTTGCTTGGATTTTTTTGATTGAAATATTGCAAATCTTGCAGTAACATTAAATTATATAATTTAAGACACATTAAGAAAAATAACAAGTTCATTTGTCAGACTATTTTGATGTGCCTAAGGAGGAAGTTTCGCATGGATTATACAAAATTATTTCTACATGATGATAAAAGCTATAATTTAAAACATAGTATATTCAATTCATCTACTGACATTTTTCCTCATGCACATAATTCTTACGAAATTATACACTTTGTAAATTTTTCAGGAACTTATTCTGTTGAGGGGCATATTTATGAAATTGGTAAAAATGATATTCTTATTACAAATCCTAACGAAATACATAGAGCACTTTTACCACCAGACACAATATTTGAGAATCAACAATTACAACTAAAAGAGGCCTATCTTGCCGAATTTATTTTTGATGACTATAATCCATTTAAAGCATTAAGACATAGAGAGCTTGGGTGTCAAAATAAGATAGATGCTTCAAAAGTTAAGGAATATGGACTTGATGTATTGTTTGATAAAATAACATATTATCATGAGAATCAATTACCTGAGAGCAAGGTAATGATTAAAGCCCTATCTCTCCAATTATTAACTTATGTTAATAATATTGTTACAATCACACCGGTAAAAAAAGATAATTATACTATCCTTGAAGATATTTTAATATATATAAACAATAACCTTACACAAAAAATTACATTAAAATTTCTTGAGAATAAATTTTTCATAAGTAAATATAATATATCTCGTATTTTTAAACAACAAATAGGATATACCTTTGTTGAATATATAACTACTAAACGTATTCTCTTAGCAAAGGAACTTATTTTAAATGGAATGTATGCTTCTGATGCTGCACTTGAGGCTGGATTTTCTGATTATTCTAATTTTTATAGATGTTTTAAAAAGGCTACAGGTATATCCCCTTACGATTATAAGACTCAATTGAGCAAGAACACAGAAATAAATGTATGAAAAACCAAAACAGAAGTGTATAAATTAGCACACCTGCGAAATTTTAAACTTTCGTAGGTGTGCTAATTTTCACTTAATTTGTAATTCATTTTCCCTTTATTATCCTCATATTGATACATCAGTGAAGTATGCACAACTTGGACATACTTATTTTAATACTAATGATAGTATAGGAATTGTGAACAATGAAAAAAATGTAGAGAGAACTACTAATTTGGATCCAAATTGAGCATTTCCATCATACTTCTGAGCTAACATAGCAGTTGATGTTCCTGCTGGCATTGCTCCCATAATCACAATAATGGCAGTTACTAGTGGATCAATATGAAATAATATTAAAACAGCATAAAACAATACTGGTATAACTATCAAACGAATGAAAGAATAATAAACTGCATCTTTATCGAAAATTAATTTTAAATCAACATCACTTAAAAGCATTCCTATTATCATCATAGAAAAAGATGTAGTAGCGCCAGACAACCCTGTTACTGTATTGTTTAAAAATACAGGCAGGTGAATATTAAATATCATGATTACAAAGCCAATTTCGACCGCAATAATACAAGGATGTTTAATTAACTTTTTTATTACCTCCTTTTTACTGGTTTGTGTAAACATTGAAATACCGGATGACCACATAGCAATTCTTTGTGGGATTAAAGCTATTGACATAAATAATAATCCTGTTTGTCCAAACATCACTCCTGCTATTGGTAATCCTATAAAACCAGCGTTGCTGCAAATTGTAGCATATTTCATACACGTCTGTTTACTTTGATCAAAACCTTTATATATAAACTTATTAATAAAAATATAAAATAATTGAGAAAAACATGCAAAAATTAAAGCTAGACTTGTTTGTATTAAAATACTAGTTGTCATTTCTATTTGAAAGGAACTAATAATATTGCAAGGTAAAATAACACTAAACATAATATTTGTAAGCTGACTTATAGTTGCTTTGCTTATACCTGCTTTTTTCCCTAAACAAAAACCTATTGCTGTGAGCGTGAAAATTTGTAATTGTAGATTTATTGCCTCCATATAGTCCTCCTTATATGAGTTTATTCATTTTATAATAAATATTGCTGTTTGCCCCTATCCTATCTCTTAAAAAATTATAAATTGTACTTTGGTTATTATTAAACATAAACATTTTTGTTCAATTTCTAATATATCACTAAATATTTGTTAATTCTTTTGATAAATTGGGTTTTTATTTGCATATATTAATATTTTCAGTATACTTTATAGTAAACAGACTTTTAAGGAGAAAACTATGGATAAGAATTTACACTTCCCTAAAATAAGGGAACAAAATCTTCTAATTAAATATAATGCAGATGAGAATTGGAAAATGGATAAATATGACTGTCATGACATGTTTGAAATTAATTATTGTTTATCCGATAATATTGAATTTTTTGTGAATGATATAATTTATCCAGTAACAAAAGGCACAGTTTTTGTTTTTAACAATAGTGACATTCATCGAAGCATATCCTTAGATAAATCACCATATAAGAGGTATGTACTTCACTTTAATCCTGAATATATTAAAGATCTATGCACTCACGATACCAATCTCTTGGATTGTTTTATAAACCGTAAGCCTCAATTCAATCATAGTATACATCTTACTGGAGAACAAATAAATCGATTTATTGCCTTAATTAATAAGGCTCAATTTTACAATGTTAATAAAGTATATGGTCAGGAAATCTATGAAAAAATAATATTAAGCGAAATTTTGCTTTTTATTAATCCATTATATAGTAATAACATTCAATGTTGTTCTTCTAAAAGCAATAAGGAATTTGAGAAAATACAACCAGTCCTTCAACATATTCAGTTCAATATTGATAGCGACTTATCTTTGGATAGTTTGTCAAAAGATTTTTATATAAACAAGTATTACTTATTAAGCTTATTTAAAAAAGCAACTGGATTTACAATAACTGAATACATAATAAAACGAAGAATAATTAAAGCCTGCGAATTACTTAAAAAGGGGTTGCCTGTACAGCAAGTTGGAGAAATGGCAGGATTTAATAATAATTCTCACTTTATTCGTACCTTTAAAAAAGTTGTAGGTAAATCGCCTAAGCAGTATGCCAAACAATTTTACAGCTAAATGAATAATCCCCATAGCAACCTCTATCCAATGCTATGGGGAATTATTCTAATAACAAAAAATTACCTTTTAAATCTGTATTAAATTAACCTTATTTTTTATTTACCTAATTAAACATTTATCCTTCTTATAATAAAAATAATATATTGAGAAAATTTTATATTAGCACTAGTTCTCGTTTAGCTTTTAACCATTTATTATAACTTTAAGTAATTGGCGCTGGATTGAAAATACATAAATCATTATGTATTTCATATTTTTCGGCACAAGATTTTTCTCGTCCACTCGCAACATCTATTATCTTATTGAACAACTCAGTTCCTATCTCTTGAATACTTGAATCTCCAGTTGCTATAGGACCTGCGTTTATATCAATTAAGTCCTGCCACATATCTTTCATATCATTTCTAGAACATACTTTAATTACAGGTGCAGCTGCTAAACCATAAGGTGTGCCACGCCCTGTCATGAATACTTGAAGTGTGATCCCTGATGCAAGTTGAGATGGACCACATACAATATCACTAGCTGGTGTTGCTGCATATATAAGACCCTTTTTAGTAGGTCTTTCTGCAGGCGATAAAACTTCTACTATTGGAGAAGTTCCAGATTTTGCAATTGAGCCCATGGCTTTTTCTACAATATTAGATAAGCCACCTTTTTTATTTCCTGGCGTAGGATTAGCACTACGGTCAACTTGTCCGTTTAATAGATAGTTATCATACCATTTCATTTCAGCAGCTAATTTTTTACCTACTTCTTCGTTTATACAACGTTCACCAATAATGTGAACACCATCACGAACTTCAGTTACTTCAGAGAACATTACTGTAGCTCCTGCTTGAACCAACATATCAGATGCATACCCTGCACTTGGATTTGCTGTAACTCCAGAGAAAGCATCACTGCCGCCGCATTGCATTCCTATACAAAGGTCTGATAACGGAAGAGTCTCTCTACTTCTTTCATTTAATTTAGCTAATTTTTTATCTGCCATTTCCATTAATGAATTTATCATAGCATCCATTCCTTTTTGTTCTTGAAGAATGATGACATTTTCTAGACTAATATCGGCCTCATCTAATAACATTTCTACTGTTAATTTTTCGCAGCCTAGGGCTACAACCATTACTTCTCCACCGAAATTAGGATGTTTCACAAGGTTTTGAAGCGCTCTAATTGGAATTATAGCCTCAGGTGCATTAATAGCAACTCCACATCCATAAGCATGATTAATTGGTACAATATCATCCACATTTGGATATTTAGGAAGTAGTTGTTCCTTCATTTTCTTCACAGCTACATTTAGGACTCCAGTTACACATTGAACCGTTGTACTAATTCCCAAGATATTTCTAGTACCAGCATAACCTCCATTAGGATTTCTATATCCTTCAAAAGTTTTAACTGGTGCTTCTGGAAGATCTGTAACTATGTTAGTTGCAAATGTCATTTCATCTACAGATGGAGGTACTGGCAACCGTAACATATTTTCATTAATCCAGTCACCTTTCTTTATTGGGTTAATAGCATATCCTAAAACGATTCCATAGCGGATAATTCTTTCATCTTTAGGTATATCACATAGTGCAATTTTATGACCTTGTGGAATATCTTGATTGGCTAAGATGCCATCCATGACTTCTGTTCCAGCTGGAATTGCATTAACAGCAATTGCTACATTATCTAAGTCATTAATCTTAATAAAAGTTTGTTTACCCATAATATTTTTCCCTTTCCCTAAAATTCTTATTAAAATTATTATTTACTAAGAAATTAGTTTGTTTTTTTGTTAATTTTATTGTATAAAATAATTAACTATTAATCAAATTAATTAAAATAAGATTACTCTTAAAATAACTTATAGAATAGGTGATAATGATGGATTTAAAACAACTGGAATACATGGTGCAAATTGCAGAAGAAAAAAATATAACAAAGGCTGCCGAAAAACTCTTCATTACTCAATCAGCACTTAATCAGCAATTATTAAAACTAGAAAAAGAACTAGGCTCACCATTATTTTATCGTTCCAGAACAAACTGGCACTTGACAGAAGTTGGAGAAATATATATAAGAGCTGCTAAAGAAATGCTCGGACTTAAAAAAGAAACTTATAATCGTATTAGTGATCTAATTAATATGAAAAATACTCATTTATCCATAGGGCTTACACCTGAGCGAGGCATTTCTATGTTTGCATCAGTTTATCCTGAATTCCATAATCTGCACCCAAATGTTATTGTAGAACCAATGGAACTTAGTGTACGAGAGCAGAAATCTATGATTAATCGTCTGGAATTAGATGTTGGTTTTTTAACTCTCTCTGATGATATGCAAAAGAGTGACAATATATATGTTTCTATATTGAAAGAAGATATTATAGTCGCTATACCTTCAAGTCATCCATTAGCCTCAAATGGAAGCAATTATGGTAAACCGCTAAAAGATATTGATTTAAAATCACTGAAAGAAGATAATTTCGTATTAATTTCTAAAGGCAGTACTATTAGAGAAGCTATTAATCCCATATTCCAAGATTCAGGATTTTCCCCAAAGTTACTATTTGAGACAAGGAGCTGTCAAACTCTAATTAACATGGTAATGAAAAATTTATGCTGTACTATATTACCAGAGCATTATGCAGTTGATTTCAAGGATGTTGTTTATTTTTCTTTACCTCAAAAACCTCAATTAAGGGTTGTTGCTATGTATAAAAAGGGAGTCTATTTAAGTAAAGCTACAGCTGACTTTATTAAATTAGCTTCGGATTATTGGAACAAAGCACATGAAAAAATTAGATAAGTAGTTTTTTCCCATATACTGTTTATGAATTAAACAGTATACCTTTTGTCATAAAAATGGTTTCAAATGGAGTTCGTGTTGCCTTTGTTCAACCCTCATGTGCAAAGCCTAATAAAAATATTACATATTTTTTCTCTGCTCCCAAACTATATCGCTACAATATTCTTGCATATAGAGCAAACCTTGTACTAAATGATACAGAAACTACTCTTATTAATTATATTAGAAATTATACTTTTACAGCAGAATAAGTAAAACGAATCTATTTGGAATAAAACCAAAGTACCACAATTCTTTTAAATTGTGGTACTTTTCTAAATTTATCTTACTAAAGCAGGTTTTTTAGAATCAAACTTCCAATTAGGAATTAAATACTGCATAGCCATAGAATCATCTCTGTCGTGATTATCAAGCTTGTTGTAAAGTTCATTCGCTGCCATCACTTTTTCAATGTTTAATTTAATACCAAGACCTGGTTCTTTTGGAACCTCAAGATATCCATCTTTAATCTGTGGTGTATCTTCACATAAATTCTGTCCATCCTGCCAAATCCAATGTGTATCAAGAGCAGTTGGTTTACCAGGTGCTGCTGCTGCAACATGAGCAAACACAGTTAATGTAATATCAAAATGATTGTTTGAATGAGAACCCCAAGTAAGACCCCAGTCATTTAAAATTTGTGCCATTCTAACACTTCCGTTCATCCCCCAGAAATGAGGATCTGCCAGCACTATATCAACAGATTTAAGTGATACTGCATGATAGAACTGTCTCCAGTCGGTTGCAATCATATTGGTTGCTACCGGAAGGTTAGTTGAATTCTTAAACTCGCACATAATTTCACGACTGCTGTAACCACTTTCAGGTCCGCAAGGATCTTCAACATAAGTAAGTATATTCTTCATATCCTTACACAAATCAATAGCTTCATTAAGACTCCATGCACCATTTGGATCAATGTTAATTCTTCCATTAGGGAACTTCTTTTTAAGTGCTCTTATTGCATCCATTTCTTTATGGCCTTCTAAAACACCACCTTTTAGTTTGAAGTTTTTGAATCCATATTTTTCATTTAATGCTATAGCTTGTTCCACTATTTTATCAGGAGTAAGCATTTCGCTACGACGCATTTTAAACCAAGAATCTGTGCTGTTACTTTCATCTAAGTATGGTAAATCTTTAGCTTTTTTCTTATCAGATACATAGAAAAGATAACCTAACGTTTCAACCTTATCTCTTTGTTTTCCTTCACCTAATAATTCACACATAGGCAATCCAAGATATTGACCAAGTAAATCTAATAATGCACATTCAATTGCCCATTCAGATTTAACAACAAATTTAAGCTTGCTAATATCCAGAGTCTGAATTCCTTCACCATCATCGCCTTCTGCCCTTGGAGCACCGCTTGCCGCTTTGTGAATACTGTTTAAAATGGAACGATATGCTCCTACTTCTTTACCAACAACTAATGGTATGCAGCTTTCCAACGCAGCACATGTATAATCTCCACCATGAATTTCTCCAATTCCTGCATGACCTGCACTATCAGTTAAAATTACAATATTTCTTGTAAAAAATGGCCCATGCGCGCCGCTTAAAGTCATTAGCATACTGTCATATCCTGCTACAGGTATTACCTTCATATCTGTAACTATTGGACTTCCTGTTTTTATCATAATACTCATCCTCCTAAATTGTTTTTCATAGAATTATATAATTCATTAGTCTGCTTGAAACCTTTAAATTAATCTGCATCTAACTCTTAATTTTAGTATACTATCCTCTATATAGAAATTCCAATTCGTAAATGTAATCGTATCAATCACATTAACTAATACTAGGCAGTTATAATATAAAATCTTAAAACTATCCATTGTAATCTATTTAGTATGTGAAAAATAAAAGTTTTGTTTAAAATTAATAGGAAGTGCAAAGCACTTCCTATTATAAACCGATGATATATTTAATTCTACAACTTTAAAAAGTTAAGGTGAAATTCTGGATCTTGAGCCTTTTCTAATTCTTCTCCTAAATCTCTAATAAATATTTCCACAGCTAAGGACACTTTCCCTTCAAATAAATGTCCAGCTGTAACATTAAAGTTTGAGTCAGATAGCGTTACGTGATTATGAACAAGTGGATCACCATTAGGCAATCTTCCAATGTTACCTACTAGGCTTGTTATTTCGAAGTATTGATCAAAATCTTTAGTCTGATACACTTTTTCTACTGGATTGAACCACCCTAATTTAACATTAGAAACTGCACCAATACCTGTGAAATACCCACCTTTTATATTTTCACTTTTACACAACTTTGTAATTTCTTTTACTAAGTCATCACCCTTTTCCATTTTTATTACATAATCTGAATTTATTTTTCTAAATTTCATACAAACACCTCTCAACTTCATTTTAATTTCTCAATTCGAAATTTTAAATTATAGTAATTTATATATCTCTTTTCTATTACTATAATGTTTTTATATTAATAAAGCATTATTTAATTGCACATAATATTAACAAGTAAAATTAATTTGTTTTGTGTATATTAATAGTATAATTTCTTATTTGTTATTTTTTTAAAGATATATATGATAAATTTAGTTTGCTCAGCATGTCAAATATTCTTTCTCCCAAAGCCTCCAAAAACCACATAGTGAATAGCGTAAAAATCTAACTCCACAAATTATAATTATCCCATAATAAAAACACCCGCAACTTTTTGTGATTGCAGATGTTTTTATACATTTAGCTTATAATCTATTTAAAACATATCTTTAAATAATCTACTTTCCTTCACATCTTGAGTTACTTTAGCCAAGTTGCTAGTATCTCCAATTAAAATAGCTCCACATAAACGGTTGTTTGCAAAATAATATTTTGTATATGTCTTCTTAACCGGATCTTTAAATTCAACTGTTTTATATTGGATTTCTGGGTTCTTACCGTTGTCACCAATTGCATACAGTGAAGTATTAGCTCCATTAAATGTTAATGCTGCATCTACTGTTTCATAAGTTAATGAGTCTCCCGCTGCATTAGCCCCTGCTACTTTTCCCATTTCTAGAGCTTGTGGCCATATTCCATAATTTATCCCATTATATTCTGCACAATCTCCACATGCATAAATATCAGAAATATTAGTCTCCATTTTTTCATTTACTATTACTGCTCTATTAACATCAATTCCTGCTTCCTGAGCTATTTTAGAATTAGGTACAATACCACAAGATATAACAACTAAATCAGCTGCAATAACTTCTCCTCCATTAATTCTAACTCCAGTAACTGAATCTTCACCCTCTATTTCATCAATTTTTACGCCTAATCTCACATCAATTCCTTGACCTTTAATTATTTCTTCAAGGAATTTTCCGCCTTCATAATCTAATTGACGTCCCATTAATTTATCAGCAAGCTCTAATACTGTAACCTTGCATTTTGCTTTTGTTAATTCCCATGCAGCCTCAAGTCCGAGAACTCCTCCACCTATTACAACTGCATTCTTTACCTTTGGCAATAATTCTGTAATTTTATCTGTATCGCAAATCCTACGGATTGCTATAACTTCTTTCTTATCTTTCCCTGAAATTGGTGGAACAAAGCATTCAGCTCCTAAAGCATATATACATTTATCATACTTTAATTTAATTCCATCTTTAAACACAGCCTCTTTATCTTTAGCATTTATTTGAATTAACTCTCTGTCAAGAACATTTGTAATATTATTTTCTTTATACCAAGCTTCATCATGAACTGCAATTTGTTTCGAATTAAATTTAGCTATCATTGACTTTGTAAGCATTGGACGATTATAACCTAGCACATTTTCATTAGAAACTAATACTATAGAGCAAGTTTCATTTCTTTCTCTTATAGACGTTGCAGCGCTTATACCTGCCGCTCCATTTCCCAGAATTAGATAAATTTCATTTGTATTATTTTTATAATTGCTATCATCTATTTCAACTGGTACGAAATTTTCTTTTCCTACACCACAAACTGGACATATTTCAAGACTTGAATCAAATATTTCTCCACACACTAAACATTTTACTAATGTTCTTTTAGCTGATTTTTTCTTTGGATTCTCTTTATTTTGAAGTATACATCCAAAATTATATCCATAATCATAAGCCTCACTTAATTCACTATCACTAGGCTTAAATTTAATTCTAAATCCATCATCCACAACCTTCATCCTAAGTTGTTTTAATCTTTCTATAATGTGTGGAACTCCTTCACCACTCCATCCATAACTTCCAAAGGCACTAGCAAGTTTTCCTCCGTGTGTTCTAGCAAACATCTTTATAGTTAAATCCCAAATTGGCTCTAAAGCCTCACCAACTATAGTAGGTGTTCCAAATAAAATTCCATCAGCGAATCCTAATTCTTCAATTACTTTTTCCTTATCATCTTCTACTAAATCGTACGATCTTACATCTATATCTCCGCTATCTTTAATACCTTCTGATATTTTACCAGCTAACTCTTTAGTATATCCATACGCACTAACATAAGGTATAATTACTGTTTTTCTTGGATTTGGATTAACTACAGTACACCATTCTTTATAAAGTTCCATGATTTCATCAATCCTACAATCTATAACTGGACCATGCCCAGTACATATCATATCAATATCTAGATCTTTAATTCTATCTAATGCCTTAACCATGTATGGCGTCTTAAAAGGCCCAATGATACAATCAAAATAATATTTAGTAGCTCTTAAGTAACCCTCATTATCTTTAACCTTACTCAATAATATTTCATCAAAACTATAGTGAGATCCAAACGAATCACAAGTTATAAGGGTTTTATCCTCTTCAATATATGTATACATTGTATCTGGCCAATGTAAATTAGGTAAGAACATGAAACGTAATGTTTTATCTCCCAATTCTAAAGTATCATTTTCTTTTACTGTTATGCTATAAAAATCACGATTTACAATATTCTTTAGAAATCCTATAGCAACTTGTGTACCAACTATTTTAATATTAGGATTGATTTCAATAAGCTTTTCTATACTCCCAGCATGATCAGGTTCTGTATGATTTACTACAATATAATCAATATCATTAATATCAACTAATTTATTTAATGCACTTAAATACCCATCCCAAAATTTAGCTTTGGCAGTTTCAAATAATACAGTCTTTTCCCCTGTTTTAAGTAAGTAGGAATTATAAGATGTTCCAAACTCTGTCTCCATAACTATATCAAATACTTTTAAACCAGGATCTAAAACTCCTGTCCAATAAAAATTCTTTTTTAATTCTAATATTTCCATATAAAATTCCTCCCTATAACTTTCATCTATATGAAAATATTATACCTTTTTTTATAGTAAAACTGTATCAAATACTAGAAAATTATTATAATTCACAATTAATAAATCTATTTTATAGGAAATAATACGAGTTTAAAAGGTATGATTCATTATATTTTACAGCCATCTTAAACAATTTATTTTTTATTAATTTTATTGAAACTTTTCCATTTTTATAATCTTCAATACTTTTTAAAAAGCTCATTTTCTCTTTATCATCTGCTAAATTCTTAAAATATCCCCATACATGTAATGCAGTATTTATTGAATTTCCAATTGTTATTTCCTCTTCCATGGCATCTTCAATATAATTATAAAACTTAACCGCTGGATACTGAGTTTTATCTTTAAGCAGCTTCCTTATTTCTAAGTAATTTGAAGGAGAATTCTCTAAAACCTTGTATTTATATCTTCCCCATTCTTCCTCAAGTTTTTTTATTTTAGTATTTTCAGCTATAGAATTTATACACTTTACAGCTGAAAAATTTTTATCCTTAACTTCAAGCATTATATCTATATCTTTCCCTTTTACACTTTCATAGAACTCTATAAACTTATTAATTTTTATTGTATTTGAATGAGAGCCTGCCTTTTTTAATGGGTCTTGCTGAGAATAATGTATTTTCTGCCTTCCATCTTTCTCTCTCCATGTTTTATTGCACTCACTTATCCAATATGAATCGCTTTTTTCTCTATCATAACAATTTATCTCATTATGAAGATTATCAAAAACAACTGGAATATTTAGTCCATTTCCTATTTTAAGAACATCATTTATATTGTACGATTTATCATCATTTTCAATAACAAGTCTTTCTTTCACCTGATCATTCAAACGTTTATAATTATCTGCGAATCTTTTTATCGCCTGCTCTTTATCATTATAAACTCCACCAATATGCAATATAATTTTATGATTTTCTCCAATTCCAAAGTTATCCAAAACTTTAACATGATAATTTAAATCTTCAATTGCTCTCTTTACAACATCATCATTAGGAGAATTAAGCACTGTATATTGCCCTGGATGCATCGATACCCTTATATCATTATCCATAATCTTTCTACCTATTTCCCCAAATTCTTGGGAAAATATATTCCACCATGATAATTGGTTCAAATGACTGGATCCGAATGGTATTAAGTCTGAACTAATCCTAAAAAGCTTTATATTATTCTTTATATTATATTCAATTATATTTTTAAGAGATTTCAAATTATACGATATTATTTCCAATAACTTTTCTTCAGTTAAACTCTTAGCAGTGCAGCTTTTTAGATTGGCATCTGGAACTCCTATTGTTAAACATGCATATCCTATACTCATTCTTTAATCTCCTTTTCTAAGAATCATAATTACTCATACCTTTGCCTTAGTACTCTTTTCTAAACAAAGTCAAAACCCATTCTTTAACTTGTCATTTTTAAAATATGATAACTAAAATTAGGACTTATTACAATAAGTCCTAATAAAATAACAATTACATATTAATTTTTATTTAGATTTTCTTTATTTAAAAGCAGGAATCCAAAATTATAACCATAATCATAAGCATCACTTAACTCACTCTCACTTGGTTTGAATTTAACACGGAATCCTTCATCAACAACCTTCATTCTAAGTTGCTTTAGTCTTTCTATAATATGAGGAACAGCTTCCCCACTCCATCCATAACTTCCAAAAGCACTTGCTAGTTTATTACCATGAGTTCTTGCAAAGATTGAAGTAGTTAAATCCCATATTGGCTTTAGAGCCTCACCAACTATTGTTGGTGAACCAAATAAAATACCATCTGCAAATTCTAGTTCTTCAAGAACTTTGTCTTTATCTGCCTCTACCATATCATAAACTCTAACATCTATATCTCCACTAGCCTTAATTCCTTCTGCAATCTTTTCTGCTAATTCTTTTGTATACCCATACGCACTTACATATGGTATGATTACTGTCTTTCTAGGATTTGGATTTGAAACATTAGACCACTTCTTATAATATTCCATAATTTCATCTATTCTACAGTCAAGAACTGGACCATGTCCTGTACAAATCATATCAATTTCTAAATCTTTAATCCTATCTAATGCTTTAATCATGAATGGATTCTTAAAAGGTCCAATAATACAATCGAAATAATATTTAAGAGCTCTTAAATATCCCTCATTATCTGTAACCTTACTTAGTAGAATTCCTTCAAAACTATAATGAGAACCAAATGAATCACAAGTAACTAAAGTCTTATCTTCTTCAATATAAGTATACATTGTATCAGGCCAATGTAAATTTGGTACTGACATAAAACGTAAAGTTTTGTCACCCAAGCTTAAAGTCTCATTTTCTTTAACTATTATTCCATTAAATTCTCTGTTAACAATATTCTTCAAGAATCCTATAGCAACTTGGCTTCCAATAATCTTAATATTAGGATTCATTTCAATAAGTTTTTCTATACTCCCTGCATGATCTGGCTCAGTATGGTTTACTACAATATAGTCAATATCCTTAATATCAACTAGCTTATTTAACGCCTTTAAATATCCATCTAAAAACTTAGCCTTTGCAGTTTCAAATAATACTGTTTTTTCACTTGTTTTAAGTAAATAAGAATTATAAGAAGTTCCAAATTCTGTTTCCATGATAATATCAAATACCCTTAAATTAGCATCTAATACTCCTGTCCAGTATAAATTTTTTTTCAATTCTAATATCTCCATGTAAAAATCCCTCCCTAGATATATTTCGTCCAAATTAGAACATTATACACCTTTTTTGTATAACAAACAATTAATAATACCTTTAACATCGTTATACTAATGTATTTCGCCATATATATTATACACAAATTCTTATATATTTTCATAAAAACATATAATATATTGCTTTTTCGTTAATTGACTATATATTTGCAAATTCTAAGTATAATCTCGTACTTTTTTACTTATTCCTCTACAAATGTTGTTTATATATATCTGAAAATTCAATATTTATTTTTTCTACACAAGTATTAATTATATTATTACTTATATTAACTCTTTCTTTACTTTTATTTAATACCTTTACTGGAAGTTTAATCGTAAATTTAGTTCCTACCCCATATTTACTTTCCACTGATATCGTGCCATCATGCATCTCTAC
>Ga0183101_1000701_pt2 | contig 41109 bp, 32 predicted proteins | sample Biomet3_FD_127790 | JGI IMG/M metagenome (GOLD analysis project Ga0183101, IMG submission 127790) | Microbial communities from bioreactor (seeded with sewage sludge) at LBNL, California, USA - Biofuel metagenome 3 | ecosystem: Engineered > Bioreactor > Anaerobic > Unclassified ... | reverse complement strand
ACGGTGGTAAATTCGATTGGGCAGCAAGCGGAAAATTCCCTGACTTTACAACACCAGATAAAAGCTATAATGGATTAGTATATGCTGATTTAGGTGCTCCTGCATTTGCTTTAAAAGCTAGAGTTCAGCTTTTGAGAAATACAGGTGCAACATTAAGCCCACAAAGTTCATTCCTATTCCTACAAGGATTAGAATCCTTGTCACTAAGAGTGGAAAGACATGTATCAAACACAAAGAAAATAGTTGATTTCTTAAGTAAACATCCAAAGGTTGAATGGATAAACTATCCTGAACTAGAAGGCAGCCCATATAATGCTTTAGCTAAAAAATACTTACCAAAGGGAGCAGGTTCAATATTTACTTTTGGAATAAAAGGTGGACTAGAAGCAGGTAAGAAGTTTATAAATAGTGTTGAATTATTCTCATTACTTGCAAATGTTGCAGATGCAAAATCACTTGTTATTCACCCATCAAGCACAACTCATGCTGAATTAGATGAAGAAGAACAAAGAGCTGCAGGAGTTACACCTGACTTAATTAGACTTTCAATAGGTGTTGAAGGTGTTGATGATTTAATTTATGATTTAGAACAGGCTCTTGATAAAGCTTAAAATATAATAAATAAGAATAAACACAACTGACTAGAAAACTAGAGGTCGTGTCTCATGAAGTAAAACTTTCATCAGATGAGGTAGTCATCTGATGAAGCATGAGATGCGATCTTTTTTGTTACCCAATTTTAGAGCAAGGAGAAGAAAGTTATGGCAATAAGTAGCGCAATTAAAAAAGATAATATAGATAATACAGATTTCTCACATCTTTCAAAACGACATCCTTGTTTAGGAGGAGAAGCTCATTTAAACTTTGGAAGAATTCATCTTCCAGTGAGTCCAGCCTGCAATATACAGTGCAGATTCTGCATAAGGGATTGTAATAATAATGAAGATAGACCAGGTGTTGCAAATGGAATATTATCACCAAAGGACTCTGTTGAAACAGTAAAAAAAGCTTTAGAGCTTTGTCCTCAAATAACTGTAGTAGGTATAGCTGGTCCAGGGGATACATTGGCTACCCCTCATGCTATTGAAACTTTTAAGCTTGTTCATAAGGCATATCCTGATCTCATAAAATGTTTAAGTACAAATGGATTGTTACTTTATCGTTATGCACAGGACATTTATGATGCGGGAGTAAGAACTATAACAGTTACAGTAAATGCAGTTGACCCGTACATTCAAAGTCAGGTTATATCTCACATAATATTAGATGGTAAAGTTTATTATGGTGAAGAAGCTGCAGAGATACTTATAAATTCTCAACTTAATGGGATAGAGAAAATAAGTAAACTTGGGGTAGTTGTAAAGGTGAATTCTGTACTTATACCGGGTATAAATGATCATCATATAGAAGAAATAGCCAAAACGGTTAAAGCTGCTGGAGCAAGTTTGTACAATATTATACCTCTCATACCTCAACATGAATTAAGTCATATTCCTGCACCTACCTGTGAACAATTGGATAAAGCAAGAGTAACAGCTGAAAAGCATTTGGGGGTGTTTAGGCATTGTAAACACTGCCGTGCAGATGCTTGTGGAATACCTGGTAAAGAAGATCTTTCAAGTAAACTTTATGGAACACATAAACATCTTGAAACCTTCTCTCATGGTTAATATATAAGAAAAAATAATGTTCTTTAAAGGGGATGGTATTGTGTCAATTAGAATAGCTGCTGCTAGTAGTGATGGAATAATAATAGATGAACACTTTGGAAAAGCAGATAAATTTTTAATATTTGAAATTCAAGATAATTTGATTAAATTAATAGAAGAAAGAGAAAACACACCTATTTGTGGAACAAACGGACATGGAGAAGAAAAAGTTAATGATACTGTTAAACTTATTGCTGATTGTGAGGCTGTATTTGTTACCAAAATTGGAATGGGACCAGCATTAGCTCTTCAAGACAAAGGTATAACGGTTTATGAAGTATCTACATCAATAAATGAGGCTTTAGAACGTTTTGCTAAATACAAAAAGATAGGAAAATATTTATTTTCACACATTAATTAAATATTATTTAAAAATAGATGGAGGCAAAAAAATGGCTAAAAAAATTAAACAAATTGCAATTTATGGAAAAGGTGGTATAGGTAAATCAACTACAACTTCAAATATAAGTGCAGCATTAACTACAATGGGATATAAGGTTATGCAATTTGGTTGTGACCCTAAAAGTGATTCAACCAATACATTAAGAGATGGTACTTATATACCTACAGTTTTGGATACCTTACGTGAAAAAAACAAAGTAAATGCACATGATGTAATTTTTCAGGGCTTCAATGGAGTTTATTGCGTAGAAGCAGGTGGACCAGCACCAGGAGTTGGTTGTGCAGGTAGAGGAATTATTACAGCGGTGCAACTTTTCAAACAACAAAGAGTTTTTGAAGAACTAGATTTAGATGTTGTTATTTATGATGTTTTGGGAGATGTTGTATGCGGAGGTTTTGCAGTTCCAATAAGAGAAGGTATTGCAGAACATGTATTTACAGTTTCCTCAGCAGATTTTATGTCTGTATATGCATCAAATAATTTATTTAAAGGAATCCACAAATATTCTAATTCCGGTGGAGCATTACTAGGTGGAGTTATAGCAAATTCAATAAATCAGGATTATTCAAGAGAAATTATAGATGATTTTGTTGCAAGAACAAATACACAGGTTATGCAGTATGTACCAAGATCAGTTACTGTAACTCAGAGTGAATTACAAGGAAAAACAACTATAGAAGCAGCACCAGATTCAGAACAAGCAAAAATCTATCAAACCCTTGCAAAGAGGATAGCAGAACATACAGATTCTAAAGTACCATCACCATTAGGGGTTCAAGAACTTAAAGATTGGGCATCTAAATGGGGAGATCATTTATTAGCCTTGGAAACAGGCGGAAAGGTTAAATTACAAGCGCAGGGTGTTGTATAAATTAAAATATGAAATGAACAAGGAGGAGGTAAAATGAGCAACAAAAAAATTAATCTTAATACGCCTGTTGTAGAAAGCCGTGAACAGAGATTAGGAACCATAATTGCATGGGACGGAAAGGCGTCGGATCTCTCAAAAGAATCAGATTATGCACGTGGAGGTTGTGGAGCAAATGGTGGACAGCAAGGTTGTAGACTTTGCGAACTTAGGGGACCTTTTACTCAAGGGTCAGTGTGCAGTGAGCAGATGGTGGAATGCCAAGCGGGAAATGTAAGGGACGCAGTGCTAATTCAACATTCACCTATAGGCTGTGGAGCTGGACAGGTAATATATAATTCTATATATAGAAATGGTCTTGCAATGCGTAATTTACCGGTAGAAAATATTCGTATAATTTCTACTAATCTGCAAGAAAGCGATATGGTATTTGGAGGAATCGAAAAACTTAGTCAATCTATACAGGACGCATGGGATCGTTATGAGCCAAAGGCAATTTTTATAGGCAGCTCTTGTGCAACTGGTATTATTGGTGATGATATAGACAGTGTGGCTGTAGAATTTGAGGAAAAACTAAAAATTCCTGTTATTCCGCTGCATTGTGAAGGATTTAAATCTAAACATTGGAGCACTGGCTTTGATGCAACACAACACGGAATTTTAAGACAAATTGTACGTAAAAATCCTAAGAAGCAAGAAGATTTGGTTAATGTTATAAATCTTTGGGGCTCAGATGTATTTACTCCAATGCTGGCAGAATTAGGACTTAGAGTTAATTATGTAGTAGATTTAGCTTCTGTAGATGATTTGGCACAGCTTTCTGAAGCTGCAGCAACTGTAGGTTTCTGCTATACATTGTCCTCATACATGGCAGCAGCTTTGGAACAAGAATTTGGTGTTCCAGAAGTTAAAGCACCACAACCATACGGTTTTGCAGGAACAGATGCTTGGATCCGTGAGTTAGCAAGAGTTACTCATCGTGAGAAAGAAGCAGAAGAATACATAGCAAAGGAGCATACGAGAGTGGCTCCACGTATAAAAGAGTTAAAGGAACTTCTTAAAGGTAAAAAGGGGTATGTTGCGACTGGTTCTGCTTATGCCCATGGATTAATTGCTGTACTTAGAGAACTAGGAGTTGAAGTTAATGGATCTCTAGTATTCCATCATGATCCAATATATGATAGTGGTGATCCAAGGCAGGATTCTCTTGCTCATTTAGTAGATAACTATGGAGAGGTGCCTTCCTTCAGTGTAAGTAATCGTCAGCAGTACCAATTTTATGGATTATTACAAAGAGTAAACCCAGACTTTATTCTTATTCGCCATAATGGATTAGCACCACTGGCTTCAAAACTAGGAATTCCAGCAGCTCCTCTTGGAGATGAGCACATTGCGATAGGATATCAAGGAATTATTAATTTGGGAGAAACTATTTTAGATGTTCTTGCACATAAAAAATTCCACGAAGATTTGGCTGCCCATGTTACATTACCATATAAAAAGTGGTGGTTGGATCAAAAGGATCCTTTCATATTGGCAAAAGAACCTGATTTAGTTAGTGTTGAGTAAAAATATTGAGTCAAAAGGAGTGAAATGGTTATGGCGACAAATGAAGTTATAGATAAAGAAACATCAACGTCTTTAATAGAAATGAAAAAGAGCAATTCTATTAATCAGATTCGTTATGGATGCGCTATTGGTGCTATGCATACTGCTTCTGCGATTCCAAGGGTTATTCCAATAACTCATTGTGGTCCAGGTTGTGCGGATAAACAATTTATGAACCTTGCATTTTATAATGGTTATCAAGGTGGTGGATATGGCGGAGGTGCAGTTGCACCAAGTGTTAATGCTACAGAAAATGAAGTTGTATTTGGAGGTGCGGATCGCTTAAGAGAACTGATTGGAGCCTCATTGAAAGTGCTGGATGCGGATTTATTTGTTGTACTTACAGGTTGTATTGCAGATCTTGTAGGAGATGACGTGGGATCTGTAGTTGGAGAATTCCAAGATAGAGGAGTTCCAATTGTATATGCTGAAACAGGTGGATTTAAAGGAAATAATTTTACAGGACATGAATTGGTTGCTAGAGCTATAATAGATCAATATGTAGGAGATTATGATGGACCACGTGAACAAGCATCTGTTAATGTTTGGTCATTGCTTCCATACCACAATACTTTATGGCGTGGTGATCTTACTGAAATTAAACGAATTTTAGAAGGAATTGGATTAAAGGTGAATATCCTATTTGGTACGGAATCAAAGGGAGTTTCTGAATGGAAGGATATTCCTAAGGCGCAGTTCAATTTAGTACTTTCACCATGGCTTGGTTTGGAAACTGCCAAACATCTAGAACAGAAATATGGACAAACTTTTTTACACGTTCCTGTAATTCCTATTGGTGCAAAAGAGACTGGAGCTTTTTTACGTAAAGTAGCAGATTTTGCTGGAATTGACAGTGAAAAGGCAGAAGCATTTATTAAAAAAGAAGAAGCTAGTTACTATCGTTATTTAGAAGATTTTTCGGATTTTTATGCTGAGTACTGGTGGGGATTACCAGCTAAGTTTGCAGTAGTTGGTGATAGTGCTTATAATATAGCATTAACTAAATTTTTAGTTAATCAGCTGGGATTAATTCCAGGTAAGCAAATTATTACAGAAAATCCACCAGAAGAATATAGAGAAGAGATACGTAAATTATATCAAAATATTGCAGAGGATGTTTCTACAGATGTTGAATTCGAGGAAGATGGATATATAATTCAACAAAAGCTTCGTAAGGCAGATTTTGGACACAAACCTCCAGTTATATTCGGTACTACTTGGGAAAGAGATACCGCTAAAGAGTTAAAAGGTAACGTAGTTGAAGTAGGATTCCCAGCATCCTATGAAGTTGTTCTATCCCGTTCCTATATTGGATATCGTGGTGCACTTTCTTTATTAGAAAAAGTTTATACTACAGCTATAAGTGGAAGCGCTTAAAATAAGAGATTAAGTCATTGAATTTGTTAAAGTTTTATTTCATAGACTGTACTGGTGAAATCCAGTGCAGTCTTTTAATATATAAATAGTTAGTTTAAAAAGAAAGAGCTGAAGTGAAAATTGAATGGAAGATAGTCATGGGATAAATTTGGTTAAAAAATATATTGACAAGCATAAGTATTACAATTATAATAAATTACAACGAAACATAGTAATTAAATATGATTACTGCGAAAAAGAACTTTAAAATTTAATATTATACCTTATCGAGAGAAACCGAGGGACTGGCCCTATGAAGTTTCAGCAACCACACTTTAATGTGACGGTGCTAAATCCAGCAGATTTAATTCTGAAAGATGAGGATGGAAGAGTAAATACCAAAAAGGTTTTTATAAAAAGAAGTCTCCATCTTAATCAGATGGGGACTTCTTTTTATAAAAAAGTTCATATTTACAGCTATAACTATTTTGTAATCATTAATACATATGAAATGATACAGAAGATTTATAAAAAATAAAATAACGGGAGGAAATAAACTAAAAATTTATTACTAAAACTAACAAGATTATATTAAAGGGGGAAAAATTCAATGAGAAAAAGATTAATAGCAATAATATTAACAACATTAACAGCAATAGGAAGTTTAGGATTAACAGGCTGCTCAAGTGGGGGCAGTAGTGATAGTAATACAAAGAAAGCTGATACAACGGTACAACAAACTTCTTCAAATTCAACCAGCAGTGCAGCTATTCCAGCTAAGATAAATGGAAAGAAGCTTAAATTATTTGTAGTAAGTAAAATAGGAGGAGATGATCATACTGCACAGTTTTTAGCAGGAGCTAAACAAGAAGGTGAAGCAGTAGGTGCAACGGTAGATACTTTTAGTGCAAACGGTGATAGTGCTAAATTCCATGATGCTATAAATCAAGCATTACAAAAAGACTATGACGGATTTGTTATTTCTCATGGTGATGATGCAGCTACGGTGGAGGATGTTAAAAAGATAGTGGCAAAGGGAAAATCAGTAGTTAGCTTTGACTCTAATACAGATGTAGCAAAGGTTGAGGGTGTTACATTAACAGCTCAAGATGATGAAAGCTTAGCCTTGTTATCCTTTAAAAAATTGATTCAAGACCATAATGGAAAAGCTAACATAATTTATCTATGGGTAGATGGTTTCCCACCAATGGTTAATAGAAATAGAATTTATAGTGCATTACTTCAAAAGTACCCTGGAATTAAGGAAGTAGAAAGATTTGGGGTAGCTACAGCTGACACCTCAGTTCAAACTCAAAATGCAGTGGCAGCAATGCTTGCGAAACATCCAAAGGGTGAAATAGATGCTATATATGCTTCATGGGATGCCTTTGCCATAGGTGCAACAAGAGCAGTAAAAGAAGCAGGACGTTCAGAAATTAAGATATATGGAATAGATTCTTCTAATGCAGACCTTCAAGCTATTCAAGAAAAGAATAGTCCTTGGGTTGAAACCTCAGCAGTAGATCCAAAGCTTATAGGGTCTACAGATATAAAACTTCTTCTTAAAAAGATAGCGGGAGAAACTACACCAACATATTACGATTTAGAAGCTAACATAATCAATGGAGATGCGCTTAGAACTGCAGGAAAGCCAGTTAATATGCAAAACCTTAGTGAAATAATACCAGGTTGGGGTAAAAGTAATGCCTTTGAAGAACCTTGGATAAAAGCACTTAAAGAGAAGAATGGTAAGAAGTAATATAGTATTTTAGTGAAGAAGGTGCATTATGGTAGCTAAAGAAAAAATTTTATTACAAATGAAAGATATATCCATTGAATTTCCAGGAGTAAAAGCTCTAAAAGTTGTGAATTTTACCGCAGAAGCGGGTAAGGCTCACGCTGTGGTAGGAGCAAATGGAGCGGGAAAGTCAACTTTGATGAAAATTCTTTCTGGAGCTTACAATCATTATACAGGTCAAATATTTATGAAGGAAGAACTTATGCACATAACATCACCTAAAGCTGCAAAAGAGAAGGGTATTCAGGTAGTTTATCAGGAGGTAGATACGACCATAGTGCCCTACCTCTCTGTAGCTGAAAATATTTTATTGGACGAAATAGCAAATGGTATGGAAAAAAAGTTTTTTATAAACTGGAAAAGTATTTATAAAAAGGCTGAAGAAGTTCTTAAGGTACTAAATATAAATATACCTGTAAAAAAGCTAGCAGAGGAGCTTACTCTAGCTGAAAAGCAAATGGTACTTATTGCAAGGGCTATATCTAATCAGTGTAAATTTCTTATACTGGATGAGCCTACAGCACCCTTAAGTAATAATGAAACAGAAGAGCTTTTTAAGGTGGTTAAGGATTTAAAATCAAAAAATGTTGGAATTATTTTTATTTCTCACAGGTTGCCTGAATTATTTGAAATATGTGATGAAGTAACAGTATTAAGAGATGGAGAATTTGTAATAAGTAAAGAGATTAAAGATATAACTCAAAATAAAATTGTAGAGTACATGCTTGGGAAAAGCTTTAATCAAAGCTTTGAAAAAAGAAATTTTGTTTCAAAGGAAAACATATTAAAGATAGAAAACTTAAGAGACAAGCATAAGCTTAAAGATATAAACTTTCATGCAAATAAAGGAGAAATCCTAGGTATTGCAGGTTTGGTGGGAGCTGGTAAAACAGAGCTTTGTAATGCTATTTTTGGTGCCTCAGAGCAGGTGACAGGAGATGTTTTTCTAAGAGGTAAAAATATTAAAATTAAATCTCCAAGTGATGCAGTTAAAAATAAAATAGCATTGATTCCTGAAGAAAGAAGAAAAGAAGGAATACTTACGGAGGAGTCTATAGCTGTAAACATTTCTTCCACTGATTTAAATAAGTTTTCAAAGACTTTAGGCTTTTTAAATTTAAAAAAAGAAAAAGAAATCTCCTTAGAGATAATAAGGAAACTTCAAATAAAAGCTACCAATGTAAATCAAAAGGTGGCACTGCTATCTGGAGGAAATCAACAGAAGGTAGTAGTAGGAAAATGGCTTCACACAGATGCCGAAATATTGATTTTTGATGAACCTACTAAAGGAGTAGATGTAGGTGCTAAGGAAGACATATTTAAGCTCATAAGAGATTTAGCAGATCAGGGGAGAACTGTAATTTATGCCTCCTGTGAGATGTCGGAGCTTTTAGGTATTACAGATAGAATATACACTATTTATGATGGAAAAATTGTTAAAGAATTAAAAACTGATGAAACTAATGAAGAAGAGCTACTATTTTATTCAACAGGAGGGCATTAATTGTGAGTATAAATAATAATGTACAGACTGTAAATAGAGAAAAAAGTAATTTTCAAGTATTTGATTTTCTATATAAGTATGGAACCCTGATAACTATAGTTTTACTACTAATAGTCTTTGGAACAGCTGAAAAAAACTTTTTTCAGCCTGGAAATATTGTAAATATACTCCGTTCCATATCTATAGTAACAATTATAGCCATAGGGGTCACTATATCCTTAACTGTAGGAGGTTTTGATTTATCGGTAGGTTCTACAGCTTCTATAGCAAATGCGGTGATAATATCTTTATTTGTTTGGCATAAACAGGGAACCTTTCTAGCCATAATAATAGCTTTATTAATTGCGGCAGTTATAGGTGCTATAAATTCTTTTCTGATTGTAAAAATAAAAATTCCAGATATGCTTCTTACTTTAGCTACTATGTTTATTTTTCAAGGAGTAGCTTTAACCTATACTAAAGGGGCAACTATATCTCAAAACATGGTAATGCCAGATGGAAATTTTTCAGAAGGTCAGCTTACAGAAGCCTTTATAAAAATAGGACAAGTGCCTTGGATAATTATAATCATGATGGTAATCGTCATATTAGTCCATGTGTTTCTTAATAAAACTAAACATGGAAGGTATATGTATGTTATAGGAGGAAACAAAGAAGCAGCTAGATTGTCAGGAATACCTGTAAATAAATACAAAGTTTTTGCTTATATGCTTTCTGCGATTTTTGCAGCTATTGGAGGTATTATATTGGCATCTAGAGTACAGACTGCAGAGATTAATGCAGGTGCACCTTATCTTATGGATGCAGTGGCAGCAGCTTACATAGGATTATCCGTAGGAGGAGCTGGTAAACCTAATGCCTTTGGAACCTTTGCTGGTTCAGTATTGATGGGTATATTACAAAATGGTTTGGTAATGTTATCAGTACCTTACTATTCCATGGATATAGTAAAAGGGGTAGTACTTACTTTTGCATTAGCTTTAACTTATTGGAAAAAGAAATAGAGGGGATTGAATAGTCTAAATGACTATTTGACGCAGTATAAGGAATACAGGAGATCAAATAGTCTAAATGACTATTTGACACAGTATAAGGAATACAGGAGGGATAGGTCATGTCTAGATTTAAATCAGAATATTTTACAATGAAAGAAAAAGATGCCCTAGAGTATGCAGCTACTGAATTGGACTTTTTTCCTAAGGATACAAAATTAAGCTGCAGCGAAATAGGGGATGGAAATCTTAATTATGTATTTAAAGTAGTAGATTCTAAAACAGGTAAATCATTAATTATAAAACAAGCTGGTCCCTGTGCCAGGATAGATGAAAATATAAAAGTTTCACCAGATAGAAATAGAATAGAGAATGATATACTTAGAATTCAATATAAACTATCAGAAGGCTTAGTGCCAGAGGTTTACAAATACGATGAAGTGATGAACTGCTGTGTTATGGAGGATCTTTCGGATTATGTGATACTTAGGAAAGCTCTAATAGAACATAAAAAATTTCCTAATTTTGCAGAGCATATTACCGATTTTTTAGTAAAAACTTTGCTTTTAACTTCTGATATAGTTATAAATCATAAGGAAAAAAAGAGTTTAGTGAAAAACTTCATAAACCCAGAGCTTTGTGAAATTACAGAAGATTTGGTATATACAGAGCCCTTTTATAACTGTGCTAGAAATGATGTATTTGAGCCTACTAGAGCTTTTGCAGAAAAGGAGCTTTGGAATAATGAAGAGCTGCTTTTAGAAACTGCAAAGTTAAAATTTGAGTTTTTAACCAATGCACAAGCACTACTTCATGGGGACTTGCATACTGGTTCTATTTTCATAAAGGAAGATTCAACTAAGGTTATAGACCCTGAATTTGCTTTCTTTGGACCTGCTGGTTATGACATTGGAAATGTAATTGCAAACTTAGTATTTGCTTATGAAAATGCAGAGGCAACTATAGAAAATAGGGATTCGAAAGAAGATTACAAGAACTATCTTGAAGATACCATTGTTAAAGTAATAGATTTATTTACCTATAAGTTTAATAAAGCCTATGATGAAAATGTGAAGGAAAGAGTGGCTACTTACAAAGGCTTTAAAGAATATTATTTAGATAGTATAATTCGTGATACTTCTGCAGTGGTAGGCTTAGAACTTGTAAGAAGAATTCTTGGAATGGCTCATGTGAAGGATATAACTAGTATTGAGGATGTAGATAAAAGAGCAAGGGTTGAAAAGATATGCCTTCTAGCGGGAAAGAACTTCATACTTAATAGGGCAGTAATTAAAACAGCAAAAGATTTTATTGAAGTAGTAAAGACTGCAGAAAGTATAGGGTTCTAAAGTGGAAATTCAAAAAGAAAAGGGTGTAGGATATGAGTGAAAATTTAGATTTAGGAGCAACTGTAATTCAATCTGTAAAACTAGAGGATGCAGAGAGTACATTAGTAATTTTAGATCAGACCTTACTGCCTAATGAAAAAAGATTTATTAAGCTTAAAAAAATTGAAGACATCTGGGAAGCTATACATTCTTTAAAAGTAAGAGGAGCACCTGCTATAGGAATAAGTGCTGCCTATGCTGTTTATCTTTGGACAAAGGCTTCCGAGGCCCATTCCTTTAATGATTTATATGAATATTTTAAAAAAGGAAAGGAATATCTTGCTTCCTCAAGACCTACAGCAGTAAATCTTTTTTGGGCATTAGATAGGATGGAGAAGAGACTTATAAAGGAAAAGGAAAAAGATGTAGATTCAATAAAAAAAGCATTAAAGGATGAAAGCGATAATATTAGAAAAGAAGATGAAGAGGTTTGTGAAGCAATAGGGAAATTTGCATTATCTCTTTTAGAACCTAATTGGGGTATACTTACTCACTGCAATGCAGGAACTATAGCTACTGCAAAGTATGGTACAGCTTTAGCTCCTTTGTATTTAGGACAGGAGACAGGCTACAATTTTAAGGTATATGCAGATGAAACGAGACCACTGCTTCAGGGAGCTAGGTTAACTGCCTGGGAACTTAATGAAGCAGGTATAGATGTAACCTTAATCTGTGACAATATGGCTTCCATTGTTATGAAGCAGGGAAAAGTACAGGCAGTTTTAGTAGGTTGTGATAGAGTGGCAGCGAATGGCGATACTGCAAATAAAATAGGAACTTCAGCAGTAGCTATACTAGCTAAGCATTATAATATACCTTTTTATGTTTGTGCTCCTCTATCTACTATTGATTTAAATTGTGTCCATGGAGACCACATAAACATAGAACTTAGAAAACCAGAAGAGGTTACTAATGCTTGGTATTCTGAGCCTATGGCACCTAAAGCTGTGAAGGTATATAATCCTGCTTTTGATGTAACAGATAATGAGCTTATAACGGCTATTGTTACTGAAAAAGGTATAATTTATCCACCATATAAAGAAGGATTAAGTAAAATATTTGATAAATAGGGGTGATATATATGGCTATTAATAATGAAAAAAATAGTTCTAGCACATGGCAGCAGGAAATATATGAAGCTGCAGAAGGTATAAGATATAAAGTTATGGAGCATACCATAAAAAATAATGGAGGATATCTAAGTCAGGCCTGCTCTTCAGCAGAGATATTTGCTACTCTTTATTTAGATGTACTTAATATAGAAAAGCTAAAAAAACCCTTAGTGCCTGGAAAGTTTCAAGGAGTACCTAGTGATAATAATCCTAAAGCTACTACTGGTGCTAAGTATAATGGGAAAAAGTCTAAGGAATACGATAGATTTATTTTATCTCCTTCACAATATTCTTTAGTACTTTATACCGCTTTAATTCAAGTAGGCCGTATGCATAAGGATGGCTTAAAGGAATTTAATAAAGATGGTGGAGTAGTAGAAATGATAGGAGCAGAACATTCTCCAGGTTTGGAACTTATGACTGGCTCCTTAGGTCAAGGAATAAGTCAAGCTTCAGGTATTGCTTTAGCTAGAAAACTGAAAAAGGAAAAGGGAAGAGTAGTACTTTTTCTTTCTGATGGGGAATGCCAATCCGGTCAATTTTGGGAAGCTGTACAAGCAGCATCCTATCATAAACTAGATAACATACTAGCTTACATAGATATAAATGGATATCAATGTGATGGTAAAGTGACCACGGTTATGAATTTGGAACCTTTAGATAAGCGTTTAGAATCCTTTGGAGCAAGAGTATTTAGAATTGATGGTCATAATGTAGATGCCCTTTCGGCCCTTGGAAAACTTAAGCCTGATGGAAGACCTACCTTTATACTTTGCGATACTAATCCTTGCAAGGGTATAGACATTTTGAAGAAGAGAATACCAAAGCTTCATTATGTTAGATTTAACAGTGAAGAGGAAAGACAACAGTACCAGATCTATTATGAAAAACTTGTATCCGACAGTATAAAGTAAGGAAGGTGAAAGATATGGAAATACAAACAAAAGTACATGCAAAAAATTTAGTTAAATGGGCTAAGGATAAATCTGAAGTGTTAGTACTTTCTGCAGATTTAACTAGTTCAACAGAAATTGACCTTTTTAGAGATACTTATCCCGATAGATTTTTTTCCATGGGTATAGCTGAACAAAATATGATGAGCTTTGCTGGAGGATTAGCCAGAGAGGGCTTTAGACCTTTCGTACATACCTTTGGAGTATTTATATATAGAAGAGCTTACGATCAAATTGCTATGTCTATAGCTTATCCTAATTTACCTGTGAGAATGTTTGGATTTCTTCCAGGTATTATGACTCCAGGAGGAGCTACTCATCAGGCTATTGAGGATATTTCTGTAATGAGATCTCTTCCTAACATGACAATTTTAGAGTGCGGTGATGCCACAGATGTAGAATCAGTGCTAGATGTAGCGGATAAAATAGATGGACCGGTGTACATAAGAATACTAAGAGGGGAAATACCGAGACTTTTTGATTCCTCAGAGCCTATGGAATTTGGTAAGGCTAGGGTTTTAAGTGAAGGTACAGATTTGGTGCTTTTAACTACAGGTATTTGTACGGAAGAAGCTCTTAGAGCCTCTAAGGTATTAAAAGATAGAGGTGTTTCTATACAGCATATGCATATAACTACTTTAAAGCCTTTTAATGACGATTCTGTAATAGAAGCAATAAGCAAATCCAAATATGGAGTAATAACTATGGAAAATCACTCTATAATTGGGGGCTTAGGTACTATTGTAGCAGAAAAAATGGCGGAAGCTGGCATAGGTAAAAAATTAAGAAGAATAGGCATTAAGGATACCTTCGTACACGGAGCCAGCAAACAGTATCTTATGAAGGAATATGACTTAGATGCTGCTGCCCTAGTAAAAGAAGTAGAAGAGGCTTTAGGGAAAAATCTAAAAATAAAAGAAAAAGAACTTTCAGAGGCTTTTATAGCACAGGTTCACAGCCAAGCGAAACCAGAAGCATTATAATTGCAGCGGGAATTTAAGTTTAGAGTTAACAAAATATATTGAGATGAGGTGACTATATGTTTTTTACTGGAGAAAGTAATTTAAAACTGCCTGCAGACAGATTTAATGTGATATATAAAATATTTGGTACAAAAAAGGAGGCTTACTCAAAGGCTTTAGATATATGTCTGGAGCAGACGGTGGAGTTTCCGGGAGAATTAGTACCGGAAGGAATAATAAAGGATAATATAGTTGGACAAATAGAAGCTTTTGAAGAGATAAAGGAAAATACCTTTAAGGTTGATATAAGTTACCCCGTAGAGGCAGCTGCTGGGGAGCTTACTCAATTGTTAAATGTTATTTTTGGTAACATAAGTATAAAGCCTGATATAAGGGTAGAAAAACTTAAGCTGTCACCAAAGATATTAGAACAATTTAAAGGTCCTCGTTTTGGGATAGAGGGCTTACGTAAACTTTTAGGAGTAGAAAAAAGACCTTTGCTCTTTACTGCTTTGAAGCCTATGGGACTTACTTCTAAGGAGCTGGCTGAATTAGCTTATAAATTTGCCCTTGGAGGTATAGATATAATAAAGGATGATCATGGGTTGTCAAATCAGTCATTTTCTCCCTTTGAAGAGAGGGTAAGACTTTGCTCTGAAGCTGTTAGAAAAGCTAATGAGAAAACTGGTGGAAAAAGCATATATGTGCCTAATATAACTGCTCCAGCTCACAAAGTGTTGGAAAGAGCAAAACTTGCAAAGCAGCTAGGAGCAGGAGGGTTGCTTATAGCACCAGGACTAACTGGCTTAGATGTAATGCGAGAAATAGCAGAAGATGACAGTATAGCTTTACCTGTTATAAGCCACCCTGCTTTCCAGGGCAGCTATGTGTTAGGCAAAGGTGGAATATCTCATAGTGTTTTATTTGCAGAAATAAATCGCTTAGCTGGAGCGGATGGAACTATTTATCCTAACTTTGGAGGTAGATTTTCCTTTTCACGTGGAGAATGTGAAAGCATAGCCAATAGTTCTAAAGAAGAATCGGGAAACTTGAAACCTATTTTTCCATGCCCAGCAGGGGGGATGACTTTAGAAAGTATACCAGAATCTCTTAAGGTATATGGAAATGATGTTATATTTTTAATTGGTGGAGGTCTATTTAAGAAAGGCCCTGACATAGTTGAAAATTGTAAGTATTTTAAAAGTTTGGTTGAGGGTTTGTGTTAAAATAAATGAAGTCACAAAAGACAGTAAAGTACTTAAATTGAAGGACTTTACTATCTTTTATTACAAATAAATAAAAGTTTTATTATGCATAAAGGTATTATGTGCATTGCTTGACAATTAATTGCAGGTGGTCTATAATTCTTTTAATGAATTATAATAAAACAAATTGGAAAGGTAGGAAAAATATGAGTGATGAAGTAAAAAGTGATTTTATAACAAAATGTGTCCATGCAGGTAATGATATTGATAAAGAAACAGGAGCTATTAGACGACCTATAACTATGGCAAATAGCTATAGACTTCCTGATGATGCATCGACACTTGATTGGAGTGGAACAGATGAGTTAATTTATACTAGAACTACCTCAGCAAATCAAATATATCTCCAAGAAAAGTTGGCTGCTCTTGAAGGAGGAGAAGACTGTGTAGTTTTAGCCACAGGTGTTGCAGCTCTTTCTGGTGTGTTTTTTACATTTTTAAAACAAGATTCTCATATAATTTGCACTAATGTTTCATACGTAGCAGTTTATAGATTGTTAAATGAATATTTCCCAGATAAATACGGAATAGAAGTAAGTCTTGTAGATACTACAAATTTAGATGAAATAAAGAAAGCATTGCGCCCAAATACAGCAATTATCCATATTGAAACTCCTGGTAATCCTACTACAAGAGTAAGCGATATTGCTGAAATAGCTAAAATTGCAAAATCTGTTGGAGCTTTACTTACTGTGGATAGTACTTTTGCATCACCATTCTTACAGCAACCTCTCTCTCTTGGAGCTGATCTTGTTATACATAGTTTAACAAAGTATATAAATGGACATGGAGATGCCATGGGAGGTGCAGTAATTGGCCGAAAAGAACTTATAGATAAAATAAAGCGTCAAGCTATGGTTAATATAGGAGGAGCTATAAGTCCATTTAATGCATGGCTAATTATGCGTGGAGCTGTAACACTTCCTTTGAGAATGAAACAACATAGTGAAACTGCACTTAAGGTTGCTGAATTTCTTGAATCCCATCCTTCAGTAGAGTTTGTTGCATATCCTGGTCTAAAAAGTCATCCTCAACATGAAATTGCAAAAAAACAGATGACTATGTTTTCAGGAGTTCTCTCTTTTGGTCTTAAGGCAGATGTTGATGCCCATAATAAATTCATTAACTCACTTGAGTTAATTATTTCTGCAGTTTCAATTGGTCATGACGAAAGTCTAATTGTTTATACTGGCCCAAATGATGAAAGAAATCATTTCTATCCAGAGGAGTTTAGAAATGGACATATTAGATTTAGTGTAGGTCTAGAAAGTGCTGATGATATAATTGATGACCTTAAACAGGCATTAAAAAAATGCGGATTATAAATTTAAAATTTAAAAATATCGTAATATAGTCATTGACAAAGACACTTAAGGGTAGTAATATTTAATGCAAAGTAAAACAATAGGATTACTTATAAATATATACTTACTGCTTAAGTTGACCAGAAAACTGGAGACTGAGTTTATCTTTTCAATTGAAAAGATAAACTCAGTCTTTTTATAGTTAATCAAAAATAAAAAAAAAGGATGTGGGATAATGAGTTGTTTAGTAGAGTTTTTTAAAAACCTATTTTTATTAAAATACTTACCTAATTTAGGTACTAATGCAAGTTATGGGTTATTGTTTATATTTGGTGTATTGACGTCTTTTCATTGTATAGGAATGTGTGGAGGAATAGCAATATCCCAGTGTGTGAAAAAAGATGAACTTGAAGATGAAAGCTCAAGTAACAAATCACATAGATGGCTAGTGCCATCATTACTTTATAACTTAGGAAGAGTTATATCTTATACCATTGTTGGGGGTATTGTTGGAGGATTAGGACAGATAATCAGTTTTTCAGGTATATTTAAAGGTATTGTTCCAATTATTGGTGGTTTATTTATGATTATTATGGCAATTAATCTTTTAGGGATTTTCCCTATACTTAGAAGGTTAAATATTAGAATGCCATACTTCATAGCAAGAAAAATTACTAAGGGGAATAATTATAGTCCTGCTATTGTAGGCTTATTAAGTGGATTAATGCCTTGTGGTCCTTTGCAGATAGTACAACTATATGCCTTGGGTACAAAAAGTGTGGTTTTCGGAGCATTATCTATGTTTTTCTTTTCAGTTGGAACAGTTCCTATACTGTTTATATTTGGAGCAATAAATACAATTATTAATAAAAAGTTTTCCAAAGTAATTTTAAAGGTTAGTGCAGGGTTAGTGCTTATTCTTGGAGTGGTTATGATTGGAAGAGGTTTAGCTTTATATGGTGTATCCATGGGAATGCATCATCAAATGAACATAAAAGGTGAACAAGCTGTTTCAACAGTTCAAGGTAACTTACAAACTGTAACAACAGAAATAAAACCTGATAGTTTTCCACCAATTGTAGTACAAAAGGGGATACCTGTTAAGTGGATTATCAAAGCTAATGAAAATAATCTGAATGAATGTAATAATGCTATTACTATTCCTAAATTTAAAATTGAAGAGAAACTAGTGGTTGGAGACAACATAGTCCAATTTATGCCTAATGAAGTGGGCGACATTGTATTTACTTGCTGGATGGGGATGATAAAAAGTAAAATAACAGTAGTAGATGATTTGAAAAAAGTTACTGTAAATGATGATACTAAAGCACCTTTGAATAAAGAAAATGAAAATAAAGCGCCAATCTGTAAAATGCAAGATGAACCAGCAGCCACTGCAAATAAAGAAGTTAAAGGGGCGGAAAATAAAAACTCACAAAGTGCTTTAACTGGAAGCACTGAAAAGAATGATAAAGCTACACAAGAAACTAGTGAACATAACAATAATACTAATTCAAGTACTAATAATACTGCAAGTAGTACTACAAATAGTAATACACCTGCTGTACAGAGTTTTTCAGGATATATTATTGATGAGGATTGTTTTGTAGCTATGCCAAAAGATCCTGGTTCTGATACAAAAACTTGCTTAAATATGAAATCTTGTGCCGCAAGCGGTTATGGAATAGCAGTTTCTCAGAGTGACGGAACATATAAATTCTATTTCTTTGATGGTACATTTGCGCCTAATGCTAATGGTGTACAGGCACAGGCTGCTGTGATAGTTAAAAATACAACTAAAAAGAATCATGTCACTGTTACTGTAACAGGAACAGTGAATGGAAATATGAAAGTTTCCCCTGATGGAGATGGAATAAGCTATCCAGTAATAAGTGTATCCTCTTTAGTTGAAAACTGAGCAGAAAGTTAACTTATATCCTTACGCATAAGTCAACTTTCTATTCAGAAACCCTATAAATGAATATCAATGCAGAAAATGAAATATGAAAGGAGTTGTTGTATGGGTAAATATGAAAAAAGAATACTTATTGTGGATGATGAAGTAAAGATTATAGAGGTTGTAAAATCATATCTTGAAAATAGTGGATATTCTGTGTATGTCGCATATAACGGTGTGGATGCTATAAATTTATTTGATAAAATAAATCCTAATCTTATGGTTTTAGATTTAATGCTTCCTGATATTTCTGGTGAAGATATTTGTGAAATGCTAAGGAAAAAGTCAAAGGTTCCTATTGTGATGCTTACTGCAAAAACAGGGGAAGATGATATCCTTAAAGGGCTTGATATAGGTGCAGATGATTATGTAACCAAACCCTTTAGTCCGAGACAACTTGTAGCTAGAGTAAAAGCATTGCTTAGAAGAACTGAAGATGAACAAGGGGAAATGAATACTTTATTTTCACTTAACAATGATGATTTAATAATTAATGATTTAAACTATGAAGTTAAAAAAGGTGGAAATATAGTTAACCTTACACCTATTGAATACAATATATTGATAACAATGGTTAAATATCCTGGAAAGATTTTTACTAGGACTGAGTTAATCTCTGTTGCTTTAGGAGGAAATTTTGAGGGTTATGATAGGACTATTGATTCTCATATAAAAAATTTAAGACAGAAAATAGAAGATGAACCTAAAAATCCAGCATATATTTTAACTATGCGGGGTATAGGTTATAAATTTGGAGGTGTTTAGAAAGGATGCACTTTCATATAAAAAATAGCCTAAGAAGCAGGTTGTCACTATCCTATATACTTGTTGCTCTTGTATGTGTATTAATAATAAGTATTATGACAAATGTATTTCTTGAAAAACAGTTCAGGGTATACACTATTCGTAACCAGGAACGTAAAAACAAAGAAATAACTGATTTAATAGGTAAACAGTATAGTGATAATGGAGTGTGGAATTATGCCACTATTGAGAATATAGGAGTTAATGCTATTGAACAGGGGATGGTTATAAAAGTAAGCAATAGTTCTGGTAAGGTAGTATGGGATGCATCTGTTCATAATAATGGTTTGTGTAAACAGATGTTAGATGATATGGTTAAAAAAATGAACAAATATGATCACAATTGGGATGGCAAATATGAGGCTAAAGAATATCCAATTTATCATAATGAAAGAGAAATAGGAAATGTAGTAGTAGGTTATTATGGTCCATTTTACTATAATGATAATGATTTTGCTTTTATTGATACATTAAATAGGCTTCTTATAGGTGTTGGTGTATTTTCTCTGTTTTTTGCTCTGATATTAGGTGGATTTATGGCTAAATGGTTAAGTAATCCTATTACAAGGGTTATTAGAACAGCGGAAAACATTGCTAAAGGTTACTTTGGCAATAGGGTTAAGGAAAAATCCACAACAAAAGAAATTAATTTATTAACTTCAACAATTAATAACTTAGCTGAAACTTTAGAGAGGCAGGAACTGTTAAGAAAAAGAATGTCTGCTGACGTTGCACATGAACTAAGAACTCCCTTAGCAACCCTTCAGAGTTATATAGAAGCCATGATAGACGGTATATGGCAGCCAGATGAGGAAAGATTGAAGAGTTGCCATGAAGAGATAATGAGAATAATTAGATTGGTTGGGAATTTAGAAAAATTAGCAAGATATGAAAGTGAAAATCATAAATTGAATAAAGTTAAATATGATATCTCTGAACAAATACAGAGAATAATATATAATTTTGAAACTGATTTTAAAAATAAGGGGGTGGAAATACATTTTTGGGGGGAGAGTGAAAATATATTTGCTGAAAAGGATAAAATAAGCCAAGTTATTATAAATTTAATATCTAATGCATTAAAGTATACACCTCAGTATGGGTTTGTAGAAATTAGAGTAAGAGGAACAGAGGACATAGTAGAAATAAGTGTAAAAGATACAGGAACGGGTATTTCTTCAGAGGATTTGCCCTTTGTTTTTGAAAGATTTTACCGTGCAGATAAATCAAGAAATAGATTAACAGGCGGCTCTGGAATAGGATTAACAATATCGAAGGCTATTATAGATTCACATAAAGGTAAAATAACAGTACAAAATAATATTGATAGAGGAACAGAATTTATAGTTTCATTACCTAAAAAGGAGAGTTGAAAGTTCTCCTTTTTATTAATTTTATATATTTATTAAGCAAAGGTAGCTAGTATTAATTCAAAAAATGTTAACAAATTCTACATCAAATCTCCATATAATTTATATAAAATATTTAGTTTTTTATTGACAAGTATGTAAATTTGTATTAATATAATAAAAAACATAGTAATACTATTAGAATACTTATAAATGCTTTTATTAGTAATTTGTAGCTAACTAGAAAACTAGAGGCTAAGATTACCTTTTAATTTTAAAAGGGACTCTTAGCCTTTTTTTGTTTAATTCCTTTAATTAAATAATTTTTTCAGGAGGTAAAAATAATGAATAAGAAAAAAATATTATCCCTATTACTTACATTTAATTTAGCAACAACAACTTTAGCAGCCAATATAAGTTTATCTATTGTTAAGGCAGCATCTGGACAAGCAACAAGAATAAGTGGTTCAGACAGATATCAAACAGCGGCTCAAGTTGCTACATCAAATTGGACAACTTCAGATAATGTAGTATTAGTATCTGGTGAAGGTTATGCGGATGCAATAAGTGCTTCTGTACTAGCTAAAAAATTAAATGCACCAATACTTTTAACTACTTCACAAATTTTAAATTCCTATACAAAAACAGCACTAGATACATTAAAGCCAAAGAATATTTATGTTGTTGGAGGCAACGCTTCTGTTTCAAAAGAAGTTAAAGATTCTTTAAAGGGTTCATATAGTGTTGTTGAACTTAGTGGTACTAATAGGTATGAAACAAATGCAGCTGTAGCAAAAAAACTTGTAGAGCTAGGGGTAGATTCATCTAATGCAATTTTGGTTGGGGGAGAAGGAGCTTCAGATGCTCTGACTGTTGCATCAATTGCAGCGGCAAAAGGACAAATATTATTACTCGGTAGCAATGATTTGGAATACATAAAACCTATTACTAGCTTTATAAATGAACATAAATCCAATGTTACTGTAGTGGGAACTAATTTTGTTATTAATGATGATACTTATAAAGCAGTTAATGGAGTTAATAGAATAAGTGGAGGTACAGATAGGTTTGATACAAATCTTAAAGTTTTAGCTGCTTTTAAGAATGATATAAAAACAGACAAAGTTTATGTAGCAAATTCTAGCGGTGATGGATATGCAGATGCTTTAGTTGCATCAGTCCTAGCAGGTAAAAATGCTGCACCATTAGTTTTAGTGGATAATGAAACTTCTAAAGCTACCACTAATGCTATTGATTACTTAAAATCAAATTTAAATGCTTCATCAGAGGTTCAAATTTTAGGTGGAAAAGGAGTTCTTCCAGAAAGCGTTGTTACTAAAATAAATGATTCGATTTCAGTAGCTAATAATCAAACAAATTCAGTAACTAATAGTCAAACAAATTCAGCAACAGGTAGTTCAAGTAGTTCAGGTACTTCAGCAACTGTACAGAGTTTCACCGGATATATTATTGACGAAGATTGTTTCGCAGCAATGTCGGATGATTCAGGTTCTGACACAAAAACTTGCTTAAACATGAAATCTTGTGCAGCAAGCGGTTATGGAATAGCAGTTTCTGAGGGAGGATCCTATAAATTTTATTACTTTGATGGCAGTTTTGCACCTAATGCTAATGGTGGACAATCAGATGCAGCTGAGATAATTAAAAATACCACAAAGAAAGATCATGTCACTGTTACTGTAAAGGGTGCATTGAAGGGGGATACCAAAACTTCTGGTGATGGTAAAAGTTATCCAGTAATAACAGTATCCTCTTTAGGGGAATCAACAGGTAGCTCAAGTAGTTCAGGTGGTTCTGGTACAGTAAATAATGCACCTACTGTACAAAATCTAACAGGATATATTATTGATCAGGATTGTTTCAACCCTAAGTCAAACCCTGGTAATGATACAAAACCTTGCTTAGAAATGAAGGGTTGCTCAGCAAGTGGCTATGGAATAGGAGTTCCTCAGAATGACGGTACCTACAAATTTTATTACTTCGATGGCGCCTTTGCCCCAAATGCGACTGGTACACAAGCAAAGGCATATGATTTAATTGATAAAAGCACAAAAAATACTCGTATTTCTATTGCTGTAACTGGTACATTGAATGGAGATGTTAAAACTGTAGATGGTGTAAGTTATCCAGTAATAACAGTATCCTCATTAGCTGAAGGTCCAGAACCAACACCTATATCTGTAGTTACTTCAAAGGTTTATAAAGGTTGGTTATCTGATTTAAATAATGCTATAAGTGTAAGTGATCCAACAAAAATCACTAAAACAAGCTTAGGAAACAGTGACTATGGTATAGTAGTTGTGCAACCTGACTATTCATTCAAGTTTTATAAGTTCGATACAGAAGGACAGAAGCTTGCAAAAGAAACTATTTTAGATAAAACTGCAAAAGATAAAGATTTGAGAATAAAGGTAAATGGAATACTGGATGAAAGTACAAATACAATTAAAATATCAACAATTGAAGAAGAACAGGAAATTACCGGCATTATACTTACTAAAAAGACCTTTGAAAATAATAGCGACCCTACTAAGGTTAAACGTGATGATATTGTATCCGCAGATAGTGTAGCTAGTGGTTATGGTGTTGCAGTTAAGGAGAATGATGGCAAATACAAATTCTACAAATTTGATGAAGGTGGAAACAAGTCTGCTAGTAATGTATTGTCATGGTATGTAAGGTGGGGAGATAACATAAGTAGTATACCTGTATTGGTACAAGGTATACTTAATGGAGATAATATTATAGCTTCTAACGTTATACGTGAACGTTATATACCAGGTCAATTGGCTTCTAAATCGCTATTTGATAAAGATATAGCATTAAAAGACATAAATAAAGCATCTCTTTTAACACCTGAAAGTGTAGCTAGTGGATATGGTTATTATGTACAAAGTTGTGGTGGGCATCAATTTTTCCCATTTGATAAAGATTCTAATGACCTTGTTAAGAAGTTTATTGAGAATTCAACAACAAGTGGGGAGATTAAAGTAAATCCTTATGGGTTCTGGTATTGGGTTGGAAATACTATCAAGCTTAATAATATTATTGAAGATACTGCAGCAGAAGCAGAGAAAGCAGCTGATGAAGAAATAAGTGGTGTTGTAGCTACTAGGAGTTATTTCAAAGGCAGCGAATACCAGGAGCTTGGAGTACCAGGAACTATAACAAAAGAGTTCTTGTTAGATACTAATAATGTTGCCAGCGGTTATGGAATTATTTATAGAACATGCTGCAGATATGGATATTTGAGATTTGATGAAAATGGTATAAAACTTATAAAAGACATCATTAATAAATCAAATAATACAAGTAATATAGGAATTATTGTACAAGGAACAAGAGATGCAGATACAATTTATGTTACTAATGTCACAGAAGCTTATGAACAAACGTATAGTGGTACATTGGTTAAAACAGATACAGAGGGTTATGGCATAAAAGTTAAGCAAGAAGATGGAACCTATAAATTCTATAAACTCAATACCAAAGGAAACTATTATCATGAGAGTGGACAGAATCAAGCGAAAGATTTTCTTTCAGAGTTGAAAAAAGATACCACTACAGTTGATGTAAAAGGTGCTTTTGATGGAGATAGTCTTGTAATTTCTTCTATTAAGGAAAATTTATCAATTACTCCAGCTCCATCAGAATCAGCTGAACAGACTTTCACAGGATATATTCAGGATGAAGATTGTTTTATTGGGTATGCACCAAATTATGGTGATGATACAAAGAGCTGCTTATCAATGAAACCTTGTGCAGCAAGCGGTTATGGAATAACAGCTCTTCAGAGTGATGGTAGCTATAAATTCTATTATTTTGATGGTGACTTTGCAACTTATGAGAATAACCTATTTACGAAGGGCAATGGTTCACAGTTAGATGCATGGAATTTAATACAAAATACAGCAAAGCAAAATCATATTTCCATTAAAGTTACAGGTACATTGAATGGAGACACAAAAACTGCTGCAGATGGTAAAAGCTATCAAATAATTACAGTATCTTCTTTAGATGAAAATTAAATTTAAATTATTTTAAATCCAAAATAAAAACGGGGTCAAGTCAGTAAAAGACCCCGATTTTATTGTATGCAAAGTATTCATACTTTTATATAATCAGTAACAAGTAAAGTAGATATTAAAAATATTTTAGGCTATGAATTAATGACTCTAATTAAAAGATATATTAATGATAGGGGATTTTAAAATGACAAATAAAAGAATTAAAGAAGCTATATTTTCATCAGTTATTTTTGTATTATCAGCACTGATAATTATAGGTGCAGGTTTTTATAAAAGTACGTTAACAAAAGAATCTGTTTCTTTTAAATTTAATCTTCTTGGTAAGGATGTAAATCCAGTTATTTTTGATATTGCACAGGAAGGTATCCCTAAGAAACTTGCACAACCTGGTAAAGTATCTATTTCCACCGGTAAAGGAGCAGGAATATTAAATAATGGTAAGGAACCTGTTTTAGTACAGGTTAAAGCAGAAGGGTTTACAGGTGATGTGCAGATTAACTCTTCAGACTCTTCTTTTGAAAAACAAACTGGTAAATTTGTTAAACCTATAAAACCTGGTGAAGGGTTAAATCTTGGTATAGTTTTCGATATACCTTATCGTAACATTAATCAAAGTTTGGTTAGTCGCGGTAATATTGAGTTTACCAATCTTCAAAATGGGAAATTGATTGCCAAGCTTCCGATTAAGGTAGTTAACTCAAGTATCAAGGAAAGAAAAAAATAATATTTTTAACTATTGAATAGGAGGCTATTGTATGAAAAATTCAAATAAATATTTAATTCAAAGAGCAGCTTGGTACTTGGTAGGCTTAGCCTTGTTTTATGCTCCCTTTGCTTTATTCCAAAGGTTTCTAATTAGTATTTTTAAAGTAAAAGGTAGTACGGATATTCATGGAGCTTGTTTTCGTATGGCTATACAAGGACTATTTACAGGAAAAGGTCTTAACATATTCACCACAACAGGAATAATAATTATACTTATTCTATTATCTGCAGTTCTAATTGGACCTATATTTTGTGGCCGTTTTTGTGCAGCTGGTGCTATTTCAGAGTATATAAGCCGAGTTATACCTGACAGTTTCAAAATTAACTGGCAGAAAAATATAAATCCAACGCCTGTACGTTATGGTGTTCTTGCTGGATTTTTAATTGTTCCCTTTTTAGGACTTTCTGTAGTATGTGCTTATTGTAACTATACCATTATGGAAAAGTTAATATTAGGAGGAGCCTCATGGGATTTAGGTGTACTAGGTTCTACTGCTATTTTAACTGCTTTTATTTGGCTCGTAGTGTTAGGTGCATTTGCTAAAGGTGGAAGAGGATATTGCAGTTATTTATGTACTATTGGTGCAACCCAAAGTTTATTACATAGTATTGGTGCAAAGTTTGGATTTACTTATAAGCTTAAATATTCTGCTGAAAAATGTGTTTCATGCAATTTATGTGTAAAGGACTGCCCTATGGGAGCATTACAGAGTTCTGAGGATGGGCTTAAATATAACATTCACAGCTGCATAACCTGTCATCAATGCCAACATATATGTCCAAAAACAGCAATGACTTTTGGGAGAGGCAAAAGCTGCTGGAATGAAAGCTTCAAAGAAAAAGTTGAAGAACCTCAAGTAATTGAGGAAGGAGTGAGTAAATGAAAAGATTAAAGTCTTTAATGATTGGAACTGGTGTTGCAATTTTTAATGTTGGAACAGCAATTACACAAGTCTTTCGACCAGAAAGATGTACTGGCTCCTGCGGATCTTGTGGATTTTCATGTGTAAACCCAGCAATAGGTTTGTTTGGCATAGGAGTTGTGATTATTATGTTTAAAAAATTCAAAGGAAAATTTAATAGGGCTCACATTTAAAAAATATTGACATATTTACTATAATATATTAAAATTAAACCAATACGAATAGTAGGGAATAATCAAATGCTTTTCTAACTAGAAAGCTGTAGATAATTAGAACTTTATATAAATTCTAACTAAAAAAGGAAGAGAAATAATGATAGAGAGTATTTCACTTAAAGTATATGGTATGACATGTGCTTTATGTCCACTTACAATTGAAGCAGCCTTAGAAAGGGTTGAAGGTATTAGTAAAATTACTGTAAGTTTTGCAGCAGAAAAAGCAAATTTACAGTATGATGCTGAAAAAGTAAATTTAAGTGATATAAGGAAAAAAATTGAGTTATTGGGTTTTTATGTAGATGAAAATGAGGCGAAAGTTACAAAAACAGGTTTGACAAGGAGTGAAATTGAAAGAAATAAATTAAAAAACTTATTCATAATATCAGCTATTTTAAGTTTACCTTTAATTTTAGCAATGACCTTGAGTGGGTTAGGTTTCTGTCACGATACTTATGACCCTCGTTCAGCAACAAAGATAGGCATTTTTATTGAATACTTAAGGTTTAAAGCAAAAGTACTTCATGACTGGAGATTACAGTTGGCATTAGCCACTCCTGTTCAATTTATAATTGGTTTTAGATTTTATAAGAAGTCTTTTTATGCACTTAAGGCCAGGAATGCTACTATGGATTTATTAGTAGCAATAGGTACTACCGCTGCTTACTTCTACAGCGTATATGTTTCTTTGTTTGAACCTTCTGCATATATATATGGTATGAAAAATATTTATTTTGAAGCATCTTCTACAATTATTACACTTGTGTTATTAGGTAAATATCTAGAATCTATTGCAAAGGGCAAAACATCAAAAGCTATACAAACCTTAATACAGCTTAAACCCAAGACTGCAAAAGTTTTAAGGAATGGTATGGAAACTGATATTCCAATTGAAGAAGTTTTGGTTGGAGACATTATTATTGTAAAACCAGGTGAAAAAGTGCCAGTTGATGGAATAATTGTAGAAGGCTTTTCAACTGTTGATGAGTCTATGCTTACAGGTGAAAGTATACCAGTTGAAAAAAAAGAAAAGGATATTGTAACAGGGGCGTCACTGAACAAATATGGAACATTTAAATTTAGAGCCACTAAGATAGGAAATGAAACTGTATTTGCAAATATCATTAAGATGGTTGAAGAGGCACAGGAAGGTAAAGCTCCAATACAAAAAATTGTAGACAAGGTATCCGGCTTGTTTATTCCATTTGTTTTACTTATAGCATTAGGCACATTTATAATATGGTTTTTCCTTATTTATGATGGTCAGCTTTTTGTCATAGACAAGCCTATTATTTATGCTGTTTCTGTTCTTGTGGTTTCCTGTCCTTGTGCTTTGGGCCTTGCAACGCCAGCAGCAATAATGGTTGGCATGGGGAAGGGAGCACAAAATGGAATATTAATTAAAAATGGTGAAGAATTAGAAAGAGCCTGCAGTATAAATACAATAGTACTTGATAAAACAGGCACAATAACAACTGGAAAACCTGAAGTAACAGATATTATTTTACTGGATAAAGAAAAAGGAATTAATGATGAAGATAGTCTCTTAATTTTAGCTGCAATAGCTGAAAAAAAATCTGAACATCCATTAGGAGCTTCAATATATAAGTTTGGTAAAGAAAAATTTGGTAAGGAGCTAGAGGATCCAGATAAATTTGAAGCAATTCCAGGTAAGGGAATATATGCAGTTATTAAAGATAAATCAGTATTAATTGGGACAAAAAAACTTTTAGAGCAAAATTCAATTAATTTAACAAAATCAGAGGAAATATTAACTTCTCTTCAGGAAAGTAGTAAGACAGCTGTTTTAGTAGCAATTAATGATTCATTAGTTGGTGTCATTGCACTAAGTGATAAGATTAAGGAGAATTCTAAAGAAGTTGTTAGTACATTAGAAAGCATGGGAATAGAGGTTTATATGTTAACTGGCGATAATAAAAAAACAGCGTCATCAGTAGCAAAAGAATTAGGAATAAGAAATTTTATAGCGGAGGTACAACCGGAAAATAAGGCTGAAGAGATTTCTAAATTAAAAAAAGAAGGTAAAATTGTAGCGATGGTAGGTGATGGAATAAATGATGCTCCTGCCCTGGCAACTGCTGATGTAGGTTTTGCCATAGGTACAGGAACAGATGTTGCTATTGAAACTGCAGATATTGTTATATTAAGAGATGATTTAACTTCGTTGGTATCAGCGATAAAGTTGTCACAACAAACTATGAAAAAGATAAAACAAAATTTATTTTGGGCTTTTATTTATAATTTAATTGGAATACCTATCGCTGCTTCTGGTCATTTAAATCCTGTTGTTGGAGCTGTAACAATGTCATTAAGCTCAATATCTGTCTTATTAAATTCACTTAGCTTGAAAAAATTAAAATTTTAAAGTGATAAACAGAAACTTGATGGAATTATTAGGGAAGGTAATCATCATATAAAGAAACATTATTATAAGAGGGTAATTGACAAATATACTTAAGCGTAGTATTATTTAATACAAAGTAAACCAGTAGGATTACTTAAAAATATATACTTATTGCTTAAGTTGACCAGAAAACTGGAGACTAAGTTTATTTTTTAATTTAAAAAATAAATTTAGTCTCTTTATTTTTAATGAAAGATGAAGTGAAACTTGAATGCGATGGGAGTATTGGAGCGGATAGTCATCTGATAAAGAAGGTAAACTTTTGATTACTTGATAAAGGGGGATAGATATTATAAATACTAAAGATGGGGTTAAAGAAGTGGGGGAAATAATATGAAAATACCAAGAATAAAATTAAATACAAAAGTGAAAATACCAAGAATAAAGTGGAAAATAAAAGTGAGGATACCAAGAATAAAGTTAAATACAAAAGTAAGAACAAAATTAATTACAAGTTTAATAATTATATGTTTAGTCCCATTAATATCTATGGGAATTATATCATACGTTCAATCAAAATCAATATTATATAAAAAATTAGAAGTAACAAGTACTCAAACATTAAAAGAAGTTAACAGAGGATTGACAAATTATTTTAAAGGCGTTTCAAATCAAGTAGAAATGTTAGCAAATAATTCAGATGTAGTAAATGATGGTGACCTTACTCTAGAATTATTTAGATCTGCAAAAGATAATAATCCAGATATAGCAAGTATATTTTATGGACCTGTTGATACTGATAACCTTATTGTATACCCACAAGGAGAAGAAGCTAGTTATAAATCTAAAGAATATTATGTAAAAGCTATAAGTAATAAGGGGAAATTAGTTATAACACAATCTACTGAAAGTTTTAGTAAAGGAAGATATGTAGTTAGTGTGGCAAAAACTGTAGAAAAAGATGGGAAAGTGGTCGGCGTTTTAGGAATAAATATAAATTTAGAAAATCTTTCAAAGGAATTTTCAAGTATTAAAATAGGAGATAATGGTTATCTATTCATATTTGCGAACAATGGTATAATGCTAGCTCATCCAGATAAATCACTTATTGGTACATATAGTGCCACTAAACAATCATATTGGGATACAGTTACATCAAATAAAAATGGATTTGTAACTTATAAATATGGAGGGAAAGATAGATTTGCGATATATGACACTAATGACTTAACAGGTTTGAAAATGGTAGCTTCATTAGAACAAGCGGAATTATATAAAGATGTAAATGCAATATTAAGATTTTTAATAATTTTTATAGTAATATGTACTATATTAAGTGTAATATTCTCAGTGGCATTTAGTAAAGGAATATACAATAGTATTGAAAAGCTTAAAGATGCTTTCTCAAAAGCTTCAAAAGGAGATTTAACATCCTTAGTTAAAATTAATACCAAAGATGAGTTTGAAGAATTAGGACAAGCATTTAATTTAATGGTATCTAATATATCAGATTTAGTTAATAGTGTTAAAAGTTCTTCCAATGTAGTATTGGAGACCGCTATGGCTCTTTCCAGTATGTCAGAGGAAACTACTGCTTCTGTAAATGAAGTTTCTACGGCAATTGGAGGGGTATCTGAGGGAGCTTCAAGTCAAGCTAATAATAGTGTTCAGAGTGTTATTACTATGAAAGAGTTGTCTGTTGAGTTAGATGAAATAACTGAAAGTACTAAAGAAATGAGTTCTATATCTAATGAGGCTGAAATATTAAGTGCTACTGGATTAGATATGGTTAATACTTTGATTGAAAAGTCTGATCAATCAAGAAAGGCTTCAGCACAAGTAAGTGAAGTTGTTAATGATATGAGAGAAAGCACTAATCAGATTAATGCTATATCTGACACAATATCTCGAATTACAAAACAGACTAATTTACTTTCTCTTAATGCTTCAATTGAGGCTGCTCGTGCAGGTGATGCAGGTAGAGGTTTTTCAGTAGTAGCAGATGAAATAAAAAAATTGGCGGACCAGTCAAATGAATCTACTACTGAAATTAAGAAAATAATTGAAAATATCCAATTAAAATCAAATGTAGTAGTAGATACTATAAATAAGTCAAAAGAAATATCTATAGAGCATGAAAAAGCAGTAAGTGAAACACACAAAATATTTAATGATATTATGAATTCTATATATGTTTTAACTGCTAAAGTAGGTAACATACAAAACTTTGTGGATAATATCCAAACTAAGAAAGAAAATGTACTTGGACAGATAAAAAACATATCATCAATATCAGAGGAAACTGCCGCTGCTTCTGAAGAAGTAACAGCTTCAGCAGAAGAGATAAATGCAACTATGGAGGAATTTACAAGTCATATCCAACAATTAAAGGAATTGTCTGAACAACTAGAAGAAGAAATTAATAAGTTTAGTCTAAAATGAAAAATTAATTAAAACATATTGACATATTCATCATAATATATTAAACTAAAACAAATAAGAATACTAGGAATTGTTGAATGCTTTTCTGACCAGAAAACTGGAGGCTAAGTTCATTTAAATTAATCAAAATATATTTTTGATTAATTTGATAAGCTTGGCCTTTTTTATATTGCATAAATATATTCTTGTTTATTCAGTTAAATCTTAAATTTTATAACCAATAATTTTTTTTGCAGTATAAACATATGAAACATATAGGAATTATAAAAAGGAGTGATTTTATGTTCAACGAAATAGTAAAAGCTGATATTAATAAAAGTAGTACAGCAGAAAAGAAAAAAGTATATTTTAAATTTATTGAGGTATTACCCATAATTGCTTTATTAATAGCAATTACACTTCACCTGGTAATACCAAATAAGCAAAGTTTCACAACAACAAAATATTATCCTACATTATTAAAAGCATTCATAATAATTTATTTTATCTTATTAGTTTCTTCTACTAAAGTTAAAAAGATATTTGATATTTTAGTAAATAAGGGTCCTCTGCTTACTGTAGCAGTTATACTTCTGGAGTTATGGGATATAGTAACTTTGAAGCTTAAGCTTCTTCCTCTTCCATATTTCCCTGGTCCAGATAAGGTGCTTAGTACTTTGGTTTCAGACTGGAGTCTTTTGGGTATAAGTACTCTTTATTCTCTTAGGCTTCTTTTTACAGGATATATTATAGGTGCAATCTTAGGACTAATAACTGGAATTTCAACGGGATGGAATCAAAGAGCAAACTACTGGATTGGACCATTACAAAAAATAATCGGACCAATACCGGCAACTGCTTGGATTCCAATAGCTTTAACAATATTTCCAACTAGCTTTTGGGCAAGTGTATTCATCATAGTTCTTGGTGTATGGTTTCCCGTTACAGTAATGACAAGCTCTGGAATAGCTAATGTACAAAATTCATTTTTCGAGGTGGCAAAAGCCTTAGGAGCTAATAAAAGATATCTAATATTTAAGGTAGCTATACCAGCAGCCTTTCCAACGATTTTTATTGGGTTATTTATGGGACTTGGAACTTCATTTTTAACACTTATTGTATCGGAAATGCTTGGAGTAAAGGCAGGACTTGGATGGTATATAAACTGGGCTCAGGGCTGGGCAGACTATAGTAAAGTTTATGCAAGTCTTATAGTAATTGGAGTTATTTTTTCAAGTATAATAACACTTTTATTTAAAGTAAAGGATAAAGTATTAGTTTGGCAGAGGGGGCTTATAAAATGGTAAACAGTAATGGAGGAGTTATAAAAATACGAGATGTAAGAAGAGTTTTTAAGGATTTATCAGGTAATGATACAGTAGCCCTTGAAAAAGTTAGTATAGATATAAATCCGGGAGAATTTGTATCTTTAGTAGGGCCTAGTGGATGTGGAAAGTCAACACTTTTACGGTTAATTACAGGTCTTGATAAGGCAAATGAAGGAGAGCTCTACCTTGATGATGATAAAATAACTGCTCCTCATTATGAAAGGGGCTTGGTATTTCAAAATCCTACATTGTTTCCATGGCTAAATGTATATGATAATGTGGCTGCAGGTTTGAAAGCCAGAAAAATCTATAATGAAAAGAAGGAGGAAGTAGCAGAATTTATAAAACTCGTAGGTTTGGAAGGCTTTGAAAAATCCTATCCTCATCAATTATCAGGTGGTATGGCACAGAGAGTTTCTCTTGCAAGATCCCTGGTAAACCACCCAAAAGTTTTGCTACTTGATGAACCTTTGGGAGCACTAGATGCATTTACCAGAATGCAGATGCAGGATGAAATATTAAGATTATGGAAAGAAAGAGGTACTACCATGGTTCTTGTAACCCATGATGTAGATGAAGCTATATATTTAAGTGACAGGATTGTAATAATGTCTCCAAGGCCTGGTAAAGTGGAGGAAATTATAGATGTGAAGCTTCCTAGACCAAGACAAAGAAATTATCCTGATTTTTTAAGATTAAGATCAAAAATTCTTGAAACCCTAAATTTTGCTAAAGAAATTGATTCGTATTACTTATAAATAGGATTAAAAAATATATTGATAATTAGGAGGAGATTTATAATGAGTACCGATTTTATGACTCCATTGGAGAGAATGAAAGCTTATAATAGTGGACAAGAAATTGATAGACTTCCTTGTGTACCTATTATTGGCAATACATCTGCTAGGGTTATTGGGACTAAAGTATCACAGTTTAAGGGTGATGGAAAGTTAATTGCAAAAGCTCAGATTGAAGCTTATAAGCTTTTTAAGTATGACATCATAAGGGTATTTACAGATCTTTATACTCAGGCTGAAGCTATGGGGGCAAAAGTGTGTTATCCGAAAGATGAGACCGCTTACCTTGAAAGTTCTGCTATTTCATCTATTGATGAAATAGATAGATTAAAGCCTTCAGATCCATATAAGGATGGTAATTTGCCTCATCATCTTGAGGCAATGAAAATTGCTGTTAATGAGGTTGGTAAAGAAGTGACTGTTACGGGAGCTGTAACATGTCCATTTACAAATGCATCTTTTTTAATTGGTGCTGAGAATTTAGTAAGGCTTACTGTTAAAAATCCTGAGGCTGTGCATAAACTTTGTGAACTTTCACTTGAAAGTAATTTAAGCTATGTAAAGGCTATAATTGATGCAGGATGTACTCCAAGTCTTACGGATGCTATGTCTTCCTGTACAGTGATAAGTCCAAGGCAGTTTAAGGAATTTTCATTTCCTTATTTAAAAAGGTTAATAGATTATATACATTCTAGAGGTAAATCTGCGACCCTTCATATCTGTGGTAAGACTAATAGTATATGGCAATATATGGCGGATGCCGGAGCGGATTGTATTAGTATAGATAATGCAGCAGACCTTTTAGAGGCAAAGCTTAAAGTAGGCAATCGTGTACGTCTTATGGGAAATATCAAGCCATCAGAAACTATGCTTCAGGGTACACCAAAAGATGTTAGGAATGCGGTTATTGAATGTGTTAAAAAGGCATATGACAATCCTAAAGGTTATATAGTGGCTTCTGGCTGCAGTCTTCCTACGGAAACACCTTTTGAGAATATTCATGCAATGATTGATACAGTTAGAGACATTGGTTATCCCATAGATCATGATAAATTGGAAAGACTGACCATAAAGGAGGAAATATAAATTGGAAAATAATAATAAACATTTGAGTTGTACAGATTGTGGGGTTTTAAATTGCTATAGAAAAGAAAGTGATTTTCCACAATTTTGTCTTACTACGAATGCAGAAAAAGATGAGGTTGAAGAAGTTAGTGAACTTTACAGAAATGACGAATTTGTACATAAGATATCTCATGCTGCAGCTGAAGTAGAGGGTACCTATTACGGTAGACTTACAAGAGTTGAGGAAATTATAGCATTTGCCAATAGGATAGGTGCAAAGAAGATAGGCATTGCAACTTGTATTGGACTTATGAACGAAGCAAAGATATTTGCAAAAATTCTTAAGATAAAGGGATTAGAAAGCTATGGAATTATTTGTAAGGTTGGCTCTATAGATAAGACAGAGGTAGGAATTGATGAGAACTTAAAATTGCAGAAAGGATGCCATGAGGCAATGTGTAATCCTGTATTGCAGGCAAAGCTTTTAAATAAGGAAAAAACAGATTTAAATGTAGTTGTAGGTTTATGTGTAGGACATGATTCCTTGTTTATTAAGTATTCTGATGCACCGGTAACTACCCTAATAACAAAAGATAGAGTTTTAGGGCATAATCCCGCTGCAGCATTGTACACCAGTGGTTTCTATTACAAAAAGCTTTTACAAGAAGGTGAAAAGCTGTAAAAGGATTATAATTCTGAGTATTCAGAAAATATAATATTATTAAAAAGGGGGGCTAATAATGAAAAAGTTAAAAGGGATTATTTCATTAGTTCTTGCTACTGCTACTATTGTAACATTGGCAGGATGCGGAAAGAGTGCGAAAAAGGAGGAGGCAAAAGGGCCTAAAAAAGTTACCATAGGTTACTTTGGAAATACCTGTGAAGCTGCTGTTTTTGCAGCTTATGAGAAGGGCTTTTTTAAGGAGGAAGGGCTTGATGTTACCATGGTAAAAGGTGACGCAAACACCCTGAAGGATAGCTTGGCTACAGGTAAGATTGATGCTACAGATGGTTTGTTTTTACAGTGGCTTAAGCCTATCGAATCCGGTCTTGATATTAAGTATACCGCAGCTATACATACAGGTTGTATTCAAGTATTGGTGCCGACTAATTCAAACATCAAAAGCTTTAAGGACTTAAAAGGTAAAAAGGTAGGTGTACCAGCAATTGGAGGAGGTCCAATGGTACTGTCATCAAGGCTTTTAACAAATGAAGGTTTAGATTCTCAAAAAGATGTTGAATGGAAGGTATTCCCAAACTCTGAATTACCTATTGCCCTTGAAAAAGGAGAAGTTGATGTTATTGCTGTTTCAGATCCTTTTGCACAGTTACAAGTGGAGGGTGGTAAAGCAAAAAGTATATACAACTCTGCTACTGATGTACCTTTTAAGAATGAATATTGCTGTGCAGTTGTAATAAATGGCAAGCTTATTGAGAAGGATCCAGAAACTGCTGCTGCTATAACGAGAGCAGAAATGAAAGGCGCAAAATGGGTTAGTCAAAATATAAAAGAAATAGTTCAGATTGAGCTTAATAAAAAATATGTGCCTGGTGATGCAGCTACTAATGAAAAAGTACTTGCGAGCTATAATTTTAATCCATCCGTTGATGAAGGAGAAAAGGCTGTTGCGCAATTGGCAAAGGAAATGAAGGCTATAGGAATACTTGACAAAAATACAGATATAAATACTCTTACCAAAGCCAGTTTTGTAAGATTAAAAGGTGTAAATTAATTATAGGGAAGTGATTTTATGAATTCAAAGGAAACAATTCTGAAGGTGGCTAATCTTAAAAAAACTTCTAGAATCCCAGTTTCCCTTTTATCTGGAGGTGTTTGGACTTTTAATAGAAGAGGAATTTCTCTTGAGGAAGCTCTGAAACTGGGGGCAGAGCAGTGTGCAAAGATATTGGAAGAAACCAATGAGGAAATAGGTTGTGATATTGTTTGGCCAGGTTCAGGATATCATAATCTTGCTATTAAAGCTATTGGAGGAAAAATCAAATTTAGGGAAAAGGGTGCTCCGGATATACAGGAGCTCCTTTTGAAACAAGCTTCCGATGTAGATAATATAGATCTTTCACTTATAAAGGAAGATGCTGATATAAATACCTTATTGCAGACTACTTCTCTGCTGTCTCAAAAAATTGGTAAAAGTACCATGGTAGCTTCAAGTCAATGGGGGCCCGTTACTTTAGCTGGTCTTGTTTATGGTGTTGAAAATTTAATGAGAAATATATATAAAAATAAAAATGATGTTCATAAAGTTTTAGAATTTACTACAGAGTTGTGCGCTCAGTATTTGGAGGCTTATGTGGACGCTGGAGCAGAAATGGTTTCTATAGCAGATCCTACTTCTTCCGGCGATATGATTTCTAGAGAACAGTTTAGGACTTTTTCACTACCATATCTTAAGAAAGTTGTTCAGAGATTGCGAAAAAAAGGAGCAACTGTGTGTATTCATATATGTGGAAATATAACAAATAGACTTGATTTAATACCAGAGACTGGTGTCAATATTATATCTGTAGATTATAAGGTGTCATTAGCTAAAGCAAAGGAATTGGTTAATTCAAAGATTGCATTTGCAGGTAATATGAATCCTGTTGCTGTAATGGAAAATCTAAGTCCTGAGAAAGTAGCTGAGAGTTGTGAACAATGTATAAAGAAAGCTGGAAAGGACAGCAATTATATTCTAATGCCAGGGTGTGATATTCCGCCTGGTGTACCAGTAGAAAATATTAAAGCTATGGTGAGAACAGCCCATAGCCACAAAGGAGAGGTGTAGATAATTGAGTTATCTTGATAATAAAGAACCACCAAAGCGTGAAGAAAGATTAAAGGCATGTATTTCTTATGGAGGTACTCTCTGCGATCTTGCAAATAAAACAAGAGGTTGCTGTATGGATGATGGTGAGAGAAGTTTTTCTCAGGGTTCTATATGCCTTTTATTACCTGGACTAGCAATGTTAAACAGTCTCCCAGATAACGTAGTTTTACTCCATGGAGCCATAGGTTGCGGTTCCTGTGCCCACTCTCAAAATGCAAATGCAAGAAGTGGAGGAAATGTGCGTTGGGGGAAAGTCAAGGATGCATTGTGGTTATCTACTGCTTTGAATGAATTTGATGTAATAAGTGGTGGAGAAGTAAAGCTGGAAAAGGCTATAATTGAAGCAGATTTAAGATATAGACCTGCTACAATTACAGTAGTAGCAGGATGTGTACCGGGAATCATAGGGGATGATATTGACGGATTAATAGATAAGGTTCAGCCAAGAGTAAGTGCAAGATTAATCCCTGTTCACTGTGAGGGCTTTAAAACAAAAATATGGGCTACTGCTTATGATGCTGTATATCATGGTATTGGCCGTAAGTTGCTTGAAGAACCGGAATATAATAAGCCACTGGATTTGGATGAAGTAGAACAATTTAAAGAGAAGTACATAAGAAGTCATACCGTTAATCTTCTAAATGTATCCTCTATGGGAAGAGGAGATGAAGTGGAGCTTACAAGACTTCTGAATTCAATAGGATTGGAAGTAAATGTTTTTCCTATATTCGCTAAGACTGAAGAAATGTATAAGGTTACTCAGGCTGCTCTTTCTATAAGTACCTGCCCTACTCATGATGATTACTTTGTAAAATACCTTAAAGAAAAATTCGGTGTTCCATATATTCTAAAGCATATGCCTATAGGTATTGAGAATACAAATGAATGGCTTCGTAGTGCTGCAGAGTTTTTTGGAGTTTCTGAGCAGGCTGAAAAGTTGATAGAAAAAGAAAATGAAGAACTTAAAGAAGCCCTAAAAGAATATTTACCTTTATTTAAGGGTAAGAGGGCAGTTATAGGAGCAGGAGAATTTAGAGCTCTTGCTACCTCAGGGCTACTTCAGGAATTAGGCTTTGAAATAGTAGGTATCAGATCATACCATCACGATGAGTTTGCGGAAGGTGAGTACGATAAACTTATAAAGGCTGGAGCTAAGGATGCTGTAATAAATATTGCAAATTCACAGCCCTTTGAAGAAGCTAATATATTAAAGCGTTTAAAGCCTGATATTTTTCTAGGACATTGGAATGGTAATGGTACTGCAACAAAACTAGGAATTGCTACCCACGTAGTTTATAACACAGGCATTAATTATATAGGGTATAAAGGTGTATATGACTTAGCAAGAAGAATATACAGACAGTTAACAAATACTACCTTTAATAAAAAGCTAAGTCAACATATTAGGTTGCCTTATACTGAAAATTGGTATGAGGCAGATCCTTTTAAGCACATAAAGGTTTCAGGAGGTAATGTAGATGAGTAATTTTATTGAAAGACCAAGGTATCTCTGTTCCTTGGGAGGTGCCATGGGTACAGTAACAGCATTGCCAGATACCATACCTATTTTACATGCCGCAGGAGGATGTGCTGGTAATATTACATGGACTCAAAATGGAGGTAGTGGTCTTCAGGTTGGTGGCTATTGTGGAGGATTAAGTGTGCCAAGCTCCAATGTACAGGAAAGAGAAGTAGTATTTGGCGGTGATTCAAGGCTGAGAGAACAGATTAAAAACACACTGGAAATAATGGATGGAAAACTCTATGTGGTTATTACAGGTTGTGTTACAGAAGTAATAGGTGACGATATTAATTCAGTAGTAAGTGATTTTAGCAGTGAAGGAATAGATATTATAGGTGCTGAAACTGGAGGATTTAAAGGTAATTCCTATTATGGATATGATATAGTTTTACAGTCATTAATAAAGAACTATATTGTAAAAAGTAATGAAAAGAAAAAACTTCATGTTAATATTTTTGGAATCGTGCCTTATATGGATGTGTTCTGGAGGGGTAACTTAGAAGGTATCAGGAGTTTGCTTAATAAACTTGATATTGAGGTTAATACCTTTTTCACAGTTTATGATAGCTTAGCGGAAATCAAAAATGCTGGAAGTGCAGAACTTAATATAGTTGTTTCAGATGTGTATGGTGTGGAGGCTGCGGAAGTATTCAAAGAAGTTCATGGTACTCCATATATAATAGCCCCACTTCCTATAGGACCATCTGCTTCTGATGCATTTCTTAGAAATGTAGGACAGGCTCTATCCTTTGACAGTGAAAAGATAGAGAAAGTTATTAATAAAGAAAACAGTATTTATTATAGTTATCTTGATCCTCTTGTTGAGATATATAATGACTTAGAGTTACAAAGATATGCTGTTGTAGTTGGAGATGTAAATTATGCAACTTCAGTCACTAAGTTTTTAGCAGATGATTTAGGATGGATACCTGAGTTGGTTGTATTTACTGATCAATTAAGTGAAGAGGAGAAAGAAAAACTCTTAAGTACAGGTGAAAGACTTGATTCAGGGTTAAGACCTAAAATTGTATTTGAAACAGATACTAGTGAAGTTATACATTATGTTAACGAACTATATCCTATAAAATCAAATAGTAAGTATGCAAAAACCTTCAGTCCTGGTTTTGTGGTAGGTAGTTCTCTTGATAGAGAGCTAGCTGTAAGGCTAGGTGCAGCACATTTGAGTATCAGTTTCCCTGTATCAAACAGGGCAATTATTGACCGCGGATATACAGGGTATAAAGGTGCTCTTACGTTGATGGAAGATTTATTAAGCGCTTTAGTGACTACAAGATAATAATATTTAAAAAAGAAGTAATTAAAGCGTTCGTAAGAACGCTTTTTTACTCTATAAGAAACTATAAAATTTTAAAACTATGGATAAGTTGAAAACATAATACACGAAGTGGATTTTTTTACTTAAGGCGGTTTTAGAATACTTATAATTACAATAGGATAACTAATTTAGCTATTGACAAATGTATAAAATAGGAATAAGA